>Ga0315298_1001302_pt1 | contig 46411 bp, 39 predicted proteins | sample WHS_1_MG_FD_203077 | JGI IMG/M metagenome (GOLD analysis project Ga0315298, IMG submission 203077) | Extremophilic microbial mat communities from Washburn Hot Springs, YNP, Wyoming, USA - WHS_1_MG | ecosystem: Environmental > Aquatic > Thermal springs > Hot (42-90C) | place: USA: Wyoming...
TTGACAAAGCGGCGGAGGATGCAACAACCGCAAACGAAATAGTCGAAATGTACCAGAAACAGTTAAAGAAAATTGCTGAAAGTTAAGGCTTAACTTTTTATTTTATGGCTGGCGAGAAGATTCCAGACATTCCGATAATTTACCTGATCCTTAGGGTTGGAAGGTTTAGGGCTAGCGGTCCAGCCATAATCGACACGGGCTTTGACGGCGGTGTCTACCCAAACATGGAGATAATAAAGATGTTTGAGGGTTTAAAGCCTAAAGCCACGGTCTTATTTGAAAATCCCATTTTCGGCGCGTCTGAATTTGAGGTTTACTCTGCAGAGGCTTGGGTGAAAAACGGAGCTGGAGAAATAAGTCTTGGCGGCGTTAAAGTTTACATACCCACTGAACCGGAGCTCGTGACTGGCGAGGTTCTCATTGGGAGAGAAGTTATCAACGGCATGTTCAAATCTTTAACCCTAAGTTCTAGCGAGAGAAAATTAACTTTAGAGCCTATCGTTGATAGCTTAGAATGAGAGAGCGCACACTTAGCAATACTTCCATGGTTCACGGGATGCCACAGACTCGCATGACAAAGATGATTGAATATAAGGCTATGTTGAAAGGCACACATGTAATATGACAAGTGAAGCCTACGCGAGTGTAACGCGGGCGCAAGTGTCCATTATTGTTGTTTTGCTTTTGTTAAGATTACTATTTTCGGACTGGTGGAAGACGTAGCTTTAGCATCAAAGCAGTTTGGAAAAGCATATCCATGAAAACTATGGCATTCCTCTTTTTTCGCACGCTTTTGAATGCAAACAGGGGATTTAAGAGTTCGACTTCAAATGGATTTTAGGCATAATTTGAAGCGGAAAAGATGCGTGTAGCTGCTTTGCTGGTCTACCAATACTGAGGTTTTTCACTGAGCCTTATTTTTTCTGGAGGATCGTCTGCGAATTTCCATTTCCCTGATCCTGTAGCAATCAAAATTATGCCAAGCTCCTCTGTGAGTTTATCGTTTATCAGAACTTCTTCCTTTATTGCGCGCGCGCATTCCGCATGTTTTAAGAGTTTCACATATTCATGTATGCATGATTTTTAAGTTGAGAATACAATTTGCACACAAGAGTTGTTTGTCCAGTGTTTCCGTTGAGTTGGATGCTAAGGTTTTGGCGCGCGCTGGGACCAGAGAACTTCATAAAGGGAGACAAAATCAAAGTTATTTGCATCCCGTATGATGGAGAAGATTATGGCGCTCCGCAAGAAGCCAATATAAGAATCTCAAATGTTCAACCGGAAATCATTGACTACTATCCCCATCAAGAGAACGTAACGATTTCCGAAGGTGAATCTCAAGAATTTAACGTCACATGCTCAGACATTGACGGAGACTATTTGAACATCACATGGTACATCTATTATTCCAATGGGACCCTAAAGGAAACAGCTACAGGCGAATCCTACATATTTAATGCTGATACTGGATCAGTAGGAACATACACGATACAAGTCATAGTTTACGACGGAGAAGACGAAACCTTTCGTCAATGGACGTTAACCGTACAGCAACCATAACCAAACCAGCATCCTCTTCTATCATTTGGTTTCTGATCATGTTGGAGTGTAGACGGAATTGTCAAATTAAATAACAGGTTAAAATATTCTTTGCACTAATCCGTCAAAACCTGAGTCAAAGCTTAGGATTTTTTTGATTTGGTTTTTTTGTATGTGGGCTAATGTTGTACAGTCTGTAAAGCTGAGGGGTTTGTCTTTCAAGGCTTTGAATTTTTGCCATGCTAACTCGAAGATTTCCCTAGTTGTCCAAAGCTTGGTTATTCTTGGCGATTCTAAGATGTATTTTCCAACATCAACGGCTAAGTCGTGTCTTCTTGTCCTTACTAAAGCTGTTGTTACGGCTTCGTCTACGATGTAGTCTGACGTGTAAATTCTGCCATACTCCGCCTTTAATGCTTTTTTCATCAGTTCTTTACTTCTTTGATGTTGTTCATCGTCGGCGTTTCTTAAGGCTATGAATATTCCCGTATCGATGAATATGGTCATGGCTCATCTACCATATAAGAACTCATCTATCCTTTTTGATGAATCCTTTATCCCCCAATGTGTTGGATTTTCAATGGCTTTCCATGCTGGGTCTTCTTCCAGCGGCGGTATCTCTTTGAGTTTCCGTATTATTTCCTCTTCGTTTTCCAGGGCGTAGTCTATTATTAGGCTTAAGGCTTCTTGGAGAGTTATCTTTATACCTTCTCGTATCAAAAGGGAAGCGACGAACTTGTCTAATTTTTCTTTTTTCTGCGGTTCAATTTTAACAGTTGCCGACACTTTTCCACCAGTATACAAGCAGAAAGAGCCACTTAAATACTTTGCCTTAGGTAAACAGAACAATCCGCCAATAGCTAAAAACCTCGCCGTAACGCCGACAACACAAAAACAACAGATGATTTTATGGCTCCTAGACGGAATGCCACAATCAACGGATGCGCGCGAGGCTTTTAGACAAGATAGAGCTTCTTAAGGGAAGGTATCCTGAAAAGCTTAGGAAGAAACTCTAGCCAATTGAGACACCTAGATCCCTGAGAAGTCTTTTTGTCTTGTTGCTTGTTCTTTTGCTTTTGTTAAGGTTACTATTTTGTCTCTTCCTTTCCTGTATCTTTTTATTATTCCTTTGTTTTCCAGGGTAGCCAGTAGGTTGCTTGTTTTGGCCCTTGAGAATTTGGTTTGTTTTGTAATTTCGGATTGGTATAGGCTGCCACCCGCTGATTTTAACAGCCTTATGATTTTGTCTTCGTCGCTTTCCATTTGTGGAACAATTGGATGTTCGGGTTTTTCGGTGCCGAGTTTTTCTCTCTTTTTCCTTTGGTTTTTGATTGTGTAAATGGTTAGTGGGATTACTATTGATAGCGCTGTGAGGCTTATTATTAGTACCGCGTTTTGTTTGATGATGTCGCCGGGTTCTGGCAGTGCGGATTTTTCCTTTAAGATGATGCTTGGTTCTCCCTTCTTGAAGTCTTTTGTTCCGTACCATTCAAGTGTTTGTAATGTTTCGTTTTGTTGATGTGGCGTTGGTGAAATCGATTCCACATTGTATTGTGGGGGGTAAGTTATGTATACTGTTCCTTCTCCGTAAAGGTTTTGGAAGAAGTTTTCAGCTTCGAATGCGTCTCCGATTATTATTTTTGCATCCTCGATTTTGCTGAAGTTTATCCAGTCGAATTGGTATTTCACAACTGTGTATGAGCCTAATACGTTTATGGTTATTTTTTGGTTTGCAATTTCCATAGCTCTTCCCGTCTTGTTCTCAGCGTTTTCCATGATTGACGTTACTTTCTCATAAAATGTGTTGTAAAGTGTAGTTGGGGATGCTTGTATGCCTGTTCCAGCTTGTGTTATGGTCCATATGGCTGTCCCGTCTGTTTGAATTTGTATGTTGTATTCAACTTGGTATTCTCCAAGAACCGTTTTGCATCCTGTGAAAATAAGGATGAGGAGAATAATGAAGGTTAAGTGGTGCTTCTTCATGATGTCTTCAATATATGTGAGTGTTTTCCGTTCTATTTAAAATTTGTAAAGCGTTAATATGTCTTGAAGATAAGCTATCTGTTATCTGCTTTTTGCTTTTCGCTTCTTGGCGTAGAATGCTATGAGGATTATGGCTGCTATTATGATTATGGCTATTGCAGTGTAGGTGAATTGCCCTATCTCGCTTTTAGGGTTAACTGACACGTTTTGCACTGCGCTTTCCACAATTACGCCTGAAATTGTGGCTGCGGCTTTTATTTGGTAGTTTCCCTCCTTCTCTGTTGTCCAAAGACACGTGTAGTTTCCATTACTGTCTACTGTTATGTTTGCCAATGGATACCAGCCTGTCGCATTTCCATACTCGATTAGAACAGTAGGCTTTTCGTTTGTTAAGGCTATGTACCCGCTTATGTTTATGTTTTCTCCAACGGTGGCTTCGTTGGGGGTGCATGACAAATATATTGGGCTGTAGTATCCGTTTTCTGTGGAATGTTGGATCGGTTGTGATGCTTCTTCAACTGCTGGCTTGTCGTATAGTTTTGTTTGGAGGGTTAGTTGGCAGTTTCCAAGTCCTGTGACGTTGAATGTTAGTTTGGCGATTGTTCCGCTTCCGTTGAAGGATGGTGTTTCCTTGCCGATGGATGTTCCCCACAGTATGTATTTGCCGCTTTCTATTGTTTCATTCGGGTAAACCTGTCCATGAAGCACTCCGCTTGGATGGGATTCAACGCCTAGCATAACGCTTGTGTTTGTTAGTTGTAGGATTGATTGGTTCCAGTAAAGTTTAACTTCAACCGCGAATAAGTTTTGGACGTTTTCCACCACGATGCTTGTTGTGAATTGTTGACCTGGGGCTGCCACATTTTGGTATGGGTAAACTTTAACTATTGTTTCTTGCGTGGCGATGGATGTTTTGGCTTGTGCCATTGCAAATGTAAGCAGGAGAATTGCGGCCAAATATCGCGCTTTCGCCTTGCTCATGCTTTATCTCTCTGCTTCATCATTTTATTTCTTCTGTTCTTTTAACTTTTACCTAAAATGCTGAATGTTGAGTTGTACGCTGCACGGGTTTCAACTTGATTTTATTGGTTTAACTGTGTGTTCTCGCATTGCTGAGCAATTTTTGGTTTGTTTTGAAAAAGAAATTGAAATGAACAATATTAAACAGAAATAAACAATTATGTAGGATAAAATTGAAAAATGTCTTTAGAAATCCTTTTATTCCACTTTTTATCTTATTTTTCTCGAAAAGTGTGGTGAGTAAGATGAAAAGAAGCATATGCGTGTTGATGGCGGCTGTGTTGACGTTGGCTGCATTTGCTTTTGTTCCAGCGGTAACTAGGGCTGAAGATGAGATGGAAGTACAGCAGACTTGGGTGCAGGTTGCCGGTTCAGTTGAAAATTTTGGTCCTGATGTGGCTTACGGTTGGCTTTCTTCGCATGCGAAGATGCAGACAATAAATGCTACCAGCGCGGAGTGGGCTCATGCCCATGCGTTTTGGACTACATCGCTTGTAACGCCTATGGAGCTTGGTGAGCATTGCAGGCCAGGCTTTGAGAACTTTACGTTTTCGTTCTATTTTGCAAGGCTGGTTAATGCCTCTACTGTTGCGCTGAACTATTCTGGCTACGACTTCTACATTGGTGGCTTGTGGGACGCCTATAACGTGACGTTCGTGTACTACCCGAACGAGGAGGGGGACTTTGACGGTGAAAACTTCAACTTCACGATGGAGCCTTTGGCAGAAAATGCTACTGGAGAGCTTCGCGTAACCGGTGGTTGGACAGTGTTTGAGCTTAGCATAAGCGGCGTAGACCTTGTCAGTGGTTCTGTGCATCATTATTTCATTGGGAGCGTGGAGATCGAGATGGAAGATTTTAATGGGGACAACAAGGTGGGCATTCAAGACTTGGTGCACGTTGCACATGCTTATGGAAGCAAACCGGGCTTTAAGGGATTCGACTTTGACATGGACTTTGACAATAACTTCGAAATAGACGTTGGAGACTTGGCGACAGTGGCTGCCAACATAGAGGCCTAAAACGCTGGCCTCCCTTCTCCCAATTTTTTGTTGTTAGGCTTGGAATAAGATAAATTAGTAACGGTTGGGCTAATATTAGTGGTGGAAGAATGCGTGTCCATATCCCATACACGCGCTATTTTTGCGTAATGTTAATGCTAACTTTCATATTATTTTCCACGTTTATTTGTGGGAACTTTGTTTGGCAATCTACCTCTGAAGCGTCATCGACGACTGTTAGTGTTTCGCCATCCACCGTCACGGCTTCCGTCGGTCAAAACTTCACCGTTAACGTGACCATTTCAGACGTTTATGACCTTTATGGTTGGCAGTTTAGGATGAATTGGACTGCTGGCTTAATCGATATTGTTAACGTGACTGAGGGATCATTCCTCAAGCTTGGTGGAGGCACATACTTCTACTGGGATGTTAACGCCACTGCTGGACGCATGGTTGCAGACTGCACCTTGCTTGGGAATGTTCCAGGAGTGAGCGGAAGCGGAACTTTGGCGACAATAACCTTTAACGTTAAGGGTGTAGGTGAGTCGCCGCTCACGTTGTGGGATGTTGCGCTTCTAAACTCACTTGAGCAGTCTATAACATGCCAAGTTGCAGGCGGATATGGCTACTTTACGGCTGCGCATGACGTGGCGGTAACAGCCGTTGATGTTTCACCCTTAACCGTTCTTCCAGGGGACACCGTTTACATCAACGTGACTGTTCAGAATCGCGGGGGATACGCTGAATCCTTCAACGTCACGGTTTACGCAAACTCTACAGTTGTGGGCGTTCAGTCTGTTTCGCTGGACGTTAATGTTTCGGCAGTGCTTCACTTTTCATGGAATACAAGCGGTTTAGGTAAGGGAGACTACACAATCTCCGCTTCTGCAAGCATAGTGTCAGGCGAGATATATACGGCGGACAACAGTTTAGTGGCTGCTGAGCCCGTAACAATACTGTTTCAGGGACACGACGTGGCCGTTACAGGAGTTTTTCCATCAAAAACTGTTGTGGGAGAGGGTTACTCCATGAACATAACAGTTAAAGTTAAAGATTACGGAACTTTCAATGAAGTTTTTAATGTCACGGTTTATGCTAACACAACAGCCGTAGTGACGCGAGAGATCTCGCTCACAAGTGGTGCATCAACAACATTAACCTTCACATGGAGCACCACCGGCTTTGCTAAGGGCAACTACACATTATGGGCTTATATTGTGCCTGTCCAAGATGAGGTGGATGTGAGCGATAATATTTTTGCTTCGCCGTATATTATCCACATCGTTATGCCGGGTGACGCAAATCTAAACGGAAAAATCGAAATACAAGATGTCGTCGCTTTAACATCTAGATATGGTTCCAATCTCGGCGAACCCAACTTTGGTCCAGATGTGGACTGGAACAACGACGGAAAAATCGACATACTAGATGTAGTCATCGTAACAAGCAGATATGGATTCGTCGATGCGTAATCCATTTTTCCTAATAATATATTAATATTTTGTTTCCCATCGGGAAACTGACTTCAAAAGTAAAAAAATTATTTGCGCGCACGCATCAGAAGCATAGTTAAACTAAAGCGTCAAAATCCGAATAAAAGAAGATATTGAAGCTGTAAAGCGAGCTGCCCGCGCTGCTTTCCTTAGAAGTTTGTTTCATAAAATTTTATATAATTTGTAAGGCCATTATTTGTTGAAAGGCTTGCAACCTTTCTTTCAAAATGTAGAAGGAGGAAGGAGAAAAAAGTATGGAGAAGAAAATAGTTTGCCTAATAATGTTAATGTTACTTTTCATCAATGTGTTTATCTCTTCTTTTAATATAAGATTTTCTCTCGCAAACTACGATGAAAAGCCTAATGATAGTGTAAGTTTGCAAGAGGCGGGTCTCCAGAATCAATCCTTATTGGATGGGAATTTTCGGTACGCTACTGAAGAGAAATCATATGCTCTGCAAAAAAGTGATTTAGAGGGTCAAGGATTAACATTTCCTGAAAGTAGGTGGAACTTTAGCGATGCTAGTCAATGGGGAAAGTTCGCTTATTTTGATGGAAATAAGACAAGGTTGATCGTTGGAATCAAGGATGAAGGTGATTTGTTTAGGTTGCAACAGCTGACCGGTAAGTATCAGGCAAAAGTTGTTAACATAATATCAATCAAAGATAAGTTAGCTGTTGTTGTAGAGATTCCTTTGTTTATTGTTTCTGCTTTTGCAGAAGAAATAAAATCTTCTGAGCTGGCAGCTTATGTAGAGCCCAACTTGAAGTACAAAGCGCAGCTTGTTCCTAATGATCCCTATTGGTCGGTTCAGTGGGGTCCGAAAAAGATAGAGGCGGATTGGGCTTGGAATACAACTATAGGCGAATCTTCAATTATTGTTGCAGTGGTTGATACTGGAATCGACTATTCTCATCCGGATCTTGCGCCTAATTATGTAGGTTTGGGCTACGACTGGGTTAACAATGATAGCGATCCATTAGACGATTTCGGACATGGAACTCACTGCGCTGGAATAATTGCCGCAGTTTTAAACAATAGTGTAGGCATAGCCGGTTTGGCTCAGGTTAAGATAATGGCTGAAAAAGTTTTAGACAATTGGGGTTACGGTTATGACGATTGGATAGCCAGCGGCATAATACATGCTGTAGGCTCGGGGGCCAAAATAATTAGCATGAGTCTGGGAGGTTACGGGTATAGTCAACTACTTCACGACGCAGTGAAATTCGCTTATGAATCTGGCGTGTTAATTGTAGCAGCAGCTGGAAACGATAACACCAATATGAAATCATATCCAGCAGCTTTCGACGAAGTTATTGCGGTTTCAGCAACTGACCAAAATGATTATAAAGCGTCTTTTTCTAACTGGGGTGAGTGGATTGAATTAGCTGCTCCAGGCGTGCACATCTTCTCCACTATGCCTACGTATCATGTGACGTTAAATGATTATGGTTTTTCTATGTATTATGATTATTTGGATGGAACATCTATGGCCTGCCCACATGTCGTTGGTGTGGCCGCACTTGTGTGGAGTCTTTATCCTAACAAGACTAGGGACTGGGTTAGGTTGTGGTTGCGCTATTCTGCAGATGACGTTGGCGACGCAGGGTTCGATGTGTATTATGGGTATGGTAGAGTTAATGCGAGGAATGCTTTAGAGCGGAGTCCACCAATGCACGAGCTGGTAGCCTTTCAATGGGTTGTTCCGCCTTATCTGGAGCCAGGGGCCTCTGGAACAATCAACGCCACTATCCTCAATTTTGGAGAAAACAATGAAACTAACATTACCGTGCAGTTGTTGGCAAACGATTCATTGGCAGATTCAGAGTTTATTGAATTTTTGGGTTCTGGAGCCACAACGGTTACTAGCCTCGAATGGCTACCCATGGTTGAAGGGCTTTATAACATCACCTTGCACGTTGAACCTGTTCTAGGGGAGGAGGATACGGAAAATAACGTCTTGTCCACGAATATTTATGTTGGATTTCCAGTTAAGGCTGTTGTACTTCACTCTGCAGGAAACATTATCAGCGACATAATCGCCAATTGGCAGGTGCTAAATCAGGAATGGAATAGTTTCGGCGATACTATGATTTACATTGATTATACAACATTGAACAAGGATGACATAAGCTACGAAGACATTGCAAGCACGAATGCAGATGTCCTTATTATCTCATGCGCCTTTAACCCCTACATGGGATGGGAGTTCACAGACGACGAAATTGAGTCCATAAAAAGGTATGTTTACGAGGGACACGGACTTATAGTAACTGCTGGGACATTCTACAATTACGTTCCAAATAATAATAAGCTTGCGCCGCTTCTAGGGATTAACGAGACAACAGTTTGGGATGTAACTGGAACAGACCTTCTCCACCTACAGAATGTTTCTCATCCAATATTTAGAAACGTTCCAAACCCACTTGTTTTCCCAGAGGTTGGCACAGCGTTTCCCTCTGATGGAAGATGGGATTCCAACGAATTAGCAGGCGGAAAATACCTTGCCCTCGGTCATTTCCAAGAGAGTGCAATTGTAGCCTACAGAGGTTTAGTTTACATTTCTCCATGGCTGGAAATTATACCGGCCTACTATCACCATCATCTCCAGTTACTATACAATGCAATAACGTGGTCCAGATATCAAAAGCCTCAACATGAGTTGACAGTATCTTTAGAGGCTCCAAAGGCACTTAAACCGAATCAATCAACGCTGTTGAATGCAACCGTTTCCAATGTAGGTTTGAATAACGAAAGCGACGTGGAGCTTCAACTATTAATAGACGGCATTTTAGTAAATTCCACCAGCGTTCCAGAACTAAGCGTCGATGCTTCTTATACGCTAAGCTATAATTGGACGCCAACGGACGAGGGTATATACAATGTAACAGCCTATGCACCTCCAGTAATAGGGGAAGATGATGCGATAAACAACATTAAATCCTCGCGGGTTCTCGTTTCCATATTGACTGTAGCTTTATTCCAGAATTACAATCCGTGGGGCTATCCAGCAAACCAGAAGACATTAGATCAATATGGAGTTCCCTACATCGTTTTTCGTTCAAGTGATTTTGGCAGAGTAGACTTAACCGCGTTTAGCAAAGTTGTAATAGCTTCTGATCAAGATCAAGCATTTTACAATGGAATGGACATTTATCGGGAATGGTTTGAAGATTACGTCCGCGGGGGCGGTGTACTTGAAATTCATGCTGCGGACTGGGGCTGGAATGGAGGTGGATGGATTGGCCTTCTTCCAGGAGGGTTACAGTGGACAAGTTATTATGGGCAATACGTCACCATTGTAGATTCGACACATGATGTGGTTACAAGACCCAATATAATTACAGATATGGAGCTTGACGAATGGAACTACGCAGTTCATGGCTACTTTAGCACCTATCCAGCAGATTCTCATGTAATAATAGTTGAGGATTACACAAGGATGCCCGCCTACTTGGAATTCGGTTACGGTTCAGGCTTCATTATCGCCTCGTCTCAGACGCTTGAGTGGGCTTATATGCGTCGATTAAGCCTAATACTTGAAAACAGCTTACTCTACAAGCCAGTAAGGTATGAACATGACATTGCAGTATCGCTGGATATTCCTCCACTTGTAGAACTAGGGACCCCAGCAATGCTAAATGTGACCGTTCGAAACAGGGGGTTAAATAACGAAACTGACGTAGAGCTATATTTGTTAATTAATGGTACAATCGTCGGCAACGCTTTAGTCTCCGAACTACTTGTAGGCGAATCCTACACCATAAATTATGTTTGGACGTCAACCGCTGTTGGAAACTATAACATAACTGCTTACGCTCCGTCCGTTCCCTATGAGGAATATTCAAAGAACAACATTATGACTAAGAAAACCATAGTCTTCTTTTACATGAGGCTTTATCTTCCACATGAATGGGTTGGCGGTGGCGATCCCATGGGGTGGCATGCTGACGATTCATATTGGGAGTATACCTTACCATTCGAGTTTCCATTTTATGGAACCAACTACAGGACCATATACATTTCAAGTAACGGACTTATAACCTTCATTCGCCCAGACACTAGTTGCTCAAACAGCGTGCAAGAGTTAGCTCGCAAACTTGCAATTGCACCCGCATGGGATGACTGGGTGACATATGAACCGTATGACATCTACGTATGGCAAAATTCTACACATGTCGGCATAAGATGGTATGTTGCAGCCTATTACAATAACACTATTGTTGCAAACTTTGAGGCAACATTATGTTATGACGGCACAGTTCAGTTCAACTATGAATTTAATAACGGTCCAGTATCGGCCACTATTGGAATATCTAACAGTGCAGGGCACATAATTGCAGAAGATGCAACCACGCTTAACGGTATAAACTCCATAAAATTTCTGCCGTTCCCACCGGAACACGAACTTAAAGTAACGTTAGATGCTCCACTCCACCTTGAACCAGGTGAAAGCGCTGTTCTGAACGCAACAGTAGAAAATCTAGGATTAAGTAATGAGACCAATGTGGAATTGCAGCTTTTAATAGATGGAGAGGTAGCTGCTTATGAAACTCTTTCTCAACTGTTAGTTGGCGGCGCTTACACGCTGCACTACGAGTGGACCCCCACAATCGAAGGAGCATATAACGTGACTGCTTACGCTGTGCCCGTGGAGAATGAACTTTCCATAGAGAATAACCTTGCTATAAAATACGTCCACGTCAGACCAATTAAATATGTCCTTTTCGACCAGACTCACGGTACAGACTACATCCGAAGCTACTACCTCTGGATAAACAGTCTAGAAAATGCAGGTTTCATCGTGAATACGCATGCGTCTGGATCAATAACCCCAGAAGTCTTGGAAGGTTACAACGTATTAGTAATTGTTCAAGCCCGTGATCTATATACGCCAAGCGAGCTTTCCGCAATGCAGAGATTTGTTTCGGATGGCGGCGGGCTACTCGTTATAGGAGATGACAGCCCAGAAATATACACAAACTTGACAACCTTCGCAGGGATAACGTGGGCACTCGGAGGAGTAAGCGGAACCACAACTGACATAACCATGCATCCAGTTACTTTGGGGGTGAATTCTGTTTACCTCGCCTGTCCAATAGCTACAATGTTTGTGAGCGGGGCAGCGCATGATATTATAAGAGACCCCAGTGGCGATGTCATGTTAGCAGTTTCAGAATATGATTGTGGTAAAGTAATTGGCTTCGCAGATGAGGATTCACTTTGTGATTATTCTATCACTATGGCGGATAATTTGCTTCTTGCTTGTAACATGATGGAGTGGCTTTCATACCCAACACTATTCGAGCATGAGGTCATCGTAAATTTAGAAGCGCCACATTCAACTTTAATTGGGACTCCAACATTATTGAATGCCACTGTTAAGAATATTGGGTTGAATAACGAAACAAACATTGAAATGTTCTTAATGATCCAAAATGAAATTGTCAACTCCACAGTCATTTCAATATTACAACCTAAAGAATCCATAACCTTAACACATCTTTGGATACCAATGGAAGAAGGGATATACAACATAACAGCATACTCCCCACCAGTTTCCAGCGAAGCAAATTTAGAAAACAATATGGCTACGAAGATGATAACCGTACAAGGCATCGTTGCCCCTCAGCTTCCCAGCGATAGGCCATCCCTCTACGTGGATCCTCCAATAACAGTCGCTGAAGTTGGAAACACCTTCACTGTGGCTATAAAAATCTTTAACCTGACAGATGCCTATTTACGAGATCCAAATTATCCATGGATTCAGTATCCTTTAGGCAACCTTTACGGCTTTGATGTTCAATTCTCATGGGACCCGAATGTGCTACAGTATGTAAGTCACGCAGTCACGGTTCCGGTGGAGAATTACCCAGAGGGCATTTTGCATTCGCCGATAATACAAATCGTGGAAATAGTTAACGAGTCTGGCAACATTCCAGGCGCTGTGGATCCAAGGGTTAGAGCATGGTTCGTTTACGCCTCGTTGTCTCCCGCTGAGCCGTTCAACAATCCTGGAAACTCCAGTGTGGTTTTTTACATGACGTTTAGAATTGTGGGTTCGGGAGTTTCGACCTTGGAGTTTGTCTCAACGGATCTGGCTGATGCTGAAGGAGAGCATATACTTTTCGAAACCCTAAACGGCATAGTCGTTGTAGGTGTTCCACAAGGGGGAAGAGATATTGCTATCACAAATGTGACATGCTATCCAAACGCCGTCTACCAGAACAATATAGTGAACGTCACCGTAACGGCGTCTAATTTAGGTAACGTTGCAGAAACCTTTAACATCACAGTCTATGGCAATACCACGATTGTGGGAAGCCAAACAGTATTTGATCTTGCCTCTGGAGAAAACATCACATTAGGCTTCCTATGGAACACCACGAGTTTAACGCCTGGCGACAACATTATTATATGGGCGGAGGCAAGCCTTGTTCCAAATGAAGTTAACACTGAAAATAACGTTTTTACAGATGGGCAGGTTAAAATTAAAATGGTTGGGGATATAAACGGTGATGGTGAAATAGGTATTTTAGACATTACGATTGTAGCAGCAGCTTACAGGACAAGACCTGGAGATCCTATGTGGAACCCTGAAGCAGATCTTGCAGAACCCTTAGGATACATTGACATTTACGACATTGTGACAGTAGCTTCAAGATACGGAATCACCTATTAAACCTTAAATTGTTTGCCAGCTCTTCTGAGCTGGGTAAAACCTTAAATAAACTTGACCCACAAAGTGGAAGAATTGTTTGCATGCGCATAAGTGTTGAAAAATGGTTAAAAATGGGTTTTAAGTCTGTTTTTGCTTATTTAGGTTTGTTATGGATCCCTTTGATGAGTGCATCCTTAAACTTCTTGGCGATGGCTAAAAGAGGAATTTCAGTCAGCTTGTTGATGGGGTTGGGTTCTCCACAACACTTTAAGGTTGCACCTCGAGAGCCTGGTGGACAGAGGCCTGGTTTTGAAGGAGAAAATGCCCAGGAAAAGCCATGGGAGACCCATGTTCACATACTCCTTATCGCCATCTTTGAAGCATCAAATAATCCGTATGCTATCAGAACCATACATGGAATTTGTATCCCTTCCCTTCAGCAAGCTTAGGCACCTCTGCAGGTTTGAGAAGGGCGGATACTGCAAGAAAATAAGGGCTGTATGCGAAGCCAAAAAATGCCCCGAAATCCCAAAAGAACAATAAAAACCATTAAAAACCAAATTATTCAACACTTATGCGCGCAATTCGAACAGCCTTCAGCAAACGCTTATGCTCAACCCACACTTCCATCAAGGAAGGAGGAAAACGCTCAAAAATTAAAACAAAACGAATTTTTTGCCAGTCATGCGCACATCAAGTTGCGAATTTCTGTCGCGCGCTATACCTCTTCAAATTTCCGTGATTTATGCATCGACTGTTTAAAAAAAAGTTTACATGTAGGTTGGTTAAAACTGTAAAAATTGAGGGAGAAAAGTTGAGGAGTATCTTTCCTGCTATACTGTTAATTGTAATGTTTGGTCTAATGCTTTCTCAGACTTTCTTAGCGAAATCGAGTTTGCCAGGGGACCTGAACGACGATGGCGTTGTTGATTTGAAGGATTTCTCCATATTAGCGCAAGCATATGGATCAACCCCCACCAGTCCAAACTGGAATGAAAAAGCCGATTTGGCTGAACCTTTAGGTCTAATTAGCCTAACAGACCTAGTGACGCTCAGCTACTACTATAGCCAACACTAGCCAGACACCCACAATTTTTATGCTTCTGCCTCTTCCCATTTTCTGTATATGTTGCACTCCTTAGTTATTTGCGATCATAACGTGATGAGCGCTGAAAAGTGAAACAAGAACAAATGTCGTTGAAAGTATAAGAGATAAATAAGAAAATTTGAGGTGAAATAAGCAGCAAATGCTTGATAGATGCGAACTGGAACAAAGTTTCATAAAATTTTTAAGTCTAAATTGAAGTATATAATATCACCCTAAAGTAACTTTTAGGGTTAAGAGGAGAGAGGAAAATGAAAAACCGACTGATAGTTTTGGCAATGCTTGTAATGCTACTGACTGGCTCTTTAATGGTTGCAGTAAATATTAGCCTCGTCGCTTCAAGTCCAATTTCGAAGGTAGACTACGAAAGCGCAGTAATAAAGGCTGCTGATAGGCTTGTTGCATTGCAGTCTACAACGGACTATGGGTGGGACTGGGTTGTTACAGGCTTAACAGCACATAGCCAAAATCCAAGCGCTCCAAACCTTTACGGTGTCACAGCATTAGGGCTTCTTGATGCCTATCAACTCACAGGAAATGTGACATACTTTAACGCCGCAAAGGCAGTGGCGGACTACCTGGTGTCTTTAGGTAGCGGAACATATCATTACCAGTTTGACCTTGAATTCCTAATAAAATTTGCAGAAATTTCTGGAGATACAACATATTATACGTTTGCTTCTGAAGTGTGGACTTGGATGAAGGCAAATATAGATAGATACGCGGATGGGCATCAAGTGGACTTATACAACTATTACTATACAAGGTACGGAGAAAGTCAGGGTGCAGCCACATGGGCAACTGGTGATTGGGCGATAGCAGCCCTTGAGCTTGGCGATACGATATGGGCGAAAGCCATGACCGACGTTATAAAAGCAAACTATACAAAAATGGAACCAGACTCTCAAGGATGGCAGTATATTGGATGGGGCAAAGCCCTAAAAGCCTTCCAAGCAGTGAATTCCACAGCTTACGCAACTGAAATTGCAGATATAGTTAGCATACTTGCGTCAAGGCAGCAGGCAGATGGATCCTTCACCGGCTGGGTTCAAGACGAAGCATACGTGATAATGGGATTGGTCAGTGTCGGCGAAATAGGAATTGCTGAAAATGCCACTGAGTGGCTCATTGAGCATCAGGGATATGACTCCATTATTGGCGGATGGAAACTTCCAGATGGAAACGAGTATTCGGAAGTAACTTCTGAGGCTGGTCAAGCAGTCTTCCGCGTGATACAGGCAATAGGAACAGTGGATCTTGATCACTATAGTGATGGAATTATTGACGTGAAAACGATGACCATAAGCCAAGCGATAAAAGCCGCGTATTCGGGAGACACGATAATAGTCCACGCTGGAATCTACAACGAAGCATTATACATTGACAAAAGCCTCACAGTGAAAGCGGCAGGTGACGGACTCGTTGTAATTAAGGGTGCCCAAATGCGCGTGACAAATTATGGAAATAGGCAGGCAACAATCTTTGTTGAAAACGCTCCCAACGTGATCTTGGAAGGATTTGACATAGAGGGTGAAGGATTAGGTGTTCCCTCAGGGACTAAAAGTTATGCTGTACTGTACGAGAATTCGACAGGCATAATAAGAAACTGTGTGGTTTCTCCGAACACGACGGGAGATATGTTCAGCACAGCGATAGCTTTCTGGGACAACTCCGTCGTAACAGTTGAAAATTCTGTGGTTAAAAACTTTGGGAGAATAGGGATATACTCAAACAATGCTACATCAATAATAAGAGGCAACAAGATTATAGGGCAAATCTACACCCTTAACAATCAAGTGATTTATGGAATTGAGATTGAAGACTATTCAGGTCCTTCTGTGGCGGAGATAACTGGAAACAAAGTATATAACTGCAATAACACTAATCCAAGCCCGTTGTGGTCTTCCGCTGCCATACTTGTTGACGGTTGGAGGGAATGGGCAGATTACTACAACCTTGCGTTGCTTCCATCCACTGTAGCAATAACCTACAATGAAATCTACAATAATTACGAGTCAATAGAGCTTGTTGCAAACGAATTCTCTTACGCGCACTACAACAACTTCTATAACAATACTTGGGGAGTGATATCTGCCCCTGAAAACTGGACTACAAACCCGACATATTACGTCTTTGACGCGCGATATAACTGGTGGGGTCATGAAACTGGTCCTTATCATGGAACAAGCTGGACTTATATGGGCTCGCCTTACGGACCTCACTATGGACTGGGCGATAATGTAAGCGATTATGTACTCTATGATCCATGGCTTACATCAGTCTTCGTTCCACCGCCAATTCACGATGTGACTGTGTCACAGTTAATTGCAACTCCGACAATGGTTGAAATTGGCGGAACAGTAGAAATTAATGTGACTGTGAAAAACTTGGGAAATGTATATGAAACATTTGACTTGACAACGAATTATGGAAGCATAGCGCAAGTAGAGCACATAGTTGACCTGGAGCCTGGAGGTGAAAGAACCTTCACCTACCATTGGGATACAAGCGGCGAAAGTACATGTTTCCACCCAATAAGCGCTTTAGCCCACCCTGTGGAAGGAGAAACCTACATATACAACAACTTCAGAAGTGTGGATGTCGCTATAGTAAGTTTTATACCGGAGCCTGCCACGCTTAAAGTAGAGCCTTCACCAGCGAAAGGCTTACGAGAATTTGAAGTTAACGTAACAATAAACGATTTGGACGCGTACTGGGATATGGCTGGCTTCGACATAACGCTTCACTACAATACTACAATGCTGGACGTTGTAAATGTTGAGCTGGGACCATTCGCGTTAAACTATAACCTAACATTCCAGGTAATAAAAGAAGTGAATGATGCAGAAGGCTACATACAAATGGCCTACATTTGGGACATTGCACATTTGCTTCCAGAGGAGCGTCCAACACCCAGCGGAAGCGGAGTTCTGTTCACAATAACATTCAAAGTGACTGCTGAGGGCGAGGACCATCTATCATTTGGCGATGTTGCACTTGCCACGTTTCCAAATGCAACAAAATGGTGTACTGAAACTTCTATGCCCATAGAGCACACCACAGAAGATGGAATCGTCAGAACAATGTTCCCATGGAAAGAAGATGTTAACGCAGATGGAAAAATCAACATACAAGACGTAGTAGCAGCAGCAACAGCATACGCATCCCGCCCAGGCGATCCCAACTGGAACCCATACGCCGACCTAAACCACGATGGCGTAATAACAATATACGACCTCGTTAGCATAACAAGAATCTACGGAATCACATATGATCCATAAAATTATTTAACTCCCCCCTTTTTTAGATGTTGATTCGCTGTCTAAACTTGCCTATAGGTTGCCTAAAGAAAGTGCAAGAAACCCTTATTAGTGTTGCCTTTTATTTAAAATTATTTAACTTCTTAGCGTCTGATCAATTGAAAGGCAAAAAAGCTGGAGAAATGAATAACTTGTTTTAAGTCTTATTTTTTACTAAATAGATACGCTTATTAATTTTGTCTTCTCTTCTCCTCCCCCAAAGGGGATGTAGTAAAATGTGTGCGAATACTAAAAAACTCGGCGCTATTTTTTTGGTAACAATCGCGACTCTGCTATGTTCGGCTTTAGTGATCTCAGCGGTTGCCATGAGGAGATTCGGAGACATTGACGATGATGGCGATGTTGACTTATATGATGTTTCGCTTGCCTGCAGTCAATATAAATTATCTGCCGAAGATCCAAATTACAATGCGACAATAGTGGAGAGAGCGGATTTGGCACCACCATACGGCGTTATAGACATTTTTGACATTGTAACAATAGTATCGGCTTATACTGGCAGTAAATGACCCTCTTTTTCTAATATCAATCTTGTTAGCTGGGCTTTTAATAGCAAAAAATATTAAAAACTTTACACATTTAATTTATGGATGGTTAAAATAAAGTTCATGCTTAATTTTAGAATTCTCCTCGTAACCTTCTTATGGGGTGCTTTTTTGGGAGTAATGATTATAAAGGTCTATTGGACTGGTTACCAGGAGATTACGTGGCTTCGGTATTATTCTGTACCCTATGGCTGGTATGAAACTCCAACGCCCAAAATTATTGATCTTTTCCTCGTGCTTTTTGCGAGTTTAGGTGCTGGATTTTTGTTTAAAGACGTTAAGTCCCTTTTTTATTGTTATATAACTGCAATTTTGATTTCTTTCGTTTTAAGTTTTATGTTCGTGATTTGGTATATGCAGAATGTTCTTAGGGTCGAATACCTTTTTTCATGGTCTTCGTTTAATTGGGAGTGGGGTGTCTTTATCGCTGGGCTTAATGTTTTGAAGATCTTTTTCCCACAAGTTTTCTTCGTAAGTTTACTTGGAACAGTTTTAGGCATCTTACTAAGGGGATTGTTTTTCTATTAAAAGCGGCATTTAGGTTGAAAAAGCTTAAATCATAGTTTTAGGTAAAACTGAAAAAAAGGTGCATTGATGTGAAGCCGCGTACTTTATTTGCGCTAGCTATTTTAAGCTTTCTTCTAATTATTTCAACTGTATTACCATGGAAAGGTGTGCTTGGGAACGCGTCGCCGACCAGTGATCAAAGTCCGTATCCGACGGTTTACGTTTTTCCCAACTTTACTGCGGCCAGCGTTAATGAGGTATTCACCCTCAGTATAGTTGGATTCAATTTTACACCAGTTACAATCGTGGATCCTTCAAATCCAACGATAACTCATCCCCTTGGCAATCTTTACGGCTTTGACATTCAACTTAGGTGGGAACCAAATGTTCTTGAATATGTTAATCATACTGTGACTGTTCCGGTTGAGAGTTATCCTGCTCCGAACCCTCCTAGCCCCTACCCCGGAGCACTCCACAATCCGTTTATCGAGATTAAAAACGAGGTAAATGCTAGCGCTGGAACATGCTGGGTGGCATATGCTTCAATGGATCCAGCTGAGCCTCAGAACGGAAATGTAACGTTCCTAACGATAACTTTTAGAGTGAAGAGCGTTGGAGAAAGTGTCATTAAACTTGAATCGGTGGACCTTTCAGATAAAAATGGTGATGCCATTTTTTTCGAAAAACATGATGGCTTGTATAGAGCCTCCGGCGTACCCATCGTTAACTTTGAATATTTTCCGGAAGTTCCCGTCGTGAACAAAGAGGTAACGTTCAGAGCTTCTGTTGAAAATAACGGCACCAACATTGCAGTTTTCATGTGGGATTTTGGTGACGGCACAAAACAAAACACTTCAACACCTTTTACTAGTCATACATATAATGTTACAGGTATGAAAACTACAAGTTTAAAGGTTATAACCATAGACGGTACCGTAAGCGGTTTAGTTGAGAAGTCCTTCACGGTAGTCGCCTTAAGAGATTTAAAAGTTGCAGGGATCTCCATTCCGTCATCTACAATACGTGTCGCTCCAGAAAACATCATTTCATTATCAGCAACAATCGAGAATGTTGGAGAAGCTGATGAGAACTGCACTTTAACGGCATATTACAACGTAACGAACATCGATTTTAATGATGTTTCTTCAACCACATGGGTTCTATTCGGCACTAATACTACGTTTATTCCGCATTCATCTCCAAAATCCCTTATGTTTCACCTTAATTCTACACTGTTAAACGTTAATGCAAGCTATTACATTCTTATTAATGCTACTGGTATTCCTGAGGGATATGAAGCGAATACGGCGGATAATGTATTGGTAAGTGGAGGTTATATCTATGCAACTAACGTATTAGTCCACAGGATTGATGTAACTAAACTACAATATGGCGCCAAAGTTGGAACGAAAATAGTGGACCCGCCTTTAATAAGTGGAGAAACGCTAACGTTTGCAACGAGTTTACATAATGCCGGAAGCGATATGGACATAGTAAACATCACGCTTCTCATTGATAACCTTATTATTGCAAATGAAGTAAACAAAGCCTTCATGTGGGGTGAATCGCTTAGCTTTGATTGGTCAGCGTCGGATATAGCTATTGGAAACCATTCATTAACTTTGAGTATTACAGCAGGAGACTTCCGAAAAGATATTACATCTCCTCTATATGTTGTTAGTCCGCCACAGCTTAAAATTAACTTTAAGCCATCAACACCAGTTGCTGGCGAATCGGTTACACTTGATGCCTCTGAAAGTATATATGGAGATCCGAACGGCAACGTTACTAGTTGGGCTTGGAAAATCTTTTCTCCAGGAAAAGATCCTTCAACCTCCACTCCCACAGCTACCCTTTCCGGTGTAACTGTAAATTATCAATTTCCAAGCGGTGGCAACTGGACTATCGTTTTAGAAATTACTGACAGCTTTGGATTGAAGTATGAGGCTAAGAGATCAGCGTCTGCGGCTTATACGGCGAAAGGTGTTATTAGCGTAGGTTCAGCAGCAGGAGGACCTGTTCTGCCACCTGAATACGTCATAGTTATAATTGCTCTTGTGGTTTGCGTGATAATTGCCATTATTGTCATGCGCAGACGAGGAAAACACAAGCCTTCTCCAACAGAGGTCTCTTAATTTTTAAAAAGAAAAAAGTTAAGGGTGATGACTGATTTTTCTGAATCTTTGCGATCTTTGCGATTTTAGTATTAGTGGCATAGTGATTGCTAGTCCCGCCAAGATTAATATTAGGATAACCTGATTGAATTCTGGCACAATGTTAGTAGATTTTATTTGAATTGTGTGTGTGCTTTGGTTGTATGTGAGGTATATGTATGTGTTTACGTTGTCCTCTGATATTTGAGGTTGCACTTGTTGTCCATCAACCAGCACCATCCAATCGCCTACAGTTGCGGTCCACATGAAGTTTTTGGGTACCGTCACATTACAGTATCCAACAGTTCCATCAGGTCCAGTAACATTAAATTGTAGCATCTTGTCCGATATGCTGACTGTTGGTGTTGAAACTGTTGAGTTGCTCTCCGTAACCACCGTATAGTTAACATTATCAACAGTCAAAACATGCTGCTTTATTTCTGATATTGTAAAGTGAAGGTCCTGTTCTTCGTGTGTTATGGGGCTGGCGTTTACATCCGATAGGTCTGATGATACTATGTGGATTTGGATATCAGCGTTTAGGACTGGGGCTTGCACAATTTTGAAGGTGATAACTGCTATTGTTACACTTCCGTTTTGAGGCTGTGCTGGAGCCATAGCCGCTTTGGCGAACCAGGCCATTGTACCAGGATTAGCTAAGGGAACCCCGTTTTCATTTACCTCCTCTTTGACTGGAAGAACTGGATTGTGGAGTGCTCCGGGGTAGGGGCTAGGAGGGTTCGGAGCAGGATAACTCTCAACCGGAACAGTCACAGTATGATTGACATAGCGGATGTAGTCTGTTGTCCAGTTTAGCTGGATGTCGAAGCCGTAAAAATTGGTTACGTTCTCCGCTACAACTGCAACCTTGAACGTCTGGTTTACTGATGTTGTATAAAGAATTGTTGATTCTGGAATTATTCTTACAACTGTTGTGTTTTGGGCGTAAACTGTTGCCGTGTTAAAGTTGTAGTGAATCATTGCCAGCAACGCTAATAGAAGAATTATTGAAACCCATTTTTTTCTCATTTTTCCACCTAAGTATAGGATATCTTACACTATGTATATTTGAATTTTGCCATTTTCTTATCGCTGTTTCTATGCAAATATTTTGCTGTTTTAGAAAAAAGTGAGGTTAAATATTCTTTTTTGTTTTAAAGGCTATTAACGCTGTTGCTGATAGCAGTAGTATTATGAGCATTGAGGGGATGTTGCTAAACTCTGGGACGATGCTTGTTGTTATTATTGTTATGTAGTGTGTGCTTTGGTTGTATGTGAGGTATATGTATGTGTTTACGTTGTCCTCTGATATTTGAGGTTGCACTTGTTGTCCATCAACCAGCACCATCCAATCGCCTACAGTTGCGGTCCACATGAAGTTTTTGGGTACCGTCACATTACAGTATCCAACAGTTCCATCAAGCCCTGAAGTGGTAAACATTAGCGCTGGTATTGGCGCATTGACTGTTGGTGTTGAAACTGTTGAGTTGCTCTCCGTAACCACCGTATAGTTAACATTATCAACAGTCAAAACATGCTGCTTAAGTTCGATTACATTTATGTTTGCGTCCTCAGCGGTGTATGGTATCGGGACAGCGCTTTCACTGTTATTGTAGGGGGGTTCTGACCTTTCAGGGTGGGGGAATCCGGCGAGGCCTCGAGGCATCTCTGTTATAAATTTAATTTTTTGTTGACAGTACATTTCCGCGCTGAAAGTTATCGTAAAAAGGGTCCAATTTCCATATGGTGTTGGGCGTTCTTCCGGTGGCATTAGTTGCATGTATGCAAGCCATACGTACCCCTCTGTGTTGTTTATCTCTCTTTTGATTATGTATGTAAAGTTGTAGGTTTCAATGAATGGTCCCTCCGTTATGTTCAGGGCTTTGATGAAGGTTTTGTTAAAAGTCAATATTATGTCGAATCCTGCAAGATCCCAGTAGGGGTCTAGGTTAACAATTGTCACGTTCATGTTAAAAATTGGAAGGCTGCCTCCTTTATAATTATATGTTTCCGGAGATAGCTTTAGTACTGGTCCGTTGGGCTGTTGCGGGCTTGTTTCAGCTTTTACAGCGCCTCTGGCAAATATTAGCATTGATGCTAAAATTAACAGCATTGTAAGGGTATACTTAAAGGTTATTTTCTGCATACAATTCGCCGGAGATACTGTTTTAAAATATAAACTATATAATTCTTTTGCACGTCTGATTAATATTTCTAACACTTATTTAGAATACGCCTACGTTCAACAATAAAAAGTGGGGTTATGAGCATTTTTGCCCGTACTTTGAAGAAACCGTGACTAAGTCGAAGATATCTATTATGCCCCAGGGTGGAGCTAGGTCTGCGTCTGGGTTCCAGTCAGGGTCTCCCAATTTATGGTAGTATATCGATGTTACTTCTACTACGTCATATATGTCTATGATGCCGTCACCGTTTATGTCTCCAATCATTTTTATTTTCACCCATGAGTCATAGTAGATGTTATTGTTTACATCAAGTTCGTATGGCACCTCGCTTGCCTTGGCTGATATTGTGAAGTTGCTACAGGGCGTAAGCCCCGTTGTATTCCAATAATACGTTAGCGTTATGTTAGACCATGGTTCAACGGTTACTGTTTTAACTTCTATTGATGTGTTGTTCGCGTAGAGTGTGACGTTGAATGTTTCTGTTGTCATGTTGCCCCTGTTCATCGCAACAACTTCTATTGTGACTATTCGCCCCGGATAAACTATGTTCTGAGATACAACTTTTACAGACACTATTGCTACGTCTCTCATCAGAGTTGCGAAGAAACCGTTTTCAACTTCGTGGGAGATTAGGTTGCCGTTCTGGTCGCTTATGCGTGTTTCGTTGAGTGTAAGGGGTGTTTGACCGTAGTTTTGGACCTGGAAGATTATTTGCGTGACGTTCTGTGGTTGCTGAATTGTTATGGGGTTTGCAGGTGGGTAATATTGGACGTAAACCCAAACTGTTCCGGCGGTGTCATTTATTTGAATTTGAGTTGTGAAGTGGGTTTCGTTTGTTTGGGGGATAACTACTGCTCCTAAGCAGTTTAGCACGTTGGTGTCGTAGCTTAGCTTGAATGCATAGTCGTACATATCAATGGCGTTTTCAAGAGCTATGCTTATGGGGAACGTGTCTCCAAGCTTCATTTTTGGGTCTATTAACTCAGAGGGGCTGACGAGCATTCTTGTAATGAGCATGTTGTTGAAGTATCCGTCTACAGGCTCGTTTGTAGGTATCGCTTCGTTAAACGAGTCTTTAAGTTGCACATTATACAAGTCAAGTACAGTTGCTCCTGTTGAGTTTATGTGAAATTCGATTGTTGCCAGTGTTATGTTTCCACTTAATGAGGGTGCTGGTGGCTGAAGCCAGCCTTCTATGCGTATATCTCCTTCCTGCTGTAACTTTACTGTTTGCGATGGTGGGAAGGCTTGATTTATTTGGATGCTTGTGGGCTCTATCAGGGAGCTGTTATAGCTTAATGAAAAGTTGAATCCGTACAGGTCTATTATGTTTTCGACGCTGATGTTTATTGTGAAGTTGTGGGAAGGTGTAAGCGTTGAATCTATAATCTTTGGGGGAGAAACTGCTATGTTTACTGGTTGTGGAACGTAGTTGCTAAAGTATCCATTTTGATTGGTGTGCGGTATTGGTGTCCCGTCCATGTCTGCAAGGTCGCATGAGCTTATCTCCAATAGGCTTCGTCCTATACCTTTTACTTTTAGGGTAAGCTCGAAAACTGTTCCTGTACCGTTAAACGGCGCAGCGGGTGACATTGAAGCGTAGGCCACCCAGTATGTCCCACCTGTGGCGTTCACCTCGTCTTTTATTGGTAGAATCGGGTTATGGAGGACACCGTCAGGGTAGGTTTCAACTGGTATTTTCACCGTATGATTTATGTACTCCAGTATTGTTGGATCCCATTTAAATTGAATATCTAAACCGTAAAGATTTGTTACGTTTCCGATTTTTAACGCTATTGAGAATGTTGCTTGGGGTTGGAGATCCCTTATGCTTGAGGGGTCAATAAACACTACGGTGGAATCTGTCACGGCATAAGCTGTCATGCTTTTTGTAGCTGCCATTGACAATGGTGCTAGTGTCATTATCAGCAGTAAAAGGTGGTTTAATTTTTTGAAAAGTGTGCACATTTTTCTCCCTTCCAAATTTTTATTCTTATAGGGAAACTTAAAGGTTATGGAATTATCTTCTAAGTTTTTGTTGTTTTAGAAAGTGTATCCATACATTGATGTTACTTGCACAACATCGTAAATGTTGATTATTCCATCTGGTTTAAGGTCTGCCATTATATCCCATGATGTGGAGCTTGATTTTACTCCGTATATTGCAGTTACTTTTACCACATCGTATATGTCAATCCTCCTATTGTTGTTTGTGTCTCCTAGTTTCATTGTTTGAACTGAACCGTTTATTAAGTTGTTGTCTGACGTGTCAGTTTCATTTTCTAAAATGTCCGCGGTAGCTTTGATCGTGTAATTTGCGTAGGGTACAATTCCAGTAGTGTTCCAAGAGAATGTTATTGTTGTTGTTTGGAGGGGTCCAAGGTTTGATGTTTGTTGCCTCTGTATCATAGTGCTGTTTGCGTATATCGTCACGTTGAATGTTTCATTCACAGTGCCAAAGTTTTTAACTGTCACATACACTGGGGCCAGCCAATTATCATAAACTTGTTTCAGTGACTGTATTTTTGCAACAGCGATGTTGTGGATTATTACTATTACCACTGTTTTTGACGTTGTATTCCAGAAGCCTTCGGCATCCGTCACATTTAACGTTACCGTATAGTTTCCAATGTTGGAGTAGCTGTGTGTAACTGTTTGTCCTGTAGCGTTTGCCCCGTCCCCAAAGTCCCATTTATATCCGGTTATTGTATCGTTGTATCCTTCAGGGGTTGATGGTGCGGCGTCGAAGGTTATTGTGAAGTTTGGTCCAGCCATCGGTGGCTTCACAACGAAGTTTGCCCGCGGAGGGGCTGTAACATCAATAACGGTGAAGCTTGTTTTTGTGTATGTGGTCCACCCTTGATACCAAGCTGAAGCTGTTATGTTATAGTTTCCCGGCGGTGGTTCCGGTGAGAGTTGGAAGTATGCCCCGTAAGCTCCATTCTGAATGATGGGCTGTGGGATTTCATTTGCGGGCGGGGTTTCATATTCTGACTCTTGTATCGTGTAGTTTGCAACCTTCTCGGGGCATAGTGGGTATCCTCCTGCTTCAGGCCAGTCTGTGTACACGTTAACGTATATGGGGGCTGTTCCAGATGTAACCCAGCTTTCGATGTAAATGTTTGCTGGGCCAAGGGTTGTTGTTGACCCTGCGGCTAATGTGAATTGTGCGGCTAGGATGCCGATGGGGATAAGCGCTGCATCGTACACATTAATTGTCAGCAGAACTCTTATGTCGAATGTTTTATTGTTTTTTATCGTCGCCTTGAACATGGCGTTTCCACCTCTAATTACGCTTGTCTGCGGGTTACCTTGATAGTCTGAAAGTGTTGCCGATAAGATTTCTATTGGCCACCCTCCAGGCGGAGCTGCGACTTCGCCTACAGGAAGTGTTCTGGCGACGATGGTTTTTTGTGGATCTCTAACTTGTACTGCTACGAGACCTCCAGCCACTGGTTGGGTGTCGTAGTTTAAGCTTCCATAAATGTTAACTTTTTCTCTAAGTTTGTACTCTAACTTTTCAGTTTCAACAGTTAGGTGTAGTGGGTTCTGGGCTGTAACAAGCGTAGCGGAAAGAATAAACATTAAGCAGATTAACGTTACATAAACTCTTAATGTTCTCAACCAATTCTCCCTTCAGAATATTTGTTTCCCTTTTTCTTAAAGGTTGTGGATTTATGTTATATTCACAAAAAAAAGGGGGTTAGGTTTGCTTTGTTAGGCTGTTAGCCCTATCGTGATTATATTGACTGGACAGTACTGTACTCCACCGTTCGTCGGCGTGTCTGTAAGCATGTTAGTGTAAACTGTGCCCATGCCCACGAATGTATGCTTTGGAACAGCCTGCAGCGTGATCGTCTGCCAGTCTGTTCCGTAGTGCACTGTTATTGGTCCCCATATGGTCCACGCAATTGGAACTTCCAGGTCGTCGTAAACCGTTATCGTGATGTATGCTGTACGGTCCTGGTGTGATATGCTTTCGTATGTCACTTTGAACTGCAATGGTTCACCTATCGCAAATGAACTGTCAGGCTGTGGTTCAACGTTTACTATTTTAATGAGGTAGCCCACTTCAAATGATAATGTATCGTTTACAACAACATCTCTTATGTCAACTGTTGCTATGACGTTCCATGTTCCGAACACCCTCCCTTCAGGGTTGTCGCATGGCCATGGGATGCCGAATTGAACCCATGCAATTCCATTCTCGTCTGTTGTGTTTGTCATGAACCAGTGGAACTCTCCGTGGCTGATCTCGAAGGTTACAAGTTTCTGTTGGACTGGATTAAGATTATACGTTACCCAAGCGTAGAGTCTGACGGTGTTCTGCGGTCCGAAGGCGTCGCTTGCCACTCCGGGGCCTTTTCCGTTGAATCCTTCTGGGTATTGCGTGTATACGTCTATCCATCTACCTGGTGGCTTGAATTTGGCTATGTATGTGGCGTTTTGTATTACGTGTGGAATTGGTACAGCTGTGTTCTGCCCGTTCCATGGTGGCATCGGGTAGTCTGGATGTGGGAAGCCTGCGACGTCAACCATGAAGTTTTCCACAGGCCAGTTTGATGGGCTTGGCATCGGTCTGGGGTCAGGGTTTCTTAATCCAATTATTGTTGATGGCGGCGGGTACGTTGTAGATTCGAATATCGATTTGAACGTGACTGTGAAGAGTTTTCCGGAACCAAAGGGTGGAGTGTGCACTCCACCATCGCCTGGAATGCCTAAGAATGCAACGTGCACGGTGCCTTCTGTGTTATTTATTTCCGAAAGTACCGTGAAAATTCCGTTTGGCCAGAAACCTGCAAACCAACCGTCGGGGTCTATCGCTACACTTTGTGCCTCTATGAGTGTTGGGTCAAAGTGCATTACTATGTCGAAGCCAGCAACATCCCAGAAGGATGACAGTTGTGAGCCGCCTTCACCCAGGATGTTAACGTTGATTTGGAATGTTCCATCTAATGGTATGTCTTTTGTGAGGGCTGGGTTTACCATGAGCAGAGGCAATGGCGGATAACTGAATTTGCGTTGATACAGGGGTATGACCACGTCCTGCGCTGTGTGTGAAATTGGGTTTGCGTTTACATCCGCTAATGCAGTTGCAACAAAGTGGATGATTACGTCCACGGGGCTTTCATAGTCCCAGGGCTGATCCGCAACCCTGAATGTGAAGACGGCGATTGTTCCATTTCCGTTGAACGCGTTTGCTGGAGCCATTGAGGCATAGACAAACCACGCCATGGTGTTTGGATCAGCGCCCGAGATCCCCTTAGCCTCATTGACTTCTTCCTTAACCTTCATTGTGGGGCTGTACAGTGTTCCTCCATATGGGCTTGGAGGCTGCGGTGCCGGAAAGTTTTCCGCAGGCACTGTTACAGTGTGGCCCACATAGCGGATGTAGTCTGTTGTCCAGTTTAGCTGGATGTCGAAGCCGTAAAAGTTTGCCACATCCTCAACGACTATTGCAACTTTGAATGTTGTTCCCGTTACATCCGGCATTGTCACAGGGTTTCCGAGTTGAGTGACTTCCGATATGCCTCTTAAAACAGTAGACTGAGCGTTGACTCCACCGATTAATGTTATCCCTAGAAGCAGCGTTGCAAGAAGCAGGGCTGATGTCAACTTGTTAAATGCCTTTCTCATTTTCCCTTCTCCTCTCTTTCAGCAACATATAGTTTTGCAGTTCCCTAAATTAAAGCTTTCTGGAGAAAAGTTCTATAGCCTTTTCGATTTAATCTAATCTTGGCTTTTCTCCTTTTTACTTAACAATTTTTCATAGGCTTCAACTGCCTTCTCCAGCTCCCACTTGTATCCTGTCAACTTTTTCGGAGATGATCCGAGTGGATCTAAAGCCTTTTTCTCTTTGATCTCTCCAAGCCCGTATCGGGCTCTTATCCTCCTATCCTCAATGAGCAGCGAATATAATGATAGGACGACTGGAAGGATTAGTATCGTCAGTGGGTGGACAAAGAATATGAGCCAGAGCTGAATGAAAAAATAAGCTGCGAAAAGTGGTGGAAGCCAAAACCAGAATGTCGAAAGGCAAGCCTTAGAGATTACGGCTATCTCTTTCAAGTCGCGAATTAACTCTTGCAGCCTCCCCAATCGTATCCCTAAAAAGTGGGATCTGCGGAAATATTTAACCCTTTAGTTCAGTTTCTAGGGAACTAGAACTTTTTACCATAAAACTTAATTAGCTGAGCGTGAAATTACAATAATGCTGTAAAAGGGAGAGAGGAAAAATCATGAAGAAAGATATGTTGCTTGTTGTTGCATTGATATTCAGTGGTTTACTGCTCGCTCCAATGTTTGTAGCAACTCCTGTTCAAGCATCGCCAAGCAAGGGTGGAAGAGCCGACATTGACATCACCTTTTATGCAAGTCCCGATGCGGCTTGGACTGCGCTTACAACTGGGCAGGCAGATTATATGGTTTGGGCTCTAGAAAAGACGCAGAAGGAGGCTGCCGAGGCGGATCCAAACATTGAACTTGCAAGAGTTGATGAGAACGGCATGTTCGAGTTCGACTTGAACAACAACTACACTATTCAAACTTACCTAGGCGTGAGATCAGCGACAAACGAGGTTAAAGTTAGACAGGCCATAGCATACTTGGTTGATAAAGACTACATAGTGGCCAACATTCTCGAGTACTTCGGCGTCAGAATCGACCTTCCAATATGTGCTCCACAAAGCACGTGGATGAACGAAAGCGTTATTGGGACGAACTATCCGTACCCGTACAACCCTGACAGGGCAGCCGAGCTTCTTGCGGCTGCAGGCTTCAACGACACGGATGGGAACGGTTGGCTAAACTATCCGCCAGACTGGGATGGTGCACCCGGAGCTGACACCACCCAATACCCGCTTGTAGTCTGCATAAGAAGCGACCACACTCACAGGCGACTTGCAGGTGAATACTTGATAGCACAACTTGAAACTACACTTGCAGCGGCCCACTGGCCTGCTGGCTATAAGGGAGGAGGCTTCAAAACAACGGGATCACAGTGGGAGCAGCCAAGATCAGTGTTAAGTCCCAAAGTCATGGGTAACAGAGATTATCAGATATACACTGGAGGATGGAGCCTCGGAAGATACCCAACTTACCTATACTTCCTATTCCATAGCGATTTCTGGTATTCGTATGGATCCAACTACGTTACAGGAATGAACGCTTTGAACCAGCCGAACTACCCGCTCCTCGACCAGTACGCTGCAGCAATATGGTACACAGCCGACATCCCCTCAGCCATGGCGGCAGCCAAAAAATTCGGCGGACTCTTCAACGAGCTGGCTATAAACATACCACTGTGGAGTTATAGTAGTTACTGGGCTTACAGGAAAGAGCTTGTCGGCGTCGTTAACATGAACGGCTACGGAATAGAAAACGCCTACACATACCTGAACGGCTTCAGGGCGGGAGCACCAGACCAGCCCATAAGAGTCGCAGTAACCAATGGTCCAGAGAGGCTTAACATACTCTACTCGCAGTGGTACTTCGAATACAGCGTCCTGGATAGAATATACAATAGCCTGATGTCTGTACAGCCATACAACCTAGCCATAGACCAGCCCTGGGTAGCCCAAGACTGGGAGCAGGGCACATATGACGATGCAGGTGTAACAAAATCTGTTGTAACATACTGGCTTAGAAAGGACGTCACGATAGTGGCTCCAGCGACGGGAACACCCATAAGAAACTTCACGGCAAAGGATATGGCCTTCACCATATGGTACAACTACGCCTTCGACGACAGCTGGCAATGGGGAAGCTTCATGGACGTTAGGTACACCGAAATAGTTGACGACTATACAATCAAAGTTTACTTCGATGACCAAAGCTACTGGTTCTACACAGCCCCAACATACCCGCTACTGCCAAGAGACGAGCTGCTACCAAAACTGTGCAACCAAACAACAGACACGATAGTGTATGACGGTCCAACAAACGGCACAGCGGAAGCGACACTGTCAGACAGCGTAGTCGAGGTAGTAGACGCCTCAATAGGTGGAACACCATTAGTTGAAGGTGTGGACTACAGAATAAGAGCAGGCTACGACGTATCCAAACACATTATATTCCAACCACTTCACAACCTAACCGGCACAGTGACAATCACATACTGGCGCCCAAGCAAGCCGGCAACAGGGTTCTACCTAGCAGGCTTAGACTGGACTGAAACGACATACTCGCTTGGCACACACTACATAGCGTCCATGACGACAAACCCGCCAGCCATAGGAGACACAATAGTCCTAAAGAAAAACCCATACTACTTCCTAGAAACACCACTGCTGGGCGAGATAGACTGGAAGTGGATATGGACTGGCACAACCAAACCGAGAAGCGGCTACTACAAGATAGAAATTTACGACGTGGTTAAAGCAACAGCGTCATATTGCCACAAAGGGACAGGAACGTTTGACCCATCATACTTCCCAGGCGCAGACTTAGACTCAAATGACCTAGGTCACATCGGCATATACGACCTTGTAACCATAACTGGAAAGTACGCCAACACCTTCGGAGCACCTCCAGCATAAGAAACATTAAACTTCCCATTTTTTTTGTTGTTAAAGCTTAAATACAAATTTGTTTTCTCTTCTACACTGGTTGAGGTTCAACTTGGGACTCAAGTCATACATAGCCAAAAGAATCGTGTATATGCTCATCCTAATATGGGCTGTAATCACAGTAAACTTTTTGATATTTTCACTTATGCCAGGAAACCCCCTAGAGGCATATGTAGCTGGCATGAGGGGAAAAATAACGCCTGAAAGATACGAGGAATTAAAGAAAGCCTTCGGCTTAGACAAACCCCTCCACGAACAGTACATTAATACGATAACGAGACTTCTAACATTCACCTTCGGAGAATCCGCTCACACCACGGCGCCTGTGTCGCAGGAAATAATGCGGAGATTACCAAACACGCTGTTACTTTTAGGTACGTCAACCGTTTTGGCCATCATCGCTGGTACACTGATAGGCGTGATAGTAGCCTACAAAAGAGGCGGGATGCTTGACACAACCATGGTTACTGGCTCGCTTATTACATATTCCGTTCCAATATTCTTCATCGGATACTTGCTGATATTTATATTCTCAGTCGAGTTGAATTTGTTACCTCCTGGACTACCAGCACCACAAGAGTGGGCTCATAATCCACCAACAAACATTTTAGAGGTGGTGTCGGGAAGGCTTAGACACTTAATTCTGCCAGTATTCGAACTATTCTTGTTCACTGTTGGCGGGTGGATACTACTAACTAGGGCGGTTATTCTCGAAACGATTACTGAAGACTACGTGGTAACGGCGAGGGCGAAGGGACTTAAAGAGAGAACTGTGCTATACAAGCACGTGTTGAAGAACGCTTCACTACCACTAATAACGAATGTGGCGCTGTCAATGGCTGGCATAGTCGGCGGCGCAATGATTACTGAAACGCTATTTACATACGAGGGAATTGGACTACTGACCTATCGCTCCCTAAACCCGCCGGACTTACCAGTTCTTCAGGGCATCTTCTTTATACTCGCGTTGTGCGTAATAATCGCAAATTTCCTTGCTGATCTGCTCTACGGCATTTTAGATCCAAGAGTGAGATACGGGTGAAGGGAATGGCCACTAAAGAGGCTAAAATTAAATTTGCAATAAGAAGATTTAAAGGGTTCTGGCAACAGTTTAGAAAAAGTAAAAGAGGATTAACAGGATTATTAATAATAATCTTTTTCGCATTGATTGCAATTTTCGCCCCTTTTATTGCGCCATACAATGATCCGATAAGACCCATGGATGACGTTGGAATCTTCACGAAATATGGTCCCTCGATTGGACGCCCAATTGCGGTATCGCTCGCTGTCCCTGCATGGTATAAATACTTGCCCTTTATACCAAAAGGACAGACAAACAAGACTGAACGCTTCTATAACGCGTATATAACAGCCTACGGTCAACAATGGCAACTCTTCGGGCGAGAGGGCGAAAATGCCACAAGCACGCTGATTGAGGTGACGAGTAGAATAGCTAAACTAAACACGATAATCGTCACATATCCAAACGGCACCGAATCTGCGGTTAGTCAGAACGAATATGAATTTGATCCTCATAATCCGAAAGCGTTGAGGCTGCTCAACTTATATCCTGAAGGGACAAAATTTGATGTGCAATATGTAACCGGTGTCGACATAGTGGAAAACATTGTGCTGATTCGTAACCCAGGCTTTACATCAAAAGACAGCTTAGACGAGTGGCAACTGTATCCGGCAGGAAGCGAAATGAAATTCAGCGAGACAGATGGATACTACAATGACGGTTGCATCGAGATAAAATCTCTTAACCCGACACAGGTAGAGTTAACTAAAAACTTTGTATATGCATATTATGAGCCGCCTAAAAAAATACTTGCCCATTTCGCCTACAAACTTATCAGCAATGAAAACGCCACCATAACTTTCGTCTTGGAAAGGGATGGTTCAACTAACTTTACACTGTATGATTTTAGCCTCGTCCCCTCAGACACCTACCAAAGCAACGTGTTTGATTCGCTAAGTGAAACTTTCAAAGAAAACGTCGGCTCTTCTTATCCGTTAGATTACATTTTCGGCAATCCTTCAAACTTCACATTGTCGTTACGTGTAACATTACCATCCAACTCCAAACTTTACCTAGACAATGTTGCATTCATCATCTATGGAAATGCATTCGGCATACTTGGAACAGATAACAATCCACAGCTTCCAAGGGATATCTTTTCATTGTTAATATATGGCTCAAGGGTTTCATTGTTCATAGGCGTGTTATCAGCCATCTTCTCAACATTAATAGGTCTCTTTGTAGGGCTTGTTGCAGGCTACGTCGGCGGAGTAGTTGACGAGGTGCTAATGCGTTTCGCCGACCTGTTGCTTGTGATGCCTACGCTTCCACTTTTCATAGTACTTGTAGTAGCATTGAGAGCAGTGGGAGTGTTCATGAGCCTATGGAATTTAATAATCATTATAACACTTTTCGGCTGGATGTCATTTTCAAGAACTGTCAGGTCAATGGTTTTAAGTTTACGTGAAAGGGCATTCGTTGAGGCGGCAAAGGCTTCAGGGGCGGGGACGATGCACATAATAACCCGCCACATTTTGCCGAACGTATTTGCGCTTGTCTACATAACACTTGCAACGTCCGTTCCAGGCGCAATAGTGCTTGAAGCTTCACTTAGCTGGCTTGGGTTAGGCGACCCGCTGATCCCTTCATGGGGTAAAATACTGTACGATTTTAATGCATCTGGACTAGCCGTAACAAAGGGCGTGGCTGATTATTGGTATTGGCTTTTCCCAGCATGCATAGCAATAGCAGTTCTTGCAGCCGCTTTCATACTTATGGGCTACGCTATGGATGAAATCCTTAACCCCAGACTTAGGGAGAGAAGGTGAGTTAAACTCTCCTAAGCTGCCACACTTTCTCGGAAATGAAAACCCTAAAATCCTTTTCTAATCTGTCTAAGGTCTCTTCAGAGTCAAAACCCTTCTTCGCTAAAAAGCCCCCTCCTATAAAAGCCATTAGACTACCAATAAAAGCCATTCTATGCGAACTAGAGCCGGCTACGAATTTCACGGTAAAATCATCAGGGTTTCCAGTTATGTTAACCTGAACTTTTTCAACTATTTTATGGTGAAGCATGGGAATTGCAACAACATGATATTCACCATTAGACTTGCCACCGAAAACCCTAAACCCTCTACACTCAAAAAACCCTTTTATGCAATCATAGAGCTCTAGTAAATCCACATTCATCCCCTTCCATTCCATCTCCATTGTAAACCACAATCTAAAACATGGATTCTCCCTCCTTAAAAGTCTTAAAGCTTAAATAAATCAAATCACCCCTTCTCATAGTCAAAAGAGAGATTTAGTATGACCCTGCTTGATGTCGATGCTCTCACAATTCACTATTCAACACAAAGAGGACCTGTTCGCGCTGCAGAAAATGTAAGTTTCAAGCTTGAAAAAGGCGAAGCGCTGGGACTCGCGGGAGAGTCTGGTTGCGGCAAAACAACAGTCGCTTTGTCTTTACTGAGGATTTTACCTTTTAATGGCAAAATACTAGGCGGCAAAATAATCTTCAAAGGTAGAGACATAGTTAAACTTTCTGAAGATGAGCTTCGGAATCAAATTAGATGGAAGGGCATCTCCCTCATATTCCAAGGGGCAATGAACGCTCTAAATCCCGTGTACAGAATAGAGGACCAAATAGTTGAAGCAATCAAAACGCATGAACCAAACACAGCTAAAAAAGAGGCTAAGGAGAGGGTTGCTAAACTGTTTGAGCTAGTCGGTTTGGACCCTTCCAGAACCCGAAATTACCCGCATGAATTTAGTGGTGGAATGAAGCAGAGAGCAATGATCGCCATGGCGCTCGCATGTAATCCTGAAATACTTATCGCTGATGAACCTGGAACAGCCCTTGATGTAATAGTTCAGGCTCAGGTTCTAAAGTTAATGAGCGAGCTGAGGAAGAAACTAAACTTAGCAATAATTATGATTTCCCATGACTTGTCAATAATATCAGAAACTTGCGATAACCTAGCGATAATGTACGCTGGTAAGCTTGTGGAACTGGGAGACATCTTCTCTATGTTTAAAAAGCCGCTTCACCCATACACTCAAGGTCTTATACAAGCGTTTCCGAATATTAAGGAGGAAAGAAGGAAAATGTACTCAATACCAGGATCTCCGCCGAACCTTTTAAAGCCTCCAAGTGGATGCAGGTTCCATCCACGATGTAGTTATGCCATGGAAATATGCAGAGAAAAAGAGCCGATACCACTAAAAATAGATGAAAATCACCTCGTAGCATGTCACTTATACCAATAGAGGAAAGAGAATGAGTGAAGCTGTAATTAAAGTTGAAAATCTAAAGAAATGGTTTCCGGTGAGAATGGGTTTCTTTACATCACTTGCTGCCAGAAAAGAACTGTATGTTAAAGCTGTTGATGGAGTAAGCTTCGAAATTAGAAAAGGGGAAATATTTGGTCTGGCTGGAGAAAGTGGAAGTGGAAAAACAACCACGAGCAGGCTAATTTTGCGACTTATTGAACCCACAGCTGGAAGAATATTTTTCAAAGGAAAAGATATAACTCACTTAGACGAGAATCAAATGAAACTTCTAAGACGTAAAATGCAAATAGTTTTTCAAGACCCCTACGAATCCCTGAACCCCAGAATGACTGTTGGCGACATAATAGCTGAACCCTTACGAATTTTACATGCAACAAACAGCGAAAAAGAGTTAGAAGAAAGAGTGAGACAAGTACTTGAAGATGCTGAGTTGTCTCCGCCAGAAGAGTTTATCTTTAGATATCCCCATGAGCTTAGTGGCGGACAAAGACAAAGGGTAGCGACCGCGAGGGCATTTGTCCTTAATCCAGAGTTCGTAGCTGCAGATGAGCCGGTTTCCATGTTAGACGTTTCTACAAGAGCTGAAATTCTCAAATTGATGGGTTCCTTCGTTGAAAAATACGGTACATCATTCCTTTACATTACACATGATCTGGCGTTGTCTAGGCACATGTGCGATAGAATAGCCGTAATGTACCTTGGAAAAATCGTCGAGCTTGGCACGACAGACCAAGTAATATACGAGACGTTTCATCCATATACAAAGGCTTTGATATCCGCGGTGCCTGTGCCGGACCCCTCCAGCAAACGAATAGAGGTCGTCATAAAGGGGGAGATTCCATCCCCCATCAATCCTCCACCTGGGTGTAGATTTCACACGCGATGTCCATCCTACATGGGAGATGTATGCCGCCAAAAGGAACCGCCTCTAATAGATTTAGGTAACGGTCATCTTGTTGCATGCCACTTGTACGGGTCAAAGTGAAAAGAGATAACATTAACACCGTTTCGATTTCGCCGAAAATTTTCTAAGCCAAAAAAGAATTGATAATAGTGCGAGAAAGAAGAATATGGTCACAATGTTGTATTCTGGCACGGCATAATAACCAATTATCCTAACATCTTCAAAATCATTGTAAAGAACCATACTCCAAAACAAGTATGTATACTCACGGTCATCACAAATGTTCGTTGACACGGAGTTTCCTTCAACAATTACACTCCATTGTTGAACATTTTCAACCCAAAGCAACCTTTTTGGAATTAACACCCTTAAAAAGCCTGAAGAGCCGTTTAACCCTGATATGGAGAATTCTATAAAAGGCTTCGACTCATTTTGAACAAATGAAAGATTCCACGGTGCAAAGTTACTCACTATTAACACGTAATAATCGGCTCCACCCCATTCGCCAACCCAAAAAACCTTAATAGGTCCAGCTAAAGGATACCTATCGTTGCCATAGGCTGCATCCAGTATTCCATCACTTCCAGTTTCATTCTGGTATGATCCACTTTTATAATCAACGCCTACTGCCGTATCCCAGTAGTTGCCACCCGAAGGATAACCATTGTCTAAACTGCTCGCAGATAACCCAAATCCATTAACGTCATTTTTGTTATTTAGAAAGTCATTATGGTAAACTTTGTTTCCCCAGCTGCCTTGTTCAAAAACAATGCCAATGGAGTTATTAACAATCTCGTTCTCAAATATAAAATTGTTTGAGCTACCATTAAGCAAATAAACCCCACACCAATAGCTTCCGAGAATCCAGTTTTTTGAAATGCTCACGTTATAGGAACGCATTAATTCTAATCCAATAAATGCATTGGCAATTTTGCATCGCGAAATCTCCACATGGCTAGCGTTAACAAGGTTTATTCCCACTCCACCAGCCTGAGAAGTGTCAGAAATTGTGAGGTTCATTATTTTAGCACCAGATGCTGTAACCTGAAAAATCACAGATTGCGTTCCAAAACCTGAAACAATTGTGTTTTCATTATTTTCACCAACAAGAGTTATTGACTTATTAATAAAAATTGGATAACATGCTTCATATATTCCACTTTTAATGTAAACAGTTCCTCCATCAGGCGCCGCGTTTATAGCATCTTGGATTAAGCTACCGGGATTAGTGCTACCTAATTCCTTCTCTCCAGAAATTGTAGAAAGTGGAATTATCAATACAAGGAACAAAAAAGTGAACAGAGCAAGAAGTTTCGCCGTCAAATTGGGCACTCCCGGGGCTTCTTTGAAAAAGATGCTTGAGCATTTTTTACTTTTATCTTTCTTCTAAACCTATAGCGTCTTTTCACCGAACTTCTTGCAAAGAATATTAATGCTAGACCACCCGCAATTGTTAACGAACCTGCATAGTAAAACTGAGGTCTATACGGGTAGGCTGTCGCCTTGTTCACGAGCAACCTTTCAGCAGTTAAATCGGCGGGAGGTCCTGGGAGTCCTAATGGGTCTACATTAACACTGTACGTTCCATTAAACTTTACGATTCCACTTATTTCAGGATCCTCAAGGTATTCAGAGGTGTAGGCAACACCGCGTTCGTTATATGTGTGGGTAAACGTTGTTAAATTTAATCCTGAACCCTTTGAAATAACCTTAACGATGAAAATATCTAAACTTTCAACACCTGGAACTGGACGATAAATAACTTCAAAAGTTGTATTGTCCCCTTTAGGATCCGAAACATTAACATCTACAGGTAGAAATGTAAAATCATGAAACTCATCGGTACGGTCGTTGGCAACCCAGTGCTTACCTGGACCTATTCTAACCAGCAATTTTTCACCTTCACTGCAAAAAATCGTGACATTCCAACCATTCGGAACATATTCTTTACCAAGAGGCTTAAAATCAACTTTCTCAACAGAGTAGTTGCTCATTGATAATATGACAAAACCAATAAGAATTATAAAAAACCCAGCAACCATAACCGCTTTTTTCATCAAATCCCCCCTATTAGGGTGAAGGGTAGGATCCTCATTAACCTTTCGAAATAGTTAATGTATACCATAAAACATTGAAAAAACAAAAGTGACATAAGCCGACGGAAAACTCGCAGCACTCAATTAGAAATTCTTTCCATAAACCTTTTAAATATTTAAAGCGTATTTAAAAATGCGGAAAAGGAGAGGAGAGAAGTTGAAGTTTTTAAGTAAAGTGCTTTGTTTACTCATAACGGCAACGCTACTTTCAACAACAATGCTGGTCGTCTACTCGCAACCCTCTGGCAGTTTCACCTCAGGCGCAGGTGAAAAGTTATCAGGCTTGCTTCAAAATGCCCCATTGGGCTCAAAGGTCAATATTATAATAGAGACGAAAACGAGCGACTATTCAAACATAATAAATTACATAAACAGCATAGGCGGCGAAGTTCGCCACATATACAAGTATGTAAACGCCATATCCGCGTCAATACCAGAAGATTCGCTTCCAAGCCTACAGACATCCCCGGACGTCGCATTCATATATAAGGATACCGTTGCAAAGCTGGCTGCTCAGCCAATAGTAAACCCTGAAGGAATAGACAAGCTAATCTCGCAGCCCACAACAATTGAAGGTGACATCCAAGGCATTTCAATAGATCCAGACCAACTGTCAGGGGCGGAGCTCAACACATACTGGGACCCAACAGTTTCAAACGCAACCCCACTATGGAGTGCTGGATACAGAGGCAAGAACACCACGATCGCAATCATAGACACGGGAATATGGACCGGGCACTTTATGTTCAGACGCACATCAATAATAGGCGGAGCAGACCTAAGCTTCGACAACTACACAATCTACCAGCAATACGCAGACATCATCCCATGGCCCTACAACGAAACATATGAAGGGTGGGATAACCCATACAACCACTGGCACGGAAGCCACGTAGCAGGAATAATAGCCGGAAGAGGAGCAATACTACTCCCAGAAAACCACACACTAACCCAAGCCGTTGAAAGATATACGGGCACACCGCTACCATCAGCGGAGCCTTACGGATACCCAGGATACAAAATCCTCTACCTCTTCGGAATAGCCCCATACGCGAACCTCTACATAGTGAAGGTATTCGACCACACAGGCAGCGGGGTACCAGAATCCCTAGTCCTAAACGCGATCGAACACGTCATAGACCTGAAGCTGCAGGGAGTAGACATAGACGTAATAAGCATGAGCCTAGGGGGACCAACACTCTACGATGGAAGAGACTTAGAAGACAAACTCGTAGACTACGCCACATCAGTTGGCATAACAGTTGTGGCTGCAGCTGGAAACGATGGACCTGCAAGAATGACAGTGTCAAGCCCAGGCTCAGCAAACACAGCCATAACAGTCGCAGCCGCAGCAGACCCAGTACACACCAGAGTATTCTGGGACTACTACTACGACACCTCAGGAATAGGCTACTACCTCTACAAAACAGATGAAAACCAAATAATCTACTTCAGCAGCAGGGGGCCAACCTCTGATGGCAGACAAAAGCCAACAATAGCAGCAACCGGCGTGTTCGTCCTATCAGCCTACCCAACAGGCGGCGTCCAAAGCCTAGCCTTCGCTTCCGGGACATCAATGTCAACGCCAGCAGTTTCAGCAGCAGTTGCCCTACTAAACGACTACGCTGAAACCACATACGGGCAGGATGTTGCAAGCCCAGAAGATTATAAGCAAGCGCTAACAACAGGAGCCACAAAGTTGGAAGGCTACGAAGACTACGACCAAGGGGCAGGATACCTAAACGTAAAAGCCGCGTGGGAAGCACTGCAAAATGACACATCTCTTGGCGACAAAGCTCCAGAGTTGCCACCAGTAGGCTACTTAGAGAATATAAGCAACATACCAATAATTGGAATGGGCAAATATACAGCCACAATTAAGGATCTGCGTCCAGGACACAAAATTGAATACACATTCGCTGTCACCTACCTAACAGGCAAAATAATGCTCGTCATCAACGACGTTTACCTAGGCCAAGAAAACCCGCTTGGGATAAACAGCTTCGAGGTTTACATACAAAGCGCGAAGAGAACAACATACGACTACTACATAGACTCAGCCAACGTCTACGGAAGTGCATGGTTCAAAATAACAGACGACAAAACAACGTGGGGTGGCCTCACATACGGCGTATATTCGCAATCACACGTGATAGAACCAGGCTACATGAAAATAGTTATAGAAAACGACTGGACAAGCTACGACCTAGCATCATGCAACATAACAATAATGGCTGAACCTTCAATCGAAACAATGCCTTCCCGGTACTACGCTTACCTCGGAAACGTCAGCCAGGGACAGGGAACAGGGTGGATTGCAATTCCAATTCCAAAGGGGACAACAATAGCTGACATACGCCTATACTGGCTACACGACTGGAGCACATACCCAACATCAGACATAGACATGTACATATACTGGGACCAAGGCTACAACTTTGACGGGGCAACACTGAACTCGCCTGAAAGAGCCGTGCTAATCAAGCCAACATACATATACGTGTACATATACGGCTACACAGTTCACGCAGAAACAGAACCACTCCTGCTAATAGTAAGCTTCACAACAGTAAGACACGGATTCATGACGCCAATATAAAATCACCACTCATCCCACCTTTTTCTAAATTTTTACCAAGCGACATGTACTTCAAACTCCACGAAACTGTTTGTACACATGGGCAAATCGCAACATCAAAACGTAAACCTTAAAATTTTAGCCTTTTATATATTAACAGGGACGAGGGGAGAAGGACTGCATGTCCGAAATCCCACAAATTCCAATACCACTAATAAACTACGTAAAACTCATAAAGAAACGCGAGACGCCATACTATCAAATAGTCCAATTCCTACTCAAAGATATGGAAATGCACTGCGGTTACACGGAAAAATCTGAAGTCGTCTACACAATAAACCCTAGAGTCCTACAGGAAGAAATTGAAAAAAGAATAAGAAGCGAGAAAATAACCACAGTAAACATATGCAGAACAATACTTGCACTCCTACACGGAAGCAAACTTTCAGAAGGAGAAGACTTCTACATAACAACAACAAGCGGAGGAAGAAAAAACTACCACATAAAAGTGAACCCCGAAACACTAAGTCGACTGTCAAGTCTCCTATAGCCATCACATCACTTATTAAACCTAATTTTCAAGCACACGATACTCGCAACAAAAAACGCAAACGCAACCATTATCCTTTAGCAGCAACAATAAGAGAAAACCAGACGAAGAGTTGGGAATCCTTAAATAAACCTCGCTCTTATAAGCCGAAAACTGTAGCCGCGGAGAGGGGTAGGTTTAGAATGGCTGGCAAAAAGCGCATAATAAAGGGCATTAAAATCCAAAATAAAATGACAATTTGAAAGAAGTTTAAAATAGCAAATAAAAGCATATTGTGAAGATTGGCGAAAACATTAAAGTCAAAGCTGACCGTGTTATATCTTTCAAAGACTTATAAGATAACGTTCTTTTAAAATCTTGTTGCGTGCGCGCATGGTGGAAAAGACGCGCGGGCATCGCTAAAGCTTTTATTGAAGGTTAGCATTAATTGTGCTGCGTTTCAGGCGGCACAGCCCAAAGTTGAAAGGGTTAAAAATGTCTGTTAACAGGGAAATCATTGAAGCTAGGGTCAGAGAAATTAATGACGCGGTTCAGACGCTTGAAGATTTATCATCTAAAGACTTCACGCAACTCGCCCTTTTCGAGAAGCTTTCAATTAGATACCTAATAATTCAGCTGGTTGAAGCAGCATCAAGCATATGTATGCAGATCCTACTCGGATTTTTTAATGAAACGGCGGAGGGCTTTCCAGAATGCTTTGCGAGGCTCAGCGTGAAAGGCGTAATACCAGAGGATCTCGGCTACAAATTAGCTTCAGCTGCAAGGCTTAGAAACCTCCTCGTACATAGATACTGGATAATCGATGATGAAAAGGTATACACAAGTGTAAAGAAAGGCTTAGAGGACTTTAAAACGTTTATATCGAGCATCAGAAACTTCTTAGAGGGCGCTGAATGAAGGATTTTTACCATGATCAGGAGCTGAAAATTCGTTACATAAAACTGTCCGCCAAGGAAAAGGGCAAATTGCTCAAGAACCTTAAAAGCAGACTGAGAAGCAACGATGAAATCATGTTCGCCTACGTCCACGGAAGCTTTATTGAGAGGGAATTTTTCAGGGACATAGATGTAGCATTATGGCTTAAGACACCGCACATGGCTTTCAACTACACCGTGCACCTCTCATCGAAGCTGGAGATGGAGTTGGGCATCCCAATCGACATCCAAGTTTTAAACGAAGCCCCACTTCCATTCAAGTTCCACGTTTTCACAAACGGTAAACTCCTCTACTCAAGAAATGAAAACCTAAGAATCGAAAAGGCTGACCAGTCCCTGAGAAACTATTTAGACCTCAAACAATTGACAGCACTATCAGCAAAAGCCATGTCGGAGAAACGCTGAAGGCGCTTTTGAATATGCGCGCGCTTAAAGAATGCAATTCTAGGCTTGTTTTGTTTTTAGCTCAGCTTGGTGAGTTTGAAGGGTGCGTTAACTACAACGTCTAAAAGAGGCTTTTCAGACTCTTTGCCTCTATTACGTCTTCTACGTAGTCTAGAAACTCCTTCCTCATATAGTTACAACTTCCTTCAAGATACGCTTTCCAATCCTAGGCTTTAACGTGCCTTTCTCAACCAGATCAACCTTAACTCCCAGCTTTTCCTCACCCCTAACATATGAACCGAAAACGCCGACAGTTTTAACTTTAAAATTTTCCATCAATCTTGGCTTTAAACTCTCTAATTTCCTCTTTATGTCATTAATGTCTTTCGTCACTGTACATCACCATTTTATAAACTCGCTTTTCTTTCATATAGCTTTGATGCAACCTCAACCATGCGGCACACTTTGACCTTCAAGGCTCCTACGACATCGAGTCACTTTTGGACAGCTATGTCAATGTATGCTTCTGCGTCGTATAAAACTCCTTCCAATCCTCGATGTCTTTCACCCTTCATAACAAGTCTTGGTCCCGAAACCTTTCGGGCGACGTATACTATGCGCTTACCAACTATGCCGTCGCCCTCCCCTTTCAGAATTGTCACACTTTCGCCCTCCTTATGCGGCCTTCATCCAAAAGTTTATGGATTGTTTTAAACGTGACGCTGTATTCTAAACCAAGCTCGTCGGCGATTTCGCTGGCGAAGTTTGGACCAGGATGCTTAGCCAAATAGTCTTCAATCATTCTTTCAGCCTCCTGTGAATCCACATGCTGAACGCCGACAATTTCCATGCTTCCAAGCTTATCGCGCACTGCCTCCCTGAGGAAATCAGCCGAGCTCCTGTAAAGTCCCGCCTCAACAAGCTGCTGAATCTTGACATAGTCCGACTTAGAAAGTCTCACAGCTACCTGAAACGCTCCACGCTCCAGAAGTCTCTGATTTTGAGTCACGCCATCTCACGCTGATACCATTTGGTACCAAAACTTATAAGTTTTTCCTCTTTTCAGGCTTTGTTAAACACAGCTAAAAAGTACTGAGCCATAATCCCAAGTCCCTCATAGAGTGCGCGCGGCAAACCCCTTCCGACACAAAAACATCAAATAAGCTCACTAAACAGCCCCTCATCATATATGAGCCAATTCATATTAGAGGATTTGAAGCTTTAAGAAAATCATAGAACTCGAAGTCTTCGACATTCTCGGTGTAAATCTTCTCAACGCCGTTTTCCTTAGCCGTAACAGCTAGCACACAGTCAAAAACTTTTCCTCCAGACAAATTTAACCGCCTAACCAGCTTAAAAACCTTCATGGGCGTTGTTGCCGTCGGACTCGCCTTCCCAATTTCCCGGCACTCCCAAAGATCCAGGCATATGTCAGCAGCCTCATCTGCCGAAAGGGGATGCTCAACTCTCCTAGGGTTTGTGACAACAGCAAAGAACTCGTACAATGTCTGAGGGGTAAGGCAAGCCTCAATTTCGCCGCGCAAAGCCTTCCTTATAACATCCGCAGCTTTGCCATGAAACCGAGAAGCCCTATTATATGCATGAATCAGGATGTCCGTGTCAAGTAATATCTTCATAAATCTCCTCCCTCGTAACCCTTCCCCTTAACCTACCAAGATTCGGAGGATTATCAATCCTTTCCAAAACCCTGCTCCCAGCCTCACCTCCCCGCATCAAAATTAGGCGCGCGACTCCCCTATCCAAAACCTCTATGTACAACCTGTCACCATCAACCAAACCCAAACTTTCCCTTATCTCACGAGGAAGATACACCTTATCCTTATAATATGTGGTTTCAGCCATACCAACACCGCATTACCCAAACAATTGGGCAAATATAAACATTACGCACGCCAGAGAGTTACGTTTATACATTCTCTGACTAGGACGTAGGCGAAGAACCTGTCAAATTTCTCCTTCTTTTCACGCTCAACACTCGCATTCCCACACGGAAGCAAAAACGTAGGGGGGAGGGGTAGGTGAAAACGATAGGGGGTAGGTCTAGAATTGCAGATAAAAAGCATCATAATGTGAGCGGGAAATCCCACACCGTTCACGGGTGGGATGAAAGCGAACACCCTTCAGGGTTGGTAGCTCACGTGGAAACCCTCAACTCTTGAATTTGAAAGACATTGTTAAATTCACATTTAAATATAACTTTTAACCGTTTATAAATGGGAGCAATGAAAACTTTAAAAAAGGAAATCCTGGATCTTCTCGACAAGGACATAGAGTTTCGCTACGCCGTGGCAGGTTACCTGGGGTTATCAGAGATTTTGAAAAGGTTAGATGCAATCGCCGAAGAACAGGTTAAGCTTAGGGAAGAGCAGATCAGTCTTAGGGAAGAGCAGAAGAACATTTGGACGGAGATTGTTGCAATTAAGGAGGAGCAAGTTAAATTCAGACAAGAGCTGATCAACCTTAGAGAAGACTTTAACAAAATGCTAGGTGAAATTCAGAAAATAAATGTAAGACTTGGCAGGGTTGAGAGGACATTGGAGAAATTAA
>Ga0315298_1001304_pt1 | contig 46392 bp, 39 predicted proteins | sample WHS_1_MG_FD_203077 | JGI IMG/M metagenome (GOLD analysis project Ga0315298, IMG submission 203077) | Extremophilic microbial mat communities from Washburn Hot Springs, YNP, Wyoming, USA - WHS_1_MG | ecosystem: Environmental > Aquatic > Thermal springs > Hot (42-90C) | place: USA: Wyoming...
GGCTCGCATAGACCGCTGCCTCCACGGGCGCCATGGTGGCGGCGTCCTCGATGAAGTCCCCGAGATGCGAATCGTCGTCGTCGCCGATCGGCGTCTCCATCGAAATCGGCTCCTTGGAAATCTTGAGGATCTTCCTGATCTTGTCTTCCGGCATTTCCATTTTCTCGGCGAGCACGGCCGGGTCCGGCTCCATCCCGGTTTCCTGCAATATCTGGCGGGAGATGCGGTTCATCTTGTTGATCGTCTCGATCATGTGCACCGGAATCCGGATGGTCCTCGCCTGGTCGGCGATGGAGCGCGTGATCGCCTGCCTGATCCACCAGGTGGCGTAGGTCGAGAATTTGTAGCCGCGCCGGTATTCGAACTTGTCCACCGCCTTCATCAGGCCGATGTTGCCCTCCTGGATCAGGTCGAGGAACTGCAATCCGCGGTTGGTGTATTTCTTCGCGATCGAGATCACGAGGCGCAGGTTGGCTTCGGTCATCTCGCGCTTGGCGCGCCTCGCCCGCGCTTCCCCGGTGGACATCTGCCGGTTGATTTCCTTCAGGTCCTTGATGGCCATTCCGGCCAGATGCTGCACCGACAGGATCTTCTGCTGCTGTTCGAGAACGGCATGCTGGAACCTGGAAAGCGCTTCGCTGTAGGAGTGGCCGCCCCCGATCTCGCCTGCGACCCAGTCCGCGTTCACTTCGTTGCCGACGAAAACCTTGATGAAATGGGTGCGCGGCATCCCCGCCTTGTTTACGCAAAGCGTCATGATTTCGCGCTCGTAACCCCTCACTTCGTCGACCAGCATGCGCAGGCTGTCGCAGAAAGCCTCGACCTTTTTGGCGGAAAAGCGGATGGAAAGCAGTTCCTTCGAAATTCTTTCCTGCAGTTCGGCATACTCGGCGTCCTGCTGCCCTGCCGCGCGCTTCTGCTGCATCTTCTCGAAGGCTGCGCGGATCACCGCGAAATGGACCATGGCGTCTTCCTTCAGCTTCAGCAGGCTTGCGCTGGCAATGCCGCCGGCGTCTTCCTCGTCGTCCTCTTCCATGTCGAGGTCGGAGTCCATCGCAGCTTCGGCCTCCATCGGAAGCTCTTCCTCCGAGGCGTTCGCGTCGATGACGCCGTCGACGAGTTCGTCGATGCGCATTTCGTCGCGCTCGATTGCATCCACCATCTCCAGCATTTCGGCGATCGTGGTCGGGCAGGCGGAAATCGCCTGGATCATGTATTTCAGGCCTTCCTCGATCCTCTTTGCGATTTCGATTTCGCCCTCGCGGGTCAGCAGCTCGACCGAGCCCATCTCGCGCATGTACATCCTGACGGGGTCGGTGGTTCTGCCGAATTCGGAATCCACGGTGGAAAGCGCAGCTTCGGCTTCCTCGACCACGTCCTCGTCGGTCACGACGGTGGCGTCCGACATCAGCAGGGTTTCGGCATCCGGCGCTTCGTCGTAGACGGAAATGCCCATGTCGTTGATCATGCCGATCACGCCTTCGATCTGCTCGGCGTCCAGCATGTCGTCAGGCAAATGATCGTTGATTTCGGCGTAGGTCAGGTAGCCGCGCTCCTTGCCGAGGACGATGAGATTCTTCAGGCGGACGCGCCTCTCCTCAAGATCGCTCGGTTGCACATCGGTCTGCCCGGTCAGGCTCTGCTCGCTGTCTTTGGCCATCACCATACCCTGTCAAGATGCGTAGTAAAACTGAGCATTATACCCTAAATCCGCTCCCCGTTTCGTTTTTCTGAAACAAATTTAATCGCTGCTGCAGGCGCAGGTATTCGGCCTTGCCCGCTGCCGTCCACCCGGAAGAATTCGCTGCATCGAGCAGTCTGTCCATCTTGGCCCTGCAAAGGCGTTCGAGGTACTGTTTCCAGGCATCGATGAACTCCCTTTCGAGTTCTTCCCCGTTCAGCCCGGCTTCGTCCAGGCGGAAAAGCCCAGGCCTGATTTCTTCCAGAAGCGCATCCATCGCGCTTCCCCTGAAATGCTCCATGATCGCCGCAGTGCCGACTGCACCTTCTTCCGCAAGGAAGTCCAGAAGCTCCGCCAGGGCGGCAGCCTCGCCCCCTGCGCTTGCGGAGATATTTTCCCGGGGGGCGATCTCCCCTCTATCCACAAGTGTAGCAAGCGCAGGAGAATGCATGAGCATTTCGAGCAGCTTCCTGACCACATCGGGTTTTTTGCCAACGTTTTTTCTGGGAGGGGACTTCTCTGACCTTCTGGACGGTTGGACCTGGAAAAGGGATTCGAGTTCCGCAAGTTCGATCCTGGCGATCTGCGCGATGCGTTTTCTCAGCATCAGCCCGAGATTGGGCGCCTTCACTTCCGAAATAAGGGGTTTTGCCTCGTGGAGGAAGCGCGCGCGCCCCTCTTCGCTGTTGAGGTTCGCCTTCGCGGAAAGCTCGTTGACCAGGAAGGTCGAAAGCGGCAGCGCTTCTTCGAGCAGGGCTTCGAATGCCTCCCTGCCGCGGCTCCTGACGAAGCTGTCCGGATCTTCTCCCTGGGGAAGGAAAAGGAAGGAAATGTCCTTGCCGTCGGACAGGTGGGGGAGGCTGTTCTCCAGCGCCCGCCATGCCGCGCGCCTGCCCGCATTGTCCCCGTCGAAACAAAAAAACACATGGTCCGACTGGCGCATCAGCTTTTGCACATGGACCGCCGTGGTTGCGGTTCCCAGGGTCGCTACGGCGTAATCGACGCCGCTCTGGGCGAGCGCAACCACATCCATATAGCCTTCCACCACCAGGACTTTCGATGCGTCCTGGATCGCGCGCCTCGCCTGAAAAAGGCCGTAAAGCTCGCGCCCCTTCTCGAAAAGGGGGGTCTCGGGGGAGTTCAGGTATTTGGGTTCCCCCGCCCCGAGAACCCTTCCCCCGAAGCCGACGATCCTGCCCCTCGCGTCGAGTATCGGGAACATGATCCTGTCCCTGAAGCGGTCGTAGCGCTTGCCTTCCCCGGAAATGACGAGCCCCGCCTCGACAAGCCGCTCCGAATCGTAGTCCGGGAAAACCTTGGAAAGATTTCGCCAGTCGGCAGGCGCGTAGCCTATCCCGAAATGCGCGGCGATCTCTCCTGAAAGCCCTCGCATCTTGAGGTAATCTATCGCGGCTTCGGATTTTTTGAGCTCGTCCCGGTAATATTTCGTCGCCTTCTGCATGATCTCGGAAAGATCGGGAGATGCTTTCTCGGGGCGGCTTCCGGCTTCTTCGGGAACCGCAAGGCCGAGGCTCCCCGCGAGGTCCCTGATGGCTTCGACGTAATTCAGCCCGCCGTAAGCCATGACGAATCCGATCGCATTGCCGTGCGCGCCGCAGCCGAAGCAGTGATAGAACTGCTTGGTCGGGCTCACCGTGAAGGAGGGGGTTTTTTCGTCGTGGAAGGGGCAGCAGGCCTGGTAGTTGGCGCCTGCCTTTTTCAGCGGGACATGGCGGCTCACGACATCGACGATGTCGATCCGGTTGAGCAGGTCCTGGATGAAAGATTGCGGAATCATCGCCCGCAGGGGGAAGCTATCTGGAAAGCCTGGTCTTGACGGCGGAAGATACTGCGCCCATGTCGGCGCGCCCCGCGAGTTTGGCCTTGAGGAGGGCCATCACCTTGCCCATGTCCGCGGGGCCGGATGCGCCCGATTCGAGAACCGCGGCGTCCACCTCGTTGGCGATTTCCGAGGCATCCAGCTGCTGCGGCATGTAGGCCTGCAGTACCGAAAGCTCGAATTTCTCGGCGTCCGCGAGATCCTGCCGGGAAGCGGCTTCGTATTGCGAAATCGAATCGCGCCGCTGCTTGATCATCTTTTCGATGGCGGAGACCACGTCGGCGTCGCCGAGCTCGCGGCGCTCGTCCACTTCCTTCTGTTTGATCGCTGCGAGAAGCAGTCTTATGGCGGAAAGGCGGGCGGCATCCCGGCTGCGCATCGCAGCCTTCATGTCCTCGGTGATCCTTTCCTTGAGGGCCATCAATACAGCTTGGGGGGGAGAACCTGATTGCGCAGTCTCTTGTAGTGGCGCTTCACCGCAGCCGCCATCTTGCGCTTGCGCTCTGCAGTAGGCTTTTCATAGAATTCGCGTGCGCGAAGTTCGGTCAGAAGACCGGTTTTTTCGATGGTGCGCTTGAAGCGGCGCATCGCGACTTCAAACGGCTCGTTTTCCTTGACCCTTACGCTCGGCATCGGCTGATCCTTAATCTGAAATTGAAAACCTCGCATGATACCAGAAAGATGGTATCTTTGCATGCGAATTTCTTTAAGGCTAAACTGCCCCCATGCTTGTACTCGGAATCGAAACTTCCTGCGACGAAACCGGCGTCGCGCTTTACGACACGGATCGCGGCCTGCTCTCCCACGCGCTCCATACCCAGATCGCGATGCACGGCGAATACGGCGGGGTGGTGCCGGAACTCGCCTCCCGCGACCACATCCGGCGCGTGATCCCGCTCGTCAGGGAAGCGCTCGACAAATCCGGAAAGTCGCTCCCCGACATCGACGGCATCGCCTACACGAAGGGGCCGGGACTCGCAGGCGCGCTGCTGGTCGGCGCTTCCGTCGGCGCATCCCTGGGGTTCGCCCTCAAAAAACCCGTGATCGGGGTGCATCACCTCGAAGGCCACCTGCTCTCCCCCCTGCTTGCAAAGCCCGCGCCGGATTTCCCCTTCGTCGCATTGCTAGTTTCGGGGGGGCACACCCAGCTGATCCGGGTGGAAGCCATGGGGAACTACGTTCTCCTGGGCGACACCCTGGACGACGCTGCGGGGGAGGCTTTCGACAAGACGGCGAAGCTTCTTGGGCTGGGCTATCCGGGAGGCGCAGCGCTTTCGAGGCTCGCCCAAAGGGGAGACCCTGCCCGCTTCCGCCTGCCCCGTCCGATGCTGGGGAGTGCCGATCTCGATTTCAGCTTCAGCGGCCTGAAGACTGCGGCGCTCACTCTCGTCAGGAGCCAGCCGGACGACGACCGGACGCGCGCGGACATCGCCCGGGCCTTTCAGGATGCAATAGTCGAAGTGCTGGTGAAAAAATCGCTGGACGCCGTGAGGCAAAGCGGCCTGTCGAGACTGGTCGTTGCGGGAGGAGTGAGCGCCAACAGCGAGCTGAGGAAAAGGCTTGCCGCCGGGGCAGGGGGCATCGAGGTCTATTACCCCGATCTCGAATTTTGCACCGACAATGGCGCGATGATCGCTTTCGCAGGGGCGATGCGCTATCTCATGGGGGCGGCGCCGGAAACCGGGTTTTCCGTCAGGGCGAGGTGGGATCTTTTCGGCTCCTGAAGGCGCCTTCCTCCCCGTTCACCAGCTTCACGATATTGGACTTGTGGCGCCAGACGAGCAGCAGGCACAGGGTGAGCACGGCGAGCGTCAGGATGTTTGCCCCCAGGAAAAAGAGCGCATAGAGCGGGGCGAGAATCGCCGCGGAGAGAGCGGAGAGCGAAGAGATCCGGTAAATCAGGAATACGACCAGCCATGTTCCCGCGACAGCCGCTCCCAGCCGGAAATCCAGCGCGAACGAGATGCCGAGGGCGGTGGCGACCCCTTTCCCGCCCCTGAATTTCAGGAAGATCGGGAACAGATGTCCGAGGAAAACCGAAAGCGCAGCCGCAGCAATCACGGCAGGGGCCTGGAAATAATGCTGGGCGAGAAGGACGGCGAATGTTCCCTTGATCCCGTCGCCGAAAAGGGTGAAGGCTGCAGCCGCCTTCTTCCCGGTTCTCAATACGTTGGTTGCGCCGGGGTTTCCCGATCCGTAGGTTCTCGGGTCGGGAAGCCTGAACAGCCAGCTCGACAGAACCGCGAACGATACCGATCCTGCGAGGTAGGAGAAGAGAATTATCGCTATCTTGGGCATGCCAAATATTCTAAAATGTCGAACCGCAATTCTACCTGCATTGAACCGAAAATGGACGTCATCTTCATAAAGGCCTTCCGGGCCGAAACCCTGATAGGCATCTACGAATGGGAGAAGAAGGTTCCCCAGCCTCTCGAAATCGACATCGAAATCGGCCTTCCGGGAAAGGCGGAATTGACGAGCGACGACATAGCCGACACCATCGACTACGGCAAGGTCGTCGGCCGGGTCAGGGAAGTGCTTGCCTCCCATTCCTTCTCGCTGCTCGAATCGCTTGCAGAGCATCTCGCGCAAATCGTCCTTGCCGAATTCGGCTCGCCCTGGGTGAGGCTTTCGGTCGCCAAGATCGATGCGATGAACGGCGTGAAGCGCCTCGGCGTCAGGATGGAGCGGGCTGCGCCGCATTGAGCGACAACCGTTACTTTTACCGCGATCTGCCGGTATTGCGAAGCTTTTCCGAGGCCATGCAAACCGAGGTGTATGTTGCCTTGCCGGAAGACTGGTTGATCGTGGTTGCAGACGTGATTGGATCGACCAGGGCAATCGAGGCGGGCAATTACAAGAAGGTCAATACCATAGGCGTAGCCTGCATCGCATCCATGGTGAATGTCGATCGGGATATCGATATCCCTTTCGTGTTCGGCGGAGACGGCGCCACTTTCGCCATTCCGGGTCATCTGTTCCATCGCGCAATAATAGCCTTGCGCGGATCGCAAAAGCTGTCGCGGGAGAGTTTCGATCTGGGTTTGCGTATCGGCGTGATGAAGGTCGGCGATCTGGCCGAGCAGGGTTTTCGGGTAAATGTGGCCAAGGTCCGCTTGTCTCCCGATGTGACGCAGGCGACTTTCTCGGGGCGTGGTTGGAGGGAGGCTGAACGTCGGGTTAAGTCATCCGCTGCGGCGGGGGTGATCATGGTGAGGGAAGAGGACGGTCCTGCGGAAGCGAATTTCGAAGGATTCGAATGTCGGTGGCGCGAAGTGCCGAGTTTCAACGGACACAAGCTCTCTTTGCTGGTTGCCGCGATGTCGAACGATCCCGCTGTCAACCTTGAAACTTATCAGGAAGTTGTCGAAAAGATAAAGGCCATATACGGCGATGTGGCGGATTACCATCCCTTGCGGCCCAACCGCATGCGTCTTACGCTGAATCCGAAATTATTGAGCCACGAGTGGCTTGTCAGGTCGGGCAAGACGGATTTTTTGGCGCGACTGGCCTATTTCATCAGGATGCTGGCCATGAATCTTGCCGGCATTTATCTTTTCAGCCGCAACCAGGATACCCGGACGACGCCATGGAGCCATTACCGTGCAGCGCTTGTCGAAAACACGGACTTTCGCAAATTCGACGGCATGTTGCGTATGGTGATCGATGGCAGCGATGCACAGGCGTCCCAATTGGAAGCTTATCTCGATTCCCGGTACCGGGAAGGCAGGCTGGTCTACGGATTGTACAAATCGCCGGAAGCGCTGGTGACCTGCCTGGTGCAGTCTTACACCGGATCTCATATGCACTTTGTCGACGGAAGCGATGGCGGCTATGCGATGGCGGCCATCGGGCTCAAGCGGCAACTATTGCAATCGGAAGCTGCTCGGAAAGCTAGCCCCTCGGGTGATGCCTCTCGTGCAGGGACTTGAGCCGCTCCCTGGCGACATGGGTGTAGATCTGGGTGGTCGAGATGTCGGAGTGTCCCAGCAGGATCTGCACCACCCTGAGATCCGCGCCGTGGTTCAGCAGGTGTGTGGCGAAGGCGTGGCGCAGGGTGTGCGGGGAGACGGGTTTCGTTATGCCCGCTTTTGCCGTGTGGCGCTTGATGAGGTACCAGAAGGCCTGGCGGCTCATCGCGGCGCCCCTTGCCGTGACGAAAACAGCGTCGCTTTTTTTGCCTTTCAATAAGGCGGGGCGGGCAGACTTCAGGTAGCGGTCGATCCAGTCGAGCGCCTCTTCACCCAAAGGCACCAGGCGCTCCTTTCCTCCTTTTCCGCTGATCCTGACTACCCCCATGTCGAGACTCACCTGGGAAAGCTTGAGTCCCACGAGTTCGGAAACGCGCAGCCCGCTCGCATAAAGCACTTCCAGCATCGCCCTGTCTCTGAGGCCGGCGGGCTCTTCGACTTCGGGGGCATCGAGGAGCTGCTCCACGTCGGCTTCCGAGAGGCTTTTCGGCAGGCCTCTGGCGAGCTTGGGAGATTCGATTTCAAGGGTCGGGTCGCGGGCGATTTTGCCTTTGGAGAGTGCGAACTGGAAAAAGCGCTTGAGGCTGGAAAGTTCCCGGCTGGTGGTCGAGGCCTTCCTGCCGGACTGGTGCGCGAGAAAGTCGAGCAGCAGGGCATGATCGGCTTCCAGCAGGTTCTTGCCGTGCATTCTTTCAAGCCACCGGGAAAGCTGCTTCAGGTCGCTCCGGTAGCTCTCCAGGGTGTTTTTGGAAAGACCGTCCTCCAGCCAGAGCGAGTCGCAGAATTCGTCGAGAAGGTCAATCCGACTCATGGTTGATGAGCCAGCGCTTGATGGAAAGCGGCTCCCCCTCCCCGTGATGCATGAATCCGCCGAGGCCGGCTCTGGAGACGACGCGATGGCAGGGAATCACGATGGGAACCGGGTTCGAGCCGCATGCCTGGCCCACTGCGCGGGGGGCGGAACAAAGGTCGCGTGCGATGTCTCCGTATTGCCGGGTCTTTCCCCCGGGTATTTTCGAGATTTCCGTCCAGACTTTTTTCTGGAAAGGTGTGCCGTGCAGCATCAGGGGAATGTCGAATTCGAATCCCGGGTCGGAAAGATAGGCTTCGATCTGGCGGCAGGCTGCTTCCGAGACGGGGTCTGACGGGGGAAGGAGGGAAGTGCCGGATTTCAGGAATTCGATTCGTGCAAGACAGCCGTCTTCGACAAGGATTCCGAGGACTCCGAAAGGAGCGGGCATCCTCGTCTCGAATTTCATTTCGATTTTTCCGCAAGGGCTTTCGCATCGTCGGCGAATCCCGCCTGCTTCAGGCTCTCGATGCACAGCATTCTCGCCTTTCTGGCGAGATCGTCCTTTTTACCGATGGCGGCTTGAAAATAATAGGCGGCAGCCTGTTTAGGATCGGTCGAAACTTGGCCGAGCAGTATCAGGACTTCGCGCTTCGCGCTGCCATCTGCCAGGGGAAGCAGGCTATCGAGCAGGCCCTTCGATGCAGGCGCTTTCGTGGAAACCACTTTCTCCAGGAGGGGAAGGATGCGGCTGGAGGCCTGGGGGTCGAGCGTTTTTACTCCCTTGAGGTATACGCCGAGAACGGCTGCGGTTTTTTCCGGCTGCCCCGTCTTCAGCCAGGCATGCGCAAGGTCGAGAGGTTCGCTTTTTTGCAGGGCAAGTCCGTCCCAGAACTTGATGCAGGATGCGTAATCGCCGCTTTCGTAAGCCATTTTTCCCAGGGCATGCTTCGCCTGGGGCGAAAGATCGGGGGCGTTCGCAAACAGAGCCAGTGCGACTTTCGGTTCGTCTTTCAGGGAATCGATGAGGAGGGAAACGGCCTTGTCCCTGGCATCTTTTTCATGATCGGCGAGGTAGGCGAGCAGGGATCTTGCGGCATAGGGATCGGTGATCCTGGCGATCGGGCCGAACCAGGAGCCCCCCTGCAGGAGCGCATAATGATTGGAAAATTCGATCGCATGGTCCTGGTAGCTTTTCCACAGCGCTTCGGGGGAAATCCTGCCTGCGGCAAGCAGCGCCTCCAGGGCTGAAATTTCCAACGAAGGATCGGTTTTCATTTTCGATGCGGCCAGCAAAATTCCGATGTCGCCTTTCGCGGACTGGATCGCGATTCCCGGATCGATCAGGCCCGTTTCGAGTTCCGCCCTGATTTTCACGGGGTCGCCATCGTCGAGCAGAACCAGCCAGGGAGCGGCGTTCTGGGTCATTCCCATGGAGAACAGCCCGCCCACGAACTTGTCCGCTTCCGCGCTCGAAACGGGATGGTAGTCCTGGTCGAAGCGCAGCATCGCGTAATAGGCGTTCTCGCCGTCCTTTGCCATGACGAGGTTCTCGATGACCCGGAGCCTCGCCTGCCTCAATTCGATTTTGGAGAGGTTACCTTTCCAGATCAATTGAGCAAGCCAGTTTCGGGCAAGATCAGGCTCATCGAGAGCGAATGCGGATTGGACTGCGAGCAGGGCATTTTCTTTGGAAAAGGGCATCTGTTTCGCGAGATCGAGAACCTGGTCGTTTTTGCCGGCTTTGGATAGCAGATTGATTTCGAGCGAATTCCACTTCGAATCGGGTTTGGCCGGAGGATGTTCCTGCATGAAGGCGAGAGCGAGTTCTTTGGCGCCGGCTTTTTGCATGGTTGAAGCAATCTCGTAATCGCCCGCATGCGCGCTTCCGGCGAGCATCAGGAGCAGTACGGGGAGAAGACGGGAATTCAGCATTGTTCCCACGGGAGCCCGGCGTGGCGCCATCCGTTCAGGCTGCTTCTGCGGTGGGATTCGTCCAGATCCCCCTCGAAGCCGTGCTGCACGTTGTATATTTCCTTGAAGCCCGCTTCCTTCAATGCCTTTCCCGCCTCCAGGGAGCGCACGCCGCTTCTGCAGATGAGCAGAACCGGGCGGGCTTCGTTCGCGATTTTCTTCACGTGAGCCACGAAGTCCGGATTGATTTCCCAGTCAGGGCCGTCGTTCCAGGGCACATGGATGGAACCCACGGGATGTCCGACGAAAAGGAACTCGATTTCGCTGCGCACGTCGACGAGCACCGCGTTCGGGTTGTTTTTCAGGAACTGGAAGGCTTCCTTCGGATTGAGCGATTTCATGGTTTTCCTCGATGACCGTCGGAAGATTATAGCGCTCCCGGGGGTATGTTAAAATGCCGAAAGCAAAACACCAAGGATATTCATGAGCGCAGCGCTTCTTTCCTCTCTTCTGGCACGGCGGATTCTCGTCCTGGACGGCGCCATGGGGACGATGATCCAGACCTACAAATTGACCGAGTCCGATTACCGGGGGGAGCGTTTCGCCGATTTTCCGAGGGATCTCAAGGGCAATAACGATCTGCTTTCGATCACGAAGCCGGAAGTGATCGGCGCCATCCACGAGGCCTATCTGGATGCAGGGGCTGACATACTCGAGACCAACACCTTCAATGCAACCTCGATTGCCATGGCCGATTACGGCATGGAGCATCTGGTTCGCGAGCTCAATTATGCCGGGGCGCATCTGGCGAAGCAGGCCGCAGCAAAATATGCCACGCCGGACAAGCCGAGATTCGTGGCAGGGGTTCTCGGGCCCACCAACCGGACGGCCTCGATTTCCCCGAATGTGAACGACCCGGGCTTCAGGAACGTCACCTTCGACGAATTGGTCAATGCCTACCTCGAGGCGATAGACGGGCTGGTCGAGGGCGGCGCAGACATCCTGATGGTCGAGACCGTTTTCGATACCCTCAACTGCAAGGCCGCCCTTTTCGCCATCGAGAGCTACTTCGAGACCCATGACGTCCGGCTCCCGGTCATGATTTCTGGAACCATCACCGATGCGAGCGGCAGGACGCTTTCGGGGCAGACCACGGAAGCATTCTGGAATTCCGTATCCCATTGCAACCCGCTTTCCATAGGGCTCAACTGCGCCCTCGGGGCGAAAGAGCTGAGGCCCTATGTGGAGGAACTTTCCAGGGTTGCCGGCGTGCATGTGAGCGCCCACCCCAATGCCGGGCTTCCCAACGAATTCGCCGAATACGACCAGAGTCCGGAATACATGGCAGGGCTGATCCGGGAATTCGCGCAGAGCGGTTTTCTCAACATCGTCGGGGGATGCTGCGGTACGACTCCCGCGCACATCAGGGCGATCCACGATGCGGTGGTCGATGTGGCGCCCAGGAAAATTCCGGCAATCGAGAAAAAATGCCGGCTCGCCGGACTCGAGCCTTTCAACATCGGGGAAGATTCGCTCTTCGTGAACGTCGGCGAGCGCACCAACGTCACGGGGTCGAAGATGTTCTCGAGGCTGATCCTGAACGGGGAATATGCCGAAGCGGTGAATGTCGCGAGGACCCAGGTCGAGAACGGGGCGCAGATCATCGACATCAACATGGACGAGGCGATGCTCGACTCCGAGCGCGCGATGGTGACTTTTCTCAACCTGATCGCGTCCGAACCCGACATCAGCCGCGTTCCGATCATGGTCGATTCCTCGAAATGGTCGGTCATCGAGGCGGGCCTCAAATGCATACAGGGCAAGCCCGTGATCAATTCGATCAGCCTGAAGGAGGGTGAGGAATCCTTCAGGCGCCAGGCGAAGCTCGCGAGGCGTTACGGGGCTGCGGTGATCGTCATGGCTTTCGACGAAAAGGGACAGGCCGACACCAAAGAGCGGAAAATCGAAATCTGCACCCGTTCGTACGACATGCTGACACGGGAATTGGGTTTTCCTCCCGAGGACATCATTTTCGATCCCAATATCTTCGCAGTTGCGACGGGAATCGAAGAGCACAACAACTACGCCGTCGATTTCATCGAGGCGACGCGCATCATCCGAAACACGCTGCCCTTTGCCAAGGTGAGCGGCGGGGTGAGCAACGTGTCCTTCTCGTTCCGCGGAAACGAGCCGGTGAGGGAAGCGATTCATACCGTTTTTCTGTATTACGCGGTTCGTGCCGGAATGACCATGGGAATCGTGAACGCCGGACAGCTCGGCGTCTACGAGGACATTCCGAAAGCGCTTCTCGAGCGCGTCGAGGACGTGATCCTGAATCGCAGGGGGGATGCGACAGAGCGGCTCGTCGAATTTTCGGAGACCGTGAAGGGACAGGGGAAAACCCGGGTCGAGGATCTTGCCTGGCGCAACGCGCCGGTCGGCGAGCGGCTCACCCATGCTCTGGTGCGGGGCATCACCACCTACATCGTGGAGGACACAGAGGAGGCGAGGCTTGCCGCGGATCGCCCGATCAGCGTGATCGAAGGGCCGTTGATGGATGGCATGAATGTGGTCGGGGACCTGTTCGGTTCCGGCAAGATGTTCCTGCCCCAGGTCGTGAAAAGCGCGAGGGTCATGAAGCAGGCGGTGGCCTACCTGATTCCCTTCATCGAGGCGGAAAAAAGCGGGGCGCAGCAGGCCAAGGGAAAGATCCTGATGGCCACCGTCAAGGGAGACGTGCACGACATCGGCAAGAACATCGTCGGCGTCGTGCTGCAGTGCAACAATTACGAGGTCGTCGATCTCGGCGTGATGGTGCCCTGCGAGAAAATCCTGCAGACCGCCCGCGAAGTCGGGGCCGACATCATCGGGCTTTCCGGGCTGATCACGCCATCGCTCGAGGAGATGGCCCATGTCGCGAGCGAAATGGAGCGCGAAGGCTTCACCATCCCGCTTCTGATCGGGGGCGCCACGACTTCCCGGGTGCATACCGCAGTCAAGATCGAGCCCGGATACAGCGGCACGACGGTCTATGTGACCGACGCCTCGCGCGCGGTCGGGGTTTGCAGCAATCTGCTGAGCGATACCCTGAAGGACGATTATGTGGCGGGAATCAAGGCGGATTACGAGAAGGTGAGGCAGCTTCACAAGGGGAAGAAGGGGCAGGGGCCTCATCATTCCTATACCGAGGCGAGAAGGCACGGACTCAAGACCGACTGGGCGCATTACGTCCCGCCCGTCCCCGCTTTTCTGGGAGTCAGGGTGCTGAAGGACTATCCCCTGGAAGAAATCGCCAAGAACATAGACTGGACGCCCTTCTTCCAGACCTGGGAGCTTGCCGGGCGCTATCCGAAAATCCTGGAAGACGAAGTCGTCGGGGAGGAAGCGAGAAGCCTGTTCGCGGATGCGAAGGCCATGCTGGACAGGATCATCCGGGAAAAATGGCTGACGGCCAATGCCGTTTTCGGCCTTTTCCCAGCGAACAGCGTGGAGTCCGACGACATCGAGATTTATTCCGACGAATCGAGGGCCGGGGTCTCGATGGTTTTCCACAACCTCAGGCAGCAGATGGTGAAACCGCCTGGCAGACCCAACCTCTGTCTCGGCGACTTCATTGCGCCGAAGGAGTCGGGAGTGAAGGATTATATCGGCGCCTTCGCGGTGACGGCGGGGATCGGCATCGAAACGAGACTCAGGGCATTCGAGGAAGCGCACGACGACTACAACGGCATTCTGCTCAAAGCCCTTGCAGACAGGCTTGCCGAAGCCTTTGCGGAGCATTTGCACATGAGGGTGAGGCGAGAATTCTGGGGTTATGCTGCGGATGAGAATCTCGACAACGAAGCATTGGTCGAGGAAAAATACCGTGGGATCAGGCCCGCCCCCGGATATCCCGCATGCCCGGACCACACGGAAAAGGAGGCGCTCTTCAGGCTGCTCGATGCCGAGAAAAGCGCAGGCATATCGCTCACCGAAAGTTTCGCGATGTTTCCGGCATCTTCAGTGAGTGGATTCTATTTCTCCCATCCCGAATCCTCCTATTTCGCGACGGGAAAGGTGGATCGTGATCAGGTCGAGGATTACGCGAGAAGGAAGGGGATGGAAATCGGGGTCATGGAGAAATGGCTCGCCCCGGTTCTGTCCTACAAATAAAAAGCCCGCGACATGCGCGGGCCAAAGGAGGAGATACGGTTCGGATGCTACGCCGTCAATCTTACGTGACCATTAAGGAATAGTTTTCGGGCAAAAAAACACCCGCGACCAGCGCGGGTGAAAGGGGGAGGTACGGTTCGAATGATACAAGGGAATTCTTATATTCCCCTTAAGGAAGCCCTGAACAAGTCCCGCGTGGCCGTGACGGTCGGCTTTGCGGGATGAGACTCGCGAAGCGAGACGCAGCGAATGGTCATTCCCTTCGCAAATCGAGCGACAAGGAGAATCGCCCGCAAAGCCCCGTCCCTGAAGGGTTGCGTGAAGATCGAGCGCTCGCTTTGTCGCCCTCCTGGGCATTGTAGACCCGGCTACAACCTGCATCGTGCTTCGTGCGATCATCTCGATTTCACGGCAACACGGTTCATGTGCGACTTGTTCAGGGCTTCCTTAAGTGTTTGCATTTTGACCGGCTTGTGCGTATGACTCATAATGTCCAGTTTTCCGGCAAGGATTGGGATTGACGCAAAAAACGATAGACAGCCTCACGCTGTACCGGCGACTGATGCGCTATGTCCTGCCGCACTGGAAGGCTTTCCTGATTTCGGTGATCAGCATCGTCGTGGTCGCCGCGACCGAACCCGCCCTGCCCGCCATGATGAAGCCCATGCTCGACGGCGGGTTCGTGGGCAAGGACAAAACCCTCATTCACCTCATTCCCGTCCTGATCATCGTGCTCTTTTTGGTGAGGGGGGTGGCGAATTTCACCGGCGCCTACGCCATCAACTGGGTCGGAAACAAGCTGGTGATGGATCTCAGGGTGGACATGTTCGGCAAACTGATCAGGCTTCCCACAGCCTATTTCGACGACCATGTCAGCGGCAACCTGATCTCGAAATTGACTTTCGATGTCACTCAGGTGACGCTCGCTGCGACCAATGTCGTGCTGATTTCGATCAAGGATACGCTGACCATAGCAGGCCTGCTCGGCTGGCTTTTCTACCTCAACTGGATGCTTACCCTGCTCTCTCTTGTCATGGCGCCGCTCATCGCTTTCGTGATCAGGACGCTCAGCAGGCGGCTCAGGCAATCCAGCCGCGATACCCAGCGCGCCATGGGCGAGATCACCCAGGTGCTCGAAGAAGGGATAGAGTGCAATCCCGTGGTCAAGCTCTACGGCGGACAAGAATACGAAGCCAGGCGTTTTTTCGAGAGCGCGAATCGGGTGAGGCGGTACAACATGAAGCAGTCGGCTGCTGCTGCGGCAAACGTGCCCATCGTGCAGATGATCGCAGCCGTATCCCTTGCCGTGATCGTTTATCTTGCCATCCTCCAGTCGACTGCCGACAAGACCACTGTCGGCGGATTCGTTTCGTTCATCATGGCGATGCTGATGCTGACCGCTCCCATGAAGCGCATCACCGGCATGAGCGAACACCTGCAGAAAGGTCTTGCGGCAGCCGAAAGCATATTCGGGCTGATCGACGAGGAGGCCGAGCCCGACACCGGAAAGACCGTCCTTGAAAGTGCCAGGGGGGGGCTTGTGTTCGATGAGGTGAGCTTTTCCTACGGAGGGGAATCCAGGCTGGCTCTGGATCATTTCAGTCTGGTTGTTTCTTCAGGCGAGACGCTTGCGCTCGTCGGCTCGTCGGGGAGCGGGAAAAGTACTCTTGCCAACCTGATTCCGCGCTTCTATCATCCCACCGGGGGAAGAATTTTGCTGGACGGGCATGATATCCGCGATCTTGCGCTCGAGAGCCTGCGCGACAACATCGCTTTCGTGAGCCAGAACGTGGTGCTGTTCAACGACACGGTCGCGGCCAATATCGCCTACGGCAAAATGGGGGGGGCGAGCCGGGAGGAAATCGAGGCAGCGGCAAGAGCCGCCCATGCGCTGGATTTCATAGAAGAAATGCCGCAAAAAATGGATACGCTGATCGGCGAAAACGGCGTGAAGCTTTCAGGCGGTCAGCGCCAGAGGCTCGGCATCGCGCGTGCGCTGCTCAAGGATGCGCCTGTCCTGATCCTGGACGAGGCGACTTCGGCGCTCGATTCGGAGTCCGAGAAGCATGTCCAGGCGGCGCTGGAGACATTGATGCAGGGCAGAACCACGATAGTCATCGCTCACAGGCTTTCGACCATAGAAAATGCCGACAGGATCGTCGTGATGCAGAAGGGTAAAATAGCCGAAATCGGCAGGCACACAGAACTTCTCGAAATGGACGGCATCTATGCCAGGCTCTACCGGATACAGTACGAATCCCCGAAGGGGTAACAGATGAAACTGTTTGAGACGCTTTTCGAGGCGGCGCTGTGGCGCAGCCGCTATGTCGTGATCTTCGCGGTGATGGCGAGCATGATCGCGGGCTTTGCCATGTTCTACATGGCGACTGTGGATGTCATCTATCTCGTCGCGCATATCGTTCATTACGCCGACCCGGACATGACCGTGGCTGCGAGGAAGGTATTGCACGAGGATACCATCACCCATATCGTCGAGGTGGTGGACGGCTATCTCCTCGCCACCGTGATGCTGATTTTTTCGCTGGGACTCTACGAACTTTTCATCAGCGACATCGACGAGGCGAAGGGGGAGGCGAGATCGAGCAGGATACTCGTGATCGAGAGCCTGGACGATTTGAAGGCGAGGCTCGCCAAGGTGATCCTGATGATTTTGATCGTGACGCTTTTCAAGGAAGCGATCAAGGTCAATATAGAGACGCCTCTCGATCTCCTCTATCTGGGCGGTGCCATTGCGCTGGTGGGGCTCGCCCTCTATTTTTCGCATGCGTCAGAATCGCAGAAGGGGGAGCACTGATGCCGCATCTCTCCGTAGTCATCCCGGTCTACAAGGCGGAGAGTTGCCTCGATGAACTCTATGTCCGGCTGAAAGCGGCGATCGAGCCGATCAGCCCGGATTTCGAGATCATCCTGGTCGAGGATTGCGGAGGGGACCGCTCCTGGGACATGATCGCGGCGTTGGCTAAAAGAGACCCGAGGGTGAAAGGGATCCAGTTCAGCCGCAATTTCGGCCAGCATTACGGGATCACCGCGGGGCTCGACCATGCCATGGGGGATTGGGTGGTGGTCATGGACTGCGACCTTCAGGACAGACCCGAGGAGATTCCCCGGCTTTACGCCAGGGCGCAGGAAGGTTTCGAGATCGTTCTGGCCCGGCGCGGAAAACGCGAGGATCCGTTGGGAAAGCGTATCATGTCCGGAGCTTTCTACAAGCTGTTCAGCTATCTCGCGGATATGGAATACGACGGGCAGGTCGGGAATTTCAGGATCGTCTCCAAAAAGGTGGTCGAGAATTTCAGGTCGATGCGCGAGCAGCTGCGTTTTTTCGGAGGGCTCGTCAACTGGATGGGCTTTCCCTCGGCTTCGATCGATGTGCAGCATGCCGAGCGCTTCGAGGGCGGATCGACCTACACTTTCGCCAAGCTCTGGAAGCTTGCGAGCGAGACGATCATCGCCTATTCGGACAAGCCGTTGCGGCTTTCGATACGTTTCGGTTTTCTGATTTCGTCGTTGTCCTTTTTTTATGGCATGTACATCATTTATCATGCCCTGCGCTATGGTTCCGCGATCACCGGATGGAGCAGCCTGATCGTTTCCCTCTATTTTCTGGGCGGAATCGTCATCTCGATATTGGGCGTGATCGGCATCTATCTCGGCAAGGCTTTCGACGAGGCGAAAAGGCGCCCCCTTTACATCATCAACCACAAGACTTTCGATGGGCATTGAGGAAACCCCCTGGGATAAGGCCGTTTTCGGCATGCCGACATTCGAGATCACCGGGTTTTCGGAGGAAGATTTCGTCCTGGCTTTGGGTCAGCCCGGGCATTACACGGTCAAAATCGACCCGCTCGCAGACAAGCGGATGCTGCACGAATACGGTTTCTATTATTGCGATACCCTGATCGAGCCTTATTGCACCCGGGAAGGATTCAGGTTCTTCGAACACCAGGATTTTCGCGCAATGCCCGGTGCGCCCAGGGAAGCATTGCTGAAAATCTGCCATGGCGCTTTCTCCCACGGCCGCTTCCACAGGGATTTCAACCTGAGTTCCGATCTTGCCGATCTGCGCTACGACAGATGGCTGGAATCGCTCCACAACGAAGGCAGGGTCCTCGGGCTTTATCATAAGGAAGAACTGGCAGGATTCGTCGCTTTTTCGGGAAGCTGCCTCGTTCTTCATGCCATGGGCCAAAATTACCGGGGAAGGGGTTACGGAAAATATCTCTGGAGTGCCGCCTGCAGGGAAATTTTCGGGCGGGGGGAGGCGGAGATCACCAGTTCGATTTCCGCATCCAATCTCGCCGCGCTTAATCTTTACGCCTCCCTGGGTTTCAAGTTCGACAGGGTGGTCGACGTCTATCATCTGCTGGTGAAATGAGCTATCTCTACGTTCTTTTCACGATCCTGCTGACCGTCTACGGCCAGATCGTCATCAAATGGCAGGTGCTGAAGGCGGGGGCATTGCCTCAGGATGCGCTCGGCAAAGCGCATTTCATTCTGCATTTGCTGCTGAATTTTTGGGTGATCAGCGCCTTCCTTGCCGCATTGCTAGCTTCCGTCACCTGGATGGCGGCAATGACGAAACTGCAGCTCGGGCATGCCTATCCCTTCATGAGCCTCGCCTTCGTGCTGGTGATCCTGCTCAGCAATGTCTTTTTCGGCGAAGCGATTACTGCGCTCAAGGTTGCCGGGATTGTGCTCGTCGTGCTGGGGCTCGCCATAGGGAGTCAGGGTTGAAAGTTTGCCCTGACTGCGGAGGCCTTGTGACGGATGAGTGGCGCTGTTCCTCCTGCGGCTGGACTGTCGCGAGAATCGACGGCTTCCCCGCATTTTCGCCCGCCCTTGCCGCAGGCAACGAGGGATTCAGGTCAGGCTATTTTTCCGAACTTGCAAAGCTCGAAGAAAAGAACTTCTGGTTCAGGGGAAGGAACAGGCTGATCCTTTGGGCGCTCAATCGCTATTTTCCGGAAGCATCCGGTTTCATGGAAGTGGGATGCGGCACGGGCTACGTGCTTTCCGGCATCAGGAAGGAATTTCCTGAAATGAAATTATGGGGCAGCGAGATTGATGCTTCCGGGCTCGGATTCGCCGCCCGCCGGGTTGGGAATACCGAACTGATCCAGATGGATGCCAGGGCAATGCCTTTCAGGGAGGAATTCGACGTAATCGGCGCTTTCGACGTGCTGGAGCATGTCGAGGAGGATGAAGCGGTGCTCGGGCAGATATATGCCGCATTGAAACCCGGGGGAGGGGTCCTGCTGACCGTGCCCCAGCATCCCTTCATGTGGAGCCAGCAGGATGTGGCCGCCTGCCATGTGCGGCGCTATTCAAGAAGCGAATTGATCGGCAAGCTCAAGGGAGCGGGGTTCAGGATACAACTGGCGACTTCTTTCGTTTCCCTGCTTTTTCCCCTCATGATGCTCTCCCGTCTCGTGACCAAGCAGACGCCGACCGACCCGATGTCCGAATTGAGGCTGGGCAGGGGAACCAACGCGCTTTTCGAATCGGTCATGAATGTCGAGGCGAGACTGATCAAAATGAACATTCATCCGCCTTTCGGCGGATCTCTACTGACTGTGGCGAGGAAACCATGATCCCTTTCAACAAGCCTTACATGACGGGCAAGGAGCTGACCTATATTTCCGAGGCGCACGCCAGAGGCCACCTTGCAGGCGACGGCGAATTCACCAAAAAATGCCATGCCTGGTTCGAGCAAAAATTGGGTACGGGCAGGGCGCTGCTGACGCATTCCTGCACGGCATCCCTCGAAATCGCCGCCCTGCTCTGCGATCTCGAAGCGGGCGACGAAGTGATCATGCCTTCCTATACCTTCGTCTCCACGGCCAATGCTTTCGTGCTGAGGGGAGCAATCCCGGTTTTCGTCGACATCCGTCAGGACACCCTCAACATCGACGAGAACCTGATCGAGGCGGCGATCACCGAAAAAACCCGCGCCATCGTTGCAGTCCATTATGCGGGTATCGCCTGCGAAATGGATGCAATCATGGAAATCGCGCAAAGACACGGTTTGATTGTCATCGAGGACGCCGCCCAGGCGCTGCTATCGACTTACAGGGGCAGGTATCTCGGCACCATAGGCCATATCGGCTGCCTGAGCTTCCACGAGACCAAAAACATCATCAGCGGGGAGGGCGGGGCGCTGCTCGTCAACGACGAGCGGTTTGCCGAGAGGGCCGAAATCATCCGGGAAAAGGGAACGAACCGGAGCCAGTTCTTCAGGGGGCAGGTCGACAAGTACACCTGGGTCGATGTCGGCTCTTCCTATCTGCCGAGCGAGCTGATCGGCGCCTTCCTTTACGCCCAGCTCGAGCACGGCGAGGAAATCATCGAAAGAAGAAGGACCATTTTTTCGCGCTATGCCGAACTGCTCTCGCCCCTGGCCGAGAAAGGATTCTGCCGCCTGCCGGGAAAAGAAGAGGCTGGCATAAAAGGAAACGGCCACATGTTCTACCTGATTCTGGAAAATCTCGATACCAGGAGCCGCCTGATCCGCCACCTGAAGGAAGCGGGCATCCTCGCCGTCTTCCATTATGTGCCGCTGCATTCGGCGCCGGCAGGGAAAAAATATGCGAGGGTGAGCGGAACCATGGCAGTCACCGAAGATCTGAGCGAAAGGCTGGTGAGGCTGCCGCTCTACCACGACCTGAAGGATGCGGATATCCTGAAAATATCGACCGTGGTGAAGGCATTTTTCGGAATGGGAGACTGATGCTTTTTAATTCGCATCTTTTCCTGTTCGCATTTTTGCCGGGCACCCTGATTGTTTTTTTCCTGCTCGGGAAGCACAGGGAAATGGCTGCAGGATGGCTCGCCTTTTCCTCCCTTGTTTTCTACGGCTACTGGAATGTCGCCTATGTCCCGCTCCTGCTGCTTTCGATCTGCGTCAATTACGCTTTCGGAGCGGCGATCGGCAGGGGGAGAAAAAAACTCCTCGTTTGGGGGCTGGCCTTCAACCTGGGATTGCTCGGCTTTTACAAGTATGCCCATTTTTTCCTGTCCAATCTGGACCGGTTGACGGGGTTCGACTGGCAGATCGGAAAAATCGTCCTGCCGCTCGGCATTTCCTTTTTCACGTTTACCCAGATCGCCTATCTGCTCGATGTCCATAGGGCAGAAGCCAGGGAATACCGCTTTACCCACTACCTGCTTTTCGTCACCTATTTCCCCCACCTGATCGCAGGCCCCATCCTGCATCACAGGGAAATGATGCCTCAGTTCGAGAGGGAATCGACCTATGTGCCGAAATTCGACAATTTTTCGGTCGGCCTGACGATTTTCTTCGTGGGGCTTTTCAAGAAAGTGATGCTCGCGGACGGCATCTCAGGCTATGTCGCTCCCGTTTTCGGTGCGCATGCGAGCGGAATCGAGCCGACCTTCGTCGACGCCTGGTGCGGCGCGCTGGCCTATACCTGCCAGCTTTATTTCGATTTCTCGGCCTATTCCGACATGGCTATCGGCATCTCCAGGCTTTTCGGCATCACCCTTCCGGTCAATTTCTATTCGCCCTACCAGGCGGTCAATGTCATCGAATTCTGGCGGCGCTGGCACATGACGCTTTCCCGCTTCCTGCGCGATTACCTCTACATTCCGCTTGGCGGAAACAGGAAGGGAAAGCTTCGCCGCTATTTCAACCTGATGGCGACCATGCTGCTCGGAGGACTCTGGCATGGCGCGGGATGGACTTTCGTGATCTGGGGCGGGCTGCATGGCATTTATCTTGCGATCAACCATGCCTGGCATGCATTGAAGGGAAAGCTCGGGATTCCGGATATGGGCATTGCAGGCAGCTTTTTCGCGCGCACAGCGACCTTCCTTTCAGTCGTGGTGGCATGGGTGTTCTTCAGGGCGGACGACCTGGGTTCTGCATTTTCCGTCCTGCGCGGAATGATGGGGTTCAACGGCGTCACTATTCCCGATTTCTGGCTCCCGAAATGGGGGAAATTCGGGGCGTGGCTCGCATCCCACGGTGCGCATTTCGGCACCACGGCGACTCCCGTTACGGGCGGGGAAGTCAACTGGATATGGATACTGCTCGCGCTTGCCTGGTTCGCTCCCAATATCTACAGGATCATGGGGAATTTCGAACCCGCCCTCAACCTGCCCGAAGAGAAGCCTGCCAGGCTGATCTGGCAGCCGAACTGGGCATGGGTTGTTCCTGTCGCGGCACTCGGTTTCTTTTCCATCATCAACATGAACAAGGAATCCGCCTTCCTTTACTTCCAGTTCTGAAATGGAAAAGCACAAACATTACGTTTACGCGCTCATTTCGATCCCGGGGCTTATTATCCTCGCGATTCTCGCGATGAACATGCAGCTCGAAAAGAACGATCTGGGCGGAGGGCGGAAGGCCTTTCTGGCAAGCGCCTGGCAGGATGAGACGCATGGCATTACCTATGCGCCCCCCTTGAGTTCGACCCGTCTTTTCAAGACGCTTCGTCTCAACGCCCGCCTTCCAGAGATAAATACGGTCATATTCGGTTCCTCGACTGCGATGGGCGTTAGGGCAGACATGTTTCCTCTCCCGATGAAGGCCTACAATTTTGCCCAGACCGGGAATCCCCTGCTTTCCGTGATAGGCGAGGCCGAGTATATCCAGGCGCATGACAAGGAGATCAGGAATTTCATCATCCCGCTGGACTGGTCGCTGGATTTTATCTACATGCAAGGCAACCCCAATCCGGCGGATCTTTCCCCGCCCAGGCTCGAAAAAAGGCAGTCCGGCCCTCCCTTTTTCGCGAGAATGAAGGATGCGCTTTCGCTTCCCCGGATAAAAAACCTGGTCGTGGTTCTGGGCGGTATTTTGAAGTCGAAGGAAAAATGGGCGTCTGCAGAGAGTATGTTTTTCGAGCCTTCCAGCAGAGATTACCGTTGTGCGGACGGCTCCGTGGCGAGGGACTATGACACGATGCACCGCGGCACCTGCACCGGTTTCCGCTACGACGGCAGCGCCACCTTCGCGAACCTGGAAAGGGTATCGGATGCGGAGCTCCCATCCCTGGTACTCGCTGCGACGATACCGAGCTCGAAATACAGCATGGCATTGGAGGATTCTAAAGGCGAACCCAGCCCCGCGATTTTGCAGGCGCTTGCAAGAATCGTTCGCGGCGCGAAGGGAAGGGTGATCTTCTTCCTGCCGCCATTGGTTCCCGGCATGGAAAGAAGATTCCTTTCACTCCCGGGATATTCCGATGACCTGAAGCATACCAAAGCGGCGCTCGATGCGTGGGGGAAGCGGGAAAATGTGGTCATCGTCGATGCCGGAGAATCCGAAAAATATGGTTGCAAGGCTGAAGAGTTTGTCGACCAGCATCACGCCCTTTATTCATGCTATGAGAAAATATTCGCGAAATTCTGGAAAGAAGGCGCGGACAGGAAAGGCATCTATGCGCCGCAGTGAAAGCCCTCTCGAAAGGACGCTCTGGCTGCTTTATGTTCTCGCCGCACTCGGTTTCCTGCCGGCGCTGCATTTTTATTATGTCGGGGAAGAAGCGATTTTCCCGATATCTTCCCTCGAGATGTGGCATGAACATTCGTGGTTCGTCCAGATCATGTACGGCGCGAATGTCAGGCACAATCCGCTTTTCAACTGGCTGATCATGCTGTTTTCGGATGTCGCTGGATGGAATCATGTGCTCGCTGTTGCGCGAGCGCTTTCGATTCTCGCCACCTTGGGCAGCAGTTGGGTGCTGTTCTGGCTGGCAAGGCGATTTTCCGGCGACAGGCCATTTGCGCTTTTCGCCGCACTCACCTACCTGACGTTTTCCGATGTGGCGCTCTACCATGGGTGGCTGGCTTATGTCGATCCGCTTTTCGCCTTCTTCGTGTTTTCCTCGATCGCCCTGCTCTGGGCGGCATCCGAAGAGGCTTCCTTCCCGCTGCTTGCCCTGTCGGCAGCGGCATTGAGCCTCGCATTCCTTTCCAAGGCTTTCACCGCCTACGTATTCTACGGAATTGCCGCGCTCGTGCTCCTTTCGCAGCCGAAATGCCGCAGGTTCCTGCTGTCCGCTCCCGCGCTTGCGCTGGCCGGCATGGCGCTGGTTTTTCCGCTGTTCTGGCTTTCCCTGTTGCCCTCGCAGGGTCAGGGCGGCAGGATGTTTGCGGAGATATTGGCCAAGCTTGCCATTCCCGGCCTGCAGGCTTACGCCGTGCAGCTTGCGAGCTTTCCGCTCGAAGCCATGTTGAGAATGACCCCGGTTTCACTTATCGTGCTTTATTATTTGCTGCGCGGCAGGGTGGTGAAAAACGATGCGGACTCTTTCCATTTAAACACGGCATTCTGGATCGGCCTGCTGAATTTGCTGCCCTACTGGCTTTCCCCGCAGAGCGGCATCCGCTATATTTTGCCGATTTATCCCTTTTTCGCCCTTGTTTTCGCCGGAATATTGTGGAGGACGGATGCGCAGGCCCTGAAAATCTCGCTGCGCTGGATCGGCGGTTTCCTGGCTCTGAAGCTGGTTTTATTCTTGTTTCTGTTTCCCTGGTATCAGAGCCGTTACCGTGGCGAGAATTACCTGAAGACTGCGCAGGAAATCATGCGGGAGACTGCCGGATTTCCGCTCTATGTGACGGATGTCAGTTCGAGCGGCCTGTCCGTTGCGGGCTATCTCGATGTGTTGAGATTGCCGCAGGCACCGCTCGTTTTTCCTCCGGCGAAATGGGATTCGGGTTACGTCATTTCCTACACAGAAAATCCCTCTCTGGGGAAGATTTACCGGACATTTCAACTGGGAGGGGACAGGATGTTTCTGCTTTGCCGGGGAGATGCCTGCAAAAACTAGGACTTTCTGAGATAGGCCTGCATGTCGTGGCCGCGCCCCAGGAGTTTTGCCGGTACATTCAGCAATTCACCCGCGATCCTGGAAAGCCGGTAGAGCAGCGGCGAGGTTTGCCCCTTTTCGACGAGGCGCACATTTTGGGTGTCGATCCTGGCGAGCTGGAAAGCGCATCGCTTCGCGAGCTTTCCGATCGAAAATGGATTGTAGAAGCTGATATGCCCGCCGTGGTTTTCTATCCTGAAGTATCTCCAGGTTTCCTTTTCGGAAGCGACCGTCCAGCTTGCAGTGTTTCCCGTTCCGATCAGCAGGATGCCCCCCGGTTTCAATATGCGGCGGCATTCCGTAATCAGTCCTGCAGGTTCTCTGAGATGCTCGATCACTTCAAAGAGGGTGATCGCATCGAAGCTTTCGGGAGGAAAGCCGATGTCCTGAAGATAACCGCAATGCACGATAAGTCCGGTATCCTTTGCGGTCTGCGCCGCCCTGGGGGCGGGTTCAACGCCCTCCGCGGCAAATCCGAGAGCTTTGGCAGTTTGCAGAAATGCGCCGCTGGAGCAGCCCACGTCGAGCAGCCTGATCTCCGAAGGGGGCTTTTTCAGGAGGGAGGAAATCTTGTCCAGCCATTTCTTCCCGAGGCTGAAGCGCCTTCCCCGGGATGCGGCATCGGGAAGCGTGCCTTTCGGGTCGTCGAATTCCATCATCGATTCCCGGTAGCGTTCTTCGGTTAACTGGCTGATCAATTGGCCGCAATCCGGGCACTTCAGCAGCCGCCCTTCCGGCAGAACCATGGGAGTGGGCTCCAGCCCGGAATCGCAGCCCACCGGGCAGGAAGCGAGGTACTGCGCCATCAGGCGGCCATGCTGCCGCGCATCTTCTGCATCGCCTTTTGCTCGATTTGGCGGATGCGCTCCGCGGAGACGTTGAATTCGGCCGCGAGCTCGTGCAGGGTCGCAGCTTCGCCTTCCTTCAGCCAGCGCGCCTCGATGATCCTGCGGCTGCGTTCGTCCAGGCTTGCGAGCGCCGTGGAGAGCCCCTCCCCCAGCATTTGCTCCTTCTGCTTCGCTTCCAGAAGCTGCAGCGGCCCGGCATGTTCGTCAGCGAGATAGCTGATCGGCGCAAACCCCTCGTCCTCTTCGCCCACGGGTTCCAGCGCGATGTCCCGTCCACCGAGGCGAGTTTCCATCTCTGCCACTTCTTCGGGCTTGACGTTGAGCGTCTTCGCGATGATGCCGATCTCTTCCCGGTTGAGGGATTCGTGACCTTCCTTGAGGCTGCGCAAATTGAAGAAGAGCTTGCGCTGGGATTTGGTCGTCGCGATTTTCACCAGGCGCCAGTTGCGGATGATGAATTCGTGGATTTCCGCCTTGATCCAGTGGATGGCGAAGGAAACGAGGCGAACCCCCCTTTCCGGATCGAAGCGCTTCACCGCCTTCATCAGCCCGATGTTGCCTTCCTGGATCAGATCCGCCTGGGGCAGGCCGTATCCCATGTAGCCGCGTGCGACGGATACCACCACGCGCAGGTGGGAAAGCACGAGCTGGCGAGCGGCCTCCAGATCGTTGTCGTTCCTGAGGCGGCGTGAAAGATCCAGTTCCTCCTCCTGAGACAGGTAGGGGAGGCGGTTGACCGCCTGGATGTAGCTTTGCAAACTGCTACCCGAGAGCTGTATCGGTAACACGTTGTCGGTCATATTGTCCTCCTGATGAGCAATTCTAGCACTCCAGCATTATGAGTGCCAATATCTCCGAAGAGTTCCATGAAACCCGAATGAAGGCGAAAAACCGGGGGAAGTTTAGCTCCTTATATCCATATTGATTTGTCCCCCGAATCTTGTTCCATCTTGACCTTGGGAGGGGATGGTCTACTGTGAAATCATTCAGATCTCCCCAATCTGGCCATTGTTGATCTGCATGATATATGGATGCAGTCTTGTTTCTGAGAAGTTCTGACCGACTATAACGCGAGGTAAATCATGTCTGAGAATAATGCGGTAGTGGGAATCTACAATTCCCACACCGAGGCAGAAGCAAGCATCAAGGAACTCCAGCAATCAGGGTTCGACATGAAGAAGTTGTCCATCGTTGGAAAGGACTACCATACCGAAGAGCATGTTGTCGGCTACTACAACACAGGCGATCGCATGAAGGTGTGGGGCAAGCTGGGAGCTTTCTGGGGCGGCTTTTGGGGTTTACTGTTCGGCTCGGGTTTCTTCTTAATCCCGGGCATCGGCCCCCTTGTCGTGTTCGGCCCGCTGGTGGGTTGGATAGCCGGCGTGCTGGAGGGGGCTGTGGTGGTGGGTGGTCTAAGTGCATTGGGTGCCGGGCTGTACAGCATAGGTATTCCCAAGGATAGTGTCATGCAGTACGAGTCAGCACTCAAGTCCGACAAGTTTCTCGTCATTGCTCACGGCACGCCGGACGAAGTGGCCAAGGCCAGGAACATCCTCGAGACTACCGGCGCGGCACAAATCTCCGCTCATCAAGCGGTATCGGCACAGTAACCACCATCTTCGACACGGATTCTCTGTCCGAAACGCGCATTGATCGGGACGGAGTGCAGTCCGTTCAGTCGGCTTTACGATCCGTAACGCCGTATGGATCGTATCCATTTCCGGATACATCTCCCAATCATATCCCGGCGACCTATATCTGCCATAACAGCCCCGAATTTGTGCCGAGGATAACAGTATGGACATAAAAGAGTTATTGTTCTCGGCATACACCCGGAATGCATTACATGGCGACCGGGATACCGGGCTGCTGCGCTCGGAGCTGTTCAGCATCGAGCAACTGAAACGCCACGCAATCACGATGGCTGGCCAGCATAGAATTGATAAGCGTCCGGGGCCTGACAGATTGCTGCCGCGACTGGCAGACAATGAGCGCGTTCTGCTGGCGGCGTATGACCTCGTGACTGATGCAGCGAAGCAGGGGCAACGGATCGTGTCGGCGGAAGCCTGGTTGCTCGACAATTTCTATCTGATCGAGCAGCAGATCACGCTGGTGCGTCGGCATTTACCACGAGGATACAGCCGGCAGTTGCCGCACCTGGATGACGGGCCGTACGCCGGTTTTCCGCGTGTTTATCATCTGGCGCTGGAGTTGATCTCCCACATGGACGGCCGTGTCAACAGCGACAATGTCACCCAGTTCATCGCTGCCTACCAGATCGCCGAACCGTTAAGGCTGGGCGAATTGTGGGCTTTCCCGATCATGCTGCAGTTGGCGCTGCTGGAAAATGTCCGCCGCGTCGGCTTGCGTATCGCCCGTCGACGCGAAGAACGTGGTGCGGCCATCACCTGGGCAGACCGCATGCTCGCGACGGCCGAAACGGAACCGAAACAGCTGATTCATGTGCTGGCCGAGTTTGCCAACGCCGATGTTCCACTGACCGCGTCGTTTGTGGAAGAGTTTTACGCAAGACTTCAGTCTCAGGGTCCTGCCATGGCGTTTGTCCAAACCTGGGTCGAGCAAAAACTGCTCGAACAGGGGACGACTGCATCGCAGTTGTCGGAGGTGGCTGGCCGGACGGCTGCGGCCAACCAGATATCCATCGCCAACAGTATCGGCAGTCTGCGCTTCATCGGCGCGATGGACTGGAAGCATTTCGTCGAGTCGCTCAGTGTCGTCGAACAGATATTGCGTGAAGACCCTGTGCAAATGCACGCGAATCAGGATTTCGCTACCCGCGACCAATACCGGCATGCCATCGAGGCAATAGCCAGGAACAGTTCGTGCAGCGAACTGGCGGTGGCACGCGAAGCCATTGTTCTCGCGCAAACAGCTGCAGAACGATTGGGTATCCATGAACGCAGCGCGCATGTCGGCTATTACCTGATCGATCACGGACGACAGACTCTCGAGCGTGCAGTTGGCTGCCGCCTGCCGTGGAAAGTGTGGGCCAGCCGGGTGGGGCGGCATTTTCGCCTTCCCCTTTACCTCGGCCCCATCATCCTGCTCACGTTATTTGCGACATCGCTTCTGCTTTCCTCTTTCGACAGGTTCGCACTGGACGGCTGGCACTACTGGCTTTTGGCAATCCCGCTCGTCATAGGCATCTCGGCTCTGGCCGTTTCGCTGGTGAACCTGCTGATCACGCTATTTCTGCCCCCGCGCGCATTTCCGCGCATGGATTTCTCGCAAGGCATCCCGGATATTCACCGCACCATGGTGGTTGTTCCCACCTTGTTGAGCAAACCGCAAGAGATTGATGATCTTCTCGAAGCTCAGGAGATACGCTACCTCGGCAATCGCGATCCCAATCTGTTCTTTGCCTTGCTGACGGATTTTCCTGATGCGCCCGAGCAGAAGCTGACCGATGATGACGCGTTGCTCGCCTACGCGCGTGCAGCAGTCCTCACGCTCAACGAGAACTACCGTGAGGACCGTCCGTGCATCTTCTACCTGTTCCACCGACCCCGGATGTGGAACCCGGCTGAGCGTGTGTGGATGGGGTATGAGCGCAAGCGCGGCAAACTGGAGCAGTTCAACGCCAGGCTGAGGGGTGGGGCGCAAACCGCGTTCTCGGAGATTGTCGGCGATGCGAGCCTCCTCGGTACGATCAGGTACGTCATCACCCTGGATACCGACACCCAACTGCCCCGCGATGTGGCCCGCGCCCTGATAGGAAACATGGCTCATCCGCTCAACCGTCCGGTGTACGATGCCGACAGGGGACGCATCGTCGAAGGCTATGCGATCCTACAGCCACGCGTTTCGATCAGCCTGACAAGTGCAGGCCATACACGCTTTACGAAACTGTTCGCAGGCGAGTCCGGCATCGATCCCTACACGCGCGAGGTATCGGATGTCTACCAGGATATTTTCGGGGAAGGCTCGTACATCGGCAAGGGCATCTACGATGTGGACGCTTTTCGTCAGGCCGTCGACGGACGCTTTCCGGATAATCTCATTCTCAGCCACGACTTGCTGGAAAGCGGCTATGCGCGTTCGGCACTGGTGACCGATGTCGACCTCATCGAGGAGCATCCGGCCAGTTACGCCATCGAAGCCAGCCGGCGACATCGTTGGATACGCGGCGATTGGCAGCTTGCCGGCTGGCTGCTTCCGTACGTGCCGGGGCCACCCGGGTTAAATGGCTCGAAGGCGAAGCGACAATCCAACCCGCTCACGAACCTGTCGAGGTGGAAGATTTTCGACAACCTGCGACGCAGCCTCGTGCCTCCGTCCCTGCTTGCCTTGCTGGCCGGAGAATGGCTGTTGGGTCCTGGATCGTCGTGGTTCTGGAGTCTGCTGGTCGTGGCAGTAGTGTTTTTCCCCACCTTGCTGGGTTCCGCGATAGATCTGATCAGAAAGCCTGAAGAACGGGATTGGCAGGTGCACCTGATACTGAGCGGAAAAACCGTGTGGCGATCAATGGAGGTCGCTTTGCTGACGCTGGTCCTTTTGCCCTACGACACGGTGATTTGCCTCGATGCGATCCTGCGCTCGGGCGTACGGATGCTGTTCACTCGACGCGGATTGCTGCTCTGGCAACTGCCTTCCTACTCAATCCGCAACGGGTGCATTACTCTGGCCGATTTCTTCAGGGAGATGTGGATCGCTCCGGCTCTGGCATTAGTGATGGGTTTCGCTCTGGCTGGGGATTGGGCATTGGGGTACAACCGAACAGCACAATGGTTCTTCATTGGACCCGTCCTGCTACTGTGGCTGGCTTCGCCTGGCGTCGCCTGGTGGATCAGCAAGCCGCTGCCGTCTCACGCGCCGGACTTGACCTTTGGTCAGCGGATGTTCCTGCGGGCCTCCGCCCGACGAACCTGGCGCTTCTTCGCCGATTTCGTCGGCCCGCAGGACAACTGGCTGCCGCCTGACAACTTCCAGGAATATCCGTCGCCACTCATTGCCTCGCGTACTTCTCCAACGAACATCGGCATGTCGCTGCTGGCAGATCTGGCTGCTTACGATTTCGGCTACATTTGTGCAAGTGAATTCCTGCTGCGTGCCGAAAACACACTGGCGACGATGGAGAAACTGGAATGTTACCGAGGCCATTTCTACAACTGGTACGATACGCGCACACTGCAACCGCTTTACCCGCAATACGTCTCTTCGGTAGACAGCGGCAATCTGCTCGGCAGCCTGCTCACCTTGCAAGTGGGACTGGCCGAACTGAAAGATCAGCCGGTGCTGTCTCCCAACGCGTTTCATGGGCTGCAAGACACCTTGCGGGTGCTGGCCGAACACGTGCCCTCCACCACCCCGGATCTCGCAAGGGAAATCAGGTTGTTGCAGGACTCGCTGCGCTTACTCACCCTGAACGGACACCCCGATACGCTGGCTGCCGCTGCCAGCGTTCTGGATGAAATCCATCGTATTGGCAGGGGACTGGTTGCATGGCTGCCAGCCGATACCGATGGCGAACTGTATTACTGGGTGCAGGCATTCGACCAGCAAGCCCGCGCGCTTCGCGATGATATCGGATTCCTGGTACCCGAGCCGCAACACTTCAGCAGCATTCCGACGCTGGCGGAGTTGAGCGGAGCACACACGGTTGGCGAACCTTATCATAAGGGCGCTGCGAAACGGCTTGAAATCATCGACGACCTTGTGGATCGTTGCCGCAGGCTGGCGTTGATGGATTTTGAATTTCTCTACGATACGTCATGCGGCTTGCTGTCCATCGGTTACGACGTGAGCGAACGCCGTCGCGATCCGGCTTGCTACGATCTCCTCGCTTCAGAAGCGCGCCTGACCAGTTTCCTGCTTATCGCGCAGGGACAGGTCCCGCAGAAGCATTGGTTTTCACTCGGCCGCCTGCTGACCAGTCATGGCGGCGACGTCAGCCTGATTTCGTGGAGCGGTTCGATGTTCGAGTATCTCATGCCGCAACTGATCATGCCGAGTTACGAAAACACCTTGCTGGATCAGACCTGCAAGGCCGCAGTGTCGCGCCAGATCGAATATGGCCGGCAACGCGCTGTGCCCTGGGGCATTTCCGAATCCTGCTATAACGCCACCGATGCCATCCAGGTCTATCAATACCGGGCGTTCGGCGTACCAGGACTCGGCTTCAAGCGCGGACTTGGAGACGACCTGGTCATCGCGCCTTACGCCAGCGCATTGGCGCTGACAGTGGTGCCGCAGGAAGCGTGTCGCAACCTGCAGCGGCTTGAAGATCAGGGCTTCCGCGGGATCTACGGGTTTTTCGAGGCAATCGATTACACCCCATCGCGAGTGCCGCGGGGCAAGAATCACGCCATCGTGCGATCATTCATGGCGCACCACCAGGGCATGAGTCTGTTGGCTTTTGGGCATATATTGCTCAACCGGCCGATGCAGCGCCGATTCATGTCGGTCCCCATTATCCAGGCGACCGAATTGTTGTTACAGGAACGCGTACCCAAGAAGGGTGCGACATTACACCCGCACACAGCCGAGGTGAGCGCAGCCGCGCGTCCCCCCACCGCAGAGGCGGGCGGGATCATGCGTGTATTTACCGATCCGAACACAATAACACCTGAAGTTCATCTGCTGTCCAACGGCAGCTACCACGTCATGGCAACCAACGCCGGCGGAGGTTACAGCCGCTGGCGCGAGCTGGCCGTCACCCGCTGGCGCGAGGACGCCACTTTGGATTGCTGGGGAACATTCATTTACTTGCGCGACACGGACACGGGTCGTTACTGGTCAACTGCATATCAACCGACCCTGCGACGTGCCGATCACTATGAGGCCATCTTTGTGCAGGCGCGCGCTGAATACCGGCGGCGCGATCAGGCGATCGAGACGCACACCGAGATCAGCGTGTCTCCCGAAGACGACGTCGAGATCCGCCGCGTCACGCTTACCAACCATTCATCACGCTCCCGTCACATTGAGGTAACCAGTTATACGGAGGTCGTGCTGGCGCCGCTGAATGCCGATCTGGCCCACCGCACATTCAGCAACCTGTTCGTTCAAACCGAAATTTTACCCGACCGGCAGGCGATCCTCTGCACGCGACGGCGCCGCACACCGGGGGAGGCGGTACCGTGGATGTTTCACCTGTTGGCAGCGCCTGGCGTCACTTCTGGGGCATCGTCTTACGAGACCGACCGCGCCAGGTTCATCGGGCGGGGGAGAACAGCAGCCAATCCCGTGATGCTGGATAGCCCGGAGAGTCCGCCAGCGTTGTCGAACACGGATGGTTCGGTGCTCGATCCCATCGTGGCGATCCGCCGCACCTTCACCCTGATTCCGGACGAGTCAGTGACTTTCCAGATCATCACCGGTATCGCGGACACTCGCGAGGCTGCATTGGCTTTGCTCGAGGAGTATGGTGACCGGCATTTCATTGAGCGGGCCTTTGAAATGGCCTGGTTCCAAAGTCAGGAGGTTCTGCGACATCTGGGCGCAACCGAAGCCGATGCACAGATCTACGGACGTCTGGCCACCTCCGTCATATACGGCAATGCCCTGCGCCGCACTTCCCCAAGTGTCATTACCCGCAACCAGCTTGGGCAATCCGGGCTTTGGCGCTTTGCCATCTCGGGCGATCTGCCGATCATCCTGCTACGCATAGGCGACCTGAACCGCATCGATCTCGTCAAACAAGCGCTGCAAGCCCATGCCTATTGGCGGATGAAGGGTCTGAATTCTGATCTGGTGATTGTGAACGAGGATTTTTCGAGCTACCGGGCAGTTCTGCAAGACCAGATCATGGGGCTGATCAACGCGGGTCCCGAAGCGCATATTATCGACAAACCCGGGGGGGTTTTCGTGCGACGCACCGAAGAGCTTTCCGAGGATGAGCGGGTTTTGCTGCAAACCGTCGCCCGCATCGTTTTCAACAATATTACCGAGACCTTGGTCGAACCCTTTGAACGCCGCGTATCGACCGAGCGTATATCCGACCTTCTGGAACCGTTGCAACAACCGGCAGTGGATACAATCTATCCGCTGCCGGCACGCGAGCGCATTTTCTGCAACGGACTCGGGGGATTCACGCCCGACGGGCGAGAATACGTCATCACCCTGGAGTCCGGTCAGACCACGCCCGCACCGTGGGTCAATGTCATCGCAAGCCCCCGTATCGGCACGGTCGTCAGCGAGAGTGGGAGCGCGTATACCTGGGTGGAAAACGCTCACGAATTCCGCCTGACTACCTGGCACAATGACCCGCTCAGCGACAGCAGCGGCGAAGCATTTTACATCCGCGACGAGGAAACCGGCTCGTTCTGGTCACCCATGCCGCTGCCCGCCCGCGGCCGGTCCGGATATGTCTGCCGTCACGGATTCGGCTACAGCGTGTTCGAGCACGTTGAGTCCGGCATTGCCTCGGAATTGTTCACCTATGTTGCCATGGATTCCCCGGTGAAATTCGCGGTGGTCAAACTGCGCAACCGGTCGAAGCGGACGCGTCGATTATCTGTGACGGGGTACTGGGAACTGGTGCTTGGCGAGTGGCGACACGCCAATCTGATGCACATCGTGACCGAAATTGATCTCCATAGTGGAGCGCTTTTTGCCCGCAATGCTTATGGCCGCGAATGCGGCAACCGGGTCGTCTTCCTGCAGGTCAGCGAGCCGGAGCGCAGCGTGAGCGGAAACCGTACCGGGTTTATTGGCCGCAACGGCTCACTGGCCAATCCCGCAGCCATGCGCCGCAAGCGTTTGTCCGGCAGGACAGGTGCAGGACTTGATCCGTGCGCCGCGATGCAGACCCGGATCGAGCTGGCCGAAGGGCAGGAGCGCGAGATCGTGTTCATATTCGGTGCCGCCGGCAACAGCGGCGAAGCCCAGCAGCTCATCCAGCAATTCAGCGGACCGGCCGGCGCACGACAGGCATTGGAAGCGGTGTGGGAGTACTGGAACCGCACCCTGGGTACGGTGTATGTGGAAACACCGGATCCGGCGCTGGACGTACTGGCCAACGGCTGGCTCATTTACCAGACGCTATCCTCCAGGCTTTGGGGCCGTAGCGGGTATTATCAGTCCGGCGGCGCCTACGGTTTCCGCGATCAATTGCAGGATACCATGGCACTGCTCCATGCAGCGCCGCAGCTCGCTCGCGAGCAGTTGATCCGTTGCGCAGAACGGCAGTTCCGGCAGGGCGACGTACAACACTGGTGGCATCCACCCCATGGACAGGGCGTGCGCACGCATATTTCGGATGATTATCTGTGGTTGCCCTATGCAACCTGTCGATATGTGCTGACGACGGGTGACACGGGTGTGCTCGATGAGCCGGTGCATTTCCTGGAAGGCCGGGAGTTGAACAAGGAAGAGGAGGCCTATTACGACCAACCGCAACGTTCGGCTGAAGCGGCTAGCCTGTATGAACATTGCGTGCGCGCCATCAAACATGGTTTACGCTTTGGCGTGCATCAGTTGCCGCTGATGGGCTGCGGCGACTGGAACGACGGCATGAATCTTGTCGGCCGTGACGGCAGGGGGGAAAGCGTTTGGCTGGCGTGGTTCCTGTACGAGAATCTGCAACTGTTTGCTGATTTGGCACGCGGCCGCGATGATGCCGTCTTTGCCGAAATTTGCAGCGGGCAGGCATTGCTCTTGCGCAACAACATTGAGGTCAACGCCTGGGACGGTGCCTGGTATCGACGCGCCTGGTTCGACGATGGCACTCCCCTGGGCTCGTCCGGAAATGACGAATGCCAGATCGATTCGATCAGCCAGAGCTGGGCCGTCATCTCGAAGGGTGGCGATTCGATCCGCGCGCTCCAGGCGATGGCAGCGGTGGATCAGCGCCTGGTGAAACGCGACGCGCAGGTGATTCGTCTACTGGATCCAGCTTTCGATAAATCCGGTCTCGAGCCGGGTTATATCAAGGGCTATGTGCCAGGGGTGCGTGAGAACGGCGGCCAGTATACCCATGCCGCGATCTGGACCACGATGGCATATGCCATGCTGGGGGATACGGAGCGCGCATGGGAACTCTTCGCCATGCTCAATCCTGTCAACCATGGCAGTACGCTTGATGCTGTCGAGCGCTACAAAGTGGAGCCGTATGTCATGTGCGCTGACATCTATGGAATGCCGCCGCACACCGGTCGCGGCGGCTGGACCTGGTACACCGGGGCGGCAGGCTGGATGTACCGTTTGACCGTGGAAACACTGCTGGGTCTACAGCTCAAGGCGGATCGTCTGCTTGTTGCGCCGTGCATCCCGGACCATTGGGAGTCGTACAAAATCCACTACCGCTATCGCGAGACCTTCTATCACATCACCGTCAAGCGCATCAACGAACCGTCGGAGCGTGGGATCCGCGTGACGCTGGACGGAGCCGTGGTGAAGGGGGGCGGCGCAGATGGAGCAGGTCGTCCACAAGGCATGATTCCCCTTGAAGACGACCGCCGGGAACACTACGTCGAAGTGGATTTAAGATCGACTAACCCGGGTTGAATGACCTCAGGCATACATGGACACACATTTTGTCGGGCTTTTAATTGTGTTGTCTCCGGGCGAATTTCAAGATCACGCCAGTGTCCGGCATCTTCATTGTGAACCGGCCGATACATCGCGACCCGGGACTGCGGGTTCGTTGTGAATGACATCGCTGCCCGCGCTGACCAGCGCTGCGCTTTACAAGAGCCGCTGGCAAGTCGAATTGTTCCTCAAGTGGATCAAGCGGCATCTGCGCATCAAGCGATTCGTCGGCGACAGCGAGAAATTCTGTGAAAACGCAAATTGGCTGCGCAGTCGCAAGGTAGGTGCTAATCGCCCTTGTTAAAAGGGAGCTTCAATTTGATGTCGCTCTATACACTTTGCTGCAGATGCTAACGGTGTCTTTTTTTAAAAAACATAGATATATCAATCATTCGCCAATACGTGGCTTTAATTCTCGGTTCTATTTGCCGGGAACTATTGTTACAACGGCTGAAGGCTGGATTGGGCCATGGAAAAAACTTGCAGATGCAACGAGCCGATTTCGGGCGGACGGATTATCGGGAGGCGTTCAGTCTTTTCAGAAACTCGCGCATGGTGTCCGTGTAAATCTTTGCCGGGACGGTTTCCGTGCGTTGGTCGTGCAACCGCATAACATGGTGGCGCATCAGCGGGTCGCTTTCGATGACTCCCATCGACCATTTTTGGAACAAGCGTTTTTCTGCGTGGGAGATGTGAACCAGACTGCAATTCTCATGTCTCGGATCGCGCATGATTTTCACATAAAGCGGGAGCACGTTCTCTTCCGGGCCCTCCAGGGTTTGCATGAACAGACCGCCGCCATGGACGAGAACGCCGGTGATGTCCAGGGCGAGGTTGTTGGTCCGGGAAGATTGGAGGATATCCTCCACTGCTTCGCCGGATGTCGGTTGCGTGGCTTGGCTAAAGTACAGGAGTCGAATCATGAGTCGTCCATCCTCAAGCGATTGTTTGGGGGATTATAAGGGACACAGGTTCGAGTTGGCGAGGCCGCCATGAAATCGGGTGTCCCGAGTTTATTACGATCCGCCGTCAAGCTGCCAGAGGTGGCGCGAAACGGAAAGCCATGCCCCCAGCCAGCCCAGGGTGGATGACAGCAGGAAAAGCAGCAGGCTTTCCTTCATGCCGAGGTTGGCGAGAATGAAGCGGGTGGAATAGAGCTCCGCGAGTTCCGCCATTGCGCCGTTCATGAAGTGCAGCCCGGCAGCGATGATGCCCCAAGCGGCGATTCCGCCTGCGAGTCCCTGGAGTGCGCCAAGGTAGAGGAAGGGGCGCCGGATGAAGGTGTTGGTTGCCCCGATCAGCTTTGCCACTTCGATCTCGTCCTTCTGCGTCAGGATCTGCAGCCTGATCGTATTGAAGGTGATGAAAACCAGCGCGAATCCCAGAAGGGTGGCGAGGATCGATGTCGCGACATGACCGAGCTTCAGGAAGGAATCGAGCTTTTTCGCCCAGTTCGAGTCGAGCTGAACATGCGCGACTTTCGGCCATTTCAACATTTCCTGATGCAGGCTTTCGAGATTTTTCGCGGAGTTTTCCCTGGCGAAGACGACGAAGGCGTCCGGCAGCGGGTTCTGGGAAAGGCTTGCCACGACGTCCGAAAATTCCCCGTCCTTTCTGAATTCATCCAGCGCCTCATCCTTCGGGACGAATTTGAAATGATCCACCCCGGGATCCCCCTTCAGGCGTTTTTCTATTTCGGAAACTTCCGCAGAACTGGCATCTTTCGAGAGGAAAAGGCTGATCTGCGGTGAGCCCGTGAAATTTTTGGAAAGCGATTCGAGATTTTCGAGCAGGACGTAGATTCCGGTGGGCAGGCTCAGGGCGATCCCGATCACGCAGATGCTGAAGAAGCTGGAGAGCGGGGAGCCGGCAAGCTTTTTGAGCGTAGCTGCGAGCGCATGGAAGTTGATCGAAAGCCAGGCCATCATGGCAGGAGTTCTCCCTGGTGCAGGGTGATGACGCGGGGTTTCAGCTTGTCGAGCATGGCCTCGTCATGGGTTGAAACCAGGAGGGTCACGCCGACCTGATTGAATGACTTGAACATGTCCATGATGATTCCGGAATATTCCGAATCGAGGTTCCCGGTGGGTTCATCGGCGATCAGGATGGCAGGGCGGTTCACGATGGCGCGGGCGATGCAAAGCCGCTGCTGCTCCCCTCCGGACAGCTCGACAGGATAGGCATGCTCGCGCCCTAGAAGCCCCACCTTGTCAAGCGCGGCCCTCACGCGGGAGCCGGCCTCCCGGGGGTCGAAGGCGCTGATCTGGAGCGGCAGGAAGACGTTCTCGAAAACCGTCCTGTTGAAAAGCAGCTTGTGATCCTGGAAAACCAGTCCGAAGTTGCGCCGAAGGTAGGGAACCGCGCTCCTTTTCATCCTGCCGAGGTTTTGATCCCTGACCAGGATCGAGCCGGAAGTCGGGCGCTCTATCGCTGCGACGAGCTTGAGCAGCGTGCTTTTGCCCGCTCCGGAATGCCCCGCGATGAAAACCATTTCTCCCTGCTCGATCGAGAAGGTGATGTTCTTCAGGGCGTCATATCCGCCCGGATAGCGCTTGCCGACTGCCTGGAAGCTGATCATGCGAAAAGGGCTTCCACGAACTCCTGCGCTTCGAATGGCCTCAGGTCGTCTATGCCTTCCCCGATTCCGATGAAGCGGATGGGAATCGGACGGGATCTTGCGATGGCTGCGATGACTCCCCCTTTCGCCGTGCCGTCGAGCTTGGTCAGGATCAGCCCCGTCACTCCCAGGGCGTCATCGAAGGCTTTCACCTGGGAAAGCGCGTTTTGCCCGGTATTGGCGTCCAGCACCAGCAATATTTCGTGAGGGGCGCCTTCCATGGCCTTGGCGATAACCCTTTTAACCTTTTTGATTTCTTCCATCAGATGCAGCTGGGTGACAAGCCTTCCTGCAGTGTCGGCAAGAACGATGTCTATCCCGCGTGCCTTTGCGGCATGAATCGCATCGAAAATCACTGCGGCAGTGTCGCCCTTCTCCTGCGCGATCACTTCCACGTCGTTGCGTTTTCCCCATTCCAGAAGCTGCTCGCGGGCTGCGGCGCGGAAGGTGTCGCCGGCTGCGAGCAGCACGGATTTCCCCTGCGACTGGAAATATTTCGCAAGCTTGCCTATCGAGGTGGTTTTGCCTGCGCCGTTCACTCCCATCATCATGATCACGAAGGGCTTGTGCCCGCCCGCATCGAGCGGCATTTCGAGAGGCTCAAGGAGTTTGAGGAGCGATTCCTGCAATGCCGCTTTGAGCGCCAGAGGGTCGGTCAGTTTATCGTGCCTGACCTTCTCCCTGAGACCTTCGAGCAGGAAATTCGTGGCTTCCAGGCCGACGTCCGAAGTCAGCAGGATGGTTTCGAGCTCATCGAACAGCGTTTCGTCGATTTTGCCGGATGCGCCGAAAAGCGTCGAAATCTGCCTTCCGAACTGTTCGCGGGTGCGCGAGAGGCCGTCCTTCAGCCTGGAGGCCCAGTTCGATTCTTTGCTTTTCAGGAAACTTAACATTCTGGTACGCTGTCAATGGATGCGTGAATCTCGCAATTTTATTCTCTTAACGGAGCTTGGGCTACAAAAATGAAAAGAATTCGGAGTGCTTTGTGTTGTCTTGCGCTTTTGTGTGCTGCCCCCCCCCTGCTTGCCAATCCTTATATGGAAACCCTGCCGAACGGCCTCAAGGTGATCGTCAAGGAAGACAGGCGTGCGCCCGTGGTCGTTTCCCAGGTCTGGTACCGGGCCGGAAGCGTGGACGAATATAACGGGACGACCGGCGTTGCGCACGCGCTGGAACACATGATGTTCAAGGGGACGAAAAAGGTTCCGGCAGGACAGTTCTCCAAACTGATCGCGGCAGCCGGTGGGCGCGAAAACGCTTTCACCACCCAGGATTTCACGGCGTTTTTTCAGGAACTCGACAAATCGAAACTTCCCCTTGCGATGCGTCTGGAATCGGACAGGATGGAAAACCTGCTGCTTTCCAGGAAAGAGTTCTCCAAGGAAATCAAGGTAGTGATGGAGGAGAGGCGGCTCAGGACGGAAGATCAGCCGCATGCCCTGCTCTATGAGAAAATGATGTCCGTGGCTTTCCAGGACAGCCCCTACAGGAGGCCGGTGATCGGCTGGATGAACGATCTGCAGAACATGACGGTGGAAGATGCGCGGGCCTGGTATCACCGCTGGTACGCGCCCAACAACGCCACCCTGGTGGTGGTGGGCGATGTTTCCCACGAGAAGGTTTTTGCCCTGGCGAAGCAGTACTACGGCAAGATCAGGCCAGCGGTTCTTCCGGTCAGGAAACCTCAGGTTGAGCCCGAACAGATAGGGATAAAGCGCGTCGACATAAAGGCGCCCGCCAATACGCCCTATCTGCTGATGGGATACCATGCCCCGGAAATCAGGGATGCTGCCCAGGATTGGGAGCCCTACGCGCTCGACGTTCTGGCCGGTGTGCTCGACGGCAATCCTGCCGCGCGGCTCGACAAGGCATTGACGCGCGACAATCCGGTCGCGGTCTCGGTTGGCGCGAGCTACGACGATACCGGAAGGGGGCCGGGAATGTTCGTGATCGATGCGACGCCGAGCCAGGGAAAGACTGCGGCTGAGGTCGAGGCTGCGATCCGTGCCCAGCTCGAGAAAGTCGTCAGGGAAGGCGTTACCGAAGATGAGCTGAAGAGGGTGAAAGCTCAGGTGACTGCATCGCATGTTTTCCAGCGCGACTCCATGTTTTACCAGGCGATGCAAATCGGGCAGCTCGAAAGCGTTGGACTTTCGTACAAGGATATCGATGTGATGCTGAAGAAGATCAATGGAGTGACTGCCGAGCAGGTGCAGCAGGTGGCAAAAAAGTATTTCACGGACGACAATCTCACCGTGGCTGTCCTGGTTCCCCAGCCGATGAAGGGGGCGAGCCATGCTAACTAAGCTTATCCCCGGACTATTTTTCCTGGCTTTTGCAACCGCAGCGCATGCGACTCTGCCGATCCAGCACTGGCAGAGCGCTTCCGGCGCAAGGGTGCTTTTCGTCGAAAATCACGACATGCCCATGGTCGATGTCAAGGTCGACTTCGCTGCGGGCAGCGGCAGGGACACGGCGAAAAAGGCCGGCCTTGCGGGAATGACGCGGCATTTGATGGCCCTCGGCGCGGGAGACCTCACCGAAGACCAGATTTCCGGGAAGCTCGCCGACATCGGCGCCGAACTCGGGGGCGACTTCGATCGCGATGTCGCGGGTTTTTCCCTGCGTACGCTGTCGAGCAAAAGGGACGAGGCGGTCGATCTTCTGGCGAAGATCCTCGATGCGCCGAAATTCGACCAGAAGGTGCTGGATCGGGAAAAGACCCGGCAGATCGCCGAGATCAGGGAAGCCGAGATGGATCCCGGGCATATCGCCGAGGAAACCTTCGACAAGCTGCTCTATGGTGACCATCCCTACGGGCTGCGAGCGGAAGGGGAAATCGATACCGTCCGGTCCCTCACCCGCCAGGATGTGGTCGATTTTTACGGAGCCCATTACGTGGCGGACAGGGAAGTGATCGCGATAGTCGGGGATCTCACGAGAAAGGATGCGGAAGCTGTCGCAGAGAAACTGAGCGGAGGACTTCCTTCCGGTCAGCCGATTCCGTCGCTGCCGGAGGTGAAGCTGCCGGCATCTGCCGTGACGAAGAAGATTCCCTATCCCTCTTCCCAGAGCCATATCCTGATCGGCTACCCTGGGGTAACAAGGGACGACCCCGACTATTTTCCGCTTCTGGTTGGAAACTATGTGCTGGGGGGAGGGGGGTTCGAATCGCGTCTTCTGAACGAAGTGAGGGAAAAGCGCGGTCTTGCCTACAGCGTGTACAGCTATTTCTATCCCCTCGAAAGAAAGGGGCCTTTCGAAATTGGGTTGCAGACCAGGAAGGACCAGACTCGCGAGGCGCTCGCCATCGTGAGAAAGACGCTGGACGACTATATCGCAAAGGGGCCGACTCCGAAAGAGATCGTCGCCGCGAAAGAGAATCTCGTCGGCGGGTTTCCCCTGAGAATAGACAGCAACAGAAAGATCGTCGACTATCTCGCGATGATCGGCTTCTATCATCTGCCGCTCACCTATCTTGACGATTTTACGAAAAATGTGGATGAAGTGACTGCGGCGCAAATCAGGGACGCTTTTTCCCGACGCATCAATCCCGCGGACATGGTGACGGTGGTGGTGGGCGCGCCAAACGGTGGATAACCGGGTCAGGATAATCGGGGGAGACTGGCGCAGCAGGGTGATCCGGTTTCCCGGCAGGTTCGATATCCGCCCCACTCCGGACAGGGTCAGGGAGACGCTCTTCAACTGGCTAGGCCAGAGCCTTTACGGTAAAGTCTGCCTCGATCTTTTCGCGGGCAGCGGCGTGCTGGGCTTCGAGGCGGCATCCCGCGGGGCGGAAAAGGTGGTGATGGTCGAGCAGAATCGCGATGTCGCGAACGCGATCCGGGAAAATGCGAAAATGCTGGAATGCGATCGTCTGGATTTGGTGTGCGCGGATGCGTTAAAATTCATATCCACGGACAGCCGGGTTTACGATGTGATTTTCCTGGATCCCCCCTTCGGCATGAATTATTTGCCGCAGTTGTGGCCGATGCTCGCGCCGCGCCTTGCGAGGAGTGGGCTGCTCTATGTCGAGTCGGGGGAAGAGCCCGATGTTCCGCAAGGCTGGATTGCCCTGAAAAGCGGAAAGGCCGGGAAGGTCCATTACCGATTGCTGAGCCATGACCATGAATAAAGCCGTATATCCCGGGACTTTCGATCCCATCACGCGAGGGCACGAGGATCTGGTGAGGCGCGCCTCCAGGATTTTCGATTCCGTGATTGTCGCCGTGGCCGACAGCGCTTCCAAGAAGCCGTTTTTCGACATCGAAGAGCGCGTCGATATGGCAAGGGCCGTGCTTTCCGACTACGGCAATGTGAGCGTGGTCAGCTTCTCGGGGCTCCTGATGGATTTCGTGCGGGAGCGGAATGCGAAGGTCATCCTGCGGGGCCTCAGGGCGGTATCGGATTTCGAATACGAATTTCAGATGGCCGGGATGAACAGGAATCTTTATCCGGAAGTCGAGACGCTTTTCCTGACGCCTTCCGAGCAGTACATGTTCATTTCCGCGACGATCGTCAGGGAAATAGCCATGCTTGGCGGCGATGTGAGTCCTTTCGTTCATCCACTGATAGCGTCGCGCCTTGCGGCGAAAATCGAATTTTAAATTGTGAGGAAATTTTTATGGCACTGATGATCACCGACGAATGCATCAATTGCGATGTTTGCGAACCGGAATGCCCTAACGGGGCCATTTCTCAGGGCGACGAGATTTACGTGATCGATCCCAACAAGTGCACCGAGTGCGTCGGGCATTACGATACTCCGCAGTGCGTCGAAGTCTGTCCCGTTGACTGCATCCCGAAGAACCCCGACCATGTCGAGTCGAAGGATCAGCTTTACCAGAAATACCTCGCCATCACTCCGAAATAAGATCGCGGTTCTCATTCGGGTCTTGAAATTGTCATGTTTAGCCCCTATTATTAGCACTCGTTGGCATTGAGTGCTAATGACCAGGCCGATACGCTCGGCTGTCCAAATTTTTCAGAGGAGAGTAACAACATGAAAATTCGTCCTTTACATGACCGCGTGATCGTCAAGCGACTCGAAGAAGAGCGCAAGACCGCGTCCGGGATTGTGATTCCCGATGCTGCAGCGGAGAAGCCCGACCAGGGCGAAGTGCTCGCAGTCGGCAACGGCAAGATCCTGGAAAACGGCTCGGTGCGTCCGCTTGCAGTCAAGGTTGGAGACAAGATTCTGTTCGGGAAATATTCCGGGCAGGCCGTCAAGGTTCAGGGTGAAGAACTGCTCGTGATGCGCGAAGAAGACATCATGGGCGTCATCGAGTCTTAATCAGATTCAGAATTCAAGGAGATAGATATGGCAGCAAAAGACGTTAAATTCGGCGATTCGGCTCGCCACAAGATGGTGGCAGGCGTCAACGTTCTGGCCGATGCGGTCAAGGTGACCCTCGGACCCAAGGGTCGCAACGTGGTTCTCGAGCGTTCCTTCGGGGCGCCAACCATTACCAAGGATGGCGTTTCCGTCGCGAAGGAAATCGAGCTCAAGGATCGCTTCGAAAACATGGGTGCGCAGATGGTCAAGGAAGTCGCAAGCAAGACTTCCGACGTGGCCGGCGACGGCACCACGACCGCGACCGTGCTGGCCCAGGCGATCGTCAAGGAAGGCATGAAGTTCGTTGCGGCAGGCATGAATCCCATGGATCTCAAGCGCGGCATCGACAAGGCGGTCGTTGCGATCGTCGAACAGCTGAAAGCCATTTCCAAGCCCTGCACCACCAGCCGCGAAATCGCCCAGGTCGGCAGCATTTCCGCCAACTCGGACACCGATATCGGCGAAATCATCGCCAATGCGATGGACAAGGTGGGCAAGGAAGGCGTCATCACCGTTGAAGACGGTTCCGGTCTTTCCAACGAGCTCGACGTCGTGGAAGGGATGCAGTTCGACCGCGGCTATCTCTCTCCCTATTTCATCAACAATGCCGACAAGCAGATCGCTGCGCTGGAAAATCCCTTCGTGCTGCTGCATGACAAGAAAATTTCCAACATCCGCGATCTTCTGCCCGTTCTCGAGCAGGTCGCGAAAGCCGGCCGTCCGCTGCTCATCATCGCCGAAGATGTCGATGGCGAAGCGCTGGCGACCCTGGTCGTCAACAACATCCGCGGCATCCTGAAGACCTGCGCGGTAAAAGCTCCCGGATTCGGCGATCGCCGCAAGGCAATGCTCGAGGATATCGCGATTCTTACCGGCGGCACGGTGATTGCGGAAGAAGTCGGGCTGACGCTTGAGAAGATCACCCTGGCCGACCTGGGGCAGGCCAAGCGCATTGAAGTGGGCAAGGAAAATACCACGATCATCGACGGCGCAGGCAAGGCCGACACCATCGAAGGGCGCGTCAAGCAGATCAGGAAGCAGATCGAAGAGGCGACCAGCGATTATGATCGCGAAAAACTGCAGGAACGCGTTGCCAAGCTGGCAGGCGGTGTTGCGGTGATCAAGGTGGGTGCTGCGACCGAAGTTGAAATGAAGGAAAAGAAGGCGCGCGTGGAGGATGCTCTGCATGCGACCCGCGCAGCGGTCGAGGAAGGTATCGTTCCCGGAGGCGGCGTTGCGCTTCTCCGTGCCAGGGGAACGATCAATGTCAAGGGTGACAACCCCGACCAGGAAGCCGGGATCAAGATCGTGCTGCGCGCGATCGAGGAGCCCCTGCGCCAGATCGTCGCCAATGCCGGCGACGAGCCTTCCGTGGTGGTCAACAAGGTCGTCGAGGGCAAGGCCAATTTTGGCTACAATGCCGCTTCCGGCGAATACGGCGACATGGTTGCGATGGGCGTGCTCGATCCGACCAAGGTGACCCGCTACGCACTGCAAAATGCAGCTTCTGTCGCAGCGCTCATGCTGACGACGGACTGCATGGTCGCTGAGGTGCCCGAAGACAAGCCTGCTGGTGGCATGGGCGGCATGGGCGGTATGGGTGGCATGGGCGGTATGGATATGTAATTGCCCTGCTGCATCCACGAAAAACCCCGCTTCTGGCGGGGTTTTTTGTTTCTGGGGAAAAGCATTTGATGGATTGAGATTGACATCGCGCTGGACGATGTGTTTAATAGCCACTCTAGGCTTAACGTTATCTTAAGAAAACATCATTCACGGGAGGAAGCCATGCTGTTTGAGACGGATACGACGACGACGCAAGTAGTGACGATGTACATATGTTTCTTTGTATTTTTCTTTGGGTTGGCTGTCTTGTTGTTCAAGAAGAATTCATGAG
>Ga0315298_1001305_pt1 | contig 46356 bp, 40 predicted proteins | sample WHS_1_MG_FD_203077 | JGI IMG/M metagenome (GOLD analysis project Ga0315298, IMG submission 203077) | Extremophilic microbial mat communities from Washburn Hot Springs, YNP, Wyoming, USA - WHS_1_MG | ecosystem: Environmental > Aquatic > Thermal springs > Hot (42-90C) | place: USA: Wyoming...
GGCTCATCCTGTCTCAACCACTGACCCGATGAGTAGGGGACTGAAACCCGCCTAGCCGCGGCGACGGCCTCGGCCCTCCCTGGGTCTCAACCACTGACCCGATGAGTAGGGGACTGAAACATAGTACTGCTTCTCGTCGGGCGTAGCGTAACGATGTCTCAACCACTGACCCGATGAGTAGGGGACTGAAACTCTGGGCGGAGATATACCAGCCCTGTGCGCTTAAGTCTCAACCACTGACCCGATGAGTAGGGGACTGAAACGCCGTCGCGCACCGCGCGCATACAACCCGCTTATCCGGTCTCAACCACTGACCCGATGAGTAGGGGACTGAAACGTGGACCTCTTCTCGAAGAACGCGTGGCAGCCATTCTAACCTCGTAGGGCGACGTCATGTACGCCGCCGCCTCGCTCCCCGAGCCGCGCACGAATGGGCGGCCCCCGGGCGGCGGGGGACAAGCCCCCGCCCTACGATGGAACGGGATGCCCTGCCATGGAACACCTGGCGGTGTGCCCTCGCCATCACCGGGCCCCGCCCCAAGCCGGAACCTGGCCCGCCATCCTCACCTCGTAGGGCGGCGTCTTGTACGCCGCCGCGCCCCCGTGAAACGGGGGGGCCTGGGTCGCCCTACGGCGTGGCGATCCCGGTCGGGGCGCGGCACCCGTCCTCCACGGTCGTGGCGGAGGGGGACACGTGGCGAGAGCGAGCGCAGCGCCACGCCCAATTTGCGGATCCAACGGTCCCCGTTGCCGTCGGCCCGGGCGGCGGGGGACAAGCCCCCGCCCTACGATGGAACGGGATGCCCTGCCATGGAACACCTGGCGGTGTGCCCTCGCCATCACCGGGCCCCGCCCCAAGCCGGAACCTGGCCCGCCATCCTCACCTCGTAGGGCGGCGTCTTGTACGCCGCCGCGCCCCCGTGAGACGGGGGCGCCTGGGTCGCCCTACGGCGTGGCGATCCCGGTCGGGGCGCGGCACCCGTCCTCCACGGTCGTGGCGGAGGGGGACACGTGGCGAGAGCGAGCGCAGCGCCACGGCCCACGATGGAAGGGAATGCCGCCGGTCTGCGGACCCTCAACGGGAGCGATGGCCGGGACCCGACACCAACAGGGGGGCAGGATTGGACGAAGGTCCCCGACGCGCCATCGTGGGTGGACCGGGCATCGAGAGTGTGGATCGCGAGCCTCTCGAGCGCCCGCCTATAGCCCGATCCGCCATCGTGGGTGGACTGGGCACCAAGAGGGGATCGGGGCAAGGACTGGACCGTGCCCGCGGGCTGCACCTGCACCGCTGTAACCTGCCCTGACACCAATAGGGGGTCTGGGGCAAGGACCGCACCGGCAGCTGTATCGAACACGGTTCGGGTGACATAGCTATGTCACCTTTTCTGCTGACACCAATAGGGGGTCTGGGGGAAGGACCGGACCGGCAGCGGCGTCGAGCAGGGCTGATCTGGCCATCGCACCATCTGGACGTCTGGACGATATGGCCTCGATCCGCTAGAATGATGTTGCTGGCTGCAATCCTACTGGCGTTTATTCCATCCGTGGCGCTCCCGTCGTCATCGACCTTCACCGCTCGGCCTTCCCGCGGCTCATCTGATCGTTGGCGGTGTGACCATGGAGGATGGAGAGCTACAGGCTATCCAGCTGGGCGCGCTCCTCCACGACGTGGGGAAGCTGGCGCAGCGTGCGGGCGTGCGCCCCCAGGGCGGCCTTGCGGCCCTTTCCAGGGAGGACTACGGCGCCCACGGCGCCCACGCCCTCCTCTCGGCCGATTTCATCCAGCGACAGCTGGCGGGCCGCTGGGCCTTGCGGCCCCACGATGTCCTCACCCACCACCTGGCGATCCCGCCTTCCCGTGCAGGACGGATCATCGCCCTGGCCGACCGCTTGGCCGCCGGCGAGCGAGAACCCGACGAGGGCACGGGCGGCGCGCCCCCGGCCTGGGAGTCCCAGCTACTCTTCATACTCCCAAGGCTCGCCACCGACGGGGACCACCCCCCGCGCGACGGCTTTCTCCCCCTGGCGCCCCTGGAGCTGCGGCGGGAGACCATCTTCCCCAGACCCGACCGCCTGCCCCTGGAGGAGCGGCGCACGGGATACGCCCGGCTGTGGCAGGGGCTGGATGGGGACTTCTCCCGGCTCCCCCAGGAGCAGTTCGAGCCCTTCCTGGAGGCGGCCTTCCATCTGATGCAGCGCTACTGCTGGTGCGTGCCGGCCGCCGCCTTTCGGCATACCCCCGACGTCTCCCTCTTCGACCACTCCCGCCTCACCTGCGCCATCGCCGCATGCCTGCACCTCCAGGCGCCCGACGACCACCTCCTGGAGGCCCTCCTGGCCTGGCCGCCCAGGGGCGAGAGAGAGGCTCCACTGCTCCTACTGGTGGGTGGGGATATCTCCGGGCTCCAGGCCTTCCTCTACACCATCACGGCTAAGGGCGCCGCCAAGACCCTCCGTGGGCGCTCCTTCTACCTCCAGCTCCTGGCCGAGAGCGCTGCCCGCTTCCTCCTCCGTCGGCTGGGGCTCTCCACCCCCAACGTAATCTACTGGGGCGGCGGACACTTCTACCTCCTCGCCCCCATCTCCGCGGCCACCACCCTCCAGGAGGCCGCCGCGGAGGTGGAGGAGATGCTGCTGGAGACCCACGGCGGGGAGCCGGGCCTCGCCATCGGCTGGACGCCCTTGGCGCCGGTGGACTTCACGGGCGCGCGTTTCGCCGAGAAGTGGAGGGAGGTTGGGGCCGAGATCTCCAGGGCCAAGGGCCGACCCTTCGGGCGCGTCCTGCGCAGCCGGTACCACCTCCTCTTCTCCTCCTCCGAGGGAGGCGGGGCAGGGGGGCGCTGCGCCGCGTGCCACGCCGACCTGCCAGGGGCACCGCCGGGGGACGAGGAGGGCCGATGCCCAACCTGTCAGGGAATGGTGGAGCTGGGGCAGCAGATCGCCGACGCGGCGACCAGCCGCGGCGCCATCCTCTCCGTCAGCGCCGCCAGGCCGGCCGGACGGCTCTCCAGATGGCAGGAGGCCCTGGGCCGCCTCGGCTGCTGGTGGGATTTCGGACCCGGCGGCCCCGGTGCTCTGATCTACACCATCAACCGCACCGACTTCGTGCCCTCCGGGGCCCACGGCTTCCGCTGGCTGCCGGCCGTGGTCCCGACCCGCAGCGACGGCGCCGAGCCCCGGGTGAGGGAGATGGAGGATATCGCCTCCCACTCCGTCGGCGTCGAGCGACTGGGCGTGCTGCAGATGGACATGGACGGCCTAGGCCGGCTCTTCGCGTCGGGGCTCGGCGGCAGCGCCACCGCCTCCAGGGTGGCCACCCTCTCCTCATCCCTCCGCCTCTTCTTCGAGGGCTGGATCAACCGGCTCTGCCGGGAGGTGGAGGCCAGCCGGAAGCCCCCGGCGGACGGAGGTCTCATCTACGGGGTCTACTCCGGGGGAGACGACCTCTTCATGGTGGGGCCGTGGGATCTGATGCCGATCCTGGCCAGGCGGATCAGGCTGGACCTGGGAGCCTTCGCCCTGGAGAACCCCGCCGTAACCATATCGGCGGGCATCGCCCTGGTGGATGCCCACCTCCCCGTATATCAGGCTGCCAGGATCGCTGGCAAGGCCCTGGAGGAGGGGGCCAAGGGGTTTCAGCGGAGGGATGGCCCATCTAAGGATGCGGTGACAATGCTAGGGGAGACCCTAGGATGGGAGGAGTTCGACGCCCTCATGGCCCGGGTGGATGACCTGGCGGCACTGGCCACGAGGGGAGGCATGGAGGGCGGGCTCCCGAGGGGGCTGCTCTCCCTCCTGGGAAGCATCCACGCCCTCTACCGGCGGGAGGCCGCGGCCCAGGCGGGGGAGCAGGGCGTGGACCGCTCCCGGCTCTACTACGGCCGGTGGACCTGGATGGCGGCCTACAGCCTCGGTCGCGCCCGGGAGAGAGCCAAATCGGAGGCCGCCAGGGCGGCCTTGGCGCGGATCCAGGGCTGGGCCTCGGAGCCGAGGGGTATCTACTACCTGGGGCTCGTGGCCCGATGGGCCGAGTACCTCACCAGGAGCAGGGAGGTAGATAGGAGATGAGCTTCAACAGGCAATATCCCGGCCCCAACAGGTTCGGGCAGCAGAGGCCGGGGCAGGCCGCGCCACCCCCTTCCCCGGGTTTTCAGCCACCCAGCGACCAGGAGACCCGGGCCATCATCCTGCAGGGCGACGCCAGAACGCTGGTGGCGGTGGCCGAGAGGGTTGGACGGGGGCTGGCGGACGCCGGCCTGACCACCAGCCAGATCCGCGGGGTCTTCGGCTCCGTCCGGCTGATCCAGATGAAGTGGCCCGTTCGTGCCTCCGAGCAGGAGGCGGCCACAGCCCGCCGGCAGCTGCTGCTGCTGAAGCCCAAGCTGGCCTACCAGTCCAACCGTGACGAGAAGGGCGCGGTGCGCAAGCTGATGGACGTGCTGTCCCCGGCCATAGATCTGGTGGAGAGCCGGGAGCAGTTCGTCCACCTGGTGGACTACTTCGAGGCTATCCTGGCCTACCACAAGGCCGCGGGTGGCAAGGACGACGATAGGAGGAGGTAACCCATGGCCGATCGGGAGATCACCCTTCTGGGCCGAGTCCTCGTCAGGGGGCGCATAGTGGCGGAGACCGGCCTCCACATCGGCGCCGGGTCGGGCACCCTCGCCATCGGCGGCATGGACAATCCGGTCGTCCGAGACCCGCTGACCAACCAGCCCTACATCCCCGGCTCCTCCCTTAGGGGCAAGATGCGATCCCTCCTGGAACGGGCGCTGGGGCTCCCCCAGAACTACCCAATCTCCCAGGTAACCATCCATGCCTGCCGCCGGGAGGAGGAGTACGGCCGGTGCGAACTCTGCCACGTCTTCGGCATCCCCGCCCAGAGCTGGTCCAGCCAGACACGGCTGCTGGTGCGCGACATCCCCCTGCACCCCGACAGCGCCCGCCAGCTGGAGGAGGCGCGCACCGATCTGCCCTACACCGAGGCCAAGTGGGAGGTGGCCATAGACCGCGTGACATCGGCGGCGACCCCCCGCCAGATGGAGCGGGTGCCGGCGGGCGCCTTCTTCGGCCCCATGGAACTGAGCTTCGCCCTCTACGAGCGGGAGGACCTCCGCCGGTTCGAGCTGCTGCTGCAGGGAATGCAGCTGGTGGAGGAGGACTACCTGGGCGGCCAGGGTTCCCGGGGCAGCGGGAAGGTTACCTTCCGCGACCTCTCCGTCTCCTGCCGGGCCAGGGACAACTGGGAGGAGGTGCGCACCTGGTCTGGCCCCCACGGTCCCACCTTCACCCTGGCGGAGCTGATGGGAAGCTCAGAGGCCATCGGCTCGCTTCGCAGGTGGCTCGCGTCCAGCCTGCACATGGAGTAGGAGGGCCGTGTGGTGAGCCTGGAGGCGTACAGCCTGGAGATGACCTCGCCCCTGCACCTGGGAGGCGTGGGGATCGGGATGGAGGAATCCGCCGAGACGGTGCCGTCGGACACCCTCTTCTCCGCCATCTGCTGGGGGCTGCGGGAGGCTGAAGGGGCCGGGTGGCTGCAGGAGCTGCTGGACTCCTTCCACGGCTCCGAGCCCCCCTTCCTGATCAGCTCCACCTTCCCCTGGGCCGGCGGCATCCGTTTCCTCTCGCGGCCCATGCTCCCCATCCCATCCCCCAAGGACGGCGGCCGGGAGGGGGGCTCATCGGCCGCGCCTGGAAAGCTGCTGAAGCGGGTGGCCTTCGTCTCGGAGGAGATCTTCGCCCGCTGGATCGCCGGGGAGGAGCTGGAGCTGCAGGAGGGGAGCATATTGCCCGATGGGCTCTGGCTCTCGCCCGCGGAGAGCGGCCAGCTCCCCGAACACCTAGCGCGGCTGCCGGCGGAGGAGAGGCGGCTGTGGCACGACGAGGAGCCGGTGGCGCGCGTCGCCCTGGATCGGGTCTCCGCCCGCAGCGCCCTCTATCACGTGGGCGAGACCCGCTTTTCGCCCCAGTGCGGCCTCTGGTTCGCCGTCCGCTGGAACGAGCCCGACTGGAGGGACCCATTCGAGGCGGCCCTTTCCTGCCTGGCCGAGGCGGGCATCGGCGGAGAGCGCTCCTCGGGGAGAGGCCGGTTCCGATGGGAAAGGGGGGAGACCCCTAGGCTTCCGGCGCCGTCCCGGGGGATGGCTGTCACCCTCTCCCTGTACCACCCCACCAGCGAGGAGGTGGCCGCCGGGCACCTGGACGACGCCCTCTACCGACTGCTGACCAGGCGAGGGTGGGTGGGTTCGCCGGAGGGCCAGGGTTGGAGAGGGCGACCAGTAAGGATGCTGGCCGAGGGCTCCGTGCTGGACGCCCGGGCGCGGGGGGATCTGGTGGATGTCACCCCCGTGGGCTTCACGAGCCATCCCGTCTACAGATATGGAATGGCCTTCCTGGTGACGGCTACAGGAGGGCATGATGGCTGACCACCGGGTACATGAGGTCCACGAGGCCACCCTGGAGCTCATCTCCCCCCTGCATGTGGGATCGGGATCGAGCCCGCTGGTGGAGAACTACGACTTCGCGGTGGAGAACGGCCTGGTCTGGGTGATGGACCATCGAAAGCTCCTGGATCTGTACGATGAGGAGGAGTTGCGCCACGGGATCCCGGACGTCCGCCTCTCGGCGAGGCTGGGGCCGGGTCGATACCGGGACTTCGCGGCCTACAGCCTTCAGGCGCGAGGGGCGGTCGGAGGGCAGATCCTTCCCGTGATCAAGAATGCTGCTGGCCTCCCCTACCTGCCGGGCAGCACACTCAAGGGCGCCCTTCGCACCGTCGTGGCGTGGGGCGTGGCGGACTCGGAACAGCAGCTACCTCGATTGGACGACCTGGAGAGCAACCCCAAGTACGCCGCCCGCGGGTGGGAGAGAGGCGTCTTCGGCAGCTCGCCCAACTTCGACCTGATGCGCGCCCTGGTGGTGCAGGACTCCGCCGCTGTGGGAGCGGAGCAGCTGGAGCTGGCCACCGTGTCCATCTACTCCCTGCAGGGCTCGAAGCTGGTCTCCAAAGGGGAGGGCTACAGATTCTCGGTGGAGGCACTGAAGCCCGGCACCCGCCTGGCATGCCGCATCAACCTGGACCGACATCTCCTCTCCCACCCCAGGCTGGGCTTTTCCTCGAAGGCCGATCTCCTGGAGGGGCTGGCGGCTCGGGGAAGGGAGAGGGCGCGGAGGCTGATCGACCAGGAGAGGGATTTCTTCAAGTCCTGCCAGATCCGCCCGCTGCAGCAGTTCTACGATCGACTGGCCGACAGGGCCGCAGGGTTGGGCGAGAACAGCTTTCTGCTGCAGGTGGCATGGGGCACCGGCTGGGCCGCCAAGACCCTGGGAGACAGGCTCGCGGAGGCGGGATATCTGCAGGAGCTTCGCACCCGGTACGGCCTCGGTAGGGCCGCGGCACCATTCCCCAAGAGCCGCAGGCTGGTGGAGAGGGGAGGCGCGGCCGTGGAGCCCATGGGATGGTTGGAGGTGACACTGTGACAGCAGTCTTGCTGGCCAACATCGGGCACAGGGATCTCCTTCAGGGTGGTCAGAAGATCGAGCCAGCGCGGGAAGAGGGGAAACGGATACTGGAGGGACTGGACGCCGTGAAGGCCCATCTCTCGACCCCTCTGCTCTGGCCGGCGGTCGAGCTGCTGGCCAGCAAGCACAAGGAGCTGCAGCTGGTGCTGTGGGGCACGGATCAGCCAGAGGGAACAGCGAGCCAGCACCGCGCGGGCGACACCATCTACATCGCGGAGGTGGTGGCCAGGCTGCTGGCAGAGCGCTCCAAGCAGATCGCCGAGAAGGATCGGGCGAAGGGCAGGCTGGAGCAGCACTGGGTCAAGAAGATCAATGGCAACCCATCTCTGTACGACGATATGCTGGCCTTCTTCCGGGGCCAAATGCGCGCCCCTTGGACCCAGGAGGCGGAGGTCTGCTACGTCTATCCGGTGGGAGGGACCCCCGCGGCCAACATGGGGCTGATGCTGGCTGCCATAGAGCGGTTCGGGGATAGGTGCATCACCCTCTACCTCCCGGAGGGCGAGTCGCGCCCGGTGGAGATGGACCTGGGCGGCCAGATGCGAAGGAGCATGGCCCGGCGCATGGCGGAGGAGCGGCTGACGGCCCACTCCTTCAGCGCGGCCATCCCCCTGCTGAGGGAGGCGGGCGCGCCCGCCTGGACCGTGGAGCTGGCGCTGTACGCCTCCCATCGGTACCACTTCGATTTCGACTCGGCGGCCGCTGCCCTGGAGAGAGCCAAGAGCGCCTGCGCGGACGAATGGCGGGTCAGGGCCTCCTGCGAGGAGCTGCGGCGGGGGTTGCTCCGACTTAGGGACCGGGATCCGGAGGCGCTGATGGCGGAGCTGTACCACAACGCCCGCCTGGCCTACGAGCGGGAGGAGTTCGCCGCCTTCCTGGGGATCCTATTCCGCTTCCAGGAGGGTGCCCTCCGCTACGCGGTGGAGGTGCTCTACCCGGGCGTGCCCACCGAGGTGTACGATGAGGACACGGCGAACGCCTTCCAGAGGGCGCTGCAGGAGAGACCGTGGCTGCTCGCCTGCATCCGCGGCAAGCACCTCAACCCGGACAAGCCCAACCGGTGGGTCCTCCAGGCGATGCTGCAGTGCGCGTGGGATGGGCAGGCTCCCCAAGAGGTGAGGGAGAGGTCGGAGAGCTTCCGCCTCCTGTACGAGCGACTCGGCCGGCTGGACTCGCTGGCCGCGCTCCGCAACAAGAGCATCGTGGCCCACGGCTTCGATGGGGTGTCGAGGGAGAGGATCGAGGCGGAGTACCGGAAGAGGAACCCCGAGGGTAGTCCCCTGGAGGACATGGTCGCGGCGCTGGAGATCCTGGCCGTGAGTCCTGGTGAGGACCCCTTCCGAGCGGCGGCCAAGCTGGCCCTGGAAGGGCTCAGGTGATGTTGCCAACCTCGGCACCCTACCTACAGCTGGCCGCCTTCCGCTTCGTGCTGAGGGCGGCCGAGGCCATCCAGATCCCGCCCAACGCCGGCAGCACCCTACGGGGTGGGTTCGGCGCCGCCCTGAAGAGGGTCGCCTGCTTCCAGCGCAGCCGCCCGCCGGACAGCTGCGCTGGCTGCCCCGTTGCCCACCAGTGCCCCTACGGCTACCTCTTCGAGACCAGGCTTCCACCGGACTCGGAGGTGCTTCGCTCCAGCAGCGAGATACCGCACCCCTTCGTCATCGAGCCGCCGGAGAGCCCGCCCCCGGTCTACGAGCCGGGGTCTGCCCTGGAGCTCAGGTTCGTGCTGGTGGGAAGGGGGATCGCCTTTCTGCCCTACATCGTCCTCGCCTTCGAGCGCCTCGGCGAGGTCGGGATGGGCCGAGGGCGGGGTCGATTCCAGGTGGAGGAGGTCGTGGCGGAGCATCCGCTCACTGGCCACTGGGCCCCCGTCTACCGCGGTGGTAAGCCACTCGCCTGCGCCACGGACCTGACACTGAGCTACGAGGAGCTGGCCGCCGCGTGCGCAGGGGCCAATGCCGATGATCTGCTGGTGGAGTTCGTGACGCCCACCCGGCTGGTGGCCGACGGCAGGCTGGTGGAGAGACCCTCCTTCCAGCAGCTGGTGAGGGCCGCGCTGCGGCGGATCTCCTCGCTCAGCTACTTCCATTGCGGCAATCGGTGGGAGGCCGACTTTCAGGGGATGGTGGCGACGGCGGAGAGGGTGGAGACCGCGGCTACGGATCTGCGTTGGGTGGACTGGGAGCGCTACTCCAGCCGGCAGGAGACCCGCATGAAGCTGGGCGGCGTGGTGGGCTCGGCCCGGTACAGGGGCCCGGTGTCGGTCTTCTTGCCGCTGCTGCTGGCCGCGGGCGTGGTGCATCTGGGCAAGGCCTGTAGCTTCGGGAACGGGAAGCTGAGGGTACGCTGGTAGGCGGCGTTCCCTCCAGCGCGCCTTCCTCCGGGCCGCGACCGCCGCCGAGGGCCGGGGGCTTCCGCGTCCCGGGGCCATCTGCTATTATGAGGCTGGTGGGCCCGCGCCCGCCCGACGCGTGCACGCTCCGTGTAGGCCCGGTCGCACAGGTTGTCGCTATGCTCCCGCATATCTCCAAGTTTTCGCGTACCTGGCTCGCCGCCCTTTCGGCGGCTGCCGTGGTGGCTCTTGCCCTCCTGTCCCTCTCGACGCTGGATCACCCCCCGGTTCTCGGCGCCGCATGGGAGCCCGCCGAGGGCGGGGCCCTGAGGCTCACCTGGATAATGCCCGGCGGCTACGCCTACGAGGCGGGGCTCCACCCGGGAGATGTGGTCCGGCTCCTCCCTCCACCAGCTGGATCAGGGGCGTGGGGTGCCGTGCAGCGGGCGGAGGGGCCCGCCCTGGGACCGGTGGTGCCGCTCGTTCGGCGGTGGCCCGCCATCACCGACATGCTCCTCTTCGTCCTCGGGCTGGAGTTCCTGCTGGCCGGCCTGCTGGTCCACGCGCGGGCCACCGACCGCGCCGCCGCTCGTCGCTTCGCGGTCCTGGCGGCGGCCTGCGCCGCCACCTTCGTCGCCTTCCCGGCCATCGGCAGCGGCTATCCCTGGGCCCTCGCCACGGAGTGGTTCGGCTCCAAGATCGGCATGGCCGCCTTCGCCCTCTTCTTCCTCAACGCCCCGGTGAGGCGGTGGCCGCGGATCCACCCGCTGCTGAAGTGGGCTCCGGCTCCCATCCTGGCCCTCTACTCCGCTACGGTCCTCGCCCGGCCCGACCTCTACGCGGTGGTCAAACCCATGGGGTACAGCTACATGGCCTTCGGCCTCTTCGTCTCCCTGGTGGCCATGGCGTGGCCCTTCGTGGCAGGGGGCACTCGCGAGCAGCGCAGGCTCTGGCCGGTCGCTCTCTGCGCCGGGGCGGCCGCGGCCATCTACCTGCTGGTGGGCATCCTGCCCTACCTGCTCTTCCGAAGGTACCCTGTCCCGGCGGAGGTGGCCATCGGCGGACTCTTCCTTCTACCCATGGGCTTCGTGTGGGCCATGCTGCGCTACCCGCTCATGGGGATGGCCCTGGGGCCGTGGGCGGTGGTGAAGACCGTCTTCGAGAGCATCACCGACCCAATCTTCGTGGTCGGACGCGACGGCCGGCTCATCGATGCCAGCCTATCGGGACTGGCGCTTCTGGGGATCCCCAGGGCCAGAGACTGCCGCGAGCCCTTCGCCGAGGCAGCCGCCCGCATCCAGGTGGAGCGCGGGACAGCGGCCGATATGGGCTCCCTGGTAGAGAGGGTGCTGGCCGGGCAGCCTGCCAACGGGGAGGAGATGGCGCTCCGGAGCACCAGGGGGGATACCATCCATGTCAGCGTCGCAGGGACGCCCCTCTTCGACGAGAGGGGGAGGGTGGAGATGGCGGTGCTGGTCTGCCGCGACATCACCGAGAGGAAGCGTCGCGAGGAGGAGCGCAAGGAGCTGGACCGGCAGAAGGACGAGTTCCTGGCCGGGGTCTCCCACGACCTGAAGACCCCCCTGACAGCCATCAAGTCATCCATCGGGGTGGTGCTGGCCAACGAGCCGCCGGGCATCAGCGAGGGGCTCCACCGCATGCTGGTCAACGTGGATCTCGCCGCGGATCGGATGTCCGCTATGGTGGAGGATCTGCTGGAGATGGCCCGGCTGCAGGCAGGAAACATCCGGCTCAGGATGTCGCGATGCTCGCTCCGGGAGATCGCGCGCCGCGCAGCCGAGACCGTCGAGCCCCTGGCACGTGGACGCCAGCAGAGGCTGCTGCTGGAGGTGCCGGACGAGCCGGTGGAAGCCGTCGCCGACGCAGGTCGGCTGGAGAGGGCGCTGGTCAACCTGCTGAGCAACGCACACCGGCATGGCCGCCAGGGCGGAACCATACGCCTCAGCCTGCGGCGAAGCCAGGCTGAGGCGGCCTTCGCCGTCTCAGACGACGGCCCGGGCATCCCAGAGAGCGAGCAGGAGAGGATATTCGACCGCTTCTATCGGGTCGAACGGGGGGCTGCCGTCCCGCCAGGCACCGGTCTCGGCCTCCCCATCGCCCGGTCCATAGCGGAGCTTCACAACGGCCGCCTGTGGGTGGAGAGCTCGCCCGGGCGGGGTTCCACCTTCTGGCTCTCCATACCCATCCGCCAGCTTCACAGCGAGCCCGGCAGGGTCCCGGCCGGCCGTGTGGCGCAGGAGGAGCAGCTGGCCTCCTCTCGACAGTCGGGGGGAATGACAGCATGAAGATCCTGCTGGCGGACGACGATCCCCAGACCCTGGACGCCCTCACCGTGGGATTCCAGCTCCAGTGGCCGGACGCCACAGTCATCACCGCCTCCGACGGCGATCGGGCGCTGGAGGCCTTCTTCGAGGAGGTTCCGGACATCGTCGTTCTCGATGTGTGTATGCCGGGGAGGAGCGGCTTCGAGGTGCTGAGGGAGATCCGGAGGGTGTCCGACGTCCCCATCTTGATGCTGACGGCACGAGGCAGCGATGTGGACCAGGTGCGAGGACTGGAGCTGGGGGCCGACGACTACGTGGTGAAGCCCTTCAGCCACCTGGCGATCCTGGCCAGGATCAAGGCGATCATCCGGCGCGCGCAGATCCCGCCCCCAGCCAGATCCACCCCGGACTTCGTGGCCGGCGACCTGGCCATCTGCTTCGAAACTCGACAGGTGACCGTGAGGGGCCAGCCCGTTCGGCTCACCCCGGTGGAGTACAAGCTGCTCTACCACCTGGTTCGCAACGCGGGAAGGCTGATGCCGCATCAGGCGCTGCTGGACCGAGTCTGGGGACAGGAATACGGCGCCACTCCCGACCACCTCAAGGTGTTCATCAGCCGCCTCCGCGCCAAGATAGAGGCCCCAGGCGGCCCGCGCCTGATCGAGAACGAGCGCGGGCTCGGCTACCGCTTCGTCCGTCCCTCCTGAGCCTTAACCCGTCGTTTACCCTCCTCAATCCCTCTGTTAACCACCCCCGGATAGGATCCTCTCCGCGACCATCGTCCGTACTCGGGCCAGCCGCGCAGCCCATCCTCGTCGTGAGATGCCCGGGAGCACCCGTTCTCCCTGGGTCAGCACGGCGGGCCCCGTTCCGATGGCCTTGCCCCAACGTGAAGAGAGGAGTAGATGTGCGATGCTGAAGATCGCCACCCTTCCAGTGGTTCTAATAGCGGCCGTCGCTCTGGGCCTCGGGTATCTAGGCCTCCTTCCTGGGGTTTCCAGCGTCTTCGGGTCCGACAAGCCCAGGGACCTGGGGATCAGGGTGGGTGAGGCCGACCTGGCCAGCGGGAGGGCCAAGAGCGGGATGTCCTTCGTGGAGCTCCCCCCAACCACGTCCCCGGTGGGGAGCATTCGGCACAGCGGGCAGGTTGCCGTGAGCCAGACCTTCACGGATAGAGAGCTGACGGCCCTCGCGCGAGCCAGCCGGTGGATCTACAACCCCTTCCAGGATGTGCAGATCAAGATCGGCAACGATGGCAGCATGGAGGCGTCGGGGATACTGAGGGTGGACCGCCTCAACGGATACGCTCAGGCCACCGGAGTCTCATCGGAGGTGGTGAAGGCGGTCATGGAGAGGCTTCAGATCCTCCCCAACAGCGCGCCGCCCTTCTACATAAGGCTCACCGGGAGCGTGGTGGACAATCGGGTCAGCGGTGACATCCTGCAGCTCGAGATCGGTCGGCTGACTGTGCCGTCCAACCTGATCTCGGAGAACAAGGGGGCGATCATCTCCTTCCTCAACGACAAGATCACCAAGATCCAAGGACTATCGGTGAAGTCGGCGACCCTCACCAACGGCGCCGTCAGGTTCGAGGGGACATTGCCGGCCGTGGAGGCCACCGTTCGCCAGTGAGGCCGGATCCGTATGACCCGCAACGGCCGGCGAGAAGAAAGGAAGCACCCATGGAGAGCCACGGCTTCTGCCCACAGTGCGGCGAGATGGTGCCGGCCGGGGCCAGCTTCTGCGGGAGATGCGGCGCCAAGATTGCCCCGCGCAGGTCCTCGGGGGACGGCCTTTCCGCCATAGTCCACCTACCGAGCAACCTGACCGACAGCGACATCGTCTACCTGCACGGCTATTGCTTCGTGGACAAGGGCGACTGGAAAAGGGGGAGCACCGTCCTGGAGTCCACCGGCGCCAGGGTCCAAAAGGGGGCGCTGGTGAACGCGATGCTCATGGCGGCCCTGGCGTCCCTCACCAGGGAGGGGTGGGTGGAGGTGGAGATCGTCAACATCGGCTTCCTCCTGCCCTGCAACACCCCCATCGTCAGGGGTGTGACCTGGGCTCCCTTTCCCAAAGGAGGCCTGGAGGGGGCGCTGGTCTCCACCCTGCAGAGGCAGGACAAGCTCAACAGCCTTGACCAGATCATGCTGAGGCTCGTCGGATGGGACAGGGATGACCCGTGGGAGGAGCTGATCGGTCGGGTCCGCGAGCACCTGGTCGAGGCAGGTTACTTCAGAAAGCTGGAGAACCCCGAGGCACGGGGCCTAGGCGGACTGCTCCATCCACGCTTCAGATACGAGGCCAACGCCGCGCTCGTGGCCAGCAGCGCCGGGGAGATCTCCAGGGTTCGCGCCAACATGGCCGACGTGCTGGGGCGCAGCCCTCATGTCTGGGAGAAGGTGGCAAAGCAGATCGACCGAGCCCTGAAGGCTTGCAAGGCTCGAAGCGATTCCAGCGACGACTGATGTCAAGCCGTTGGGCTGGGACCGATGCGGCACGGCCCCCCGGGACCTGCCCCATATCTGCCGGCCATGAAGACGCTGAGCTGGGAGCGGCACGTGCCGCTGGCGACAAACCCCTTCATCCTGTGGGATCTGCTGCGGGTGGCGGCCTTCGTGGCCGTCCTGGTCTGGGCGGTCCCCGCTGCCATGGGGCTCCTGATCGACGGCGAGGTCGTGCTCATCCCTCTCGAGCTGCTGGCCGCGCTGATGGTGGGGTTTTTCCTTCTGGCGGTCCTGGTGATGGGCATCCTGCTTCGCAACGACTACCACGTCGTCTACACCCTGGACGAGAGGCGTGCCTGCTGCCAGGGGCATCTGGAGACGGGGTTCCTGTTTCGAGTGCTTTCGGCCCTCAGTCTCCTGCTGAGTGGGCGCTTTCTGAGCCTTTTTCGGTTGCTCGCGTCCTGGGGGGAGGGCTACGAGGAGCTGCCATCGAGCTCCTGCATGGCCTGGACTGAGGTTGGCAGGGTGACCCTGCACCGTCGAGCCCGGGTTATCACCCTGTCCAGCTCCTGGTTCCACTTTCTGAGGCTCTACTGCCCCAGGGACGCCTTCGACGAGATCGCGGCCTATGTGGAGGGTCGCGTCCTCGAGACCGAGAGGAGGAAGGCGGTCGCTCCGAGACGACGGAGGTCTCGACCAGCACGGCTCCGGTTCCTTCTAGCCTGGGCTCTCGCATCGGGCGCGGCCACCAGGGCCTCCCAGATGTGGGAGACCGATGTCGTGGCCATCCCGGCCGCGGTGGCAGGCACTTTGGTCCTGGTGGCGGGGCTCGCCGATGGCTCGCACCGACTCAAGCTCTCGGTGGCGGCCACCTGCGCTTCCGCGGCCAACCTGGCGGTTCTGGTCTATCGGCTCTCCGAGGAGTGGCAGACGGGAGGTATGGCGACCATCGGAAGTGAGCCCGGGGTGACCCTCGTGGCATCGGTGGCCGGCGGGATCGGTTTGCTGGCCATGGGGATCATCCGAATTCTGGCGCCTCCCGCTACTCCTTGGGCGCGTTGATCCAAGCAGGTGGGGCGGCGCCTTGAGCCCCTGCGCGCAGTCCAGCAACGGACCTGGCAAGGGGGGACGAGCCTTACACACTACATATCACGATCACCGTGTCAAGGGGTCAGATCCAGAAATAGTGGGGGTGAACACCATGCAATGTACAAGCTGCGGGGCACCAATTCCACCTGGGAGCCGGTTCTGCGCGTCCTGCGGAAGCAGCGTGCGCCTTGTATGCGGGTGCTGCGGAGAGCCGATCAGGCCAGGGCTCAAGTTCTGCACCTCCTGCGGGACCCCGGTCGGGTCCACAGAACCCCCTCGGACGACAAGCTCCTTCCCGCCACCCGCTGCGGCCTCCTTCCCCTACGCCCAGCCTCCCCAGCAGCGACGACCTCAAGAGAGTCGGGGCTCGGCTCTCATCTTCTGGCTCCCCTTCGGCATCCTGCTGCCGATCGCGCTGCTGCTCTTCTGGGGAGGTGGAGCAAGCGCCGTGGGTTGGGCTGCCATGGGCACGTGCTTCCTGCTGCTGCTCCTCCTGCGAAACGCCATCGTGAGGGCGGGCGCCGTTGCAGCGGTGGCGGCCTGGGTGGTTGTGGCAGGAGGGCTGCTCCTGACACTCGGCATGACGATCCCTGCCCAGGGATCGGGGGCCAGCGCATCCGGCGCCGCCAGTCCCAGCGCGGCGGCGCCCAGGGCCACCACAGCGGTCGTGCCCGCCGGCCCGAAGGTGGAGAAGCTGGCCGTGGGCCTCGGCCTTGACCGCGACCAGCGGATCTTGAACCCTACAAGCACCCTCAAGCCGGACACCCCCGAGATCTTCCTGTCCCTGGAGGTTCACGACGTGCCCCAGGAGACGGCGGTGCAGATAGTCTGGGTCTACCTTGAGACCGGCGATTCGATAAGCGGCCCCGTACAGACGGTCAGCGACGACCAGAGACTGGGCTTCAGCCTCACGCGCCCGACCAGGGGCTGGCCCGTCGGCAGCTACAAGGCCGTGGTCCTGCTGAACAACGCCCAGATCGCGGCCGCGGACTTCTCTGTTCGTCAGTGATCCGGGCCTGCCAGATCAGTGCGAAAGGAGCAGATCATGCGCTGCAACACCTGTGGGGCAGAGGTAGCCCCATCATCATCCTTCTGTGGGAGCTGTGGGGCCAGGCTCTCCTCCCCAGGACTCTCCGCCCAATCACAGCAGGACTACCAGCCATCCTTTCTAACAGCCTCGGCGCAGATGAGTCGAAGCTACAAGGGGATCGGCCCTCGCATGGTTGCTACGATCCTGGACACGGTCATGTACTTTGTCTTCGCCTGGGTCGTGGCCGCCGTGACTGGGGGCACCACGTCCGAGGGCTTCGAGCTTCAGGGAGCAGCGGCCTTCCTCACCTTTGTAGCCTGGGCAGCCTACTACGTGCTCCTGGAGGCCTACCTCGGGGGCACCATCGGGAAGCTGATCCTGGGAATGAGGGTCGTGGACGAGAGGGGGAGGGCGCCAGGGCTGAGGCCGGCCGTCACCCGCAATCTCCTCAGGATCGTGGACTTCCTGCCTTTTGCCTACATCCTGGGGGGACTGGCTGTGGCCCTTTCGAGGGAGAAGCAGAGGGTGGGCGACCGGGTGGCGGGCACCTACGTGGTTTCCCGCTGACGCCCGGTCGCCCCATGCCCACTACCGCTGGATGCGGGCCGATCCGCCCTTGGCGAAGGCCCGCACCTCCTCCAGGGTCGCCATGGTGGTGTCGCCTGGATAGGTGGTGATGAGGGCACCGTGAGCCCATCCCAGCCTGACCGCCTCCTGCGGCTCCTCGCCCGCCATCAGGCCGTAGAAGAGGCCCGCGGCGAAGCCGTCGCCGCCCCCCACTCGATCGTACACATCCAGCTCGGCCGTGGGAGCCACGTAGCTCTTGCCGCCGATCCACGCCACCGCGCTCCAGCTATGCCGGTTTGTGGAGTGGACCTCCCGCAGGGTCGTGGCCACCACCTTGATCCTGGGGTATCTCTCTACCACCCGCTCGATCATCCAGATGAAGGCCGAGGGGTCCAGCTTGGACCTGGCAGCCACCTCCGGCCCGGGGATCCCCAGCCCCATCTGCAGGTCCTCCTCGTTCCCCACGAGGACGTCCACGTTCTCGACGATCCGCCCCATCACCGAGCGGGCGCGCTCGGGCCCGCCCCACAGGTTCCACAGCTTGGGCCGGTAGTTGAGGTCGAAGGAGACCACGGCCCCCGCCTCCCTGGCGGCCCTCATGCCCTCGATGATGAGCTCTCCCGTCGTCTCCGAGAGCGCGGCGAATAGGCCGCCGCTGTGGAACCATCGCACCCCGCCCGCGAAGATCGCCTTCCAGTCGAAGTCGCCCGGCTTCAGCATGGCAGCGGCCTCGTTGGCGCGGTTGTAGAACACCACCGGGGGACGCACGCCGAACCCGCGGTCGCTATAGACTGTTGCCATGTTGGGGCCGTTCACGCCGTTGTGCTGGAAGTGCTTGTAGAATGGCTTGACCCCCATGGCCTTAACCCTCTCGGCGACCAGTTCGCCGATGGGATAGTCCACCATGGCCGTCACGATCCCCGTGCGCATCCTGAAGCAGTCGGCGAGATTGGCCGCCACGTTGAACTCGCCACCGCTCACGTGGATCTGGCACTGGGTCGCCTTGCGGAAGGGTACCACCCCGGGATCGAGGCGGTGGATGAGGCCGCCGAGGGCCACGAAATCGAGCTCGCCGCTTGGAGGAATACTCAGACCATTACCCATCGTCCTCTCCATGTGCAGTGCTGTCCCCCGTTTCAGGCGTTGTAGCTGCCGGATGCCGCCCTACCGCCGTGGCCGGTCCAGTCCGTGTGGAAGAACTCGCCGCGGGGCCTATCCACCCGCTCGTAGGTGTGGGCGCCGAAGAAGTCGCGCTGGGCCTGCAGCAGGTTGGCGGGAAGGCGTGCCGAGCGGTAGCCGTCGTAGAAGGCGAGCGCCGCGCTGAAGGCCGGCGTCGGTATCCCCTGCTCGATGGCCCGCACCACGGCGCGACGCCACGCCGGCTGGTACTCCCTCACTACGCTGGAGAAGAAATCGTCCAGCAGCAGGTTGGGGAGATCGGGGTTCTTATCGAAAGCCTCCTTTATCTTACCCAGGAACCGGCTTCGTATGATGCAGCCACCCCGCCACAACAGGGCGATGCCGCCGAAGTTGAGCTTCCAGCCGTACTCCCTGGCCGCCTCCCTGAGCAGCATGTAGCCCTGGGCATAGGAGACGATCTTGGAAGCGTAGAGGGCCCGGCGCACATCCTCGACGAAGGAGCCCCGATCGGGGCGAACCGGCGCATCGGGCCCCGACAGCACGGCCGATGCGGCCACCCGCTCATCCTTGAGGGCGGAGAGGGCGCGGGCGAAGACCGCCTCCGCTATCAGCGTCACCGGTATCCCCAGATCCAGGGCGCTGATGGAGGTCCATTTCCCGGTCCCCTTCTGCCCGGCCGCGTCCAGGATCTTGTCCACCAGCGGGGAGCCGTCTTCATCCTTCTTGGCCAGGATGCGCGAGGTGATGTCGATGAGGTAGCTGTCCAGCTCGCCCCTGTTCCACTCGGCGAACACCTGGTGCAGCTCATCGGCGCTCATGCCCAGGCCGTCCCTCAGCAGCTGGTAGGCCTCGCAGATGAGCTGCATGTCCCCGTACTCGATCCCGTTGTGGACCATCTTCACGTAATGGCCCGCCCCGTTCTCCCCCACCCAGTCGCAACAGGGGGTGCCGTCGTCCACCTTGGCGGCGATGGCCTGGAAGATCTCCTTCACCAGCGGCCACGCTGCCGGGTTCCCCCCGGGCATGATGGAGGGGCCATGGCGCGCGCCCTCCTCTCCGCCCGAGATCCCCGTGCCGATGAAGAGGATCCCCTTCGACGCCAGCTCCCTGGTGCGGCGATCGGTGTCCGGAAAGTGGGAGTTCCCTCCATCGATGACCACATCCCCGGGCTCCAGGTGCGGCAGGAGACTCTCGATCACCCTGTCCACCGTCTCCCCCGCCTTCACCATGAGCATCACCCGCCGTGGGCGCTTCAGCAGCCCAACCAGCTCCTCCAGCGAGTGAGCGCCCACGATACCCGTGCCAGCGGCCTCATTGGCGATGAATTCATCCACCCTGGACACGGTGCGATTGAACACCGCCACCTTGAACCCATGGTCGTTCATGTTGAGGGCGAGGTTCTGGCCCATCACCGCCAGGCCGATCAATCCGATATCGCAGCTTGCTTCCTGCATGGCATCTCCTCCTGGCTCCTAGTGGCACCCGCATGTGTGGGGAGTGGCGAGCCGTTCGTCGGAATTCTATCCCATCTGCCACCCGCCTGCACCGCCCGTTTCGTCCCGGCCGCCGATCTCTGCTATAGTAGCGGCACAAAGATGCCCACGGTGGAGGATGAGATGGACACCGATAGGGAGTCCCCGGGCAGCTATGGGGAGCTGGCTGATCGAGGGATGCAGCAGCTCCTGGAGGCAGACGCTGTGCGCCGAATCTGGGAGCGCGACCCCTCCCTGTGGAAGCAGGACGCGACGCATCAGAGCGAGATAGCGCAGCGACTCGGATGGCTCACCGTCGCGGGGGCCGTGCGCGAGCAGCTGACCAACCTGAAGGACTTCGCCCGAGAGGCAGTAGAGGCCGGGGTGAGGCACGTGGTGCTGTGCGGAATGGGCGGCTCCAGCCTGTGCCCGGAGCTCTTCCGCCTCGTCTTCGGAAGCGCGCCGGGCCATCCCCTGCTCTGGGTTCTGGACACCACGGACCCCGTGGCCATCGCCCGTGTGGCCCAGCTGGCGGAGCCCAACGACAGCCTATATCTGATCTCCAGCAAGTCTGGTAGCACCATCGAGGTGGATTCCCTCTTCCGCTTCTTCTTCAAGCGGGCTCAGGAGAGGCTTGGGGACCGGGCCGGGGCGGCCTTCGTCGCCGTGACCGACCCCGGCACATCCCTGGAGAGGCTGGCAGCGGAGCGCCACTTCCGCGGGGTCTTCCTGAACCCGCCAGACATAGGTGGCCGCTACTCCGCCCTATCGCTCTTTGGCCTGGTGCCCGCCGCACTCATCGGCCTGGACCTGGACCTCCTGCTGGACGGCGCGGAGCGGATGGCGAGGGCATGCGGCGCCAGCGTCCCGCCGAACGACAACCCCGGCCTCCGCCTGGGTGCCATCCTGGGGGGCGCGGCACTGGCCGGCCGGGACAAGCTGACGCTGCTGACGTCCCCCCGCCTGGCGCCCTTCGGCCTCTGGGTGGAGCAGCTGATAGCCGAGAGCACGGGGAAGGAAGGGAAGGGGATCGTGCCGATAGCCGGGGAGCCGCTTCTGGCTCCGGAGTCCTATGGCGACGACCGCCTCTTCGTCTGCACTAGGCTGGAGGGGGACGAGAACGAGGAGCTGGATCGTTTCGTGACCGCCCTCGAGGGCGCGGGTCATCCGGTGATGACCATGGGCCTGGCAGATCCGCTGGAGCTGGGCGCGGAGTTCTTCCGATGGGAGTTCGCCACGGCGCTCGCGGGGGTTCTCCTGGGGATAGATCCCTTCGACCAGCCGAACGTGCAGGAGAGCAAGGAGAACACCTTGCGGCTCCTCGATATCTACCGGCAGAGCGGGGAGCTGCCGGAGGAGACACCGGACCTCACCCGTGGAGAGTTGAGGCTGTACGGTACCAGCGAGGGAACGGTGGAAACAGCACTGGCCACCTTCTTTGGCCAGGCTCGGCCGGGCGACTACGTGGCGCTGATGGCCTATCTCGACGCGGCGGAGCCGGTGGAGCTGGCACTGCGAGGGCTGCGCCGCCGACTGCTGGAGCGGACCCGGCTGGCGACCACCCTGGGCTACGGCCCCAGGTTCCTCCACTCCACCGGACAGCTCCACAAGGGAGGGCCCAACACTGGCCTGTTCCTCCAGATCACCGCCGACCGACCAGTGAGGCTGCCGATCCCCGGCCAGCCCTACGACTTTGGCACATTGCAGGCCGCCCAAGCGCTGGGGGACCGGCAGGCCTTGAGGCAGCACGGACGCCGCGCGCTCTCCATCCACCTGGGCGGCGACATCCTGGGAGGACTGGCAAGGCTCACGGCGGCGCTGGACCAGTGAGGCCCCAGTATCTGGTGACATCCTAGCTTGGACGACCATATGACTGAAGGCACGGAAGATCTACAGAACCTCTTCCGCGCGGGCACGGGAGGCCAGAGGATCTCCCCACCCTGCGCCGTGGTGATATTCGGGGCTTCCGGCGACCTCACCAGCAGGAAGCTGGTCCCCGCGCTGTACGACCTCTCCCTGGCGGGACTGCTGCCGGCCGAGCTGGCCGTGGTCGGGGTTGCCCGTCGGCCACTGCGCGACGCGGAGTTCAGGGACCGCCTGCGCGATGCGGCGGAGCGGCACTCGCGGGGCGCACCCCTGAACCCGCGCACCTGGGAGAGCTTCGCCAGCTCAATAACCTACTTCTCGGGGGATCTGGCCGATCCGGCTACCTACCAGGGGCTCAAGCGGCGGCTGGAGGAGATCGACACCCAGCGCGGGACCGCGGGGAACCGCCTTTACTACCTGGCTACGCCTCCCAGCTTCTTCCCGGTCATCGTGCACCGTCTGGGGGAGGCGGGGCTGAATGTGGGGGGGCAGCCAGGGGCTTTCGCCCGGATCGTCGTGGAGAAACCCTTCGGCAGGGATTTGGCCAGCGCGCGGGAGCTCAATCGCCAGCTGTGGGAGGCCTTTGGCGAGGAGCAGATCTTCAGGATCGACCACTACCTGGGCAAGGAGACCGTGCAGAACATCCTCGCCTTCCGCTTCGCCAACCGGCTGTGGGAGCCCGTATGGAACAGCGAGCACGTGGATCACGTACAGATCACGGTGGCGGAGAGCATCGGCATCGAGGGGAGAGGCGCCTATTACGAGGAGGCAGGAGCCTTCCGAGACGTCATCGAGAACCACATGCTCCAGCTCCTGGCGCTGGTGGCCATGGAGCCGCCCATCAACTTCTCCGCCGACGCAGTGCGGGACGAGACCGGTAAGGTGCTGAAGGCACTCCGCCCGCTCTCGCCCAGCGAGGTCGGGGAATGGACCGTTCGCGGGCAGTACGAGGCAGGCTGGATCGACGGCAGGCCGGTGCCGGCCTACCGGTCGGAGCCCAACGTCTCGCCCGACTCCACCACGGAGACCTTCGCGGCCCTCAGACTCTTCATCGACAACTGGCGGTGGGCGGGGACGCCCTTCTACCTGAGGCATGGCAAGAGGATGCCCGCACGCCTCACGGAGGTCGCCATCCAGTTCAAGCCCGCCCCCCACATGCCCTTCTCCGGGCACGACACCGCAGCGCTGGAGCCCAACCTGCTGGTGCTCAGGATCCAGCCCGATGAGGGGATCACCCTCCGCTTCGGCGCCAAGGTTCCGGGCATGGCCATGCGGATACGGTCGGTAAACATGGACTTCCTGTACGGGAGCTCCTTCCTGACGCCCTCGCCGGAGGCCTACGAGCGGCTGCTGCTGGACTGCCTCCTGGGCGACCATACCCTCTTCACCAGGGCCGACGCCGTGGAGGCGAGCTGGCGCTTCTCCATGTCCATCCTGGAGGGGTGGAGGTCCACCCATGAGCCGCCCCACCCCTACCCCGCCGGTACCTGGGGTCCGGCTCCGGCCGAGGCGCTGCTGGAGAGGGACAATCGCCGCTGGCGGCGGCGATAGGAGGTGGGGCATGGCGGATCGCGCGCCCCTCCTGGAAGGGGGCTGGCAGGGCGAGAACGTGGACGTTGCCGAGGTCAAGGCAGCTCTCGTGCGGTCGCTCCGGGCCTTGACCTCCCACGAGAGGTCGGGCTCGCCCCACCCTCCCATCAGGGCGAGCCTGCTGAACCGGATAGTGAGGATCGCTGGCAGCTGGGACGAGGTGCGGTCCAGGGAGGCCCTGGATGAGCTGGCCGAGCTGCACCCATCTCGAACCATCACGGTGGAGACTCGCCCCGAGGAAGCGACGGGCCTGGACGCTCGAGTATCCATCCGGTGCCGTCTCCGGGAGGGCGGGGAGCCCCTGGTATGCTTCGAGGAGGTGCACCTGAGGGCGCGAGGCGAGCTGGCGGCGCACCTGGCGAGCGTGGTGGCCCCTCTCCTGATCCCAGAGATGCCGGTGGTGCTCTGGCACCTGGGGACTATCCCTTCGGGTGACGACGAGCTGGTTCGACTGTCCGATCGCATCGTGGTGGACTCCGATGCGGTAGGGCCAGCGGGGCTCGATGCGATCCTGTGGCTTATGGAGCAGCACTGCCCCAACAAGATAGTGACCGACATCGCCTGGGCCGGGATCGCCACGTGGCGGGAGCTGCTGGCCAGACTGTTCGACCCAACGGATGCCCGCCCTTACCAGCGTTTGGTTGACCGCCTCGCCGTCCGCTTCATCGGTGGGGCCCCAACCACCCGTCCCATCCTGATGGTGGGGTTCGTGGCCTCCAGCCTTGGGTGGGTGCCCGTCCCAGGGGACACAAAGGATGCGGCCGGCTCGACCTACGGCTTCCGCACCGCGACGGGAACTGCTCTGGCGGAGCTGGTGCAGCTCCCGCCAGCCGGCCTGTTGCGTCCGGGAGAGCTTCTGAGCGTGTCCCTGCAGGCCGGCCAGGGGGAGGAAGCCGCGTATTTCGCCGTCGCCCTCCACGAGGACGGTAGCTGCGCCACCCTGCGTTCCGCCCTGCCCGGTCGTCCGGAGCGGACCATCACGGTGCCCATGGGGCGTCCTGCCTGGGCGGCGTCCCTGAGCGGCGAGCTGGACCGGCGCAGGGCCGACACCGCCTATCGAGCTTGCCTGGAGGCAGTCGTCAGGTGCATGGGCGGGCCGGGCCTGAAGGGAACCGCCGCCCCGACATCATCCGGGGGCGGAACCCGAGGAAGAGGGGGAGACCAGGGTGAGACCCGATGAGCTGACCGTGGTTATCGACCCTCCCCAGCTGGCCCTGGCCGCCACCAGGCTCTTCGTGGCCGCCGCTGCCGAGGCTATCGGCAGGCACGGGCGGTTCGACATCGCCCTCTCTGGCGGCTCCACCCCCCGGCAGCTCTACCAGCTTCTGGCCACGGCCCCATGGTCCAGGGTGGTCCACTGGAGCCGCTGCCACTTCTTCTGGGTGGACGAGCGGCTGGTCCCGCCAGACCACGAGGAGAGCAACTTCCGGCTGGCCCAGGAGACCTTCCTCAGCAAGCTGCCCATCGCCCCAGGCCAGATCCATCGTCCTCGTGTGGAGGCCGGGGACCCAGAGGCGGTGGCGACCGGGTACGAGAGGGAGATGCGCGAGTTTTTCCTGCCATCGCCCCTGGCACCACAAAGGTCGCCCGGCGATGTGGGCTCCGACTCACACCTGCCGCGCCTGGACCTGGTCCTGCTGGGCCTGGGCGCCGACGGGCACACTGCCTCCCTATTCCCCGGCGCGGCAGCGTCGCAGGAGGCGGAGAGGTGGGTGGTTTCTACCCCTCCCGGCAGCTTGCCACCCCGTGTCTGGCGTGTGACCATGACTCTGCCGGCCATCAACGCGGCCCGCGCCGTCGCTATCCTGGTCTCAGGGCCCGAGAAGGGCCGCGCGCTCAAGAGCCTCCTGGAGGGGGACGAGAGCCTCCCGGCCTCGCGGGTTCGCCCCTCGGACGGGAAGCTCCTCTGGATGGTGGATCGGGCCGCGCTCGAGGCAGCCGGGCTAGGGCTCTGATCGGCCCACCCCTCATGGGGGTGCGTTTTGCATCCGTCGCCGGTTCAGCTATACTCGTTACACTTCACAAGGAGGTAACGATGGGTCGCTGGCGTCGGATCCTTCTCGCGTTCGCACTCCTGGTGGTAGTGTCGGTCAGCTCCTTCAGCGCGGGCGTCTCCGCCGAGCGGAACGGGCTGATCCCGGGGGCAGTTCGAGTCGAGCCGCCCGCCGTCGCCCAGCAGTTCAGCGTCTTCTGGCAAGCATGGGACCTCGTCGAGAAGCACTTCGTGGACCGCTCAGCGGTGGACCCGCGGAACATGACCTATGGTGCCATCGAGGGCATGCTCTCGGCGCTGGGAGATCCCGGGCACACCCGCTTCCTGACCCCCGACGAGGCCAAGATGCAGGCCACCGACATCTCGGGCCAGTTCGAGGGGATCGGCGCGGAGCTGGGCCAGAAGGATGGTGTGCTGATCATCGTGGCCCCGCTGGACGGCTCCCCTGCCCAGAAGGCGGGGATACAAGCCGGCGACGCGATCCTGGCGGTGGACGGCCGGCAGGTGGCGGGGATGTCACTGGACCAGGTGGTTCGCATGGTCCGGGGCCCCAAGGGCACCAAGGTTACCCTCACCGTCATCCATCCCGGAGCTAGCACGACTACCGATATCACCATAGTCCGCGACAGGATAGAGTTTCCCGCGGTGAGCTGGACGATGATCCCGGGAACGAGAGTCGCCCACATCCGGATCAGCCAGTTCTCGGCCAACGTCAACCGCGACTTGCAGGCCGCCATCAAGGACATCAAGGCGGCCGGCGCCCAGGGTTTGGTGGTGGATGTACGAAGCAACACCGGCGGCCTCCTGGACCAGTGCATCGCGGTCACCAGCCAGTTTCTGTCCAGCGGGAACGTCCTGCTGGAGCAGGATGCCCAGGGCAACCGCAGAGCTCAGGCCGTCCAGCCCGGGGGTCTGGCCACCGACATCCCCATGGTGGTGCTGATCAACAGGGGGACGGCCAGCGCGGCCGAGATCTTCGCAGGGGCAATTCAGGACCATCAGCGGGGGAAGCTGGTCGGCGAGACCACCTTCGGGACGGGAACCGTACTCTCCTCCTTCACCCTGTCCGACGGCTCAGCCCTGCTGCTGGGGACCAGCGAGTGGCTGACGCCCAACGGCCGGCAAATATGGAAGCACGGCATAGACCCGGACGTGGTGGTCCAGATGCCCGCGGGAGGTACGCCGCTCACCCCCAGCAACGAGAAAGACATGACCCCGGAGCAGATCCGCTCCGCTTCCGACCCACAGGTGCTGAAGGCTCTGGAGCTGTTGGGTCAGAAACCGTGAACAGGTGCTCCCCTCCCCTTGGTCGAGGAGGGGAGCACCTGGTAGCTTTCTACTGGCCTTGGGGCCGCTCGCCCAGGGTCACCTGGATCTGGAGGGTCTGGCCGCCGCGCTGGACCTGCAAGGTCACCGTATCGCCCGGCTTGTGGGTGTTGAGCACGCGGCCGAGAGTGGACTCGTCCACTATGGGCTGGTTGTCGATCTGTTTGATGATGTCCAGCCTCTTGAGGCCGGCCTTGTCGGCAGGCGACCCGGGCACCACCTGACCGATCACGATCCCTTGCCCGTCCTGCACGCCGAGCTGCCGCGCGATGGCCGGGGTCAGGGCTCCGTAGCTGATCCCCATGAACGGGTGGATCGCTCGACCGTTGGCCACCAGCTGCTCGGCGATGGGCCTGGCGCTGTTCACGGCTATGGCAAAGCCGATCCCCTGCGCCTGCACCCCCGGCTCGGCCATTCCGGCCACCAGGGTGTTAATCCCCACCACCTGCCCCTGCAGGTTCACCAACGCCCCACCGCTGTTGCCTGGGTTGATGGCCGCATCGGTCTGGATCAGGTCGTAGAGGAAGGGGCCGGGCTGCCCGGTCTGCGGGTCCCCAGGCTCCTGCACCGAACGGCCAAGCGCACCCACCACCCCGGCAGTCACCGTCGGTCCGCCGGGAAGGGCCAGCGCGTTCCCGATGGCCACCACCCAATCCCCAACCGAGAGCTGGCTGGAGTCTCCTAGCTGGGCCACGGGCAGGTTCTGCCCGTCGATCTTGATCACCGCCAGATCGGTCAGTGGATCCGCACCGACCAGCTTGGCGTCGAAGGTCCGCCCGTCGGGCAGGGCCACCGTGAGCGACTGCGCCCCCGCCACCACGTGGTTGTTGGTCAGGATGTAGCCCGCCGGGTCGTAGATCACGCCGGAACCCACGCCTGTCTGCGGCACCGGCTGCGCGAACGCCCCTATCGCCTGCTGCTGCGTGGTGATCTGCACAATGGCTGGCTTCACCGCCTCAGCCACATTTCGGATCGCCGAGGCGAAATCCCCGGGTGTCTGAAGGCTCTGCGACGTCGCCTGAGCCGCCTGCGCCTGGGTGGGCGAGGACTGTGGCCCTAGCTGCACGGATGGGGCCGAGACCAGCCCGAAAGACTGAGCGCCGAACCAGATCATAGTTGAAAGAAGGACGGTCGCCAGGACACGCCCAAGCCCATTCATCATCTTCATGCTCTCCTTTTGGCAAGACAGTCTCTTTCGAACCCTGTTGGTAGTAGCATCGACCGTGCCCATTATCACCATGGATTGTTAGAATGTTGTTATAACCGCGTAAAATGAGTGTCACCTTTCCGAGGAGTCATGGCGGAAAGGATAGCTGGCCAGGCCGATAGAGGGCATCCACGGCGGCAGAGCGTTCACCTCGAGATCACCTTCGGCAACCTTCTGGTTAACCGCAAGGGACGAGAATCCCTCTCCCAGGCAGAACTCGCACGACTTCGCGGCCCAGGGAGGTGTCGAATGATCTTCACCCAGGAACTACTGTCGAGGGTGCGATCCAGGGCAAGGCTTGTCGCGCTGGCCCTGGCCGTCGGGGTCGCTCTGCTGTCTCCGGCTGTGGCCCAGGGAAACGCCACTCCGGCTCGGCGGTCTCCCAGCACCAACGGACTGGTGATACCCATCGCCATCGAGTCCCTCCGCGTCGTCCATGAAAGGCTCACCATCGATCTCACCCACAGCCGCAGCGAGCCGGACATCGAGGCCATCTACCAGCTCTCCAACCCCTCGACCGAGGACGTCTCTCTCGAGCTGCTGTTTCTGGCGCCGGGCACCAACGCTCTGTCAGTGCTGGTGAACGGGACGCCGGTGGGGGTGGAAAGAGCTTCCGAGATGGAGCTGCCGCGAGAGTGGCTGCCGATCCAGGCCGGGATCGACCCGCGAACAGGGGAGGAATACCAGCTCAGCGATCAGGGGGCGGCCTACGCGGTCACCGGCTGGACCTTCTCGGCTTCCATCCCCTCAGGAGACACTTCGACGATCAGTGCGCGGTACCGGGGAAGCAGTGGGTACGATCGAGCACGAGGGGATCAGATCATCCATCACCTCTCCTACCTTCTCGGCCCCGCGCAGAACTGGTCCTCGTTCGGGACTCTGGAGGTGTCGGCCACGGTTCCGAAAGGGCAGATTCTCGCCTCCAAGCCTCCCATGCAGAAGATGGAGGAGGGGGATGGCGTGGTACGCTACGGTGCGGTGTTCGATGGCCTCCCCTCGTCCATCCTGACGGTGTCGACCGTGGCGCTACCGACCCCCTGGTCGCCGTGGATCGAATACATCGGGGTGGGACTCCCCTTCATACCGGGGACCCTCTTCGGGGTGCTGACTGGTCTCTTGGCTTCCAGGATCCGTAGATGGTACCTGGCTCTCGCCGTCGGCGGGACGGCAGCCTTCCTGGTGACCATGCTGGGTGCCGCCTCGTTCTCCATGACGGTGCTCGGCTCCGAACCCCTGGCCTCCGCCGTGGAGGAGCTTTCACACCCCGCCTCGGTGACCTACCCTGCCATCTTCTCGGCGCTGGTGCTGGCCCCGTTCTTTTCCTCTCTGATGGCAGCGGTTTGGGCTGCGGTGGGCTCGCGCAGGAGAAAACAGTAAGGAGGGTCTCTGTGGACACTGATGCCGCTTTCACCCTGGTCGGACTGGCGGTGGGGATCCTCGGGGCAGCCTTCGCGGTGGGGGTGGTCATGGCCGTCCTTCGAGGATCCTTCTCCCGTGTTCTGGCTGCGAAGCCACCGGCTCACGTTGCCCCCGTCGGGCGGCAGGAACTCATCGAGCGGCTTCTGGCTCTCGATGACCCGGCTCAGCCCTTCCACTATCGCACCGACAGCCAATACGATCTGGTGGCCGAGTGGCGGATCGCCGACGCCTCCTGGTGGGGCTTCTTCAGCCGCTATCGGCTGCAGGAGACCTACAGGGCCAAGATATGCTTGAACGAGGCTCACAGGGAGGCACGAGTGCTCGAGGAGAGGGCTCGGGTGCGATGGGTAGGGAACGGTTCGCAGCCGAGCGTCTCCTGGGAGGCACACCGGTTCCAGGGGGTGGTCCTGGCCGAACGAACCCGAGAGGTGGAGTACGGTTTTCGCCGCCCACTATCGCCCGACTGGGGTCGGGTGGTCGACTACGATTTCGACGTCTGGAGGGTCAAGGGACCGATCCGAGACACGGTTCTGGCCTCCGGGTGGATCTTCTGCCCAGTCACACGGGAAAGCCACCTTCGCGCAAACCGCCCGTTGGCCCGGTGATTCTGCATGCCGATCCCTTCTGATTTCTCGAGGAAGCAGTCCACGAGTCCGCCGAGATGGACTCGCTTCGGGGGCACCCGTCTGAAGTGATGGGCATCCGATGCAGGGCAGAGCCTCCCCTGGCCACAACTCGGGAGCGCTGTTTCACATCGGAGCGATGCGATAGAATCCCATGACAGGCATATGCTGAAGTATGGATCGACCCTGGGTATTCGGGATGGCCACGGCTGAACTCGAAGAGAAGATAGAGGCACTGCCGGACAAGCCGGGCGTGTACTGCTTCCGAGACGCTGCCGGCAGCATCATCTACGTGGGCAAGGCCCAGTCGCTCCGCAGCCGCGTCCGCTCCTACCTGCAGAGCCCCGAGCTCCTGCCCCCCAAGACCCGCCGGATGGTGGAGAGGGCGGTGGACCTGGACGTTACCGTCACCTCCACACCGGTGGAAGCCCTGATCCTAGAGTGCAACCTAATCAAGGAGCAGCGTCCTCGCTACAACGTTAGGCTGAGGGACGACAAGAGCTATCCCTTCATAAAGGTTACGGTGCAGGAGGAGTGGCCTCGGGTCTACTTCACCCGTTCGGTGGTCCGAGACGGCGCTCGCTACTTCGGCCCCTTCACCGACGCCAAGTCGGTGCGCCAGACACTGGATACCCTGAACCGGCTCTTCCCGTTCCGCACCTGCCACCGCACCATCACCGGCAAGGATGCCCGAGCCTGCCTGGCCTACCATATCCACCGCTGCACCGCCCCGTGCATCGGAGTGGCCGACCGAGGAGAGTACCTCCGCGCCATACAGCAGGTGGTGCTCTTCCTGGAAGGGAAGCAGGAGAGGATAATCGACGAGCTGCGTGTGGAGATGGAGAGGGCCGCCGAGGAGCTTCGGTTCGAGCACGCGGCCCGGCTGCGCGACCGGATCCGCTCCCTCGAGAAGATCGTGGAGCGACAGAGGATCACCAGCGGAGAGGACCCCACCGACAGGGATGTGGTGGGACTGGCCCACGAGAACGGCCTGGCCTGCGCCCAGCTCCTCTTCATCCGCAGCGGGAAGCTGGTGGGAAGCGAACACTTCGCCCTGGAGGGGACGGAGGAAGAACGGGCGGGCCCCATTCTGGATTCGTTCCTGCAGCAGTTCTACCACTCAGCAGCCTACATCCCACCCCAGATCCTGGTTCAGGAGGAGATAGAGGACCCCGCGACGCTCGAAGCGTGGCTTGGAGAGCGACGTGGGGGCAGAGTCCGGCTGGTGGTCCCTAGGAGGGGCCAGAAGCAGGAGCTGGTGAAGCTAGCGGTGGAGAACGCGGCCCAGCATCTGGAGATGCTGAAGCTGCGCTGGCTCAACGACGCACAGCGCACCACTGGGGCACTGGTGGAGGTCAGGGAGGCGTTGGGGCTTCCCGCGACGCCGAACAGGATAGAGTGCTACGACATCTCCAACATCCAGGGAAGCTCGGCCGTGGGCAGCATGGTGGTCTTCGAGGGTGGGCAGCCCAAGACCTCCGACTACCGGCGCTTCAGGATAAAGACGGTGGGGGGGGCCAACGACTTTGCCATGCTCCAGGAGGTGCTCAGGCGCCGCTTCAAGCGGGCCATCAGCGCCGAGAACGCAGGGGCAGGAGGGGATGTGGAGCCCGAGAGGTCGGCGGACCGGCAGCACCTTCCAACAGGCGGTCGGGCTGAAAACAACGCGCTCCCTCCGTCAGGGGAAGAGGACCGGGGTGAGGGAGCGGCCCCTCGAGAGTCGGCATCCAGCGCCCAGGACTCCTCGGCGGGTTGGGCAGCCATGCCCGACCTGGTGATCGTGGACGGGGGAAAGGGGCAGCTGAACGCCGCCCTGGAGGTGCTGGACAGCCTCGGGCTGGCGGACCTGCCGGTGGTCGGGCTGGCCAAGGAGCGCGAGGAGATCTTCAGGCCCGGGGAGCCCAACGGACTCCTCCTCCCCAGAAGCTCGCAGGGGCTGTATCTGATCCAGCGGATCCGGGATGAGGCCCATCGCTTCGCCATCACCTACCATCGCAAGGTTCGCGGCAGGCAGGGGCTCGGCTCCATCTTGGACGAGGTACCGGGGATCGGCCCCAAGAGGAAGCAGGCCCTGATCAAGCATTTCGGCACGGTCAGCGCCATTCGGCAGGCGAGTCTCGAGGAGCTGCTGGCGGTTCCAGGCATGAACCGCCGAGCGGCTGAGAAGATCAAGGAGATGCTGTAGGGAAACGTCCGCCACCATTCCCGCGGACAGGATGGCCGTGGAACCGGATCAGAGATCCCACTCGGTGACGGTCCCCACGTTGTTGAAGAAGAACCGGTCGCCGAACTCCATGGAAAGCCGGCCGGCAGCAGCGAGACCGGTGCAGTGGGAGACCCCAATCCTCTGCACCTCCATCTCGCGCAGCGCGGCTATGGTCCTCTCCAGCTGCTCCTGCGATGCGAAGCCCAGATGGGTTCCCCCGACCACGGCGAAGATCTTCCGCTGGCTAGCCACCTGCTGGGCGTGCAGAAGGGTGTTCACGATCCCACTGTGGGCGCACCCAGTGAGCACCACCAACCCCGCCGGAGTCTTGACCACCACGGACTGGTCGTCAGGCACCTGGTCCTGCTGCCAGCCCCCGGCGGTCTTCACTCGCAGATCGGGGTCCAGCCGCTCGAATGGGGTGACCCTCGGGACAGGGCCCGTGGTCATCACCTCCTGGCTGATCTGCTGCGGGGCGTCGAGGAGCCTGAAGGTGGCTCCCATCGACTCCAGCTGCTCCCGAACGAACATCAACCCCGCGTAGCGGGCCTTCTCCCCTTTCCGGACCACGTAGCGAGGGCGCCATACGTCGCTGTGAGCGTAAACCGTCACCTGGCCCGTCTGGGCCAGCACCTCCTTGAGGCCGCCGGTGTGGTCCTGGTGGCCGTGGGAGAGGACGATGCGGCTCACTCTGGACAGGTCCATTCCCATGGCTCGGGCGTTGTGGACGACGGTGTCGGTCTGGCCGGTATCCAGCAGGATGCACAGGCCGTCCACCTCCAGGAGCATGGAGAGACCGTGCTCGGCAAGCGTGCCCACCTTGGTCGCGCTGTTCTCGGCCAAGGTGGTGATGCGGATCTTCATTCGCCCCTCCTTCGCGGCACTGCCTTTCCCACCTCGGCGCATCGCCGAGGTCGCGGCCGACCGTTACCCCTTGGCCGATTCCAGAGCCAGGTCGGCCTCCACCATCATCTTCACCAGCTCCTCAAAGGTGACCGAGGGCTTCCAGCCCAGCTTAGTCCTGGCCTTGGTGGGATCCGCCAGTAGATGGTCCACCTCCGCCGGCCTGATGAACCGAGGGTCGGTGCGCACGTACTTTCGCCAGTCTAGCCCCACATGGGAAAAGGCGATCTCGCAGAACTCCGCCACGCTGTGGTACTCCCCGGTACCCACCACGTAGTCGTCCGGCTCGTTCTGCTGAAGCATCAGGTGCATGGCTCGCACGTAGTCGGCGGCGTAGCCCCAGTCCCTCTTGGAGTCGAGGTTGCCCAGCAGCAGCTCCTTCTGCTTGCCCAGCTTGATCCGGGCAACCCCGTGGGAGATCTTGCGGGTCACGAACTCCAGCCCACGCCTCGGCGACTCGTGATTGAAGAGGATGCCGCTGCATGCGAAGATGTCGTAGCTCTCCCGATAGTTGACGGTGATGTAGTGGCCGTAGACCTTGGACACACCGTATGGGCTGCGAGGATAGAAGGGCGTCTTCTCGTTCTGCGGAGTCTCACGAACCTTGCCGAACATCTCGCTGGAGCTGGCCTGGTAGAAGCGAATGGGGTTGTTACGGCTGCCGTTCCTCTTTCCGCTCCCACCCACGATCCGGATCGCTTCAAGCATCCGAAGCACGCCCAGCCCGGTGATCTCCCCCGTAAGCTCCCCCTGGTTCCACGAGAGGGGGACGAAGGAGATCGCCGCCAGGTTGTACACCTCATCGGGCTTGGTATACTCCAGAGCCCTCACCAGCGAGCCCTGATCCAGAAGATCCCCCAGGACCAGCTCCACGTCGGGGATCAGGTTCTCCAGCATCTCCCGCTTCGGGTTGTTCTGGCCGCGGATGAGACCGTAGACGTTGTATCCCTGCTGGAGCAGGTATTCGGCCAGGTAGGTGCCGTCCTGTCCAGTGATCCCGGTAATCAGGGCGGTCTTCAAGTGACCCCTCCTCTTTAAGAAAAGCTCTTCGATCTGGATCTGATCGGAGGCCCCCACACGCCAGTCGCTGCGTCCGAGGCCGGGCACGCACGGAACTGGGGGACACGGGCCTCGCTTCGGACGGCCCGGTACATTACAGGCGGACATGAGCCATGTCAATCATGGTCCTGATCGGGGTCAAGTATACCGCATGTGGAGGGGCAACGACGAGGATGCGATGTCGTGTCAGCGAGACTAGCTGGCCGCGCCGCCGTCGAGTCCCAGGTTCATCATGCCGACGTGCCGCCAGAGGCACGCCACGTCGGGGGGCGCCAGCACCACCCTATCGCCCGACCTGAGCACCACACCGTTTCGGCAGCCGCGTCCGTTCACCATGGCTAGGGCGACCTCTTCCGGTGGAACGCCAGCGCCACGGATGACATCGGCCAGGCCGGCTCCCTCCTCCATTGTGACGACGAAGGTACCATCGGGGTTCATCGGAAGGTCTCCACCGTACCCCTTCAGCTTGAGTCGACCGGAAAGCAGCACGTTCACCGTGATCATGTTACACCTCCCCATCGAGGGCTCCCACGTCCGGCCGGGGGCCACGTCGCCTTCGGGCTGCCTACGCCGGCCACTTCCTCAGGCGAACCTCTCCCGCTGGACCGATTGCTCCCCACGTCCGCCCACGAAGGCCTGGTACGAGCAGGTGCAGACCATCAGCACCACGCCCGGCACGAAGCTCGCCCACAGCGCCGCGCTCGCCGAGGCATACCCCAGCAGCAGGGGTGACAGCACCGCAGCCAGGCCCAGCACCCCACAGAGCCAGTAGATCCATGGCTTCTCACGCCGGGTGGTCCCCTGATAGACCGAGAGAAGCAGCGCCAGTACGCCAAGTACCGTGTTGCTCCACACCACGGCCTGCACGTCTGCGCAGCCCGCCACGAACGGAGCGGCCACCAGACCGATTCCAAGGATTCCGGTCAGCCAGTACATGCCAATCGCCTCCTAATGCGCTTTTCTCGGATCCAGAGAGAGCGTAGCCGCATGGGGTCGTGCTTGCATCGGCAGGCAGCGGATATTCTCCTACCCGGGGAGATGGCTTTTGCGGGGGGAATCCTCCACAAACGTGGATAGACAGATGGGTGCAGCAAGCGAGGGGTGACCCTTCATGGGTCGTCGGCTACCTAGGGTCGCCGTCTTCCAGCGAGACGATCCCCTCCTTGATGGCATAGAGGGCGGCCTGGGTGCGGCTAGAGAGGTGGAGCTTGCCAAGCACGTTGCTGATGTGGGTTCGCGCTGTGGCCTCGGTGATCACCAACCGCTCCGCGATCTCCCTGGTGCTCATCCCCTGCGCCAGCAGGCGGAGCACCTCCGACTCCCGGTCGGTGAGCCGTTCCGCCGTCTCGGGGTGCCCCGAGTGGTGGGCCAGCTCACGAAGCACCTTGCGGGCCACCGCCGGATGGAGGGAGGACTCGCCACGGTACACCTGTCGGATCGCTTGGACCAGATCCTCGGGCCCCGAGTCCTTCAGGAGGTAGCCCAGGGCGCCGGCTTTCAGCGCGGGGAACAGCTTATCGTCGGACGCGAAGCTGGTCAGCACCAGGATCCGGGTACCAGGGTAGCGTTCCGCAATACGGCGGATCGCCTCGATGCCGTCCATCCGCGGCATCACCAGGTCCATCAGCACCACGTCGGGACGCAGGCGATCGACCTGCTCCACCGCCTCGATCCCGTCCGCCGCCTCCCCCACCACCTCGATGTCCGGCCTCCCTTCCAGGAGTGCCGCGATCCCACGACGAACGATGGCGTGGTCGTCCGCAACCACGATCCTGATGGCACCCGGGGCGTTCATGATGTGGCCTCCCGACCTCGACCTTCCTCCGGCGCGCCTCTCATCTCGAAGATCACCCGCGCGCCCTTGCCCGGCGCGCTCTCCACCTCTAGCCTACCGCCCAGCCGAAGGGCGCGCTCCCTCATGCCGGAAAGGCCCAGCCCGCCGCTCTCCCATGCGAGCCTCGGATCGAACCCCACTCCATCGTCGGCCACCTCCAGCGCGACATCGCCCGGGCGAAGCCGCAGCGTCACGGCCACCCGACGGGCACCGGCGTGCTTGAGCACGTTGTTGAGAGCCTCGTGGGCTATCCGGTAGATCTCCTCCTCGATCTCCAGCGGGAGCCGCTCGTCGCCATCCACCCTGAGTTCCGTCTCCAGGCCTCCCCTTGCCTCCACGGCCTCCAGGCGCGACTGGATCGCCCCGGTCAGCCCCTCCTTCTCCAGGATCGGTGGGTGCAGCTGGAAGATGAGGAGCCGCATATCGCGCAACGCCTCCCGCGCGGTCTCGCCCAGCTCGCGGAGGCAGCCTGCCGCCCTATCAGGATACCCCTCGGCGAGCCGCTCAGCCGCCGCCTCGACCATGAGGCCGATGCTGTAAAGCGACTGGGTCACGGAGTCGTGCAGCTCGCGCGCCAGCCGCTGCCGCTCCTCCATCACCGCCGTGCGCTGACGCTCCTCTTCCAGCTGACGTCGGACCGCTTCCGAGTACAGCTGGCCGAAGCGGGCCACCAGTCGGCGCACGCAAAGGTCCAGGTGGGAGAGGGTTTGCGCGACCCGCGGCCAGTCGGCCGTCAGCTCCCTCAGGACGATTGGAGCGCTGATCTCCCTCCAGAGTAGAAGCCCTTCGATCACCTCTCCGATGTCGAACCGCTGGCGCAGTCTGCTCAGGCTCACCCCCGCCAGGTAGCCATCGAAGGCCGAGTCCGAGTCGGTCCGCAGGCGATCAAGAATGGCGTCGAGGCAGCGCAGTGCGGCGTCGCGCAGCTCTTCGGCGGAGAGCTCACCGTACCTGCTCCGCGGCATCATCCGCACCTGCGCCGCCCATGCGAGGGCTATCTCCTCCCGGTGGCGATCCAGCGCACTCGCCAGCTCGTGGTCCGTCGCCGACCCAAGCTCCATCCACGCCTCCCACCGATCGGGATCGCAGCACCCACATGGCGCGGACAAGGCCGTTCCAGCCCCGCTCCGGTCGATTATAGCCGACTCCAAGCAGCTCCACATAGTAGATTGACTTCCCTCTCTATCCTCGTATACTAGCTACTTGAAGGCGGAGCAGCCTCCCAGCCTCGGCTGGGTCTCCCTCAATGGCGGAGGGGTGTGCGGGACCTGCCCCAGCGTTGGGGCGCCGAGTCCACGCTGTCACGCGGCCGATCCCACCGCACCGCGGCTGGACCCTAGACCGGGTTTCGCCGCGGGCGCGACGGCGGTGGTGGAGTGACCTTGAGGGGGAAGAGATGCTCCGCTCCTCGCACAAGGCGGCACACCTACGGAAGGCGACACCGCGCCCGTCCACCTCACCCTATCCTCCCTGACCATGCCGAACGCCATCTGCCCCTGGCTGAAAGCCGCCTGGAGCGTCCCTGGGAGGCCCGGCGCCCCCATCGCGGATGATCTTGCCGCCGGTGGAAGCGCGGCGAAGAAGTCTGGAGGGATCCATGATCACAGTGGAAGTGTGGCTGTACGGTCCGCTCGCCCGTTTCGCCGGGGACAAGAGCCGAGGCAGCCATGCTCATCTGTTTCTCGAGTTCCCCGAGGGGGCTCGGATGGCGGACCTGCTGGAGAGGCTGGGGATGCCGCTGGAAGAGAAGGGGATAACCTTCGTCAACGCCCAGCTCACGGACATGCCCGGGCTCGCCGCCGACCTAGACAGGGAGCTCCAGCAGAACGACCGGGTGGCCTTCTTCCACCGTCGAAGCATGTGGCCCTTCCAGTACCGGCATGGGGCGAACCTGAGCCCCGGGCTCCAAGAAGCTCTCAACAGAAGTGAGGGTGGCGCACTGCACCATTCCACAGTCGTCCGCCCCGGAGCCGTCGGGCAGGAGGACAGACGGGAAGGGAGCCGGTAGCGTCGGAGCCCTCCATCTCGCCCGGTCGAGAGGTCTGGGGCACCCAGGACTTGAAGAGGTAGCGACATGGGATGACGTCGAAGAGCGAAAGGGGGTGATGCGACGACGGGGCCGGGCTAGGAGAAAGATCCGCCCGACAGTCTGCTGGCCGTTCGGATCACTTTTTGGCGTCGACCTGGCAACAGTTCGCAGAAGGAGGCAAGCCAAGATGGCGAAGTTCCTACGCGTGAACATGACCGACGTGACCGCCAAGTACGAAGAGGCACCAGAGAAGTACCAGCTGATGGGTGGGCGCTGGCTGACCAGCATGCTCACGGCCGACGAGGTACCCCCGACGGCCCACCCGCTGGGCCCCTTCAACAAGGTAATCTTCTCCCCCGGGATCGTCACCGGCACGGCGGCGCCGACCTCGGCCCGTATCTCCGTGGGCGGCAAGTCGCCCCTGACGGGAGGAATAAAGGAAGCCAATGCCGGCACCGGGTGGGGTCAGCAGGTGGCGCGGCTCGGGATCAAGGCGATCATTGTGGAGGGCTATCCGGCGCAAAAGGGCAAGCTCTGGGGGCTCCACCTCACCAAGGACGGGGCCAGCTTCTTCCCCGCCGACGAGTTCGCGGGGAAGGGGCTGTACGAGGTTTACCCCAGACTCTTCGAGCGCTTCGGCAAGAGGGCCGACATCATGGCCATCGGCGCCGCCGGCGAGTTCCTCATGGCCAACGCGGGCGTGTGCTTCAATGACCAGGAGGGGCGCCCCGCCCGATACGCCGGCCGAGGGGGCCTGGGGGCGGTGCTGGGATCCAAAGGGCTGAAGTTCATCGTGGTTGACGCCGCCGGCACCCCTGCAACCATACCCATCGCCAACGAAGCCCTCTTCCAGCAGGGCCGGAAGAAGCTGATCGAAGCCATACAGAGCCACGACATCACCAAGCCGAAGGGCGGCCTCAACACCTACGGTACGGCCGTTCTCGTCAATATCCTGAACGAGGCCGGCGGATTCCCCACCCGCAACTTCTCGTCGGGCCGCTTCGAAGGAGCAGCCTCCATCTCCGGTGAGGCGATCTTCGAGGGGAACAAGCAGCGTCTTGGGAAGGAGCTTTACAACCACGCCTGCAGCCCCGGCTGCATCATCCAGTGCTCCAACGTCTGGCACAAGCCGGACGGCACCGAGCACGTCTCCTGCCAGGAGTACGAGTCGGTCTGGTCGCTGGGTGCCGACTGCGGCATAGACTCCCTGGACACCACCGGGGAGCTGATCTGGCTCTGCAACGACATCGGCGTAGATACCATCGAGGCAGGGGTGACCCTCGGGGTGGCCATGGAGGGCGGACTGGCCAAGTTCGGCGACGGCGAGGCGGCCATCGCGCTGATGAAGGAGATCGGCAAGGGCACGCCGCTGGGCCGGATCCTCGGGAATGGCGCAGCCTTCACCGGTCGCGCGCTAGGAGTCACCAGAGTGCCCGTGGTCAAAGGGCAGGCCATGCCCGCCTATGAGCCCAGGGTAGTCAAGGGGATCGGCATCACCTACGCCACCGGCACCATGGGAGCCGACCACACCCAGGGCTACACCATCGCCCCGGAGATCCTGGGCGTCAGCGGCAAGGTGGACCCCTTCGCCACCAACAAGGCAGAGCTGTCGCGCAACTTCCAGGCGACCACGGCCTTCATCGACAGCTCGGGCCACTGCCTCTTCATCGCCTTCCCCATCCTCGACATCCCGTCCGGCTTCGAGGGTATGGTGGAGGAGTGCGCGGGGGTTGTCGGCACCAGCTGGACTGGCGAGGACATCGTGAAGATCGGCTTCGACATCATCAAGAGGGAGCGGCAGTTCAACCTGGATGCCGGCATGACCAAGCAGGACGACCGGATGCCGGAATTCATGAAGCATGAGCCGCTGCCCCCTCACAACGTGGTCTGGGACGTGCCGGACTCCGAGCTGGACGCGGTCCACGGGGCCTGAGGCGAGATCGCGCCGTTCGCTGGGGACCGGTGCTGGGCACCGGTCCCCAGTCCATACCCTAGATCGGTCCAACTATGAGCATAGAGGTGCATCTGTTCGGGCGCCTGCGGCGGTACGGTCCAACCGCCGACCCCACCGTCGAGTGCGTGGTTCTGGCCGAGCCGAGCCACGCGCTTCGGACCGCCGGGGATCTGGCCGAGTCACTGGGGATCCCCAGGCACGAGGTGGGCAGCGTCTTCCTGGACGGCCGATGGCAGCGGGAGGGTGTCGAGGCATCCCTGGAGGGGAGAAGGCGGGTGGGTCTCTTCCCCCGGGAGATGAGGCTGCTGTACATCTGAGGTCGTGCTTGTGGGCAACGAGGAGACCGGAGGACAGGCTATCAAGGTCGAGGTGCGGGTCTACGCCGGGCTGAGGCGCTACCTGCCGGAGGCACCGATCGGCCACTCTACGACCGTTATGCTTCGGCCCGGCGCAACGGTCGCGGAAGCGCTGGAGAGCCTGGGGATCCCTTTGAGGGAGACCAAGACCTGCTTCGTCAACGGTATCCAGAGGGAGCCCGGCCACCCCCTGCGGGACGGCGACCAGCTGGCGGCCTTCCCTCCCATCGCGGGCGGACTGGGAGTTCAGAACCCTCTCGCCGGCTGAGGCCTCCGCCTCCCGCCCGCGTCAAGGGTGCGACTTTTCCCCGCCGTCCGACGGCGCGGGGATCCGCGCCCAGGCCGCCTCCACCTGCCGGCGGGTCTCCTCCAGAGAGCCGCTATTGTCTATCACTACATCGGCCATCTTCAGCTTTTCCGCCGGGGATGGCTGTGCATCGATACGGAGCTCGGCCTCAGCCTGGCTCAGCCCTCGACTCTGCTTCAGCCGCTGGATCTGCTGATCCCGGCGGCAGGTGACCACCCAGATCGAGTCGACCCTTCGGCTCCACCCAGCCTCGATCAGCTTGATGGCCTCCAGCACCACCACTCGTCTCTTGGACTGAGCGATCCGCTCCTCGGCCAGCTTCCGTGCGGCGGGGTGGGTTATGGCCTCCAGGTCGGCCAGCGCGGCCCGATCGCGGAAGACGATGTCGCCCAGCCGCGCCCGGTCAATAGTCCCGTCGGACCGCAGCACCCCCTGCCCGAACCGCTGCACGATGGCGTGCCAGCATGGGGATCCGGGCTCCATGAGCTGATGAACAAGGCGGTCCGCATCGATCACCTCGGCGCCCAGCTCCGCCAGCATGGAGGCGACCGTGCTCTTGCCGCACCCAATGTTGCCGGTGAGGCCTATCAGATAGTGTTTCATGTCTCCTTCGATCCGCCTCTGGGCGTCCAGCTCACCTCGCTGGACGAACCGCCTCCCGGCGTCAGCTCGTGTGCCTCATGCGACAATTATACATCCCGACGCTCGCTTGCCGGGTCAGGCGCGGGACCGCCCGGTGGCAGAATCGGTGCCCGCGAAAGCGGACGAGTATGGTAAACTTGAGGGCTGTCCGCCTGGCGCGGACGGCCAGGAGGTGTTTGTGAGCAGTCTAAGAATGCACGAGGACGAGCTGATCGTCCTCCGGTCACCCAAGGAGATAGAAAGGATCCGCGAGGCGGCCAGGATAGTCGTCCTGGCTCTGAAGGAGCTGAAGAAGGCCGTGAGGCCGGGCGTCACCACCAAGGAGCTGGACGATCTGGCCGGTGAGGTATTCCGGCAGAACGGTGCAGTCTCGGGATCGTTGAACTACCACGGGTACCCAGGAAACATCTGCGTTTCGCTGAATGAGCAGGTGGTCCATGGCATAAGGGGCCCCAGGCGCCTCGAGGAGGGCGACATCGTCAAGCTGGATGTGGCGGCCTCCTACAAGGGGTACTTCGCCGACTCCACCATGACCTATCCGGTGGGAGAGGTGAAGCCAGAGGTGGCGCGGCTGCTGAAGGTCACCGAGCAGGCGCTCTGGGAGGGGATCGAGAAGGCGAGGGCGGGCAATCGCCTGAGCGACATCTCCCACGCCATCCAGCAGCATGTGGAGAAGAACGGCTTCTCGGTGGTCCGCGCCTTCGTGGGGCATGGGGTGGGGCGATCCATGCACGAGCCTCCGCAGGTCCCGCACTTCGGTCCACCGCACCAAGGCCCCCTACTCAGGCCGGGGATGGTGCTGGCCATCGAGCCGCAGGTGAACATGGGGACCCCGGAGATCGAAATCCTGGACGACCACTGGACGGCGGTAACCAAGGACGGAAAGTGGTCCGCCCACTTCGAGCACACCGTGGCCATTACCCAGGACGGCCCCGATGTCCTGACGCGCTGGGATCAGTGGGAATAGAGTGGTCGGGGGTGGGCTTGACACCCACCCCCTATCGTTTCGATCACCCACGAGCTGATCTCTTCTGGATCAAGCCTCAGGCTGGGGTGCCCGGCGGGGCCTTCGGTATGATGCTGGTGACGGGAACCGGCTTCGCCTTGCCGCTCTTGATCAGGTAGCCCTGATGGAACCAGACAGCCGCCAGCACCACCAAGCCCATCAGGTCCGTCTCCCAGCCCGGGACGATCAGCAGCAAGGCGGCGACGAAGAGGGGAATGCGCTGCCACCACGGCACGAATGTGCGCATGAACCCGAAGAGCGCGACGCCAAGGGCGATCACGCCCAGCAGGGCAGTTATCGACGCCTCCAACCCGCTGAGGAAGCTGTATCCCAGCAGGGTGATCTGCGGCGCGTAGCAGAAAACATAGGGTATCAGGTACGCCGGGGCCGCCAGCCGGAAGGCCTGCACTCCAGTCTTGGTGGGGGGAGCACCAGCCAGACCGGCCCCCGCCATGGCCGCCAGGGCCACCGGCGGGGTCAGGTCGGCGATGATCCCGAAGTAGAACACGAACAGATGAGCGGACAGCAACGGGATGCCGGCCTGTGCCAAAGCGGGGGCGGCGATGGTGGAGGTTACCAGGTAGTTGGCAGTGGTGGGAAGCCCCATCCCCAGGATCAGGGAGGCAATCATGGTGAAGAAGAGGGTGAGGAACAGGTTGCCTCCCGACAGCAGCAAGATGCCGTTGGCGATCTTGAGGCCGGCGCCGGTGAGGGTGGCCGACCCCATGATGAAGCCGATACTAATACAGGCAATGCTCACCCCGAGGGCGTCCCTGGCACCGTAGACGAGGGCCTCCGCGTACTTGGTCACCTGGGGCCGCGTGGCGGGCACCGAGGCGCTCAATGCTATGTTCGCGGCCATGCCGGCCACCATGAGATAGGGTGACGCGTGCTCATCCAGCAGCAGGTAGCCAACCGCCGCAATGCCGATGAGATCCCTCAGAATTAGTACCACAGATTGTGAGGATGACCGGATCCCCTGGCGGTTGACCGGGAGGAGGCTACTGAAGACGATGCTGCCGAAGATGCCGGTGACCGCTGCGTAGGGAGGGGTGCGCCCATTCATCAGCATGTACACCACCAGCACTATGGGCAGGAGCAGTACCCCCCTCTCTCGGAAGATCTTGCTGGGGCTGGGGAGCATATGTCTCGGGATCCCCTCCAGGCCCGTTCGCTTTGCCTCCAGATGCACTCCAGTGAGCACGCCAGTGTAGTATAGGATTGCTGGAAGCGCGGCCGCGATGATCACCTGGGAGTAGGGTATGCCCAGGATCTCCGCCATGATGAAGGCCCCTGCCCCCATCACCGGGGGCATCAGCTGCCCTCCGGTGGAAGCCGCGGCCTCCACGGCCCCGGCGAACCAGGGCTTGTACCCGATCGACTTCATCAAGGGGATGGTGAAGGAGCCGGTCCCCACCACATTGGCTACCGAGGAGCCGTTGATGGTCCCCATCAGCGCCGACGAGAAAACGGCAACCTTTGCCGGCCCGCCCGAGAAGCTGCCCAACAGCGCCACGGCGAGATCGATGAAGAATTGGCCCGTGCCGGTCCTCAGCAGGAAGGCCCCGAACAGGATGAACATGAAGACATAGGTGGTTGCCACGCCGGCGGCCACCCCGAAGATCCCCTCGGTGGTCAGGTACATGTGGCTCACCACCCGGGTGAAGGGATAGCCTCGGTGTGCCAGGAAGCCCGGTATGTAGTTGCCGTAGAGGGCGTACAGGATGAAGATGGCGCAGATCACGGTCAGCACGGGCCCGACGGCGCGCCTGCATAGCTCCAGCACCAGAAGGACAGCAATACTCCCCATGATCAGGTCCGTCTGGCTGGGGTTGCCCATGTTCTGGACGATGTTGTCGAAGTTGACGATGATGTAGAGGCCCACCATGGCCGACAGCGCCATGAGGATCAGATCGTACCAGGGGGGGAGACGACGCAGGTCCAGGCGGCCCTTGAAGCGGGCAGGGTAGAAGGCGTAGCCGAGAACGAAGACGAAGACGAAGAAGGCCGCTCGCTGGATCGGCGCGTCGAAGAAGCCGAAAAAGGTGGTGTAGAGGTGGAACAGGGACATGGCGGCCGCGAAAAGGGCCAGGAACACCCCGAATGGGCCGGAGTACTTCCTCAGTCGCGACGACACATCCAACTGCGCGGTGATTCGTTCGGCTTCCTCCTCCGAAACCGACTGAACCAGAGGGGGTGTTTCAGCCATAGCACATCCTCACTGAATAGTGGTTGGCCCCGTCTTCACCCGACTGTGAGTGGTGAGGCGAGACGTTCGAGGTAGTGGCATCCCAAGGTGCTGCCCTTATTGGCCGGCCGAACTGGGCATGGCCGCGACGAACCAGGGAAGCGAAGTTTCCATTTGAGTTACACCATTCTGCCGACAAGTCTACCGACAAGCCTAATGCTTCACAAGAGGAAGGGTTGCACGTTCCAGAACCCCCACTCTCACCCCGGGGGCAGGTCAGTCCACCCCAGCCTGCGGGCCAGGCCCTCCACGGTGGCGAGACGGGGGCGGCGTGCCACATCGATCACCAGGAGGCTCAGCGGCTTGGCCAGGGAATCGAGGCGGAACTCCTCTCCCCCCACCTTGAGCCTGTTTGGCTGAGTGGAGGCCACCCTCACCCGCATCACCGGGATGTCCCGGGACATGTTGACGATCCGAAACCTCTCGTGCCCCTCATCGAACACGAAGTCCCCGTCCAGCACATCCGATGGGAGCCCGACACCCAGCATGTCGTAATCCGTTTCCCTGACCACCAGATGGCCGTTGGGCGCCACCTCCAGGATCTCGTCCACGGGCCTCTTCTGTATGGAGTGGACGTAGCTGTAGGTGATCCTGTCCCCGGGGTTCACTGGGATCACCTTCACCAGGGGGCCACCCTCGCCCTCCCGGATCTCCAGTACGGTGGTCGGCCAAAGGGACCATGTGACCAGCACCACCAGAAGCCCCAGCGGGAGGGCTCGTCGGAGAAGCCGAGGGCATCCGGCGAGGACCGATGGAATGCTCTCTAGATTCCAGAGGCGGGATCGCAACGATAATCCCTCTTCTCCTCATCCCTCCCGGGCAACCCCCGGCAGCAAAGGGTCGCCCGGGCAAGGGGTGGGTGAGACGCGCGCTCCGCGGAGCTCACTCCAGCCTTTACTTGATCACCCCGATCTCCTTGTAGTACCGCTCGGCACCGGGATGAAGCGGAACGGTCAAGCCCTTGACCGCCGACTCCTTGCTGAGCTCCTTGCCCTTGGCGTGGGCCTGGGCCAGCTCCGGCTGCTTCTCGATCAGGGTCTTGGTCAGCCAGTACACCAGGTCGGGGTCCAGATCCTCGCGACAGACCAGCATCGATTGCACCGCGATGGTGGGCACGTCAGCGTTGACCCCCTTGTAGGCGCCGGCGGGTACCTTGGTCTGCACGAAGAACTTGTACTTCTCTATCACCTTCTTTGCATCGTCACCGGTGATGGGCAGGATGCTGATGTCCAGTGAGGTCGTCACGTCCGTGATGGCCGAGGTGGGAACGCCCCCGGTAACCGCGAAACCATCCACCTGGCGGTCCTTCATGGCCGCCGCCGCCTCGGCGTAGCTGAGGAAAGCCGCCTTGCTGAGGTCCTTGTAGCTCATGCCGAGAGCCTCGAATACCTGGCGGGTGTTGGCCTCGGTGCCGGATGCCGCGGGCCCCACAACAAACCGCTTGCCCTTCAGATCGGCGATGCTCTTGATGTTAGGGGTCACCACCCACTGCAGCACCTCGGGGTAGAGGGCCGCGATGGCGCGGAAGTTGGTGATCTTCTGATCCTTGAACATCTCCGTGCCGTTCATGGAGTAGTCGGCGACGTCGTTCTGGGTCAGGGCCAGCTCCACCTGCTTGTTCCCAAGAAGACGCTGGTTCTCCACCGAGGCGCCGGTGGTCTCAGCCGTCACCGTCACCCCCTTCAGATACTTGGACCACAGCCCCGCGATGGCCCCACCATACGGATAATAGGTCCCGGCCGTCCCGCCCGTCGCCATGGACATCTTGTATTCCTTGGTCAGCGCGGGAACCGACGCCGCGGGCGCAGAAGCCTGGGTGGGAGCCGCAGCAGGAGCAGCGGTCGCTGCCGGCGCCGCCGCCTTCGTCGGCTCGGCAGCCTTGGCCGGCGCCTGGGTCGGAGC
>Ga0315298_1001307_pt1 | contig 46317 bp, 55 predicted proteins | sample WHS_1_MG_FD_203077 | JGI IMG/M metagenome (GOLD analysis project Ga0315298, IMG submission 203077) | Extremophilic microbial mat communities from Washburn Hot Springs, YNP, Wyoming, USA - WHS_1_MG | ecosystem: Environmental > Aquatic > Thermal springs > Hot (42-90C) | place: USA: Wyoming...
CGCCTATTAAAAGGGAACGTGAGCTGGGTTTAGACCGTCGTGAGACAGGTCGGACTTTATCTGCTGGGAGTGCTGGCTGCCTGAGGGGAAAGGGTCCCCAGTACGAGAGGAACGGGACGCTGTGGCCTCTAGTTAACCGGTTGTCCGACAGGGCAAATGCCGGGCAGCCACGCCGTTGAGGATAAGGGCTGAAAGCATCTAAGCCCGAAGCCTCTCCCGAAAATAGGCAGCCATTCCCCTTTAACGGCTGGGCTGGCAACAGTCCGTGCCTTGGGGACGAGGGCTCCCATAGAAGATGGGTTTGATGGAGCCGGGGTGTGCGCCGGAAGGCTTCGGCCGACCGGTTCAGCCTGCGGCCCCCAACCGCCCGAGGTGTCGGGCTCGTGTGGTGTCTGGGCGATTTTTTGGTGGGCTTTTGATGTTGGTTTGGCTTGGGTTTGTGCGTGGTGTTTTCTATGTTTTATTGGTTTGGTTTTTCTTCAATAGTGGGTAGGCCCCTCTAGGTTTTTGCGAATGGCTTTTGTTTTGCTGTGCGTATTTTAATTGGTAAGGGTGAAGGTGTAGAGTTGGATTTGATTGGGCGGTTTGATCCTTGGCGTTCTGGGTTTTGTACTTGTCCGCCTAAGTTGACTTTTAATCCTTATACTGGATGTGACCATGGGTGTGTTTACTGTTATGTTTCGAGTTATGTTCCAAAGTTTTTCTTGTGTAGGCCTAAGCGGGATTTGATTGTTAGGCTTAGACGTGATGCTGCACGTTTGAGGGGTGAGTTGGTTTCGGTTGCGAATTCTTCTGACCCTTACCCGCGTTTGGAGGTTGAAAAATGTCTAACGCGGAAGTGTCTTGAAATTTTGTGTCAACACAACTGTAGGGTTCAGATAATAACGAAGTCTGACGTTGTTTTGAGGGATGTTGACCTTTTGAAGAAGACTTCTTCCGTGGTTTCTTTGACGATTACGACTGTTGATGAGGGGCTTGCGGGGGTTATTGAGCCTTATGCGCCTTCGCCTTCACGGCGTTTGAAGGCTGTTGAAACACTAATTGCGAAAGGCATTCCTACAACAGTGCGCATAGACCCAATAATACCCTTCGTGAATGACGATGTAGATGGGTTGGTTGAAACTTTAGCCGCAATGGGCGTTAGGCACATAACCGCTTCAACGTACAAGGCGAAGAGCGACAATTGGCAGAGAGTGAGCCTAGCCTTGTCAGAAAAAGCTGAAAAACTGCGAGAACTATACTTTGAACGTGGCGAAAAAATTGGCAGGTACACATATCTTCCAAGAGATTTGCGCTTTAAACTTTTGAAGGCTGTTGCTGACGTGGCAAAGAAATATGGCGTAAAGTTTGGAACTTGTAGGGAAGGTTTAAGTCAGTTAAACACTGCTACATGCGACGGCTCATGGCTACTTTCAACAATTTAATGTAAAGGCGTAAGCCAAGACTTTTTGCCACACCTTAAGCATTGAAATTCCATTGTCCAACACGCCTTTTGCTGATGTTATGCATTTAATGTTTTCCTTCATAAACTATGGCTGCTGACACGATTATGATTGCTGATGATAGCGGTAAAATAGTGTTTAGTGGAAACTCTGGCATGGCTCTTAACTTTTCGACGTATTCTTTGGTTTTGTTTAGTAGAAAGTATGGGTTATCTGCGTGAACAGATGTTGTGTCATTGCAAGGTTCAATTTGTGACCTCTCATGATACTCATTCCAACTATAAATTACAACCAAATTTACCTCGCCGTTCTGTCGATGCATTAAAACCTTGTTCCACTGTAACCAATACAAATACTCTAGCCTCTCATCATATGTGGAATTCTTATCGCGCCCAAGATACTTGTCGTCGTATCTTGGCTCTACTGCTATAAAACCATCAACGCACAGTTTTGGAGCAGTGCTGTTATCCACCGAACAAGGTGTACAAAAATACCAGTCAACATAGCTGTTATGCCCTAGAATACGCGACTCAAATCTTGTGTCGTTGTAAATTTTTGGAATGTTAGACCAACCGCCTACAAGCTGTCCGTTTCCATTTACTGCTCCAGTCATGTTCCAAGCGTTATACCAGCAGAGCAGCGGCTTACCGTTTAGTTCAAGCCAGTTATCTCTGTATGGAACAACATAAGTGTTGTATATGTAATCAAATATTGCTGGAAAATTGTAACTTTCTGGTCCGTAGGATTCATTGAAACCCTCAACCATTATTGTCCATTTCATCCAAGGAGCATAATTTTTTGTCACATTGAAAACTTGCTTTGTCGCGTTGTCCTCATAACGGTTTGGTCCCCACCAAGAGATTATGCCAAAATCTATACCCGCATACTTGAACCAATCCAAGTGTTTTTTAATGACATCTTCGTCTGTTGAATTGTAAAAGTCAAGTATGGGAATATCAACAACTGTCCAATTTTTATTGCCATTCCAGTGGTAAGTGCCATTTCCATCTGTGTACCATACATAATAGTATATTCCAACTTTGACTGGTGTGCGTGGCGCAGAGAAGAAAGTGTAGAGCACATAAAGCATGCCTCCTAACAGCGTTATTAAAATCAGAATTAATGTAGCAATTAGTCTCTTGCGCATATAATTCACTGTAATTTTCGGTTAAATAGTATTTTCGGTTAAATATTAAATTTTATTAAAGAAAGTGGAGGATGAGGCGCTATGCCTAATTTTTATTAGTGTTGTTTCTCTTTTGCTTTAATGTTATGATTGTTATGTAAGCGAAAAGCAAGGGAATAGCAATTAAGAGCATTTCTGGAATTACAACGAAGCCTGTCTCTTCTACGCCGAGTTTGTCCACTGCGTCGCATTCATCATAATAATCTATTTCGCCGTCTGTTTGTGAATCCGCCCAAATGTCATAGCGCCCAGGACTTGCCGACTCCCATATTAGAAATGGTTGGTTTTCTATGTTGCCATTCGCGTCAACATCAACAGTTATTGGTCCAACAACCACGTCAAGGTCTGAAATGTGCGTTCCAGAAGCGCTCCATAACGAATAGTCTTGGACTATGTAGATGTTGTATAATCCGCCTGGTTCTAAGCCGCTTCCCTTAACATACACTGGTTCGCCTGGATTAAACTCGTCGCGAGTTATACCATCCTTATCACACGATTCTATGTTTGAAGAAATTTTTCCATTGGCAAACGCCACTATTGATGGCTCCCTTAGAAAGTTAGCGGAGTATAGGGTTAATGTTAAATTTAGCAGTATCACTATAAGCGCGAAGATTTTCTTCACATGTATCCCTCAACCAAGATGGCTGAAATTGGCTATATTATCCATGCCTCGATTGTGACTTCAACGTCTGGCGTGCCAATTTCCGTGCTAGAAGGATATCCTAGATAGAGATGGAGAACCTTCACTAGTGGTCTGCCAACATTCCATCCTTCGTAAACGCTTGGATTGCCGAATTTTATTGTAACCTCGAAACTAGTAGCCGATGTAAATACTAGTTCGCTTCTAATATAGCAACCTGACGGTGTGCGAGGCACCTCAACTGTAAGTTCTTGGTCCTCTGAAAGGTCAGTTGAAAGTCGAACGTCCCATTCACCTGATGTTTCAATGTCTAAAGTATATGTTATCATTAGAGTTTTCTCTGCGCCATATGGAACGTTGATGGATTCGGGGTAAATCCTATGCTCAACATCTAGAAAGTAGTGGGGATATCCCACTGGAACTTGTTCAACTTCGGCTGCGGAAGGCCCCTCCACGTATACGTATCTGCGGTATATGCGTATTATTGTTGTGTTTCCTTCTTCGCTTGTCTCCTCGGTTTTTGATGTCAAAGTGTTTGTATAGAAAACGCTTAGCGGAATCAGCACGCCTATCAGTATGCCAATCAACAGCCATGGAAGGATTTTCCCATTAATCTTTATTTGAATTATATCACTCTCCGAACCTACTCGACGCTTTCGCTATATTAAATTTGCTATACTTCACCCAAACTTAATGTAAAACGTTGGCACAACTCGATTTCGAAATTTGAAGCCTTAAACTGCAATTGTAAACTTTAGATACGCACTCATTGATAAAAGAGGTTTCACATAATCATGCAAAGGGAGTGCGGTTATGCCTTGAGCCGCTGGAAAATTGTGCTAACCGCTGTAGGCTTTAACTTAATATTCGAGTATTCCATGCGCGGCATAAACAACCTAGCCGCCCGTCCAGTTCTGCCACTATTCCTGTTTTTGGTTTATTTTCCCTACTTCGCAATATTAGAAGACTTAATCGCCAAATACCGCCTAAAAGACTACAACATAGCAATTGCGGGATTCTTTTTCGGCACTGCTTTCACGCTATTTGTCCCAGCAACACAATTCACCGAACCACAAGCATTCGGCATGAACTGGACAGCACTTTTATTTATCAACTTCTTCTGGTGGAGCATGATTCAAGGCGTACTAACATTCTACATTGCAACACGCCTTTTCCCACGAGACTGGAACCACAAACTGCTTTCACGCAAACAAAAAGCCGCCTTACTAACAACGCTTATTATTGTAGGCTTACTTTACCGCATAAACATCCAACTAAACATGCCACAAGCCCCACAAATCACACCACAAGCATATACGGCAATCGCCACCACCCTAGCCATAACAGCACTCACCTTCAAAAAACAATACCAAAACAAACCACAGCCCCAACTCAACAAAAACAAAAAGAAACGTTAATGGACGCAATAAGCGCTTTAACAATCGCCACATTCATTTTCTGCGCCATTTTCCTAACACAAGACCCAACACAAATAAACGTGCACAGCGTAAACTCAACAGCTGTTCGCCTAATAACCACATGGACAGTAATCGCCACACTGATTATGCTTATTTACAGACTATACAAACGAAAACCAATACCCACATAACAAAATGGTAGCCCGGGAGAGATTCGAACTCTCGTCAGAGGCTCCAGAGGCCTCCATGCTTGACCGCTACACCACCGGGCTTTCAAGGTGAAAAGGGCTTTTTTCTCTGTAATAACTTTAGCGTTTGCTCTTTAATTAAAAAATGGGAGGATGATTATTTGTTGGTTTTGCTTTTTATTGCCTCTTTTATGCAGTAGCATTCTTGGCTGCTTGGATTCCAGTATTCGCAACACCATAAAGTTTCGACTATTGGGTTTTTCCCCTTGCAATAGAGTACTGTGCAGAAAATTTTGTTTGGGTACTCGTAGGGCGCATGGTTTCCGCAGTTTCCGCAGCATCTCTGCGGCTCTTCATCTGCTTTCTCTTTCATTTCAGCCTCCTCCAAGCTTTAATGATGCACGGTCAAATTTTTCGCCCAGCCTCTCAATCACAGAAGCAACAATAATTGGAAAAACTATCATCGCGTCGCCTATGACCATAATCTTGTCCGCTTTACCTTTTACTTTGCCCCAACTAACAGTCTCGGACAACGTTGAACCTGATAAGCCGCCTGTTTCGGGACGGTCCATGGTAATTACTATGGCGTAGTCCATACCCTTTTTTGCTGCCAGAGCAGCTGACTGAACAGTGTTTCTCGGCACTCCACCACCTATGACTATCATACCGTTTCTCGGAGATTCCCTGCAAATTTCAACTATTTCTGGCACGTCTTTAAAGGCGTCTAAAACAAGCTTACTGCGCGCGTTCTCTTTAACTGCGTGAAGCCAGTGGATGAACCCAAACTCTGAATCTCTCACTGCTGGAAGGAAAATTGGCACGTTTGTCTCGTAGGCTGCTCTCAAAATGGAATTTGGGTCTTTTAGGCGCCTGCCCAACTCCCACGCAAACTCCCGCGATGATAAGCTTTCGCCTCTCCTTTCAGCTGCTATTTCCTCATACATTTCCGCAACCTTGTAATCCAGCCTAGAAAAGTCTTCTTCTGGCAAGAAAACGTCGTATATGCGGTATATGTGATACTTGTAGAGCAGCCAATCATCCACTGCCCAATGCCCTTTATAATGGTGTCCGCCCAAAGCCTCAATGGTGTCGTGAACCATGTTCGCGCCCGTACTCACAATAACGTCAACAAGCCTTTTGCGCGTAATGTCCGCGATGAGCGTTCGCAGTCCAGCTGGAACAACAGCCCCAGCGAGTGACAGGAAAATTGTGCATTCTTTGTCGCGTAGCATCCGCTCGTATATGTCGCATGCCGTTGCAATCCTTCCAGCCCCAAAAGAGCCCGCGTTTTTAAATTGCTGGATAAGCTGATCTACGGTGAGTTTTCCGTTGATTCTAATGTGCTTTACTGGTTCGTCAAGGAAGTCTTCTCTCCGCATTTTCGATTTTCAACTCCGGAATTGACATATTTTGTAGGATATTACAAAAATAATTTTCTATGCCTTTGTCTCTTGAAAAACTGAAGCCAAACATTAAAAGCGGCGAGAACCAACCCCTTAAATGGTGAACCAACCCGTTGATTTCAAGCACGGGCAGACGCCTATTCGAAATTTCAAGCGACATCCCGCTTGTGGGCAACATAGCCTTCGGACTAATCGATAGAGGAACAAACGTCATACAAGTCCGTCCAATATCAACATGCCCGCTCTCATGCATATTCTGCTCCACAAACGCTGGCCCAAAATCGAAGATACGCCAAACAGAATACATCGTACCAATCGACTACTTGGTTGAAGAGTTTAAGAAAATTGTCGCCTATAAGGGTGGAAAACACATTGAAGCGCACATAGACACTGTTGGAGACCCAACCACTTATCCAGACATTGTTGAACTTGTTGCACGCTTAAACCAGACGAGTGGAGTTGAAGTTGTTTCCATGCAGACGCACGGCGCACTGTTAAACGAGAAAATTTTAAGCCGCCTTTCAGAGGCGGGTTTAGCGCGTATAAACCTTTCATTAGACGCGTTGGAACCGAACTTGGCGAAAAAGTTGGCTGACACGGAATGGTATGACGTTGAAAAAATAGTTAAGCTTACACATTATATTGTTTTAAACACGCAAATTGATTTGCTTCTGGCGCCAGTTTGGGTTCCAGGCTTAAATGACGCGGAAATTCCGAAACTGATTAGGTTGGCAATTGATGTTGGGGCTGGAAGAAGGTTTCCGCCCTTAGGCATACAAAGGTATGAGAAGCACAAGCATGGAAGAAAACCAAAGGGCGTAAAGGGAATTTCTTGGGAAAGATTCTATTCGCAACTGAAAGTTTGGGAACGCGAGTTCGGTGTAAAGCTCATAATAACCCAAAAAGATTTTGGCATACACAAGACGAAAATGCTTCCAGTACCATACAAGAAATTCAAGAAAATCAAGGTTAAGGTTGTTGGACCAGGGTGGCTTAAAAGGGAAAAGCTTGCGGTTGCGCAGAGCGGCGACAGGAGCCTTACGCTTGTTAATGCTGAGGAAATTCCGATTGGCACAAATGTGAAGGCTAGAGTTGTCGCTGACAAACATAATATTTTAATTGCAGAGCCAACGTAGCCTACTTAACTATCAAAACTGGGCATGGAGCGTTCCTTAGAACTCCGTCACTGACGCTTCCCAAGATAAGCTCCTTTATTTTGCTTATTCCCCTAGCACCCATAACTATTAAGTCGAATTTGCCCTCCGCAGCAGCCTTAACAATCTCTTGGACGGTGTTTCCTTCCCTTAAAACCGTTTCCACTTGGACGCCTTCCGCTTCAACCCTCTGCGCTCCACCCGCCAAGATGTCCCCTCCAGCTTTTCTCGCAGCGTCAGTAACTCTTGAAACATCTATAGGCGTCATCACTGGAACCATTGGCGGAGTCATTGTTGCAGTTTCAGGAACCATCACTGGCCTGACAGCAGCGGAATAAACGTGAACAAGCGTTATTTTTCCATCGAACTTTTTGGCTAGTTGTATGGCGACACTTAAAGCTCTAAATGAATGTTCAGAACCATCAAGCGGAACCAAAATTTTCTGGAACAACTTTAATCCTCAAAGTAATAAAGGCGCCATTAATCCTTTATAATTTGCGGAAAATTGGAAAAAGAGGTTTAGTGTTTTCGCTTTTTAAGAAGAACCACCGCAGCAACTATGATTACAATTGCGATTATGCCTACTGTTGCTAGGAACCACCATTCCTGCCATAGTGGTGTAACTGCCTGTCCAAACAACGCCCACAAACTGAAGTGGCTTATCGTTGCTTCTGCGTAATGTTCAGTCTTGTTAACTTGAGTCGGCACTTCTACCCACTCGTTTGACGTTGCGTTAAAGTAGAATATTTTTAGGCTGTTTTCGTCAATCCCCAATGAGGACAACTGTTCAAGAGTATAGTAAACGCGTATTGTAGCGTTAACAGTCACGCTTGAGCTTGACGAAATCTGTATGCATGTCCCAAGGAATTTGTAAGTTCCAGGCAAGGGAACATCTGGGGCTGTCACATTTTTAATCTGCAAAGTTGTCTTTTGCGATATGTTGCTTATCATCACTATGCAGTTTGCCTCTTGCCTAGCATCAACCACATACGGGTTGCTCGGCGTTACTGATGTTGGATCATGAATTGCCTCTGCTGTTCCCTCCCAGACATTGAATATTAAGCGTTTAAGTCGGCTTATGCTCTGATTATGCCAAATCATAATGTTTCCGCTATGAATTTCGTCTGGTTCTGGCACCCTTTCTGGATCTGCCGGATCAATGTGTAGTGTAACGGAATGCGTTCCATTATTTCCTCCCTGAACAATCAATTTGAGCATCTCACCGCTCGTTGGGGGTTCATGCATCCCTTCTGGCAAGCTGGAAGTGATGTTGAAGAAGTTTGCAAGTCTGAACGAAGTGGCGTTTATGCGGTTAACTGGTGGCATAAGCTTAACGCCTTCGAAGTTCCACTCTTGAAAAGTACTGTTTATTTTTAGGTTCAGCTTTAGATTCGCAATGTCCACATTGGTGCTCTTTAAGGTGTCTACTAGCCATGTTGGTCCAGGGTGAGGGGCCATGGCGTTCAGCATGTCTATGTATACATTTTTGAAATGATTGACTTGCGCGTTTAAATCACCTGACAAAGTGTAGTTCCCGTTGTATGTGAGTTTGCCGTTTGAGTAGGCAATACTTGCCACAGATGATTGAAGTGACACGTAGGTGGTGTTGTATAACAATTCAATGCTAGGTCGCAGTTCAGGATACATGCCTAGCAAAAATTCAAGATTTGCATATGTGTATTCGGTTAGGTTTTGTGAAAGCGTCGAATGAAAAACCACCGTTTTAGTAGATCGGGAATAGGCAACTGAAAACCCAACATTATTCACGGAGTACACCGTAGCGTTTATGAACGGGTATAGGTCCACTGGAAAATATGGGCTCCTTGGCAAATCTGCAAAAATTCGAATAAAGTCTCCTTCAATTACAACCAAGAATCCGACGTCTGCACAGTTAGAGTCTATAGGAGTCAAAGTAGTGTTGAACGTTGTGCAGATTAGTCTTCCACCAGTCATGTTATAAAGTGAACCCTCACCAGTTCCAGGAATTGTGCTATTAAGCATGCCTAGAAAGCCTTCAAGCGTTGTGGCATTTATTTCTGGAAAGCCTGGTATAGGTAACGTGTAGTTGTAGTATATCCTCACAGAATCGCTTATTATAACGTGGGTGAGATTTCCCTCAAAGTTTACATGGACATTGCCGAGTGTTAATCCAGGGATCAGATGCGCGTTTATTGTTCCGTTAAATCTTTGGTTTGTGTAATTGCCTATTATTGATAGGTCTGTGGAGTTGAATGGAAAACTGTTGAAGTCTATTCCGCTGAAGGTGTCACATAATATTAGTGAAGCGTTAAGTGTAACAGTTGTAATGTTATTTGCACATTGCGCCTTTACATCTGCTGTTGTCGCATTAAACGGGAAAGTCGTTGCTTCATATTGTGGAAGCTCAAACGTGGCATTTAACAAAGCATTGTACCTATCAGCGGTTTTGCTGAATCGTGCATCCACGCCAATCGTTGGACCCGTTGCATACGGATTTTCAATTGTATAATTGCCCTTACTTGAAACCTCAACGGCTCCATCCGGATAAACAACAAACTTTGCTTCAGCAGTCATCCCAGTAGTAGACGACATGGCATGTATTGGAGTATAGCTAAATCCTAAAATCACCAACGCTATCAGGCAAACCAACACAATTTTTCTTTCCATTAAACTAGGATTATTCACCATCTTTTCACCAGCACCTATTATAAGATTGACGCCTTAAATATTTTTATCAACAAAACGAATAGGTAAACAAAAAGGACAAGGAAGAAAAATGCGCTTAATCACTTTATGCCTAAGAAATTTAAGCCGCAGAAAACTTAGAACAATCCTTTTTATTGTTGGAATCGCCACAGCCTCATGTTTTATAGTTGCAATTGGAGCGATAACCACCAGATACGTAGAAATAATAACAGAAATGAACATGTTTTTCCGCGGAAAAATAATAGTTGTCCCAAGAGACACCATAGCCATTCAAGGTTTTCCCATCGGAGGCACCTTCACCCAAAACATAATCCAAGATATAGAAAAGTTAAATGGTGTCGGAAAGGCAACACCTATGCTTTTCCTTCTGGATTTTAAGCTTGGAGAAAGTGTAAGCATAATGCCAATTAATGTGACTATAGGCTTACCACTCAGAGAATGGACATTAATTGTGAATCCACTTATGCTTAAACCAGGAGGACGCATGCCGACGGAAAACTCTACAAGCGAAGTTATTTTAGGTTGTTCAATAGCTGACCAGTATGGCATCTCCACTGATTCAAAAATAAATCTAAATGGCAAGGAATTCGACGTTTGTGGAATTATTGAGGGACCATCAGCGCTTCTTGGACGCTCTATAATTATGCGTCTAGAAGAAGCACAAGAGGTTTTTGGATATAACATGTTGCTGAACATGATAATCATAGAGCCTATAGCAGGCACCGAACAGGATAATCTTGCAAGTTCAATTGAAAATAACATACCATCCGTAATGGCCTTAACAGACGATGAGCGTAACGTCTTAACAAAGCCCATAATTGATTTTGTAGGCAGATGGAACATTGCCATTCAAATAATTCTCTTGTTCTTAAGCATGCTTTTGACGGCTATTGTTGGGATAATGAATGTTTCAGAGAGAAGAAGAGACTTCGCAACTTTAGACGCTATTGGCGCACGTTCAAGCCAAATTTTCAAAATCATACTTTTTGAAAATTCGCTGATAGGATTCATAGGAGGCATTCTAGGAACATTTTTTGGCATAATTGTTGCAGCGTTTCTTGCAAGTTTCTACACGACAATACCGCTTAACCAATCTTTTCTAAGCATTATAGCCGCCGCAAAACCAGTTTACATTATCGAAGTAACAGGTTTTGTAGTTGTTTCATGCTGTGTGGGAGGCATAATTCCCGCAATTAACGCTTTAAAGGTGCGGATTTCAGAAATCCTGAGGGCAGAATACTGATGAGAATAAAGACGGTGGATTTAACAAAGATATACGATTTAGGCTCTTCTAAAATAATCGCCGTTGATAAAGTGAACTTCGAGATAAGTGGAAACCAGTTTGTCGCAATAGTTGGTCCAACAGGCTCTGGAAAAACAACGCTTCTAAACCTTATAGGATTAAATGATTACCAAACTTCTGGAAAGATTTTCATAGACGATGCTGTTGATGTTTCGTTTCTTTCAGATGAGGAACGCAAAAAAATTAGGCTTTTACGCATAGGCTTCATATTTCAAACCCTCAATTTGTTGCCAACTCTCACAGCCTTGGAAAATGTTGAGTTGCCCATGGCTTTAGCTGGCAAACCCCAGAAAGAACAGCGAGAAAATGCCATAAAACTTCTTGAGGTTGTTGGTTTGAGCGGGAGGCTTCATCATAGACCTAAAGAGATGAGTATGGGTGAGATGCAACGCGTAGCAATAGCCAGAGCTTTAGCGAATAATCCTGAACTGGTTATAGCTGATGAGCCTACTGGCGAGCTTGACTCGGAAACAGCCAAAGAAATTATTGACTTGCTTTATAACATTAGCAAAAGCAAAAGGCGAACGGTTATTGTTGCCACGCATGACGAGAAAATTGTTGATGTTGCGGATGTTGTTTATGTGATGCGTGATGGCAAGTTGAATAAAAAGGATATGTAGTTTAGAGGAGTGCGAAGTCTGTTGATTTGATTTTTCCCTTTTGGTCCACGATAATCTCGAACTTTTCAGCCCATGGATGTCCTTCCAAGTCTATTGGGCATGTGCCCCTGAAAACCCAGCAGCCGCCCTTCTGCTCAACAGTGGATATTTCTACACGTTCCGCTTTCTTTTTCTGTCTAATGAAGTCAACGACTATTTGGCGGGCAGCATCTGTGGATATTTCACCCATTCGACGTTTCCTCCACTCGCTCCGTTTTAATGTAAACTTGGGCATTAAATGTTATGAATGTAAAATCGTTAGTGCAGTTCCACATATGCTTGGCAGCGTACACATTTTCGCGATAGATTCAAATCAGCAAACGCCCAGTCTTAAACTAGGAAGGACATGAGCGAGAAAAAGCGGATAATATTCCACATAGACATGGACCACTTCTTCACGGCGGTTGAGGAGCGGGAGCACCCAGAATACAAGGGTAAACCAGTAATCGTCGGAGCAGACCCGAAAGGCGGAAAAGGAAGAGGCGTCGTAAGCACTTGCAACTACGAGGCTAGAAAGTACGGCGTTAGGTCTGGCATGCCAATATCGAAAGCTTGGAAACTCTGCCCACAAGCCACATACCTACCAGTAAACTACGAATTGTACACAAAAGTTTCAAACGAGATTATGGGTATACTGCGAAAATACGCGGACAAATTTGAACAGTGGGGAATAGACGAAGCCTTTTTGGACGTAACCTCCAAAGCGAAAGACTACGCAGAAGCCGAAGCGCTTGCGAAACAAATTAAAAGGGAAATCTACGAAAAAGAGAGATTAACGTGCTCAATTGGCATTGGACCAAACAAGCTTGTGGCAAAAATCGCAAGCGACATCCAAAAGCCAGACGGACTAACAATCATAAGCGAAGACGACGTTGAAAGGGTTTTGGCTCCACTGCCAATCCGCAAGCTTTTGTGGGTTGGAAGAAAAACCGAGCAGAAGCTTAAGATAATGGGAATAGAAACAATAGGCGACCTAGCCCGTTATGACCCAACAGTTTTAACTGAAAACTTCGGGGTTATGGGCACCCAGCTTTACTTGATGGCACACGGCATAGACAAAAGCGAAGTTGAAGAAAAAAGCGAAATAAAATCAATAAGCCGAGACATAACATTCGAAGAAGACACATCGGATTTCGCATTAATTCAAACAACTTTGGATAAACTCGCGGAAGAAGTTCACAAAGACGTTTTAAGACAGCAACTCAACTTCAAAACAGTAACCATTAAAATCCGATACGAAGACTTTGAGACACACACGCGCAGCAAAACATTACCCTTCATAACAAACCGCCTAGAAGACCTAAATAAAACAGCAAGAGAACTAATACAACCATACTTAAGACTTGACAAGAAAATAAGGCTGATAGGCGTGAAAATCTCAAACTTTGTTTCGGCGGAAAAGCAAAAGCACTTATTTTAGCAATTTGTCAGCTAACTATTTTCTAATTCTTCGAATTTCAAAGACAACAGGATTTTCCGCGTCTGGGCAAGCATTAAAAATTACGTCTTTATCTTTGCTCCATGGAAATTCAGCGCCGTAGCGCATGGCATAAACTTTAGGCAGTAGAACCATAAGGGCACTGTAGCATATGTCGCCCTTCACGGATTTGCCATCAAAAACTATTTTATCGCCTACCTCATGTCCAAAAGCGCATTTTCCTTTTTGGCTTACAACTTTAACTTCGATTGTGGACACGCAAATTCACCACATTAAGGTTTTATATCTGGATATTTCTCTTTTATCCTTTCATCCGCTATTTTAGCAATCATGGCATTGGAAATCAGTACGCATTTTACGCCCATAAGTTCTGCTAGTTCTGCTGGTTTTTGGTCTTGCGTTATTAGCAGCAGATTGTTTTTCTTTGCGTATTCCACTATGTCCTTGTCTTTTGCGCCTTGCAGCCCAACTTCTTGCACGGTTAAGGCTTCGTATCCCAAAATCTCGAAATATTCTTTTAATCCAGCGTACATTTCATCCAGCAGCAACTTCAAACGTTTTAGACCTCCCATACATTTTATTAGTGTTTGTAGGGTTATTTAGGGCATTCTGATGGCAAGTTTTATAAGCAGCAGTGTGGTTGATGTTTGCATCGTGCAAAAGCGTGCTTAGGCTGTTTTTGCACAATAAAAGTATAGGAGTTGAAGAGTAAATGTCAGATAAGCAAATGCATAAGGCAGTTTGCGCTGATTGTGGACAGGAATGCGAAGTTCCATTCAAACCTGACCCAAGCAGACCAGTTTACTGCCGAGAATGTTGGTCGAAGAGAAGAAACCAAAGGCGAAGATATTAGGTTCGCTTTACGCTTGACCAACGCTTAGGCTAATTCGTTTCTCCACGTTTATTTTTTATAGTGTAAACTTTTGCGGTAACTTGCGCCGTTCCTCGGTGGTAATTATGATGAAAAGAACTTTGATGATTTACGTCACCGAGACGGCACAAATCATTAGCGCAGTTTAAATTCCCATTTGCACCACAAATCTTTTGGATGCGGATCTGGCGGACAAACTAGACAGTTTACTTCGACCTTCGGGTTTAGTGTTTCCGCGAATTTTTTTAGATAGCCAAAACGCACTTTTTTGCATGGAAATTCTCCTAACCCCTTGCCTAAGCGAGCCTCTTGAGTTCTACATCTATTAATGCTTAAAATAGCCCTGTTCCCGCTTACTTCAACGGTTTTGAAGGGTTGGTCTAAAGCCCAACTTGACAAACGCAAAAGATTCATTATTGTCTGCACATCGGGGTTATCGCCTACATTTAACATTTTTCGCAGAGTTTTCGCTTCAATCTGAGCCATAGCTTCCCAAACTTCAGCATCAATTTCTGTGGCGGCTTCTGTTCCAAACCTTTTTTCTATTCCCAGAAAGTACAGTCCATCGATCCTCCATAGGTTTCGGATTTGGAGGAAAAATGTGTCTAGAAGTTTTTCAATTGGCATTTTTGATAGCATTTCACGGTCTTCTCGGCTTCCATTTGGGTATTCGCTCATGCTGTGCACCTTCAGATTCGACAGTTATTGTTGGTTAATCTTTTAAACCTAACCCAGAAAATAGTGATGAAGAAACGTGGCGGATAATTTGTCGTGGCTAGAGCAACTGATAAAAATAATAATTCTCGGGTTAATTCAGGGCTTTACCGAGTGGCTTCCAATTTCAAGCACTGGACATTTGAAATTGGCTGAGCGCTTTCTGCAGTTCTCGTCTCCTAGAGACTCACTTATTTTTGATTTTGCCCTTCACATTGGAACGTTGGTTGTTGTGATATTCTTCTTCAGAAGGGAAATCAAGAAAATATTGCGTGCTCTTGTGAGGTTAGACTTCAAAACTGAAGATGGAAAACTGATACCGCTAATTGTCGCTGGAACAATACCAGCCATAGCAGTTGGATTGATTCTAGAAAAGACTGTTGAAGCGCAAATAGCACAAAATTTCACGTTAATCGCAATGGCTTTTATCCTATGTGGAGCAATTCTCTACATCACTAGAATGGGGAAGGAAAAAACCGATGAAATAGACTTTTCAACGGCAATAATTGTTGGAGTTGCAGAGGGCGTAGCAATAGTTCCAGGAATTTCAAGGAGCGGATTGACGATTGCGGCGGCGCTGCTTTTGGGTTTAAAACGCGAAAAAGCCTTCAAATTCTCCTTTTTGCTTTCGATTCCAGCGGTTATAGGCGCCATTGGTTACACTTTTTTCACAGAATATGACGCTTTGGCATCTGCGGGTTTGGGTTTAACGGAAATCCTTGTAGGCGTTATTGTTTCAATGGTTGTTGGATACTTCGCCTTGAAAATTCTCTGGAAAACCTTAGCAGTTAAGAAGTTCCACCTTTTCGCATTTTACTGTTGGCTTATGGGCGTGCTACTGGTTGCGCTTAGTTTAAGCGGTTTCTAACCAGCGTGGCTTGCCCGAAAGAAAGTTTGTTACGAACTTCGCGAAATCCTTGTCTCGAGCGTAAATATCAGCTATTTCGTCGTTTACAAGTATTCTAAAACCTTCACGTATTTTCTTTGAAATCTCTTCTGCAACTCCAGCGTTTCTGCCACCGTCCTTCAGTTTATCCTTGAATAATGACACTGCACTTGTGTATTTTCTGCGAACTTCAACAACCCATCGCTCATCCTCAATGTATGGTCCAGATATTGTTTCCGCATTTCCAATGTACTTTTTGAGAAAGTTTTCGCATTCCTTCGCCTTCTCTATTGGTGGTCCTAAATGCTTCTTTATCTGCGGCAAAGTTTGCTGTTCAACTTCAAAGATGAAAGTGTTAAGCGTCTTTTCGTCGCTCCACACTGTTTGCCTCAAAACTTTGAAGTCGTTAAGCTGAAGCAACTTGCCTAGTGAACGCTGCGTCTTGTAGAGTTGCCCCCATAAAACGTCTGGTACGGCGTCAACCCTTCCAAATGTTATAAATATTATTGCTGAACCGCGTCTCTTGAATTCTTCTTTAAGCTCTTTCGTGGTTATGGCGGGCTTCTCTGGTGGATAAAAGAATTTTAAGTTTGGGTTTTTGAGGAAACTTCTGGATGCCGCCATAAACGTGTAAAGTTTTTGCGGTTGCACGGCAGAAGCCACATTTCTTCCCTTATCAACTGGGTCTACAAGCACTAGTGGTTCGGGAAAGAGAAGAGCAAGCTCGTTTTGCCTTCCTCTATAATAGTTTTCGATGTCTATGACTAGTCTCTGTTTGGCTTCCGCAAAAGCCTTCAACGTGTCAATGAAACTTTTGTAGTGCAAGATTAATAGTTCACATAGGTAGCCGCTGAAACCGCCGATTTTTATTTCGGCGCCATAAACGCCTATTCCCTTCATAAACTTCTTCAATAGGCGCACTTCATCCCGCATTTCTGCTGATAAATGCTTCTTGACGTAATCTGTGTGGTATGGCGTTCTATCCGTGGCGCTTAGCCACTCGCCGCGTTTCACATCATAACATGGTACAATGTTAACCCTTACGCCTTCAACAATTGCCTCAAGATATGGGTGTTCGGCAAACCTTTCAATCTGCTTTGAGCCTTCTGTGGCTTTTCTGGCTACTTTTAGGCAAATCTCGCCAAGCGATTTTCTAGGGATTGATGTTGGGACACGCATGAAAATGTCTATGTCTGGCTCTTCGCTGAGCCAAGTGTCTTTTGCGACGGAACCTTCAAGTCGCACGGTGGCTTTTAAGCCTAAGGCTTTACACGTCAGAATAATCTTTCTCTCGAGCTTTTCCGCTAAAGACTCGATTTTTTCGCGTTCTCTCTTTTTCGGAGTTATTCGCCCTAAAACCGTCTTACAGATTTTTTTGATTTTTTCTTGCATTTACTCGCCTTTTCTCCCAGCGCTATTTTTGTGGGCAATGCTCTTTGAGTGTTGAGTATATGGGTCCTTTTGGTGTTAGGTCGCTTCGTTTAAGCCTTAAACACGCCGCCCTTACTGTTCCAAAATCGTAGTTTAAATTTTGGTTTATACATTTGACAAGCTCCGCCTTGTTTCTTCCAGATTTTACTCGCGCAATTGTTAGGTGTGGGCTGAAGCCCTTAGGGTCTGGTGCAAAACCTAAACTGCGCAGACGCGGTTCGAGTTGGTTGAAAATTTCTTTTAGTTGGATTTCGCCTTCTGTTATTCCAGCCCACAGCACGCGTGGATAATGCATGTTCGGAAATGCGCCTATGCCGCTTATTTTCACATTGAACGGTGTAAACTGCACTTTTTTGAGTTCTTCGCCGATTTTTTCAACGGTGACGCTTGTTATGTTTCCGAGAAACCTTAGGGTTATGTGGATGTTCTTTGGCTCGACAAGTTTCAAGTCTGCACCAGTCTCCAACAACAATTTTTGTACGTCGCCGATTCTTTTTAGAATTGATTCGTCTTCTATGTCGAAGGCTATAAAGCTTCTAATGGTTTCGGGCATTGCCTATTCCTTCGCATATTCTCTATTAGGCTTTTCCATAAATGCTTTTAACATAAAAAGGGCATTGTAATAGCCAGTTAATTCCAAATTCAACGTGGTGCAAATGGCATCGAACAAAGCGAAAAAACTTGTAGTTGGCGTTGTAGGCATGCCTGGCGCTGGAAAATCTGTTGTCGTCGAGGTTGCGAAAGGAATGGGCTACGATGTTGTCGTTATGGGAGATGTTGTAAGAGAAGAAGCGCGCAAGAGAGGTTTAGAGTGTACTCCTGAAAACCTTGGAAAAATTATGGTTGAGCTTAGGCTTAAAGAGGGAAAAAGTGTAATAGCGAAAAAGTGTATACCGAAAATATTGGAGGCAAAAAGGGCGAAGGTTATAGTTGACGGCATAAGAAGCATGGCGGAAGTTGAAGAGTTTAAGAGACACTTTAAAAATTTCACACTAATCGCCATTAAGGCTTCCCCAGAAACAAGGTTTAAACGCTTATACCACCGCAAGAGAAGCGACGACCCAAAAAATTGGGACATCTTCCATGAAAGAGACACGCGGGAACTCTCAGTTGGGCTGGGTGAAGCCATAGCCAAAGCCGAACATACAATAAATAATGAGTGTACGCTTAAAATTGTTAAGATGCAAATTGCGGAAGTTTTGAGGAAGGTTGAGGAGAAATGGATAAGGTGAAAGTTTTCGTTGAGGTTGAAGTTAATCCAACAGAAGATGAAGGAAAAGTTAAACGTGCTGTTGAAAACATTTTTGGAAGTTTAACGTTCCAGTCAAAGCCACTACGCAAAGGAAACATCCTAATGGGCGAGGCTTCTGGACTTGAAGCACTTACAAAACTTTACAATCTACTGCGAAGGGAACGCATCCGAGACGCTGCAAAAAACGTCTTTCTTGAAGGCGCAAATGAGAAAACAATAAATTTCTGCTTGAACAAGCAAGTTGCCTTTGCTGGGCACGTCTCGTTTTCTAAGGAGGTTGCAGAGTCACCGTTAGGACCAATAAAGGTTAAAATAGAATGTGACAACCCAAGAGAATTGATTGAGTGGCTTGTTTCAAAATAGCGTGGTGAACGAGAAATGAGTTTAAAAGAAGTCTACGGGCATATTGACGCCAACGCAGACGCTTTTGTCAACGACCTTGTCAAACTTGTAAGACAGCCAAGTGTTTCCGCAAAAGGCGAAGGAATAGAAGCATGCGCAGACTTGGTAGAGAAAATGCTGAAAAAAGTAGGCTTATCAACGAAAATTCTTCGCACAAAAAAGGGAAATCCCGTTGTTTACGGAGAGTTTAAATCAAAAAGCGCCAAAAAAACGCTTTTATTCTACAATCATTATGATGTGCAGCCACCAGAACCCATAGAAAAATGGACTTATCCACCATTCAGCGGAAAAATAGTTGACGGGAAAATCTTCGGCAGAGGCGCCACGGATAACAAGGGAAATTTTGTTTCAAGACTGAAGGCTGTCCAATCGCTGTTGGAGGTTAATGGCGATTTGCCCATCAACATTAAATTTTTTGTTGAAGGCGAAGAAGAGATTGGAAGCCCAAATCTCGAGCCAGTAATAAAAGAAAATAAGCCTCTATTTTCCGCAGATGCAGCAATATGGGAGTTCGGCGGAACCAACAGGCAAGGTAGACCACATTTGTATTTGGGGTTGAAGGGAGTCTTGTCTGTTGAAATAATGGCGTATGGCGCCTCCAAGGATGTTCACTCGGCAAACGCACCATTAATAGTTAATCCTGCTTGGCGCCTTGTTTGGGCGTTAAACCTTCTAAAGGCTGCTGACGAAAAGATTTTGATTGATGGCTTTTATGAGAATGTGCTGCCGCCTTCAGCTAAAGAGGTTGAATGTTTAGAGGATATTCCTTTTGAAGAAGAGGAAATAAAAGAGGAACTTGGAATAAAGGATTTTTTGGGAAAAAAGCGTGGACAAGAAGCTTTGAAAGCTTTGCTCTTTCAGCCTACATGCACCATAAACGGCTTAATTTCGGGATATACTGGCAAAGGTTCAAAAACTGTTTTGCCGCACGAAGCCTCTGTGAAGCTTGACTTCAGGCTTGTTCCAAACCAAAAGCCAACAGAGATTTACGCGAAACTTGTTAGTCACTTAAAAAAGCATGGTTTTAGCGACTTAAAAATTATCCAGCACGGTTCTACAGAACCATCGAGAACGCCAATCAGCGACCCGTTTGTAAGATTTGTTGCAAAAACCGCCGAGGAGATTTACGGCAAAAAAGCAGTTGTTTACCCGACAAGCGCGGGCTCTGGACCTATGCATTTGTTTAGAAACTTTTTGGGTTACCCTGTTGTTTCTGTTGGTTGTGGTCATCCAGAAGCTAATGAGCATGCGCCTAACGAGAATTTGAAAATTGAAAGTTTCATTCAAGGGATAAAGTTTATTGCAACTTTAATCAGCAACTTTTCCTGTGAACGGTGCTAACATTGTCCTCAAAAGCCACAATAACGCCTCGAGGAGCCGTATTACTTGGAAGCTATGTGGCTTGCGACGCTTACGAAGAAACAAGACCATTAAGGGTTGTAACCCACGCACACGCTGACCACATGATTGGACTACAGCAGAGCCTAAGAACATGCGAAAAAGTTCTGATGACCCCTGCCACAAAGGATTTAATCGATGTTATTAAAAGTCCGCTTTTTCTCATGAGCGGATTTACCGAAACACTTGATTATGGTAAAACTTTGCAGTACATGGAAGAGCAAATAACCTTCTTTAGGGCAGATCACATAGTTGGCGCGACGCAGGTGCTCGTTGAAGACGCTGAGGGAACGCGAATCGGCTATACTGGGGATTTTAGGATTGATGAAACCCCAGTTTTGGAGGCAGATGTTCTTGTTATGGAGGCAACCTATGGAAGCCCAAATTGTAGGCGCTCTTTTGATAGGGATGTTAGGGACTTGCTTGTTTCAATTGTTGAAGAAGGCTTGAAAAGCGGTGCTGTTTACGTTTTTGGTTATCACGGCAAACTTCAAGAAGCCATGCAGATTTTGCACAGTGCAAACGTTAAAGCACCGTTTGTTGTTCCAGAAAGGGTTTTTCATGTTTCCAGAATCTGTGAAAAGCATGGCATGCGTCTTGGACGTTTAATTCTCTCTGGAGAAAGGGAAGCAAGAGAACTCCTTGAGAAAAATTCGCCTTGTGTTGCCTTTTATCACATGAGTTCGCGGGACAGGTTTGGCAGTAAATTTTTTAAGGTTTATGTTAGCGGTTGGGAGTTTGACTTGCCATGCCGCGAAATTTCCGAAAGAGAGTACATTGTTGCCTTAAGCGACCATTCGGATTTTGACGGCTTAATGGAGTACGTTAGGCGCTCTAAACCGAAACTTGTTGTTACAGACAATTTTCGAGTTGGCTATGCTGAAACTTTGGCTAGAGAAATTAAGAAGCGTTTCGGAGTTTCCGCTTTAGCGTTGCCTAGGCGTTAGTTTGTCGTAAAACGAGTGTAGCGAATATTACGACAAAAGATTTATTTTCTTCCATGCTTTGTTTTATTGCAGAATTCGGATTTAGATTCCGAATTCACACATCTTAAATAAAAAGAAACAAGACATTCCGAGTGCGAACCGAAATGCCCTCCCCACTACAACCAGAGTTCTTCGCACTGTTAGGCATAGACCTCTTTCTAGCGATAAGCCTACTCACATGCCTACTTGACAAGCATTTTCCATGGCAATTGCCCTATGTCTATCAGTTAGCAGCTTTGGCTGGGTTTGGACAACTGCTCATAAACCGCGAGTTTATGGCGATGTTCGGCGAGTACATGCGCTTCTGGGGAAGCCTCCTCTACTTAATAGTGGCACTGGCAAACATCGTCGCCATAAACGCGTACTTAGGCGTAATAAAGAAACTGCTCGCATACGCAAAAGTCTTCATGTTCACAGTCACGTTTCCAGCCATAACGCTGTCCGCGTTTTTCGTAACAAACTACACAGAAATCGCCACACATCCGCTGGTCATGCTTCCGCAAATGTCCTGGGAAGCCACGTTCATAGGCATAGTGGCATTTGACACGCTTGTAGTGGGAGTGGGCACATACGTGTTCTTCAAACCAAAATGGTATTACATCGCCATGGGTGCAGGCGCAGCGATAATCGGCTCAAGCACATACGTTCTGGTTAAGCCTTCGTGGGGAGCGGCAGCCTTCGTAATATCCGCAATAGCCCTAGCATTGGCCTGCATCCTAGTCCTAGGCGTAAGCATCTACGTACTCGCAAGAATATGGATAGAAACCCTAAAAGAAAGAAAAAGAAGAAAAGGAGGTGAAAACACAAAATGAAAACTAATTGTAAAAAGATTCTAAAAATGTCAATTCTTCTGGTGTCGTCGCTGTTGATTGCTACTGCAAGTGCATCCTACTATAGATACTTGTGTATTCAAGGAACAGTTTCGATATCAGCTGGAGGATTAGCATTTGTTAAGGGTGTTGAACTAGCGGGAACAGTGAACATTGTTGGTAGCACTGCAGATATCGCGCTAAGCCTTAATAATGGAACAACAAATGACATAACAAATCATCTTTACCTGAAGAATTTGGATGCCGAGAAAAGTTATGATGTAACAATTAATATAACTGATGACGCTAACTCAAGCTACTATTCTACATTTGAGGTCAAAATTTACGACAACTCAACTGGTAATCCTATCGCTTCACTTAATGCACTGTCAAAAGGTGATTCCTCTGGTCTTAAAACCATTGCTGGAGGTGGGGTTTGGCACATAACCTTTTACATCGTGACTTTATCAACTGCCGAAGTATCAAATGACACCTTCGCTTTGCAATTCACATACGAAGACCACAGCTAATTCCTTTTTTCTCTTTTATTTCAATCTCTTAGTTCCTCTTTTCATGTCGCTTTTCACTTAAATTAAAAGGTAAAGTAGAATATGCGTTTATTCAAACACATTAAACTGATAACATGATGTGAATGGTAGGTTATCAAAATATTGTAACTTCCAAACAAATCAAACTCATAATTCTGTTAAAGCATTTTTTATTTCGTTCACCACGAATTTGGCGTTGTCAATTATTTTTCTAGCCTTCTCTTTAGTATAGTATTCCATGGGAGTCAGCCACCTTCCCTTCACTATGAGTGGATAACGTGCATAAACAACTTCCCTTTGGATTTCGCTTCCTTTCTCAATCAGCCTTACATACTTTTCTTCTCTGAGCAATTCTGGTTTCAACCTTCTAAGAACCGCGGCTAAAGCGCTAATTGCCCTATGATTTTTTGCTTCGTCTCCTCCAAGTTTAAGAATTAGAGCGTTTGCCGCACTTTCAACAGCTAAAGAAGCGTGAAAAACAGCAGAGTCATACTCTCCAGTTTTGAAACGTTTTTCAGCTCTGACAAGGTTCACCTCAGAAATCCTAATCAAAACATCTATTTTGTTTTCAACCATATCCTTACCTCACTTAAATATTCATGGCTACGCCTAATCTCTTCCACTCTGTTCTGCAGTATCTTAGCTAACTCACCTGTCTTGTCAACCAAAACCTCAAAACCTTCTGCGACACCATATATAACGCCACCTTCGCTTGAGTGAACATTATCAAGGAAATCCTCTTCTGTAAAAACTAGTGGTTCAATCATTATGTGGTATTCCATTTCAAGCTCCGAAATCTTCGACATAACTTTCTTTTTCACCTTTTCAACAGGCCCATCAACAACGATTATCATGTCCAAATCGCTAAGCTCATTAGCCCTTTTCTGAGCCACTCCACCAAAAAGAAAAATCGCCTTAACAAAAGGCAGTTTTGCAATTTCACGCGCCATCCGTTTAGCTTGAAAATTCATGTACAAACTTAATTCATACGCAGAAAAATTCAGCTTCTTAGCTAACCCATACCACCTGCCGCTCTTTTTGATAATCCCCGCACTTTCTAGTTCTCTAAGCTTAACCGTTAACCATCTATCGCTTAACCCAGTTTCCATTTTCAACTCTTTATAAGTGTGTTTTCCATGACTCAACACTAAAGCAACTTTCCCTTCCGGAGTAAGAGATATTAATTCCACACCATTCCTCCAATGAATACAATGTAACTAGATGATAAAAACTTTACTGAGTAAAGTAAACTCGCTTGACTGAAAATCGGCGAAACCTTAAAAATGATAACTTCATTACGTTAAGCGAGTGAACTCAATGGGCAAGTCATCTTTGGTTTCGGGTTTCTATAAACTCAGCGTTAAAGAGCGTTTAGCGTTTGTTAAGGATTTTGCTGGTTTAACCGACGAGGAAGCTGCTTTACTGCAGAATACGGGTTCTCTGCCCCTAGATTTGGCTGACCGTATGATTGAAAATGTTGTTGGCGCAATTCCAATACCGCTTGGCATAGCCGTTAACTTCCTCATAAACAAACGCGACTATTTGATTCCAATGGCTATTGAAGAGCCTTCCGTTGTTGCTGCCGCAAGTTATGCTGCAAAAATGGCACGCGATGGAGGAGGCTTCTACGCGAGCAGCACGCCGCCAATAATGATTGGACAGGTGCAAGCAGTTGGAATAAAAGACCCCTACGCGGCTAGGCTGCGCATAATACAAGCAAAAGAAGAAATCTTAAAGAAGGCCAATGACCAAGACCCAGTGCTTGTTTCCGTCGGCGGAGGAGCAAAAGACCTAGAAGCAAAAGTTATCCAAACAACGCAAGGACCAATGGTTATAACGGAGTTGCATGTGGACTGCCGTGATGCCATGGGCGCTAATGCTGTTAACACTATGTGCGAGGCTGTCGCACCAATGATAGAGCGCATTACGGGCGGACGTGTTTATTTGCGGATTATTTCGAATTTGGCTGTTAAGCGTTTGGCAAGGGCATGGTGCATCGTGCCAAAGGAGGCTGTTGGCGGAGAAGAAGTCGTTGATGGCATAGTGAACGCTTGGGCTTTCGCCGCCGCAGACCCATACCGCGCAGCTACGCATAATAAGGGAATAATGAACGGCATAATCGCCGTGATAATCGCCACGTGCAACGACCACCGCGCAATCGAAGCTGGCGCACACGCCTACGCCGCGAGAAACGGACAATACACAACGCTTTCCACTTGGGAGAAAAACGAAAACGGCGATTTGGTGGGCTCTATTGAGTTGCCAATGGCAGTCGGCTTGATAGGTGGTGCGGTGCGAACACACCCAATAGCCCGCATAGCCCTAAAAATACTTGGAGTGAAAACGGCAAACGAGTTCGCAGAAGTTTTAGCCGCAGTTGGTTTAGCCCAAAATCTAGGCGCATTAAGAGCTTTGGCGCATGAAGGCATACAACGCGGACACATGTCGCTTCACGCGAGAAACATAGCGATAGCCGCGGGTGCAACTGGCGAACTCATAGACTTGGTTGCCGAAAAAATGGTTGAAGAACGCAAAATCCGCATGGACAGAGCCAAAGAACTAATCGAACAGCTTAAAGCCTCTGGAAAAACATAGGCTTACGCAAATTCAAAGCCAATCTTGGAAGCCTGTAAAATGAAAGTAATACCTGGACCAGCATCAAAGGAGCTAGGCGAAAAAATAGCACAAATCCTAAAAATCGAAACAATCCCAGTAATCTTTAAAACTTTTCCAGACGGTGAATCCTACATACGCTTCGAAACAGAAAAATTGGAAAACGAAGATGTTATAATTGTGCAAACAACAAGTCCACCACAAGACCAGAGGCTCATACAGTTATTTCTCATGGCAGACAACGCCAGAGACATGGGAGCAAAAAGCATAACCATTGTTTCACCATATTTTGCCTATGCAAGACAAGATAAACGGTTCATGACTGGAGAAGCCTTCAGCATCAAAACCATCATGAAGCTCATGGAAAGCTGCGGTGTAAACAAGCTCATAACCGTTAATGCGCACAGTCCAACAACACTGAAAACCTTCAATGTTCCAGTTGAAGATTTATCGGCTGTCCCACTGCTTGCAGAACATTTCAGAAAGGAAGGTTTAGCGGAAAATCCCGTTTCGCTTTCTCTCGGCAAAAAGGCATTAAGCATGGCTGTAGAAGCAAACAGCGTTCTGAACGGGGGCTTCGACTACATTTCAACACGAAGAGACGTGATAAGCGGCAATGTCACGCTTGAAGAAAAGCCCTTGCCAGTAAAAAACAGAGACGTGGTAATATTTGATGATATCATAAGCAGCGGCGGAACAATGGCGAAAGCAGTAAAATACGCAAAAAGTCAAGGTGCGCGTAAAGTCTACGCCGCTTGCGTACATCCGCTTTTGATTGGAGACGCCCAAAAAAGGATTATGGAAAATGGTGCTGACGGGATAGTTGGCACAGACAGCGTCCCAAGTCCAGTGAGCAAAGTTTCGCTTGCACCATTAATATGTAAAGCCTTAAAGCCCTAAAGGAGCATGAAGGTGGCTAAGCTATTCTTTCTGCTTTCAGGCGAACATGAAACTCTGCCAACCTCAGAGTTAAAAGCCATACTTGAAACAGAAAAACACCCATACAAAGTAGTAGAAGAACTCGACCAAGTGTTGAGGATTGAAGCAGACACGAGTTGCGTGGAAAAAGTAAGGCACAGAGCAGCATTAACGCGACTTTGCGGACTTGAACTTTTCACATGCAATGCTGAAATAAACGCGATTGCAAAAGCCCTACGCTCAACAAACATAAGCGAGTTTTTAGCTGACAGTGAAAGCTTTGCTGTCCGCGTTAAAAGAGTGAAAGAATACGCAAAAAAACTTGACAGCATGCCTCTTGAAAGGAAGCTCGGCGAAATCGTACTTAACATCAATGCAAAAGCACGTGTAAGCCTAAAAAACCCAGACAAAACGTTCGTGGGAATATTAACAAACGAAAAGTTTGTTTTTGGAATTAAACTCGCGGAAATTCCGCCAAAACCCTTCGTCGAAAGACGCCCAAAGAAAAAACCCTTCTTCCACCCATCCGCAATGCCGCCGAAGCTGGCAAGATGTATGGTAAACCTAGCCAAACCAGAAAATGGAGAAATCGTATGTGACCCATTCTGCGGAACTGGGAGCATGCTCATTGAAGCTGCACTTATGGGGTTTAAGGTTTTAGGTTTAGACGCGCAGAGGTACATGGCAAGAGGAAGCCTCAAAAACCTAGCCTACTTCGGCATAAAACCAGAAGGCATCATAGTCGCAGATGCACGTGAACCACCAGTAAGAAGGGTTGACTGTATAGTAACAGACCCGCCCTATGGCAAGTCAGCTTCAACCCTAAAAAGGACGACGAAGCAGCTTGTTGAAGAAGTTTTAACCGCAGCTAGCGACATATTAAAAAGTGGAAAAAGGATTTGCATTGCGTCTCCAAAAACGTTAAACATCGGGAAAATTGGTGAAAGCTTGGGATATAAACACGTGGAATCCCATTTTGTTTATGTCCACAGAAGCTTAACAAGAGAAGTAGCCGTCTTCGAAAAGGTGTAAACCCATGAGCCTAAACATAATCTTCCTAGGCACCGCTGGAAGCGTCCCAACCCCAAAAAGAAGCTTACCAGCCATACTAATACAACGCAAGGGAGAACAAATAATGTTTGACTGCGGCGAAGGCGTCCAAAGACAAATGATAAAAGCAAAAACAAGCTTCCACAAAAAAATGAAAATCTTCATAACACATATGCACGGAGACCACGTTCTAGGCTTGCCAGGGCTACTCCAAACAATGGCGCTACTAGATAGAGAAAAGAAGTTGGAAGTTTATGGGCCTATTGGAATAAAACGTTTCCTAGAATGTATTAGAGAAACCGTTCAGTTCGTTCTAACATTTCCAATAGAAATACACGAAATAGGCGACGAAGGCACAATATGCGAAGAAGGAGAATATGTTGTCCAAGCAGTTTGGGCTAACCACGTAATCCCAAGCCTCGCATACGCATTAACTGAAAAACCGCGCCCAGGAAAATTCTACCCAGAAAAAGCAAAGGCGCTTGGAGTTCCAGAAGGACCACTGTGGTCAAAACTGCAGCATGGACACAATGTTAGGCTGTCGGATGGGCGAACTATAAAACCAGAAGATGTTACTGGACCGCCAAGACCTGGAAGGAAAATTGTCTATACTGGCGACACGAGACCATTTAAGGGGTTCGCAAAATTTGCAGCTAACGCAGACATAGTAATTCACGATGCCACTTTAGACGACGCTCTTGGCGAAAGAGCAGAAGAGGATGGACATTCAACGCCAGAGCAAGCTGCAAAAAACGCGAAAAAGGCAAAAGCGAAACAGTTAATTCTTACACACATCAGCGCAAGATACGACGATGCAAACGTGCTTCTACAGCAGGCGCAAAGAATTTTTAAGAACACGCTTGTGGCAGAAGATTTCATGAAAATAGAAGTTCCGCTTTTGGAGAGCTAACGCACTAAACTAGTAGTTGTTTAATTTTTTCCACACTTTCCATAACATGCTCTATGGACTCAACTATCACGACGCCATTAAACTCCGTTTTCTTTAGAAGTTTTGCAAACTTTTCCCAGTTTACTGTGCCATAGCCTATTCCTAAATGTTGGTCTTCTCGTCCATTATTATCGTGAACATGCACATGAACTATTTTGTCTGCAAAGTTAGCCAGAAACTGTTCAATTTGTCCATTCAAGTTTGCGTGTCCAACATCTAAGGCTAAGCCTATAGGCTCGTTAACTTCCTTGTAAAACTTTTCAAAATCCGCCGTGCCCTTCATTAGGAAGGGGTAGGGTTCTGGCACGTTTTCTATTGCTATTCTCACGCCATAATCATCTGCAATTTTCGAGAGAAGTCTTGCTGTTTCACGGTTTTGAATCCAATCGGCATTTGGGTAGAACATGCTGATGCCAGTTTTCAGTCCTGGATGGAAAACCCACATGTAAGCGTCTAGGCTGTTTGCGTTAGCGATTGATTTTTCCAGTCTCTTGAGCATAGCCTTCAGCATGAAATCGGATGGGGAAGCAATGTTTATGTCCGCGAACGGTGCGTGAACCGAATATTTTAGATTGTAGGATTCTCCCAAATTCTTTAAGGTTAGTGTTTTTCGATTGTCTAATGCGTGAAGCCCGTCGTCGACAACTTCTACGTAGCGCACTTTCGCTTCAACTATTCTTTCACTCATTTGCGCGAATGGCTTACCTAAACAGTGAAGCGTGGACAAGCCTATTTTTTGTTCTGCCATATTTTGTCCAGCCGAACCTTAATTTGTCTGCGTATTTGGTGTTTCCTTCTTATAACGCTATTTTTGGAAAAACAAACTATTCACTATTCATAATTCGATTCCACTTCTAAAGTGAAGATGTACTCCTAATTTAGACTTCATATTCATACAAGTTAAATGCGAAAAGTTGGAGAATCCACTTGATGCAGTCGTGTTTATGATGGAAGCATAAGAGATGCCGCGAGAAGTTAATGCTACAGCCGAGTTTACAGAGTATTTAATAAGCGAAAGTGGATTTCGCAGTTTGGTTGAAAATGCAGCTGTTGCTGTTGGCATTACGGACACTAGAGGGCGTTTCGTGTATGTTAACAAGGCTATGACTAATTTGTTGGGCTACTCTGCCGATGAAATGCTTGGTCGCCCATTCAAGTTTTTCCTACATCCAGAAGACAGAGCCAAGATAATACGCTTATTTCTCAGAATCGTTGTGTTGCGTAGGCAGCCAAGAGATTTGGAGTTTAGGGCTTTACGTAAGGATGGTTCAATCTTACATTTGTGGTCAAAGCCCACACGCTTCGTTGTTAACGGCAAAACTGTCGGTTTTCAAGCAATAATAGTGGACATAACCAAGCTTAAGGAAGCTGAAAAAAAGTTAATGGAAACCAACAGAAAGCTTGAAACCATTTTTGAAACGGCGTCAGAAGGTATAATGACCGTTGATGAAAACGAAAACATAACTTTCGTTAACAACGCATTCGCTAGGATGCTTGGTTATGAGGAACATGAGCTTATTGGGGTAAATCTGCGAAAATTCGTCGAAGAAAAAGATTTCCAAAAAATAATGAAACAGACACATGTCAGAAAGCAAGGAAAAACTAGCCGCTATGAAATAACCCTATACAATAGGGATGGCAAACCGCGCATTCTTCAAGTCTCAGCGTCACCACTATGGAATGAAAAGGGCGAGTACAAAGGCGCAATAAGCATCATAATGGACGTCACTGAACGCAGAAAGATGGAAGAGCGACTCAAAGAATCTGAAGAGAGACTTGAACGCCTAATAGAATATGCGCCAGACGCAATCTACATAAACGATTTACAAGGAAGATTCATCGACGGAAACAAGCAAGCAGAAGCCCTAATAGGCTATAGTAAAGAGGAGCTTGTTGGAAAAAGCTTCTTTGAAGTTGGAATTTTTCCAAGAGAATATCTGCCCAAAATCGAAGAGGCAGTAGCCAAGAACACGCGTGGAGAAAAATACGGTCCAGAGGAAATCGAGCTGATGAGAAAAGATGGTGAAAGGATTTTTGTTGAAATATCAGCGTTTCCAGTGCCCAGCGGCAAAAAAATCGAAGTTATAGGCATTGTTAGGGACATAACTGAAAGGAAGCAGTTGCAGAAAAAGCTTGAAGAATACGCTCAGCATCTCGAAGAACTTGTGGAGCAAAGAACGAAAGCCTTGAAAGAAGCCCAGGAGCAACTCATAAAAGCTGAAAGGCTTGCCGCCATCGGACAAGTCGCGGCTATGGTGGGACATGATCTTCGAAACCCGCTTGCGAGCATAAACAGCGCCGTTTACTATTTGAAGAATAGGTTGGCTACGTCCGCTGATAAAAAAGTCATGGATATGCTAAAGCTTATAGAGGAAAGCGTGGAACACGCGAACAGCATCATCACAGACCTTCTTGAATATTCGCGTGAAATAAAACTGGAGTTTACGGAGACAACTCCGAAAGCATTAGCAGAAGAGGCATTGTCAGTTGTTCAGATTCCAGAGAAAATACAAGTTGACGATTTGACGCAAGACAAGCCGAAAATGAAGATCGACGTTGAAAAGATGAAGAGAGTTTTCGTTAACATCATTAAGAATGCTGTGGACGCCATGCCAAACGGCGGCAAACTCACAATAGCAGCAAGAGAAGCTAATGGAAACGTAGAGATATCCTTCACCGACACTGGGAAGGGCATGACAAAAGAGGTTATGGACAAGATTTGGACGCCGTTCTTCACAACAAAGTCTAGGGGCATGGGTTTAGGCTTACCAATATGCAAACGCATTGTGGAAGCGCATGGCGGTAAAATTTCAGTAAAAAGCACTGTTAACAAAGGAACAACTTTCACGGTGACCATCCCAATCAGACCAAAAAGCGAAGAGAAAGGAGGTGAAAAAGTTTGGTTAGACATGCCAGAATACTTGTCGTCGACGATGACGAAAGCATAAGAAAAGTGCTAAAAACCATTTTAGAAGATGAAGGATACGTTGTTGACACTGCTGCAAGCGGAGAAGAAGCCATAAGAAAATCTCACAAGAAATTCTACAATTTAGCTTTGATTGACATTAGGCTGCATGACACGGAAGGCGTAAAACTCCTACAAAAGTTGAGGGATACTGTGCCAAAAATGCGCAAAATAATGGTTACGGGTTATCCAACACTCCAAAATGCAATGGAAGCCCTAAACAAAGGTGCAGACGGTTATGTTGTGAAGCCACTTGACATGAAAAACCTCTTAGCGATAATAAAGGAACAGTTGAAAAAGCAGGAGGAAGAGAAAAAGTACAGCCAAGAGAAGGTCAAAGAGTTCATAGAAACACGCGTAAGGGAGCTTGAAGAACAAAAGACAACATAAATAATCCATATCAACTTCCTTAATTTCGTTAAATTTTGAAGAGCTAATTTGCTTTTGTTGGAAAAGTTTATTTCATTGTTAAGTGTGTTATGAACAAAGCGTTGGCGGATAAACATCCGCTGGAATGTAACCCTATAAGCAAAGGGTTGAACCATAAACTAAGAAGGAGGAATGCTTTAAAATGGCGTACAAGTACATTGCAGAGGCTTGGTCGAAACCAGAAAAATCCTTTGTAGACGAGCTTATGCGCCAGAGACTAATCGAATGGCGTAGGCAACCAGCCATAACCCGCGTAGAAAAGCCTACAAGACTTGACAGAGCAAGAAAGCTGGGTTATAAGGCGAAACAAGGCTTCATAATAGTCCGCGTCCGCGTTAGAAGAGGAGGCTTACGCAAACAGCGACCAAAATCTGGAAGAAGACCAAAACGCATGGGTGTTAAAAAGTTTAAGCCTGCCAAAAGTTTAAGGCTAATAGCTGAAGAACGCGCTGCAAGAAAGTTTCCAAACCTTGAAGTGTTAAACTCTTATTGGGTAGGCGAAGACGGACGCTCAAAATGGTTTGAAGTGATAATGGTGGATCCGCATCACCCAGCGATAAAGGCTGACGAGGACGTAAACTGGATAACGCAAAAACAGCACAAGAAAAGAGTTTTCAGAGGGTTGACAAGCGCGGGCAAGAAAGTTAGAGGGTTAAGGCTGAAGGGACGCGGTGCTGAAAAGTTTAGACCAAGCAAGAAGGCTGGAATGGGAGAATAGCCCACATGATGGCTTTAAAGCCAAAGGTCTTCAAAAAAGATGGAAAACAGCGTTTAGGGAAGGGTTTCAGCCGAGAAGAATTGAAGAAGGCTGGAATAAACCTAAAAGACGCTTTGAAGTTTGGGATCCCAATAGATTCTAGGCGGAGGACAGCACACCAGGAAAACGTTAATGCAATCAAGGGTTTTCTGGAAAACATAAAGGAAAAGCCTCGCCGCAAAGCAAAATCTAAAAAGTAATATGGACTTTTAATTAATAGCAGTGATAGAATCTTTGTCTTCTAAAAACCCAATAGGATACATTGACATAAGGGTGTTTGCACACGCCACAGAAGACCCGGAGAAAGTCCTAATAGCTGTGCGCAACATGCTCCCACCAGAAACGCTAGACACCATCACATTCAAAAAGTCAAGTTTAACTGGGCACCATGGAAACCCAATAATACTATTCGAAGCGCGAGTCAATGACAAGAACGCGGTTCAAGCGATTTTCGGGAAAATTGCCGCAAGCCTAGGCATTATGGACAAGGAGATGCTGAGCGGCGAAATTGAAAACCATTTGGAAAGGGGAAACCTCTATCTTAGACTTGATAAGCAATCCGCCTATCTAAACGAGGCGAAAATTGCAAAGGCTGACGCAATCCACTTTAAGATACATTTCAAAAAGGAAAAGCCGAAAGAAATAGTTGAAATTTGCAGAAAGTTCGGGTTGCTCCCATGAAAAAGGCATACGCAGACCTTCATTTGCTTCCAAACCCGAGAGATTTGGAGCAAGTTTCGCGAATTGTAGGTAAGGCTTCGGAGCTTGGATATTCGGTTATAGGTGTGCCCTTGCCGCAGAATTTTCAGCAAGAAGAAGTTCAGAAACTAAAAAGCTTATGCGCCGAAAATGGAATTGACTTTGTTTCGCGTGTGGATTTAAAGCCTCGAAGCCCAAAAGAGTTAATTAGAGATTTAAGGAAGCTGCGGAGAAGATTTGAGTTAATAGCCGTACTATGCACTTCAAAGAGCGTCGCCAGACAAGCGGCAAAAGATAGACGCGTAGACCTCCTGAACTTTCCATCAACAGACTTTCGCAAAAGATTCTTTGATAGGGCAGAGGCAGAACTGGCTTCAAACGCCTTAGCGTCGCTGGAAATAGACATTAAGCCACTACTGACGCTTGAGGGGTTGGCAAGAGCAAGATTCACGCATAGCCTAAGAAGAGAAGCCATAATAGCCATTGAATACGGCGTTCCAATAGTGGTTTCGAGTGGTGTTGCGGATGAAAAGCTAATGCGAAAACCAATGGAACAAGCCTCTTTGGCTTTTCTCTTCGACCTAGACGAGGCAGCAGCCCTAAAAACGGTGTCAAAAAACCCAGTAGCCATAGTGAAAAGGAATAGGGAGAAGCTCAGCCCAAAGTTTGTTGCGCCTGGAATTCGCGTGATTCGGAGAGGAAAAGATTGTTGAAGAAGGCGAAAAGGCGATACTTGGCGCTTAAAATAGAATCCGCGGAAAAGTTCAGTTCAAAAGAATTTATTGACACTGTTTGGAACGCAGTATTGAAGCTTTATGGGGAATATGGCGCAAGCCAAACAGGATTAACCCTAATAAGCTTTAACGACGAGCGCCAAATAGCGGTTATACGCATTTTACACACCGCCCTAAAAATGGTTAGGGCATCAATAGCAACAATAACGGAAATAGGCGGAAAACCAGCAAGCATCCACATCCTAACAGTTTCAGGAACAATAAAAGCACTAAACAAAAAATAGAAAAACAAGCCAATAGCAACTCATTTAAGGATGCACAATATTGTAAACCTTGGGGGATGACGTAGCCGTCCCAGACTGATTTATGCGGATGAGGAACTCATGACGGACAGACCCCAAAATAAACGCCGTTTATAAGCGAAAGCGTTCTTGCAGTTTCTTTTTGCGCTTAAGCCCAAAAGCCAAAGCTAAAACCAGCCCCGCAATAAAGCCGCCTATGTGCGCAAAGTATGCTACGCCTCCAGAAAGGTCAAAGTACACATAAATCCATTGTAAGAGAAACCATACGCCTAGGAAAATGAATGCTGGAACTGGCAATATCGCATAGACAAAAAGTGTTAAGATTATGGCTTTTGGGTAAAGTATGAAGTAGGCGCCTAAAACGCCAGAAATAGCTCCAGAAGCGCCGACAACACCTTCAGTCAAACTCGAAGTTACTTGTAAGCCTATAAGCTGATAGAGCAAAGGCGCATACAACGTTACAAGTATGTGCGTGAAGCTTGCGGCTAACCCGCAGACAAAATAAAAGGCTAGGTATCCAGCATGTCCAAAAACGTCTTCAACATTATCGCCGAAAACAAAGAGGAAGAGCATGTTCCCAAAAAGGTGAAACCAGTTCGCATGCATAAACATCGAAGTAAACAACGTAAATAGTCGCCGACCATGAATAATATCGTCTGGCACCATGACAAAAGCGCCTTTTTGAGTATCTGTTCCAGCCATGAAAACTGCAATTTTCTCGTCAAAAAATCCTATGCTTGAAAGCCAAAAAACAACAAAAATCACTACGTTCAAAATTATGAGAAAACGGTTCACATGTGGCGTTGTCCTAGACCTATTAACATCCCTAATAGGAAGCAAGCGAAACTCACTGGGTTAATGTAAACGCCTAAAGGCTATTTAATCCTTAATTGATTAGTCAGCAAGCCAAACACTCAATCATTCTCTCGCATGTCAAACACTCGTCTGGAATAGGAGTGTTCTTTGGACGCTTCCGCAAATACCCAAGAAAATGCTTGCAACTAGCACCAGCCCGCTCATCAACAACTTTCCTATTTTTCTCAACAATCGCATGGCTTGTATGACTTTCAGCTTTTTCCTCGCTACGCCTACGCTCTTTAACATCAACCTTCGAAAGACAACGCGGACAAGCATAATAAACATGAACGCGCCCGCCAGAAGAATCCGCCGCCAAAAGAGGCCTTTGGAAAGTTTCGTGGCACCAATTGCAGCGATAACCACCCAAACCTAAATCTTCATAGCCTACTCGAAGTGCGCTTAAATTTTTTTCCATAGCGTTTAACTCCCCGCAACACATATCAAAAATATTGATATTTAATAAACCTTTTTGCGTACATGTACAACAAAAAGACACATAAACAAAAACGCACAAAATGGGCCCGGCCGGATTTGAACCGGCGACCAACAGGTTATGAGCCTGTCGCTCTAACCTAGCTGAGCTACGGGCCCTTGTGCCATTTAATATGCTTGTTGGAATTTAATTTAAACGTTTTCCGCGTTTAAGGGTTTAGTGGAAAATTTAAAAGGGCTATTCTGCAAACAGTTTATGTCTTGGAGGAAGGAATTATGGAGCTAAAGGTTTTCACTTTACCCACATGTCCAGTCTGCCCAGTTGCCAAAAAAGTTGCGGCTGAAGTTGCGCAGAAGTTCGGAGTCGCATTTAGGGAAGTGAACATGGCAACCGAGGAAGGACTAAAAGAGGGATTAGCCTACCAAATAATGAGCACGCCAAGCATAATTATTGACGACGAAGTCATAGTCAAAGGGCGCCTCATTTCCAAGGAGAGGCTTGAAGAAGAAGTAAAAAAGCGAGTGGAAAAGTGGAGGGAGCGAGCCGCCAAAAGTAGTGACGTATAATACAGCGGAGAATCTTCTTGGAAGTTAAAAAAGCCCTAACAGTCTTTCATTATGCCGAAAAAATAAAATCAAACCTAATTTTGGCTGCAAAACTTTTAGAATCTTTAGGGAAAATTAAGCAAGAGGACCTTGCTGGCGCCGAGAAAATGTTTGTTGCATATTTAAGCACGCTCATTTCAGAGGTTAATATCGCAGCTAACGCTTCTGGAGTTAAGGAATTCATGGATGTAAGTGCAAAGCTTGATGAGGCTGTTGAACAGACGCTGTAGCATAACTATTCTGCGGTAATGAAGCCTGTTTCCGAAGCTATATCCATCGCAACCACAGGTGGCAGCAGCGCCGCGGAAATTTTGAAGGAGAAAAACCTAATTTAGCCTTGCGTCCTCACGTAGTGGTAAAGGTATTCCTGCGCATAACCAGCATAATCGCCAAAATAAGTTCTCCCAAAAAGGTTAAGCGCGTTGTACTCTGAAGACGTTAAGGAACTTTTGCTGGACAATTTCGCCACAAAATCTATTGGAAAGTGTTGTGCATAAAATTTTAGGATGGCGCGCCTCATCCAAACATCTACTGGAAAAGCCTCAAACTTTTCCAGAGCAAAGAGCAACACGCAATCCGCAACTTTGCAGCCCACGCCTGGAAAACGCAAAAGTTCACTTTTAGCCCTTTCATAACTAACTTCTTTAAGCTGCTTAAAATCAAAGTCGTTTTCGCACATAATTTTCGCTGTTTCATGCACATATTTTGCCCTATAACCAATACCGCATTCCAACAATTCTTTAACTGACGCCTTCGCAATTCTTTCTCTTGTTGGAAAAGTGTAAAATTCCATTCCATCAAAGCGTACTTCTTCTCCAAACTTTCTTGATAAAGCTTCAAGCATTCGCATAATCGCTGGAATGTTTTTGTAAGTTGCACAGATATAGGATATTAGGCACTCCCACGGTTCTTGGCGGATGATGCGCAACCCTTTTGAGGTTTTTATGGCGTTTTCTACGTGTTCGTCTTTGCAGATTTTCCTGTAAATCATTGGTAAATTGTCGTTCAAACCAAAATAGTTCTTTGCGAAGTTTTCGTCAACATTTTCAAATTCAAGCCGCCTACAATTTTGTCGTATTTTAAATGCTTTTTCTCCAACAATGCCATACCACCATCCGCCACGCTTAAACCATCTGAAGGCTTGACCACAACAAAGCGTAACATCCAAATTGAACGGATTTAAAGGCTCTAGCGTTATCTCCATTCCTGTTTTGGCTCCCGCTGAATGTTTTTGCGCATAAATTTCCAGTTATGCGAAACTTGAAAGCCGAGTTTTCGCAGGAGGCTCATCGAAGAAATGTTTTGTTCAACAGTGTATAACGCAACAGAATCGTATCCACGCAGATACAGAAAGTTCATTGCACGACAAGTTAATGCACTAGCAAGCCCCTTACCGCGATATTGCGGAATTGTCGCCGCTGGACCCATGTATCCCCTCTTTCCACCATAATATGCGTTGTACTCCGTATCTGGCCGCGAAACAACAACAGAAACTATCTTGCCGCCATCATCCGCAACATGTATCCATTCCTCGCTGAAAGGCGGATGCTCATCTTTCCAGCGCTGAATCGCACCTATGCTAATTCTTTCCCAGCCGAAACCCACATTAACAGCCTCAACAAACGCTTTTTCCTCATCTGGTTTTAGACTGCGGAGTGTTATGCCCTCTGGAACTTTTGGAGTTGGCTTTAACCCATCAAGCTTTGTGATCATTTGGTATAATCCGCCTTCGGCTTTGTATTCACGTTCAATCCAATCGTTGATTTTTGGGCTTTCGGCATCGACAGCCGTGAAAACGGCTGAACCTTTAACGTTGCTTTCAATCGCTTTAACTAACGCGTCTTCAACAGCTCGTTTATTCTCAATTTCTTTTGCGGCAAGCCACTCGATTTCCTCGCCCCAATGACCTTCCCTGTATGAGGCAACGCCCAAAATTTCGCCTTTTGCTTCTGCAACAAAAATTTTAACGTTTCCGTGTTGAATCCACGAGCGAATGTCATCTTCGTAATAAGGGGTAAATTCATAAGCTTCCCTATAGGCATCATTAAGCAAGTTGACTATCGTGGTTAAATCCTTCTCGTCGAAGTTTCGAATTTTGATGTTGCGCATTTTCGCTATTGCACAAGGTTGGAAAGGTGTAATAAACCTTTACTTCGTATGGAAAATTTTAAGCGCGAATGAATTTTCTTGAAATTGAACGCTTTTTCCCAAAGAACTTGTTTTCGAGTTTTTTGTTTTCCGTGATTATGTATACAAACACATTCGCTTTTGAAATGCCGCTCTCATCTATTGCAAAGTTGTTGTGGAAAGAGTTTAAATAACAAAACCCTACATTTAGCGTCTACTTTGGTTATAAAAGCACTAAATTTCAGCGTGAAACAAATGAAATGCCCATACTGCGGCTCCGAGAACATCAAAACCCTTGAGACAAGGGATTCGCCAGACAACACCGTTAGGAGACGTAAGGAATGTGCAGACTGCGGAAAACGTTTCACAACTTACGAGTATGTGGAGACAATTGAGCTTATGGTCAAGAAGAAGGATGGAAGACTTGAAAGATTCGACCTAAACAAAATTGTCCGCGGTCTGCAGAAAGCATGCGAAAAGAGACCCGTAACAATGGAGCAGATTCGCGAGTTGGCAGAACGCGTGAGGCAAGATTTGGCGAGGCTTGGAAAGGAAGAGGTTAGCTCGCAGGAGATAGGCGACTTGGTTATGAAGTATTTGAAGAATCTTGACCGTGTCGCTTACATTAGGTTTGCTTCAGTTTATAGGCGGTTTGAAGAGCCAGAAGATTTTCGTAAAGTGCTTTTAGAGGTGAAAAAATGAAGTTTGTTAGGAAACGTGATGGACGTTTAGAGGCTTTTGACCAAGAGCGTATAACAAACGCCATTTGGAAAGCCGCCAAAGCTGTCGGCGGAAAAGACCGTGAACTAGCCAAAAAATTAAGCGACAAAGTTGTTGAAATACTCAAGCAGCGATTCGGAGAGGAAGGCGTCCCAACAGTTGAGGAAATCCAAGACATTGTCGAAAAAGTGTTAATCGAAAATGGTCATGCACGCACAGCCAAAGCCTACATACTCTACCGCAAACAACACCAAGACCTAAGGGAGCTGGCTTCGCTCTTAAGCTCAGCAGACCTTGTAGACCAATACTTGGAAATTGAGGATTGGCGCGTAAAAGAAAACTCGAACATGAGTTATTCTTTGCAGGGCTTAAACAATTACCTCTCATCCACAGTCATAGCCAAATACTGGATTACAAGGATTTACCCGCCAAAAATCGCGGATGCACACTTTTCTGGAGACATGCACATCCACGACCTAGGCGTTTTGGGACCATACTGCGTGGGATGGGACATTAAGGACTTGCTGCTTTCAGGCTTCGGAGGAGTCACTGGAAAAATTGAAAGTAAACCAGCAAAACACTTCAGAACAGCCCTAGGACAAATTGTCAACTTCTTCTACACGCTTCAAGGCGAAGCAGCAGGAGCGCAAGCCTTCAGCAACTTTGACACTTACTTGGCTCCGTTCATATACTATGATAAGCTAAGCCAAAAAGAGGTTGAACAAGCACTTCAAGAGTTCTTCTTCAACATGAACGTGCCGACGCGTGTAGGCTTCCAGACGCCCTTCACAAATGTTACGTTAGATCTGAATGTTCCAGAGTTCATGAAGGATGAACCCGTAATTGTCGGCGGACAAGTTGTGGAGAAAACCTACGGAGAAATGGAAGAGGAGATGAAAATTTTTAACACTGCCTTTGCCGAAGTTATGAGCCAAGGCGACGCAAAGGGCAGGGTTTTCACGTTTCCAATACCAACATACAACATAACCAAAGATTTTGACTGGGATTCACCAATATCGCAGAAAATCTTTGAAGTAACAGCAAAATATGGCGTGCCTTACTTCTCAAACTTCATAAACAGCGACATGAAGCCAGAAGACGTTAGAAGCATGTGCTGCCGCCTAAGAATAGACAACCGCGAACTCCGCAAGAGGGGCGGCGGATTCTTCGGCGCCAACCCATTAACTGGCTCGATAGGCGTTGTAACACTTAACATGCCGCGTATTGGTTATTTGGCTAAAAATGAGGATGAGTTTTTTGAGCGCTTGGAGGCGCTTATGGAAATAGCGAAGGATAGCCTAGAAATAAAGCGTAAAGCCCTGGAAAACTTCACGGAAAACGGGTTATACCCATACTCTAGGCGTTACCTCCGCAATGTTAAGGAAACTTTTGGGAAATACTGGAAGAACCACTTCTCAACAATTGGACTTGTGGGCATGAACGAGGCTATAATGAATCTCTTCGGTTTCAGCATAGCCTCACCAGAAGGTTTAGAATTCGCTGTCAAAGTGCTCAATTTCATACGCGAAAAGCTTGCAGACTTTCAAGAAGAGACTGGAAACATTTACAATTTGGAGGCAACACCAGCGGAAGGCACAAGTTATAGGCTTGCGCGCATAGACAAGCGGAAGTATCCAGACATAATTGTGGCTAATGAGCGTTACCTCTCGAAAGGCGCAGAACCGTTTTACACTAATTCTTCGCAGTTGCCAGTTGACTTCGAAGGCGACTTGTTTGAAGCTTTAGAACATCAGGAAAGTGTGCAGACGCTTTACACTGGAGGAACAGTCTTCCACATATACTTGGGCGAAAGGCTATACTCGTGGAAGTCCGCTGCCGAACTAATCCGCAAGGTAACGTGGAGCACGCGCCTACCATACTTCACCTTGACGCCAACGTTCAGCATATGCCCAACACACGGCTACACAAACGGCGAACACAAACAATGCCCAATATGCGGGGCAAAATGCGAAGTCTATTCGCGTGTGGTTGGCTACTTACGCCCAGTAGACCAGTGGAACGATGGAAAACAGGCGGAATTCGCCATACGAAGAACTTTCGACAAATCCGTTGTCATGACTGCTCCAGCAATTCCAGCGTGAAAAAGGGAAAAGCCAAATGAAGTTCAGCGGAATCCAAAAAACAAGCCTCATAGACTTTCCAGAAAAAGTAGCAACAGTGCTTTTCACGCCGGGCTGCAACCTACGCTGTCCATACTGCCACAACTGGCGCATAGTCGTAGACCCAAAACCGCCTTTCCTACAAGAAGAGGCTGCACTTAAGATTCTTGAAAGCCGCAAAAAATTTGTTGACGCCGTTGTAGTGACTGGCGGAGAACCAACAATGCATAAGGAGATGCCGCGATTCCTAAAGAAACTTAAGGAGAGAGCTTTCACGGTTAAGCTTGACACTAATGGTTTTTATCCTCAAGTGCTTGAACAGTGCCTTGCATACGTGGATTACGTCGCCCTAGACGTGAAAACATCAATAGAGAAATATCCAAAGTTAGGGGCAAAAAACGTGGAAGATTTACTACGCACGATAGAGATTTTAAAAACTGGAAAAGTCGAATACGAGTTCAGAACAACCGTCGTTCCAGGATTTGTAGACGCTGCGGATGTGCATAAAATAGGCGAACTTGTTAAAGGCGCAAGAACATTTGCCCTTCAACAGTTTATTCCAGACAACGCATTTGACGAGAATTTTAGGACTATTAAGCCATACCCGCCCACAACGATTTTCGAGTTTGCAGAAACCATTAAAAAATACGTGGACAACGTAGTGCTGCGTGTTTGAAGCGTAAAGTTTAAAGGTTTAATGGTTGGTTAAGGTTTCGATTGCCCTAAAAAGGGGTTTAAACTTTGAGTTTGGAAGAAGAAAGTTTAGAGGAAAGAAAGGCGAAGATGCTCATAAAACTTAGGGGCTATAAGCTGATTAAGAGAGAGAAATACGAAGACGTTGTCGGCTTTCTCGTTGAAATTCCAAAAGAGAAGGAAAAAGCAATAATATGGTGCATTCCAGAGGACAGCGCCGTCGGAATAACAGCAATAAACCGCATGCAAAAAGTGATGAAAGAGGAAGGAATCGAAAGAGGAATAGTAATCACTGGTGGAAGATACACGCATGCCGTCAAGCAAGGCGCAAAAAAGAAGAAAATTGAACTCCTGCCCAAAACTTTTCCAGCATTCGACATCTTCGAACACAAGCTTGTCCCAAAACACGAAATCCTAACAGAAGAGGAAAAAGAACAGTTACTTGCACAATACAAGGTTAAGCCATACCAACTTCCACAGATAAAGGCTTCAGACCCAGCCGTAAAAGCCATAGGCGCCAAACCAGGAGATATACTGCGAATAATCCGCAAAAGCCCAACAGCAGGCGAACACATAGCCTACAGATACGTAGTAGAATAGCCTTCTTTAATGAGTACTTGGACTATATTCATATCCATTGTTACTTTGTCCACACTTGAAAACACGTTCGCAAGATAAGCTGCATTAAAATTTTCTGGCGAGAGCTTTAGCCAAATAATCCTCAGCGCGCTTATAGTCATCAAGTAGCTTTTTGCCTTGCTTTGTTAGTTTCGCGCCGCCTCCACCAAATTTACCTCCTCTGTAAGTTTCTATCACTGGCTCACTTAATGTTTTTTCAATCTTTTTTAGATAGCTCCAAACATAACGGTAGGACATGCCAAGCTTCTCAGCAGCCTTTGAAATTGACTTTTCCTTTTCTATCTGCTCTAGGATTTTGGCTCCGCCTTTGCCTAAAACTGGTTTTCCTTCGTATTCTATCCATATTTTGTATGAAATTTTGCTCTTGTTTATTGTCATTGAATTCTTGTTTGTGGCATTAGGTTTATAAGTTTAAGTCGATATGATTAGGCAAACACATCGCATCTGCAGCATGGAGGTTGCTCAAAGATTATTCAAAGCCAAGTTTCAGCAGCTAAAGCGTTTACAGCCCTATTTTTTAGCTTTCTAATGGGCGTAGCCGCTGGACTAATTGGCGTAGGCGGAGGAGAATTCCGCATTCCAGTATTACTCTACTTGATTGGACTTCCAATAATAGCAGCAGTCGCCGTGAACCTTCTCGTGGGACTGCTCACCGTCATCGTCTCGTTCCTGATACGTTTTCAATTGGGGCTACTGGATGCGCAAGCAATTAGCGTAGCTTTAACAATGTCTGCTGGGTCTATAATTGGGAGCTATTTGGGAGCAGCTTTAACTGAAAAGTTCAAGGAGGATTTTTTGAAAAAGGGTTTAGCTGTTCTCCTAGTCATAATTGGGTTAAAAATCGGGCTTGAACCATTCATCCACACTCCACCATTGTTTGAGTTCACGTTAGGCTTTGTTGAAGAAAACTTTTTGGCGGCACTTGTCGGCGTGGTTATAGGCGTAATTTCTGGGATGCTCGGCGTCGCTGGAGGCGAATTCAGAATACCAGCTTTAATCTACATTTTTGGCTTTGACATAAAAGTTGCTGGAACAGCAAGCCTTCTTGTGTCTATACCCACGGTTGCCACCGGCTTCATAAAACATCGCCAGATGGGACACATAAACATAGATGCAACAGTAATAGCGGTTATAATGAGTATAGGCTCTGTTGTCGGCGCGTTTATCGGGGCATCGCAAGCGGCATTTGTGGAAAAAGATGTTCTGAAAGTGCTTTTAGGTGTAATTCTCATTTTAGCAACTGTTAGAATGATTAGTAAGCCATAACAAAATTTAGGCAGAAGCCTTCTCATTAGCCAATTCATAAAGAATTACTATGGCTTCGCCGAGTGGTATACCCAATCTTGCCGCTAATTCTTGGGGAGTTATGTCTGGTTTCTCGTGGAGTATGACTTCCCTCGTGTAAGCTTTATGACCCGCATACAAAACTAATGCATGAACAGTTTCCACAAGTATTGGCCAAAGTTTCTCTTTTACATATTCTTCTAGGCTCATGGCTCATCAAAATATTATATCTGCATACTGGTTAAATATGCGGTTTGCCCCTTTCACCGCAAAGTATATTTCTCTAGAAAAGTGATTAATGCCTTCAAGTTTGGAAAAGCCAAAGTGAGAAGTAAACCATGAAAATTGGTGCTGTAGTCTTCGACTTGGATGGAACAATAGCAAGCTTCAACATAGACTATAGGGCGGTTAGGGCTGATGTTCGAAGTCTACTCATAAGGTTGGGAATGCCAGCATCAACGCTCTCCATAAACGAGAGCATATTCGAAATGTTGAAGAAAACTGAAATCTTCATGAAGAACAATGGGCAGTCTGAAAAGGCAATTGCCAAAATCCGCAATGAAGCACTGGAAATAGCCGAAAAATACGAGTTGGAAGCCGCCAAATACACAAGTCCATTTCCAGGAGTGAGAGAAACATTAAAAGCACTGAAGGACAGGGGCTTAAAAATTGGGTTATGCACAATAAACAGCGAAAAATCCACAGAGTTCATACTAAAAAGGTTTAGAATAAGGGAATTCTTTGACGCAGTGACACCTAGAAACAGCGTTAAAAACGTTAAGCCAAACACTGAACACCTTGAGGTTACACTAAAAGCCTTAGAAGTTAAACCTCAAGAAACTGTGGTTGTTGGCGACAGCGCAATCGACATGAAATGTGCAAGGGATTTAGGCGCCATAGCCGTTGGGATACCGACTGGCGTTTCAAATACGAAAGAATTGATAACTTCTGGAGCAAACTACATCATAACTTCGATAACAGATTTGCCAACGCTAATAGGCTATATAGACAAAAGCGTCGGAGAACAAAGCGAATCTTAAGCTGGCTTAAAGTAGTATCTGGGCCATTGGGGCCATTCTTGTGTTGCCGCGCATGTGCCAAAATCAATTGTTAAGGACATTCCTATTTTTATCTGTTCTATGGCGATTCCTCTAATCATTCCTGGAATTTTCACGCCATTTTCAAGTTCAACTATGCCAACAGCGTATGGCGCCATTCCCTGAAACTGCGTTGGAGCCACGTGGATGACCGTGTACGTTAGGAGTTTGCCTTTTTGTGGAAGTTCAACCCATCCAAAATCTTTTGAGTAGCATTTATCGCATAAGATTCTTGGCGGCAGATGAATTTTTCCGCATTGCTTGCATTTGGCGCCCATAAGCTTTCCCTGGAGAATATGCCTATAGAACTGTTCGATTGTGAACTGTGATGCTTGTTCGCTCATTTGCTCAACCTCTCCTGTAAATGTGAACAACCGCTGTGGCGCCTGAACCACCAACATTGTGCGTTAACCCTATCTCCGCATCTTTAACCTGCCTCTTCTCCGCTTGACCAGTCAACTGCAAATAAATCTCATACGCTTGAGCGGTTCCAGTTGCGCCAACTGGATGCCCCTTAGCCTTTAATCCGCCGCTTGTGTTCACTGGAATTCTTCCTCCAAGCTTGGTTTCTCCACTTTCGGCTAGGGCGCCGCCTTCGCCCGGTTTGCAGAAGCCCAAGTCTTCGTAAGCTATTATTTCGGCGATTGTGAAGCAGTCGTGAACTTCAGCCACATCTATGTCTTCTGATCCTACACCAGCCAGTTCATACGCCTTTTTCGCAGCTAGTTTCGCAGCCCTAAGCGAAGTGAATTCTTCTCTTTCATACATGCCTATTGTGTCGCTTGCTTGTCCGCTTCCAATTATATGGATTGGCGTATCCGTGTATTTTTTGGCAAGCTCTGGCTTTGTTAGGATTAGGCAGCTTGCCCCATCAGTAATTAAGGAGCAGTCGTAAAGCTTTAGGGGCCAAGCAATGACGCGTGAGGACAAGGCGGTTTCTATGGTTATTTCCTTCTGCATGTGCGCCTTTGGGTTTAGGCTTCCATGATAATGGTTTTTGACGGCTATTGTAGCCATCTGCCTTTCTGTCGTGCCATACTTGTGCATGTGCGCCGTAGCCATCAAAGCAAACAAGCCTGGAAAGGTTATACCATGCCACTGTTCAAAGGGAAAATCTGAAGCCATGGCCAAATATTCGGTGACTTCAGGCGTTGTGCGATGAGTCATCTTTTCAACGCCGCCAACCATAACGACATCGCATAAACCAGAAAGAACAGCGTATATGGCGGCTCTTAACGCAGCGCCAGAAGAAGCACATGCGGCTTCGGTTCTTGTTGCAGGTATAGGAAGTAGTCCAGCCCAGTCAGCTGCGGTAGCCCCCGTATGTCCTTGATGCTCATAAGATTCGCCCATGTGCCCAACAAAAAAGGCTTGAATATCTCTTTTTGGGTCCAGTTTTGGACAGCGTTCAAATGCTTCTTTTGCTGCTTCTGCGAAAAGTTCCCTTGCGTATAAGCCTTCGCGTTTTCCAAACTTTGACAAGCCAGCAGAAACAATTGAAACTAGGGGTTC
>Ga0315298_1001309_pt1 | contig 46306 bp, 50 predicted proteins | sample WHS_1_MG_FD_203077 | JGI IMG/M metagenome (GOLD analysis project Ga0315298, IMG submission 203077) | Extremophilic microbial mat communities from Washburn Hot Springs, YNP, Wyoming, USA - WHS_1_MG | ecosystem: Environmental > Aquatic > Thermal springs > Hot (42-90C) | place: USA: Wyoming...
GCATTACGAAGAAAGTCTTCGTGATAGCCATGGCCGAACGGTGAGTTTATCATTGTTCGGTCACGCGGTTGAGAATCTGAAGAATCGTAAGATTCCTGGATTCATCATGAAACGTGTTGAGAATATGGATGGAATGATTAACCGTGGGGTTAGTTTTTCAACCAGTTTTTGCACATAGCCAATTTCTTGACAGGCTTAAGATCCTCAAAGACAGTCTTTTTTTGTGTTTTGTCGTAAATTGATTTTTCAAAAACACCTTCGTATTCAAAAATATTGTCGTAAGCGAACGATCCACTCACCAGGTAATCATATTTTTGGTTTGCTGCCATGGTGTTTATTTTAAACCTTACGTATTTTGGGTAAATCGGTTAAATCATTTTCAAAGATAATATTAATGATTTTTTGTGTTTTAAGCAAATTTGAAAGTCTGGTTGGTTTTATCAAAGCTATTGGTTAAAAAAATTGAGCGCCTAAATTCGGCTTTGGGACCAAATTTTCGACGCTCAATCAACCCTAGCCGTGTTCTAGCTATGATTAAAGAAGCATTTCCGTTTCGGAATTTGCGGTCATGTTCGCCTCGATAGCCACATCCATAGCCTTGCGAAGCTTTTCAGCATCGAGAGACGGCCAAAGGGCTATCATTGCATCCATATTCTTGTTGATGACCTGAACGCTGGCCTTGGTGAAATCACCGCTTAGTGGGTCACCGAGAACCAGGCATTCGTGACCTTTGCCTTTTCGCAAGAAAATGTTCAAGTTGATATTGTCTTCAAGATCGATCATGTCGCGCCAATCTTCTCCTGTATTGACGCTGTTTTTAAAGATCTTGTCGAGCGTATTGCAGAAATCAGAATAGTGACGATCGAGTGGGCGATTGAGCTTGGGGTAATAATGCCGCAAGCCATAAATGCTGGTTGCATCAGCAGCTTGTTCGCTGATCTCTTCAAGAGGTTCTGTCATATACAGGACAGCACCTGCATCTGTCACCATGATATCATTGATATGCAAGGTGTGTCGGCTGTTCCTGATTGATGGTTCGCTCGCGATAATGCTGGCATAAACCATCATATTGTCCGCATATTCTCCAATACGAATAACGATATCAGGAAAGTCTGGAGAAGCGTAGCTTTGGGTTTCTTCTGTCTCGGAAACCACTTCGAATCCTTTGCTTTCAAGGAATTCGACAACCTGGTCAATTCTTAGGCTAGCCATGGATCTGAATTCTTCAGAACCAAAATTGTATGTACTCACTTTGTTTTTCCTTTGTTGTCTTCATGTTTATTTTTAATCTAAAAACTGGATTATTTAACAAAATTAATATGTTATAGCGACTTTTGTCAATTTATAAAATTCTGAAACTTTGTCTAGGTTTAAAAAATTGAAAAATATTGTTTTTATGTTCGACCGTCAACAATTCTGCTGACCGGCGAACATAAGGTTTACTTCGGCGTTCAAAACCTACTCTCTTTGCCACAGAGGATTCTACTTAAGTCCAATCCGATATCTATTCCAGTTTTATACAGTTCTAAATTTCCCATTCTTTCATATTCAGCGTAAATCGGTTCAAAACGTTCTGCGCCGGTAATCGGATTATTTTCAATTTTAATTCCTTTGCACATTCTATCTCCATCAAAATATTTCCAATTAATACATATCCTTTGTTCTCCTGGAATTTCAGGATGCTGGATAGGATTTTCATTATAAAGTTTCCGTTGAGCACGTTGTATGGGACTGAATACGCCGATCAACAAATCAAGTAAAATATCAATTATATTAATAATTTAACACCTCTTTCTATATTTTAATTTAGTTAAAAATACATATTGAATCTTTATTTGTAAAATACAACAATTTTAAAAACAGTCAATATTTTTAAAAAAATATCATTCTTTTCTTGGTATTTTCTGATCTGCCGTGTAGCATATTCATATGACCAGATCAGCGGTTTGCATGACTGATGCATCGATCAAGAAAGGGCCTGACAACGAGGCTTTGGTTGTGTTTGGGGTGGTCATATGTGAAAATGGGAATCCAGTTCAGACCTATTCCGTTGTTCCTCCAAAATCTACGATCAGACCTTTATCTCGTGACATCACGGATGCCGAGTTGGCCGCCGCTCTTGAGGGTTTGACCAGGTGTGCTATTGCCAAATATGATCATATTGAGCTGATCACAGATAATCGTGGTGTAGCCACTATGATGAACAGTGAAAGACGGACAAGAAGCCTTAAAAGCTTGTTTATCCGTGATCTCATTATGAGAATGGCAAAATACAACGGTATTTCTATCGATTATAAATGGAAATCCAGACGTCATAATATAAAAGCTGATTATTTGGCTAGCCGATCTAAAAAACATGTCAATTCGTCGATACCTGAAAGCGTTTTTGGAGATTATATAGCCATTGATGCCATTCCTGATTTAATCAAGGCAGCAGGCAGTCCAAATTGTTCTAGACTGTTAGATTGTTTTGAAACAGAGGTGTTTTTAACCAGATCCGCGTCTTGGCAAGGTGTTTCTTTATCGCGTGGGACCATTTGTATCACAGACAGGGCAACTCCAAGAGGAATAGCTATGGCTGCCGGTCTCCTGGCGACAGCCTTCATGACCCCCCAATCTCCTGTTAAAATGAGTTTTATGGATAAAAAAACTCATTTTGGGGTTACCCATGGTGATCTAGCTGTAGGATGGATATGGTTAATAGCGGATCATCTAGGATTGCCTGGCAATCTGCTCGTGCCGAATGAACATCTTGATGAGCTAAGAGAAAATCGTCATCAAGGATATGATATTGTTAAAGAAATTATTTATTATCAATCATCATTATACGATATCGACAACGGATTAGAAAATTTTCAAAATATAGCTATTGCATAAAAATTTTTAATTTTGTTTATGGTTAACATTGTAATATATTTTAAAATAAATTTTGTCAGGAGAAATGAGATGAAAAATATATCAGAACAAATTGACGATTTTTTAATAGACAATGTTTTTCAGAAAATCGTTGACCATCTAGATGTTGACAGACATAAAACATCATTATTTCTGAATAAAATTGTTTTTTCCGGTTATTTGTTTTCATCTTTTATAAAAGGAGAAAAACATTTCTACATTGGTTTAATAACAGGGATAGTATTTTTATTATTTTATGTTTTTTTAAATATACTTATTAAAGCTTATGAAAAACATGATGGAAACCAATATAATGCTTTACCATTGGCAAGGCTTAACCTATTTAAGATAAGAATTCTTTTCTTATTTTTTAGCTTGATTGGGTTTTTTAATTATCTTATTCAGAGATTTATTTTACACTCTATTAGTGAGAGACAAGATATTTTTCAATTATTCGGATCTATTAGTGGCATTTGTCTGATTACTCTGTGTTATCTTCTTGCGTGCAAGCCAGCAGATTATTTTGGTCCTGCTCAAAGAATTATGAGATAATTTTCAGTTTTTTGTTTTAAAATATCATTTTCAACAAGGAGAAACGAGAAATGAGTTATGCAAGAGTGGTTCCGCGTGATTTGTTTAATGAGGCAAATCTTCTGAAATGCTATGGCCAGATTTTCATTCAGCTTGAGAATGTCAGGGCTGAAGGCGTTTCAATAGAATATGATGGATCTGAATTCAATATCGTTCAGGATCAATCAAGTGGTTGTCTTTCTATTGAGAATGTCGTTCTTTTCATTAATGGAGAACCGCAGTCGTTGTTTCGTCCGCTCAATTCTCGTGAAGGCTATCCGCTTTATCTTACCGATGAGAATGATGACGAAATCAAGGTTTTTGATGAAGAAGGTCAATTTACGCCAGACATGTTGCGCAAGCTTGGATGCGCGCAATATGAAAATGCTCCTGAAGAATAATCATAAAAATGGCCGCCAATTTCTTGGCGGCCATTTTTATCAGTCTGGTTGATCAGATTACTGTAGTGAACCACTGGTAATCGTGGCTCCACCGCAAACATAGCTTCCGTTTGATGTTTTGTATGCCGTTCCACCACTATAAGTGACGTTGTTATATACGCCGCTATATAGGGTCAACGTTGAGCTACCCTGGCAGAGCGACTGGAATTGAGAAAAGGTCATTCCACTACCTGTAACCCATGCGGCATTATATCCATAGCCGTCTTGGAAGCCCCAACCAAATGAACCTGGATATGAAAAGCTTCCGGTTGTGCTTGGGCCATTTGGCCCAGAAGAGGCTACTTCTGCATAGATTGATTGTGTGCCAGATGAACTGGTGTATGCCAGGACGGTTGGCCCCCAGCTATCTCCCTGGGTTGTATAAACATTTGATGTTGGAGGACCATTAATCCCGTCTGCACCACAAGAATAAGTTGGGAAGCTAAGCTGAGTTCCGTTATCCTGGTCAAAATAATAAGGATTTGGAAGAGCGGCAGCAGGAGCACAGTTTTGTGCAAACGAAATATTCTGTGGTGAAATACCAGAGCCTATATTTTCAAAAACATTTTTTAGATTGACGCCAGTCAAGCTGATGAATGCAAGAGCAAGTATTACGATTAAACTAGCAAGAATACCGTATTCGATGGCAGTGACGCCACGACGATCTTTAAACTTTGACATAACTGACATGGCATCGAGGTTCCTTAAAGGGTTAAACGATTTTTTATACATTAATTTTTTAAAATAATCAAACGTTTTTTTGTTTTCAATATGGTTCTGGAATATCGGTTTTAATTTCTTCATCACGTCCGTTTTTCGGCTCATGAGGAGTTCCGCCATATGCCAAACGATCGTATATTTCCTTAAGAATTTTCATATCTTTAAAATTGGTTTCAAGACATGAAAACGGCCTGTCTTCAAACCATACGCCAGCATGATCCACCGTTCCAGTGTCCGTAACTGAGGAGGCATCCCGGAGTGGGTCTGACCCACCTGTTGCAAACTTCTGCTTCGCCTTGCGGCGAAGCCCCCTGGTTAACCAAGCTCTCTGGGTTTCTCCTTCAAGCTCCGTCCTTCAGGGCGGGGTAGCTGACGTCGATTTCCTTATTTTACAAATCAAATTGCTTTTATAACGATATAAACTATTAATCAAACATTAGTTTAATTTTTAAAGCGGCGCGGTCGATACCTTCCTTCTTCACACAACGTAGATCAACGCATCAACCAACCGACCGCGCCTTGTCTATTATATCGAAAAACTTGCAACCTTATATAGGTCGTGGTTCAACGAATCCGATCAGCCATAGCCTTGTTGACTGACTGTCCAAGGATTGAGCATTCTGCCATAGCCGGATTTCCTCCACTGGTAACCCGGCATGATACTGGACCATTTTCCAAAATGTTTTGCAAAGACCTGGTTGCATTATATCCACAATGATAGGATAGCCCATTAGATCCTGCGCATAAATGATTTTTGGAAACAGCAGGAACGCCGGACAAGACGATCGTATTGCCTTTCAAAACGAACATATTACCAGCAACGGCTTCACCACGACCACTGACGGTCTGTCCAGCCGATAAATTAGCCGATTGAGAGGGAACCGGAGGCAACACGATCGAAGGCTTGGATAATTTTGTTTTGGGAGGAGATTTTGGCTTCTCATTTTGCGGCATTGGCGGGTTATTCTGTTGGTCATATTGACCCATGACACCTTGCGCCAGACTGCCAGCCGGTCCGCCATATCCAGGTCTGGCATATGGCGTTGTCGCGTTCGGAGTAATCGTGTTCACCAAAGCCTGGGTTGCCCCATATGCGGCTTCATAAGGAATATTATTTGGGGTGTAGATTACCGTTGTTCCATTAGCCATGGCATAACTTGGGATGGCTATACCCATTAGGATAAAAAGCTTTTTCATTTTGCACCTTCAGGAACGCGAGCGAATTCAACAAAAATATCGTCTAAAGGTTTTTTGTCTTTATCGGTATATAAGTTTTTGTTGGTCGAATTATTATTCGAAATTTCAAAATGAATTTGTTTTTTGCCCTTGGTCCCATATTGACCGGTTTTATCGGTAACCGGCGTTATGGTAATAGCCAGGCGATTGGGGTTTCCATTGATATCCTTGATAGATAATGTATAGCTGGATAATAACCAGTCTCCGTATTGGCCGTTCTTATTGTCGTGCGGTTCAACCAATAAGAATGTTTCTGTTAAACCGGATCCGGCAAAATCAGCCTGTTTTATGATAATTTGCTGTTCGTTTTGAGCCAACTCGCCCATATAATTGCCGGAAATAACAATATGAAGATCGTCGATCATTTTTGTTTTAAGACCGGCCATTACGGGATGTGACATCCCTATCATGGAAAATCCTAAAAATAATGTGGCGGCTTTTCGCATATGGAACCCGATAAATTGTGATCTGATTTGAAATCAGTTTCAACGGAAGATACAGATATATGCCTTTTTTCTCAAGTTTTTAACATATGAATGTTTTGAAAAAGCTTGTTCTGTATATATGATAGTATTTTAAATTAACGAAAGCGATACAAATGGCAGAACCAGGTTTTTTTGCTTCCAATGGTTATTTGACCAACGTCAGAAACGTTGAGATGTATCGTCAAGTCGATCTAAGTGGCACTGGCGAAAAAGCGATTGCCAGTTTTCAAGCTACGATTGCCGATGTCATTGAACAGCAAATGCTTGTGAATCTTGAACATGCAGGCGTTGAAATCAAGAAAGTTGTCGGTTATTTCGACATCCCATTTTATCCTGATAAAATTGACAGAAGGTTGATGACAGAAGCAAAAAATAATTGTCTTAAATACAAAATAGATTCAAAAAGCACCATGTCTGTCAATATAATAGCTTTTCAAATCAAGAAACCGATTGTTTTATCTTTTGGAAATTTAAATGATAGAATTGAAGAAAAAGATTTTTATGGTCGCAAAAAATATAAATTAATCCCAAACGATTGGGCCATAAATAAAGAAAAGTTGGAAAAATATTTGTCTAATCGCGAATATCTAGATTTTCCATTTTTTATTGATAGTGAAGAAATCAACAAACATAAGGTTTGGAGTTCAGAATGGAGTGAAAGTCAGAATATAGAAAATATTTTTAAATATTATTCTGAATATGTTGAAATATTAAAAAATAATATAGCTAAAAACAATAATTACGACAATACATTAAAAATAACAAATGAATTTAACAATTAGATATTTTTATTTAATATTTATTTTTATTTGTTTATACTTATTTTGTATTATATAATTATTTTATATTTTATAATTGTTTCTTATTTAAGATTTTAGGATATTCAAAACTTGTCTTTATTTATGTGTGTCATATAGAGCAAAAAATAATTTCAAATTTAAACGTTTAGTCACTTGCAAGTTTTTCGTTTATGGTCAATAAAGTGGTCAGCGAGGATACAGCTTCTTCGTGTGGTCAAGCAAAAGATTTTTTTTGGTAAGGCAAAAGACAATGAGCACAAGCCGTTTTGGCAACCGTCCCAAGGCTACTTTTACCGGCAGTGGCCCTGGTCGTCCTCCTCAGCAGGTAGCTGGTTTTCTCGTGAATTATCACGTTGGCCCGCAGCCGGACCCCAAGAACGATCATGTCGATCTTGCGATTATCCATCCTATTATGGATAAGGACGGCAATGTCATTTTCCCTAAATATGATGAAAATGGCAACCCTTCTACCATCATTAAGATGTATCAGCAGACGCCGCCTGAACTGATGAAGCGTGCTGCAAATCTCCAGCCTCGCACTATTCATGGTCTGACAAAGACCCGTGGTTCTGGTGCAGCTATCATGCCTGGTGGGGTTGTCTATTTCCACGGCGTTTACCCTCAGGCTGACGGAACATATCGCGCTCAGGGTGCTCATGGTATTGCTTCTGTTGAAGACCTGAGTCCTCGTGAGAATAAAGTTACTGGCGTTGAAACGCCAGCGGCAAAGATCGTTCCCGAAAACGTCTTCATTCAGGTTCGTCCGGTTTCTCGTGATGCCCGTGCTCGCTTCAAGGCTGACGGGACAAATGCTCGTCAGACCGTCATGATCTTCGAGCCGATGAATGCGATTCCTCTGGAGGCCGACGCAAACGGCAGCTTCATTTCTGCCATCAAGCAGATGATTGAAGAAAACCGTAATTACGCTAATGGATACAATGTCCCTGGTGCTTTTGCGATCATTGCTCGTTCCATCGAGCCGCAGGAAGAGTCATGGCGTGATCGTATCGGCAACTGCCTTAAGATCTCAACAGAGAAGAAGGATGGCACCAACGATTATGCCATGATCGACGCTGACACCGCTTTGGAGCGTTTCTTGAAGGCGTCCAAGGCTTCTCCGATCAGTCAAGATCTTCCGGAAATTCTCTCTGGTGAACTCAAGGGCTACACCGTGACTTACGTCCCCGGACTGGCTCCGGCTCAGGGTGCTGGACTCAGTCCGTGCAGCACAACCGATAACGGACGCGTACCTTTCGATCGCTCTGAGACTTGCCGCATCTTCGACACCGATCCAGACACCGGCAAGACTATCGTCGTCGATCGTGGTGTAACTCCAGGCTTCGTTTCTCTGGCATATGTTCAGAATGGCGAAACCTACATGTTCAACCTCCATGAACAGTCGATCCGTGGGTATTCTTTCACCATTGGTGATATGCCGACACCGGATATGGCTGAATGGCATCGTGAGGCTGCTCTTGCTTATGGTCTTGGCAATATCGAAGAGGCGAGAAAGTATGGCCAGCAGATCAAGAACAGCCAGGCCAACGAGCATGAGCCAGATCCTCAGCATGAAAACTCCGGAACCGGCTCGGCTTCCGGAGTTGGCGGAACAGATCCGGGCGAAGTTCCATTCTAATCTGCCCATCTAAATAAAAAGCGCTCGGTTTCGAAAGATTCCGGGCGCTTTTTTATATGGATATTCATTAAAATAGAATATACTTGAAACGAGCCGATCATGTCGGTTTGGTATGGGTTTTTATGGGAGATCGGCTGTCGTGTCTGGAACTGGATCGCCACCTGATTTAAAGTTTAGAAGAAACTTAGGTTTCAGAGCAATCAATCCAAAAGCTGGAATGGTAAAAGCCGCTCCACAAAGAACTCCAGTCGTTGACAAACCCAACACAACAGAAAAGACAACTGAAAATCAAACCTTGTCGATTGCGGAAATTCGAGAAGGAGAAGATGTCCATCAGGTTCCTTACATACCAAAATCTAAAATGCAGCCTACCGGAGCCATGATTTCAAGTTCACTGGCGGCGGCGACATATGAAGCATTGAATAAACTAGTCGATAAATATGGCGATATAGATGAATTTGTCTTGACCAAACTCGGCATGTCCGAAGATGAAATGCGTAAAGCATTCAGCGCCGAACAGGTCGATTCTATCGCTCTTGGAATTTCCTCAATTATCAATAATCGCGAATTCATTCTCGGGGATGTAACCGGTTTTGGTAAAGGCAGAACCCAGGCAGCTATTGCCGCCTATATGATCCGTGAAGGCCACAAAGTTATATTCTTGTCTGAAAAATCACACCTTTTTAGCGATTTCTGGCGTGATATCAAAGATATCGGCATGGAAGATCTGTTTGGCATTCCGATTATCATGAATGCCCAGAACAGCAATATCAGTGATATGGAAGATGTTGATAAAAAAGGTAAACCTAAAATCCTGTTTCGTCACGAACCTGATTTGATCAAAAACATTCTAGCCAAACCACATTGGCCAGAAGGCCGCAAGATTATGTTCGCCACGTATTCACAATTTAATCGAGGCGATAAATTCGTGAATCCAGGCGATGGATCATACGGACATATTGCCAGACCTCCTAAAAATGTCGCCTTGATCGAAATGGTTAAAGAAGCCCTTTTGGCATGCGATGAAAGTCATAATATCGTTCAGAATTCAAATGTCGGAATTACCAATCAGGAAGCCAAAGCAAACGCTTTGGCTAAAATAAATTCATCGGCCACAAATGGTAGAACCGTATTAGAATTAATGTCTTATGGCGGCGTCATGCCGTGGTTGCTACCGATTTCTGCCTTTGGCGGACATGACTTTAAAGCCATGGGCTATGTCAACCGCAGAGCTATGGCAGAAGCCAGCACGGTTCGAGCCGCCAGAGAAGGCGCTTTAATCAGTCGTCAGCATGACATGAGCAAAATGGTCATGCAAATCACTGATATCGCTGAAAATAATGAAAAAATAATAAGTTACGAAGAAGCTTTTTCAAAAGCAGAACGTAAACTTGCATCGCTCTGGCAGATCACTGCAAGCCTTGTAAAGGAAATGAATGCGAACTCTGAAGGCGTTTGGAGCGCAACTCCACCTAATTTTGGCGCGGTTCATTCTTTGCTATCACAAAATTTTTCGGTCGCTTTGCGTCTCGAACATGCCGTTGAAACAGCAAAAACCAAACTATTGGAAGGCAAAAAATATATCGGAGTCCTTAGCAATACACAGGAATCCGCCATGCGCAATATTCATGAAGCCCACAAGCTTTATCAAGAATGCTTGGAAACCCAGGATCCTGAAGATGAAGTTCCTCCAGTTCTTAAAAGACTTAAGAAAAAACCAGATTTTAAAGATCTGATTTTATTGGCGGCTCATAGACTGACACGCGTCCTTATCAGAGAAGGTAAGTTGACAAATCATATTAATTTGATTTCCAAGGAAATTCTTGCCGGTCTAGATGAACTCGAATTATCATTGGTCGATTTCCCTGATCTGCCAATTTCACCATTAGATTATTTAAAACGCCGCGTCGAAGAAGAAGGGCAAAAACTTTACAGGGCAGGTAAAATTGAAAAACCATGGCGTGCTGGAGAAATATCAGGACGTAGCCTCGGCATCGACAAAAACGGTGAAATAACCAATTTCAGCGGTGAAGATCGTAATGCCACCATTTATGGCTTCAATAATGGTGGGGCTAATTGGTATGACACTCTCTTTTTGACAAGAGCCGGTGCTGTTGGTACGTCACTGCATGACGCTGTGAACTTTAAAAGTCACGGTGTTCGCCATATGCAAGAAATCGAGACCATACAGAACGTGATCGAACGAATCCAGATGTGGGGACGTGTTGCACGTCGCGGTCAGGTCACCGATCCTGAATTTTCCATGTTGAGCAGTTCAATGCCTGGCGACCTTTATTCAATGGTAAGCCAGTCCAAAAAAGTCGCTGACGTTTCTGCCGTGGTGGCAGGAAGCTCAAAATCTCTTCGCATGGTAAAGGATATCCCAGACCCAATCGATTCCGCAGGAGAAAGAGCCGCAAGAGGAATTTTGGGAGACAATCCACAGCTTCGATTGAATTTGATGATTTCAGTCGGGGAAAACGATTCAAGCGATGAAGACGGATTGGATGTCGACGATAAGGCAGATGAATTTGCAACAGCATTTGCTTTGCTTCGCAGAATTCGTCTGCTTTCCCCAATCAGTATGCAAAAACATGTATTCGATCAGTTTTTGCGCCGTCGCGAAGAAATTGTTATGGCATATCCAGAAGAGCCACCAGTGCTTGCCGGGGTATGGAAAACCATTGAAACAGTTACCGTAGATCCGGAAGGATCATATCATGGTAAAATCGATCTAATCAAAGTCGAAACAGACAGAAACGTCGTCCCTCTCGATTCCAAGCGTATCCGCGCCATGATCGCCAGTAATCGTGGTGAAGCCAGTCTTGAAAATATGGCTAATTTGATCGATCAGCAAAGGAATGGATACCTTGCTGAACAAGCAGCCAAACTGGAAATCGACAACTGGCAAAATGCTTTACGTGGATCCGCCGATTCTCCAATTAAAACCATCGCTCGCGATATCGATATCCTTAAAAAATTAACGCAAACGATTAAAGCCTCCATGATCGTGAAAATACCTGATGAAGGAGGACAGCCAAAGCCTGTCATCGTAACCAGGATACGATGCAGAGATGCTGGAAAAGCTTGTTTGCCAAGAGCTTACGAAATTGAATTTGTTAAAGCTGGAGAAGATCAGCCAGGACGAATCAGTTTTGAACCAATGGTGAGAATGCCACAGCTTTACGGACCGTATGAACCGGCCATCCCTCTCGATAAGGCTTTGGTATCATTCGATAAAGCTTTAACGAAATCAAACAAGATTACGAGAACACTTCTCTGTGGGGATCCAGTAGATGAAGTCCTGGCCGCCATAAGAATGCGTGGCGGAAGCAGAGCTAGCTTTAAAATGGAAATCAGGCCGGGATATGCTGTTTGGAAACACGGTATCCTTATCCCAAAACATCTTGAAAAGCGCGTCTTCCAAATTCCAGTCAGGGTTGGAACGCCAGATCAGGCAATGGATTACCTCAAGAAGTCTAATCTTCCCTTGAAAACAGATCCTCTTGGAGCTGGTAGAGGATTAATCTTGAGCTATGAAGAACAAACTTATCGTAGCAACGCCAAGTTGCGAGTCATGCGCGATGGTGGAGCACCACGTTTCCTGATCAATCAACTCCATTCAACAGCTCAAAAACTTCAAATACATCACGGAACCAAAGAAGATGGTATTCGTGTCAGTGTTGATGAATACATTATTAGATTTCTGGATATGATGATGGCTTCAGGTATCCCAATTTACGCAAATGGAGCAGATAGAAATTACATTCTTGGTATTGATAAATTGTCAAATCCAAGAGTTCCAGAAACAAATTTAAATAAAACGCATGGGACGAATCGTATATGGAATACATCTATGGATATGGATATGTAAAATTCATATCTAGATATTTTTATATATTTTTTATTTATCCATATTTTATCGCCATATTCGTGAAAACTTTTACTACATTTATACTTTGATAAAAAAACCTATTTTTAAAAAGATTTGTTATGCGTTTTTGTAATAGAAAGCAAAAAAACCTTTGTATGTAAGAAAAAAGTGTTGAAATAAATCTAGAATAATATATATTGTCTGTAGTTCGAATGTTTCGGGCTATTTTTCAAACATAGGAGATACTACATATGAATACCAAGGAAATCGCTGAAAAGGTCGCCACCGACCACGGTTTCACCAAGACTCAGGCCAAGACCATCGTCGATCAGGTTTTTGACAGCGTTGTCGCTGCTATGCTCGCCGGTGACAAGGTGAACGTTGCTGGCCTCGGCGTGTTCCAGGTTCGCGATCGTCCGGCTCGCAAGGCGCGCAATCCGCGTACTGGTGAGAGCGTCGATGTCGCGGCCAGCAGGAAGATTGCTTTCCGTCCGGCCAAGGGCCTCAAGGCTAGCCTGGTGGCCTGAAATAGGGGATAAATTTCCAGTATATTCTGGAAAATCCTCTGATACGATTTTAGGAGCGGCATTATTAGTGTCGCTCCTAAAAATTCTTTTTAAACCAGCAAATTCAGGAAACAAAAAACCGACGACAAAATCCCAAAGATGGATGCCATCACAGGACGATATCAATCGATATATTGCCAGTAAAGGCGTAACTAAATTGCCGCCAGCAATTGTTGGCGAAACAACCGCTAAATTAAACCCTGAAGATGAAAAAATTATCAAATCACACAACAGAGAAATGTTTAACTGGAACCGTAGTCTGGCAAGAAATGAGTCTCCTTTCAGTAGAGAGTGGCAGACTTACAAAATTAATGGTTTTGAAGGTGAGCCGCTTTTCATTCGCGATGCGATTACCCTGGATGATGCATTAGTCAGGATGAATCCAAAATGTCCTGAATGCGATGTTGTCAACAAGATCTCATACATCAGATCTGCCTGATCATATCGGCAAATATTACGTAATTAATCAAAAAACTTTTTATTGTTTTGCGTATTCCTTAAATTGGCTTATCATATCAACGGAGAGTTTAGATGATCGTTTCACAAAGAACCGCATTGCTTGATGATCGAATCATGGGGATCTCCAAACGATTCGATGCCCTGCCTCGTGAAATGATGGATCAAGATGATTTTGAACAAATCAAAATCTATACCGGCATGCTTTCATCCATGAAAGTCATGCTGATCGAAGCAAATGACATGCTTGAACCAGATATCGAAGTCCCGCCAGAAATTGAAGAGATTTTCAGAACTTGTGACGCATCTATTAAAGATATCGAGACCGCTCTTAAAGAAGCCGAAGATCAGGTTAAAGCGACAAAACAATCCGAAAAATCAAAAACAGCAGCAGCTTTCATGAAGCTGGTTCGACCATCATGAGGTGAGTTATGTTTAAAAATTTGACCGCAAAAGCAGCAGCTCAAGAATTCGAAAAAAACCTGTCAATTTACGCCAAGCGTAATAGCATCACAGCCAACAATATAAATAAGGCTGCGTCAATTTCACGGCAATCTTTTAAAAAAGATCTTGCAAGCTTTAGAGAAACGGCCAAGACAACGATTTATATGACCGGAGCTATTATGCTTTTTAGCGTCATATCAGAACTATCAAATAAAACCGGCATAAACGCTATTCATGCAATTCAAACAGGACATGATTTTGTTAAAAGCGCAATTGATACTATTAAAAATAATGGATATCAAAATAATATAGATATAATTCTAAATGCGTCGGCAATTATTGCTGAAACCGCAATTTTTGTTTTTAGTATGGAAAAGATATTGGAGGATATCCAGGTTAATTTTAATAAAAAACTGAATTATATGTCAGCCGTATACAAGAACGAAGCCGAAAAAGAATATGCACACGACGCGTAGATTTTTTAAAAATTTGTTTTCTTATCCTTTCTCAATTGGCTTTCTGGACAGATTAGCATCACCTGCTCTTATATGGTCAATTCCCGAAAGAACGTATGTGCGACTCAAATACACAGATCATCAAGCTAATGATAGATCTTTCTGTTTGTGCTGGCCATTCAATCGCTAAAATGGCATCCCGTTCAGGAGTGGATACCCTCAATTCAATAAAATCATCATGATCTTGAATTTCATGTGTATGATTTGAATGACCATCGCTATGATCGACAGTAGCATAACATGACAACAAAGCGGAAATCGCAAAAATCCACTTGTCTATAACCTCTTTTCTTTCATTAATCCGGTTGATATCATTTAATAAAGTGGTTTTTAATTCACCCAACCGGATTAATTCAGAACGACAAATGTTGATATCAAATCCCATATATTACCTGGTTTGGCTGGCCAATTTTGAATAATTCAAAATCAGATCTTTGACCATTTGGGGAGACGAAGCCGTCTTGAACCTGATAAAACTTCCTCCTGTGCCGATGATCTTCACATCTCCATAATTGAACCATGCACCAAAAATGCTCTGATCAATGGAAATATCCTCGACCTTCGCAGGCAAAATCTGGTCGGTCTTACGATCGAAAAATCCAGTTTTTACCGATATCGTGTCGGCATTCACAACATATTCAGTTGTGAAAATGTAATAGGCAATCCTGACAGCATTCAGAATGCCAAGGACAGCAAAAATAATCGGGATTAAATAAGACGGATCAAAATTCCCGAAATTCCCAGGAAATGGTTGATACATGAACATGATCTTCAGGATAACACCACCGATAACCCAACCAGCGGCATTGACGAATAAAATGGAATGGGGTCTTCCATTATACGTTTTTGATTGAATTGTATCAGACATCTGGTTTCGATTCCGCTTTCAGTTTCAGTTTTGGTTTCTTTATACTATCGATATCAGCAATTGCGAATAGACGGACCTCACTCTTTGCCGCTTCTTTTCCCTCAAGAATATAACCAGGCTTTGGACGCCATTCAGTCGAACCGAACAGAATCTTGTAGAAAAAACACGACGGACAGAATGCTCGATGCGCCAATTCGTGTAGCCAAATTCCATTACTGGCTTCGAAACCTCAAGAAGACGATGAAGCATGATATTCTCTTCTTTCAGTCGGGCGATCTTATCTTTACCCTCGATGATATCCAATAAGTCTCCTTTTATAGACTTTAACAGCAATCAAAGTCTATAATTTAAAACATTATAGATCAAAACCATAAGCCTTGACGATACTTTCAGAGATATTTTCGCCACTCTTATGTTCTGTTTTTCTATTGAGCAGATAATCGGTGATCATGTCCAGAATCATGCCGCTTGGCTTCATCGAAATAGCAACATTTGTGTGAGCGATTTCGATGGGCATAATTCCATTGGGATACATATCAAACTGTAGAGAGATCAGAAGATCCATAACCCGTTCCAGGCTATCCCCATAATATTGAGGATCGACCTTTCTATCTCTGAAAGGTTCTTCATCTGGATCGTTTGACTTTACTTTGAATGGATAAAGCAAGCTGACGCACATGATACGATTATGGCTCGGCTTCATCAGGATATCCTGGCCGTAGTAGGTTTCCTCGCCATAATCACTGGCGTCGACAGGTGCGACATACTTGTTGCGATAGGCGTCGTCGATAAAACGGTAAGCTCCAACAGGAATATGAGGTTCGATAAGATTGGCATGATCAGCAATCGCTCCTTGCTTTTGCAAGCCAATCAATAAAGGAACGTCATATTCCCTCTTTCGGAGATCATTGAAAATTTCATAGTAAGCTTTCATCATCTTTCTACCAAGACCAGTTTTCGGCCCAAAAATAGCAAGCGGCCCGTCAATGATGAATGCCATATCTCCGATCAAATCCGGGCGATATTCTGCAATGGCAATAATCCTCGTCATCATCAAAATATGCTCGACAGTAATCATGAAACGATTAATCGCATTGGTCGCGTCATTGGCTTCGGATATGCTGTCATGGATATTCAGTGTGTCAGTCAGATAATTTTCTCCACCACAATCTGGACATGTCACAACAGTATTGGCTTTCGTGAATACAAATGTTCTGTCATCAGGATTACGATTACGGAACCCACAACATACGCAGCGTTGCGTATCAACACTGCTAGTTCCTAAACGTCCGGCTCGGCCAGCCATGACGGTCAACAATGTGTTGAAAAGAGAAAATTGAATGACTGGCTTGCCAGCCAATTCAGGGATTTCTTCTGCTGAATTGATCAGTTCGCTAAAATCAATCGGTTCTTGAAAAAGATCATGAATAAGTTGCCTGAACCCATCCTTGACACTCTTTTCAGGGTTGTATCTGACATTGCTGCCAGGAAGAACATAATGATAATTTTTAACCTTATTATGAATGTCGGCAATCAATGTCGGATCCACATAAGGGCCACCTTTATTGATAGCTTCAATATCTTCACGATAAATCGTCACCATGCCGATCTTGACGTATCCAATCTGTGTGCTCGGCATAAGATGTTCGGTCGGTTTGGAATATCTTGACCCATCAATGGCAACGGTCGCGAGAGGACACCATGGATCCGATTTTCCGGTTTCCAGGACATTATATGTCTCAACCAGTTTTTGAACGGTATCCGTGTCAGGGTTGGTCGCGTAATCAAAATTCTTGGCATACTTGATGGTCGAATCAACTCTCTCCATGAGAAAGCCCATATGGGCGAGACATGAACTTGGTTGTTCTTTATAGGGCATCAGAAGCCTCCAAATTCGTCGTCAGCACGTGCAGGAAGTCCGCCAAGGCCGCCGATAGGTCTGGCTGGCTTGGCAATACCTGCAAGGTCTGAAACCGCCTCCTTGCGCGCCTGGGACCGCTTTGCCTGACCTATCGCCTTGATCTCCGCAATCAGAGGCAACGGCTCGAATTTCCTGATTTGTGTCGGCACGATATAAGCCAGGCTCAACGTCCTGACCCTGGCGAAACCGACATCCTGAGCGCCCTTCTTCAACGAATCGGTGAAATCGTCGAAATCATAATAATTCGACAAAACAGCCAATTCGCGATCATTGTTGAGATGGGTGACAATCCAGTTTTCCGTATTCGCCATGATATTTGAATGGATTGACCCAGGCTCTTGTGTCGCATACACAAAAGCGATCTTGGCCTTGGCTCCTTCCTTGGCAATACGCGGCCAAGTAGAAGTCAATTCGTCATGAAGGCCAATCAGGTTGTGAGATTCTTCGGTATAGATGACGATATTCGGCGGAACCCGATTGGACGTCATCGCTTCCATAGACGTCGTGAAAATATTCCGGGCAATCCGTTCAGATAGATTTGTACGAATTCCGACTGGACCAACAGAAAGATCGACGATAACAATTTTTCCATTAGAAAGATGATTATAGATTCGCTTCATAACGTCGGTTTGACGACGTGGGCTATGATAGCCAACAAGATTGACAAAAATCCTGTAGCCGCGATGCTGGTTGCCTTTTGAATTCTTTCCGGTCAAAACACAGAAAGCAGCTTCTGCGCCAGGATCGTTTTTCAGCCAGTTCAGAATATCTTCCCTGGCTTCAGGAACGTTGAACCATTCAGCAGCCTGATTGACTGTCATGGTCATTCTGCCATTAGGACCGTCCATCCAATCAGGCCCGCCATTAGCGGCAATTACAGCCCGTAAAGTCTCGTTGGCCCTGAATGACACCTGAACAGGTTCATCCGAATGAAAACCGGCACGATGCAGAATGGACTGGAACAATGCCTTGCGAATTTCCCACTTGGCATGTTCGGCGTGAAAACCAGCATCCGGTTCGACAAGACTGCTATCTACGAAATTCAAAATATCCTGTGGAAGTGACCTTTCTTCCTCGATCAAATCGGCAATCAGGCGAAGGGCCTCATCACATTCTTCATAAAAATTGATACGAAGATCTTCAAAACCAGGAGTTTCAATGCTCCGGTAACGAACACAATCTTCGCCAAAAACTTCCGCAATCGAACTGCCGTCATCCTGATGATTGGCATTCGCATATTCGCCATTAAGGTCGAAAATGATCTGACCGACAGGAACGCCACCACGAATCGAGGCCATTGCAATTTCAGAAACAATGGTCTTGACCGTATTTGATTTGCCAGTTCTGGTCATGCCAAAAATAGCAGTTCGACGAGACAGGAAATCAGACGGATTGATCATGACCGGGACATCCATCGTATCCCGGCGAAGCCTTGTCGTGGAACTGTATCGAACAGAACCAATGCGAACAGAATCAGGAACCTTGTTGAAACCAGATTTCTTGGCATCTTCGGCCATCTTGTGCTTGACCGAAGGATTTATATGATTGACGATCTTGTTCAGCGCTTCTCCATTTGGAGAAAAAACGGCTAAACGCGAAAAGGACATGATGTTTTCAATATCAGATCCAAAAACCAGTTCACGGTTTTCATTAAGATAAAAGGTGCCAAGAATTTTACACTTGAGCGCACCATACTGAACCATCGCCCTGGTCATGCCATCCATGCCATGCCCATGATCAGTCGGAAAAAGATCATGGCTCGTACGACGACGATGCCGTTCAATCATCGTTTCGCGAGCCTGCATCTCACCAGGAAGCATAGTCGGTTCAATCGCACGAAGAACAATGACTTCCTTGTCAACTTCTTGAACAGAGCCATAATTCTCTGGATCAAAATGCGCCGCGACTAGAAAACTTCCGGCAGGAATACCACCAACCTTGTGCTTCCAAGCATCACACGTCATTACCAAAGCATTGTCATAGTCAATCGCATAAATATGTCCAACATGCCGATCCCTGGCAGCAGAACCACATACAATTGAATACAGTTCATCAAATTCATGCTTGGAAGACATGGCAACCTCTTGAACAACTTGTATTGATTATACTTAAAAAAAATAATTTATCAATAGTGTTTTTTGAAAAAATATATATTTTTATTGACTAATTTTAGTTTTTCGAAGTCTTTATTTATGACTTTTTTAAACTAAATTAATGTATATCCGCAAAAGCAAAACGCCAGACTTAAAATCTGGCGTTTCACTCAGAGATGATTTTGGAGAAAACCGATCAGGTTTTAGGTCTTGTTGCGGGAGCCAAGACCGATCTTCTTCGCCAGATCGGAACGGTGCGAAGAATAGTTGGTGGCAACAATCGGATGGGTTTCCGAAAGACCCCAACGGGCACGATATTCAGGAACGGTCATGCCGTGAGCCGACTGGAGATGACGACGAAGCATCTTCATCTTCGCGCCGCATTCCAGGCAAACCACATGTTCCTTGCCGAAAGACTTCTTCACAGGAACTGCGGGCTCAAGAGCAACAACCGGCTCTGCTACAGGGACACCAGCACCCTTGAGCGAACTATAGACAGACCCAACCAGATTGGGGATGGCAGCAGCCTCGGTGCCATTGTGCGAAACGTAGGAAGCAACGATCTGCGCTGTCATCCGAAGCAGCTCGTTATGTTCGATTTGTTCAGACATTTTTCGATCTCTCTGAAGTTAAGAATGTAATATACAGATAAGCTTTCTTTGAAAATAAATCAAGACTTTATTTGCCGTTAATTATATACTCCTTAATTAAAAAATACTCATTTTAATCAAACATTTATGGCTCTAAAAGAAGGTTTTGATTTAAATTTGAAAAATTATTTTATTAAATAATTCAGATTTTTTTGGTAACTAAATGAAACAAGCTTTACTGAAAGCCGTGTATTGAAAACATTTTATTACAATCATGGGGAGCAAAAAACTTCGCTCCCCATTTATTAAAATTTTGTTTTAATCGAGCATATTCAAAAATTCGGTTTCAGAGATGGTCTTGATTCCAAGTTCATTAGCCTTTCTTGCCTTGGAACCCGCATCTTCGCCAAGAACGACGTAATCGGTCTTGCTGGACACCGATCCGGAGATTTTTGCACCAGCATTTTCGGCCTTTGCCTTGGCTTCTGATCGCGTCATTGTCGTGAGGCTTCCGGTAAATACAATGGTTTTACCAGAAAAATGCCCGTCAGACATGGACGTGATGTCTTCTTCAATATCGAGGACATCAATCAGCTTTTCAATTTCTGAAAGCGTAACACCATCATTGAGAGCCGCAAAAATTTCATCAATGACGGCCTGTCCGACACCATCTATCGCGGCAAATTCAATGGCGCTAAGACGAGTAGGATCAATCGCGATATCCTTCATATTGTAAAACCAGTTTTCTACCCTGCCATAATTCTTGGCCATCAGCTTAGCGGTCTGTTCCCCAACACGACGGATACCAAGAGCGTAGATAAATCTTGCCAGACTGATCTTGCGCTTTGCATTGATCGCATTCAGCAGCTTTTTAGCCGAAGTATCACCCCATCCGTCCATCGACGAAAGACGAGGAATTATACTCTCGTCAATGGCAAAGATATCGGAATAGGTTTTGATAATTCCGGCGTTGTAGAGTTCTTCAACCGTCTTGTCGCCCATCCCTTCAATGTCGAAAGCCATTTTTGAGCAAAAATGAATAAGCCGTTCGACAACCTGGGCCTGGCAGTTCAATCCGCCTGTGCAACGCCGCACAGCTTCATCAGCCCGCCTGACAGCACGAGAACCACAAACCGGGCAAATCTGCGGGAATACGTATGGAACAGAATCGTCACTTCGGGCAGACGGAATACTGCCAAGAATTTGAGGAATGACATCCCCGGCGCGCTGGAGTGTAACCATATCGCCAATGCGAACGTCTCGACGATTGATTTCATCTTCATTATGCAAGGTGGCATAACTGACCAGAACCCCACCGATATTGACCGGTTCAAGAACGGCTCGTGGCGTCATGGCTCCAGTGCGGCCAACCTGAATTTCGATATCGACAAGTTTGCTGATCGCCTTTTCAGCAGGGAACTTCCAGGCAACAGCCCATCGCGGCGCACGACCAACAAAACCAAGCCTGTCCTGCAAATCGATATTATCGACTTTATAGACAACCCCATCGATATCGTAATCAAGGCCGGAACGAATTTGATTGATGTAGTTATGAAATTCCTCTGCCGTCATGACATCGCTGGAAGCGTCTTTCAGGTCAAACCGGACACGACGCGATAGAGGATTGACCTTGAAACCCCATGAACGGAGCGTTTCAAGCCATTCCCAATGGGTCTGTTCAGATTTTGCGCTAGACACACCCTTGGCATAGGCAAACATCGACAGACGACGCTCTGCGGTCACCGCAGGATCAAGCTGGCGAAGACTGCCCGCCGCCGCATTACGAGGATTGGCAAAAGTCCGTTCATATTTGGCGTTCAAAGCAAGGAAATCAGCCTTGCTCATATAAACTTCACCACGGATCTCAATCATTTCAGGAGCGTCGGCAGGAAGTGTTTTCGGAATATCTTCAATCGTCATGACATTGGCCGTAACATCTTCCCCCTCAATGCCATTGCCGCGAGTTGCCGCCTTGTGCAATTCATGGTTTATATAAAGCAGTGAAATCGACAGCCCATCAATCTTGGGTTCGGCCACAAAAATCAAACCCTTGGCATCGATATTGAGAAACCGACCTGCACTGGCACAAAAATCGGCAAACTGATCATTATTGAATACATTGTCCAGAGACAGCATCGGCTTGCCATGACGAATCTTGCCGAAAGAAGATGAAGGAGCAGAACCAACACGGTTCAGAACGTCCCCAATCTCAGGATGATCAGAAACTAGAGATGCCAGCTCACGCTTAATGGCATCATATTCCGCATCAGTCATGATCGGATTGTCATTCTGGTGATATGCCACATCCGCCTCATTGATGCGGGCAACCAAAAAATCAATTCGATCATTTGATGTATTGGGCATTTCTAAACTTCTTTCAAATCGTTTTCAATAAGTATTTTTAATATTTTAGATTATAAAAGTCAATCATATTTTTTTAAAAAGTTGTTTATATATTAGAAAAAATTGATTTTTGATATTCTTTTTTTCCTATTATATTAAGCAATGAAATTGGTTGAAAAAGAAAGGATGTTGTCATGATCAAAATTTTTGCATCACCAAAAGATTTGCCTTTTCCATCTTTTCGGGATTCATATGAATCGTATATGGAAGAAGTAAAAAAGCACACACAAGATTTGACCGATCGCTTGAAAGCAATGGGATACACCGGAAAAAATACCGGCAAAATAGCATCATTTCCCGTCGCGGACGGTTTCGCACAGTATATGGCTGTCGAATCAAACAAAATTTTTGGATTAATCCATTTGGAATATGGCGACGCCTATATGTTTCCATACATTAATAGGCTTACCAAAAAAGATATTTTGCAAAATATAGCTAGAACAGAAGCAATTAAAAATCTGTTCAATGAAAAAGATAAGACAAACCCGGAGCCAAATATTTAGACTGTATAGATGTGAAGTTCCCCAACACATGCTGGGGAACTTCTGACTGTTAAACCATGAAAATATTTAAATTATTTAAAAAACTTAGGGAGAAGGATTAATATCTTGCTGTTCTTCGACTGGTTTTAAAGAATCTCCAAATCGAAGTAAATTCATCTCGGTTGTTTTCTTTTGACCTGGCTTTGCATTAACGACAGACATTAATGCCGACAATTCAGCTCGTTGTGTAAACGGCAGCCATTCTACAACTTCAACGATACGCCCATCTTTTGTTTCCCATTTTGTCCCAGGCTTGGGAAGATGTTCATTGAAGGCCAATTCCGCCATTTCTTTACCAGTTTTGGTTAAAGAAATGGAATTGTAATTTGGAAACTTATTGACTTTAACCTTAACCAGACCAGCGTCAATTAACGGTTTAACAAAATTGTCTTCATGAAATTCGTATGATAATCCATGTTGGCCGGACCAAAAACAATTGAGTAGGATTGTCTTTGTTTTCCAGGAAAAATCATTAAATTCAGCCATTTTCGTAACTCCTTTTCATTTTTTACGCGTTTTTTAGCCGATCTCGGGGATACTGTATTTCCTGAAAAAGATTTTTGCAAGATCGTCTTCATTTTAAATTGAAAATACGCATATTAAAATCATTCTTTTTTAAGAATGACTATTCTATTTGTATTTGTTCCACCATTTCCATTGTTTACCCCCCAACAATTTGCAGTTTTCGTAAAATTCTGATCGTTTATCATGACGAAAATTCTTTCAAATCCTGTATTTTCAACGGCTTGCCATACAAGTTTTTCAAGGAAAACGGTTCCATTTCTGACTTCACCGACTTCAAATGCGACATATCCGCCTGGTCGTGTAACCCGGAATAATTCAGCTACCACATCATGAATCATTTCCATCCAAGATTTTTCTGTTCTATGAGAAGAAATAGGGATGGAATGAACATCTATTCCGGCAAACCAACAGCGGAGCCAATTATCTGTTGCATATTGAACGATATCGAGAAAAGGTGGGGATGTAACCGTCAGATTTATCGACGAGTTTCTGACACTTTTCATATCCCATGCGGCCCCGACATGAAAGGCGTAGCGTATTGGATCTGATATCGTTCCATCCCTTAAAAGAGATTTCGTCTTTTTTAATATGATTTGAGAAACATCGCGTTCTGGAGGAGAAATCCCAAGTTTTTTATTTATCTTTGCCTGTGCCGCAATTGAAACGGCTTGATTGGGTGGCATCGATCTGCCAGAGAAAAATCCCGATGAATGGCCGGAAAGTCGATTAAGTGCCACCATTCTAATCCAGTCTCCCACTGGATCGACATCATCATCGAGAAGTGGAACATTTTGTTCCAACCATTTTTTCAAAGCATCAATTTTGCGTAGTGTCGATGGATGATAAAAAACAAGAAGTTCTTCATGTTCTATTTCACCAGAACCCCAATTTATTTTTGATAAAGTTGATTCGACCTGATCAATTGATATCGGCGATAATCTTGGCCTGGCCAGCAATACAGACAATGGGTTGATATCGTTTCCGATCGTTGACCGTCCAGAAAGGGCAGCCTGTATTAATGTCGTTCCTCGACCCATAAATGGATCCAGCACCGTATCCCCTGGCTTGGTCAATCTGGATATGAAGAATTCAGGCAATTCAGCTTTAAAACAAGCCCTATAAGAAATTTCATGAAGAGAATGAGATTGCCGTTGCTTGGCCGTCCAAAATTCATTTATGCAATACGGAATACCGTTTTCGTTTTCATATCTTGTTGGCCCGGATGCTGAATTAAACCCTTTTATTTCTTGGAAAAACAAATCATTTTCATGTGTCATAACCGGCCTTAATTTATTTGAACCATGGCCGATGATTATAAACATGTTTTTTAAAAAAACATATTTTTTTTGTGATTTCTTCTTTTTTTGTTATATTTATTTTTAGTTTTTAAAAACAGGATAAAACCAAATGAAAAGCTCGCCCCGTATCGGTTATGAAAATAATTTCCTGAAACATAATAACCGTTTTTATGGTATTTTGATCGGGGCCGATTTTTGCGCTGAGCATGAATATGGAATATCTCGTATTAAAGAAGGGCTTGGTGTAAATGTCAACAAAAATCCAGGTCCGAACAGACGAGTAAATTCTAAGATTTCTGGTGATTTTAAAATATATTTTTATAAAAGCAAAAATGGTGAAAAGTCAGCATTAATTGGAACCGAATTTAATAATACAAATGAAGTTTTCAAAGAAAAACATGTTTATAATAACGAAAATCCAAATGTGTTCATTGTTGAAAAAGCAAATATAAAAGAATTAAAACATTATATTAATTGCTATTATAACGACGATTTTAAAGGAATTGCCGGGGCTTGGGATGATCGTAGCTTCGGTATGATGGCATCTGGTAAAGAAGAAACAAATAATTTGGAGGCCGTGTTTAAAGCATTAATGAATAATGATTTGATCGTTACCACGCATATTCATAAAAGTGGGAAAGGGGATCTTCCGTGTTGTGGCTTAGCTTTCTTTATAGCTTCTGAAATTCCAGAAGATTTAAGAAAACAAATGACGCGTGAAGATGAAGCTAGCGATATTCTTAAAGAAATATCAAAAGATATAGACAAATCTTTTTCTGAAAAATCCAATTTTTTTTCTATTATTTTCAGGATAAATAATGCTCATGAAAATTTTATCGCTAATACCGTTTGGAAACAAGATTCTTTCAATAAAATTATGGAAAACCCAAATTATATCCCAACAAAATACGATGTATTGGTGCGAATTTGCGAAAAAAATTCACCATATAGAATATTTTATTTAGAATTTGATGAGGCCATTAAGTTGGCTCGAACCGGAGTCGTCAAGCAAGATGACGATTATACAATTAGCCCTTCTTGATAAAGGAAATCATTTTAAATATTTCATTTAAAAAATGTCTCCTGAAAAAGCTTACATAGGCTATTGCTCAATTGAGCATCGTAAAAGATTTGCGCAATTTTTTACGCCGCCATCCATTGCTCAACTAATGAGCGAATGGGTTATGGATATATCACCAGCTACGCTTTTGGATCCATCCGTTGGAACCGGAATTCTTGTCCGGCACGCCAGACATATGGATCCTTGCCTTTTCATTACTGCAGTTGAAAAGGATCCTTTGGTTCGCCAGGCTTTTGAAACTCTTAACCAGCCAGGAATGTATAACGAATTAATCGATGGTGATTTTTTAACTACTGAATTTGAAAATACATTCGATGCTATTTTAATGAACCCACCGTATATACGCCATCAGGAGTTAAATTACGGGAAAAATATATTTTTAGATTTTTCAGAGAAATACCAGGTTAAAATATCGGCTTTATCAAACATTTATGTTCTGTTTATTTTTAAGTCCGTTGGATTGTTAAACCCTGGCGGTCGTGCATCAATTATTGTTCCCAGCGAGTGGATGAACTCAAATTACGGTATGGCATTAAAAGAATTTTTGATTGGTAAAACAAGGTCTTTAAAAGAAATAGTTTATTTTCATCAGGAAGATAATGTTTTTGATGATGCATTAACATCGGCTGCCATTCTGTTTTTGGAAAAACCGTTGTGAGCTGGGATATTAAAATATGGAACGTAAAGCCAGGCGATAATGGCTTGCCTTCCAGCATGGATGAACTAAAGAAAATAGCCTTTCACCATGAGATTTCTTCTGATGTGCTTTTAAGAGCGTCAAAATGGGATTTCATGATGAAAAATGGTCGGCAAGAAAATAATGATGGATATGTCCGCCTGTCCGATTTAGCCACGACCAGGCGTGGTATAACAACTGGAGCAAATGACTTCTTCCATCTCAGACCTTCTTATGCGAGATCAAAGAAACTGCCCGATAATGTTTTATCTCCGTGTATTGGTCGATCAAGTGATGTGATTGGGTTTGAATTTTCACAAAAAGATTGGGAACATCTTTATGATTTGGACAAGAAAGTATTCTTGTTTGTCCCGGAATTAAATTTATCACCCGATGTTTTGGAATATCTCAAACAAGGTGAAAATGACGGTCTTGCTCAACGTTATAACCTGTCCCGTCGGAGACCGTGGTTTAGTATGGAAGAGCAGGATCCAGCTCCAATATGGGCGGCAGTATTTGGGCGCGCCGGGTTGAGGTTCATAAGGAATACGGCTGAGGTAAAAACGCTGACGACGTTTCACTGCATATACCCGTATGACAAATCATCGGCCATGTATGACGCCATTACACTGTGCTTGAATGCTCCGAGTATTCAAGCCAGGGCAAAAGCTCATCATCGCGTCTATGGCGGAGGATTGCTGAAATATGAGCCAAAAGATTTGCTCGATATCGAACTGCCTGATTTGAGACAAGCCGCTAAATCCGTTATCGACGATCTGTCTTTTGAATACCAAAAAATCGTTTCCCAATTTAAAAAAGACAAGTCTAATTTAAATTGGGAAACAGTAGAAAAGATAATCGGCCAGTTATCTTTTAAAAAATAAATGGCCGATTGATTTTAAATATTCTATGAAAAATCGAATACGCTTTTTTCGTCAAAAGCATATATCAGATCCAAAAGCTCAGCGGTTAAATATGAATGTTGTATTTCAATCATTTTTAGAGCTTTTTCATTTAAAAGTGTTTTGTCCGCGAACATAGGTAGCGAATTTGCGTATTTGCAAAGATCGTCAATTATATCTTCAGGATAGCTTTTCGCGTTGTTTATTCGTTCAATAAGCCAGGAAGACGATAAAATTGCTTTGATATCTCCCATTGAAACGACATTATTTTTTTCCCAAAACAGAACTTTCATATGTGCCCGAAACACTGTCCTGGCTTTTTTAAAAAATTCTGTTTCTTGTTTTTCTGATTTTTTATCCAATAAACCGAAGCTGAAAATATAATCGCAAAAGAAATCTACGGGATTGTTTATTTTTGATGACTTTTTTAGATTTTTATTAATTGCTCGATGCCACCTATCTTGTAGGTCGATATCTTCATTTTTTTCGTATTTGCCAGATTTGATCAATCCTGACATTACGCTCCAGGAATCGTAATTGTGGGCCTTGGCGATGATGTCATACGCCATTGAAAGCTTTGCAGTAGGATTTATCTGCCTGAGGTCTTTCAATATGGCTTGAGCGATTTTTTTGAAATGGCTTTCATTGAAGCCATTATGTTGGACCACATTATTCATGACGCACCTTTTTCAGACGCAGATCACAACAGATTGCCCCGTTATCCGTATCCACGTCCTTGGAAAGGAGTATGAATATGTGAAAGCCCAGATTTGCTTTTACCATACCTGTTAAGGTGGGGCAGGAAGGCAGCAAAGCCTTCAATTTTGATAATCTATCAAAAAAACTAAGTCAAGATTATTTTCTATCCAAATTCCAGACAATTAGATCTTCCAACCATGCCGGATCACTATAAGCTCGGTTGACAAACGCCTGAATGATCAAATCGGCTTTGGTCTTACATTCTCCAACGGCACTACTTTCATGCATCTCAAGATTGACGCCACCAGGAATAGGTAAACAATTTTCCGAATTTCCCGCCGTAGCGATTAAAACCGTGGATCCATTGGCAATATGCCACTCTTCATCTTCATCAGCCATCGTAAGATCTTTCTGTCAAATGCTTTTGATTTTCACGATTTTATAGATATACTAAATATGTTCAAGGAGTTTTTCACATGTCTCAACCATTTATCTATGACATTAAAAATATCGCCGGATTTTTGTCAGATCTGGAACTGAATTATCTCATGATAATGCGAAAAGGCGTTTTTTATCCGCATCGAAACCAGGAAAATGGAACAAAGTCATTACTCCATATCGGATATGCCGAACAAGATAATGCCCATTATGGATATTGGATTACCAAACATGGCTTGAATGCGTTTTCATTTTTAACAAACGCTCAAAAATACGTTGATTTAAATGATAATTTAAACTCGGTTGAGATGTCTTTCAGAATTCAAGAGATGTTTTACAATTTAATCGAAAGCGATCGATATACTTCAGATGAAATGATACAGTGCAGCAATAGCGATTTGGTTGAAATGCAGGAAATTTTCTACCGTCCCATTGCCAACGGCAACGGCAAGATGGTTGAAATCGAATATTATTGTGGTCAGGAAAGGCATAAGTTGAGCAGAGCTGAAGCGTATGCCTACTTGGTCGCGCTGAAGTCAGGTTATGTCGGAACTCATATGGATATGGCCAACCATCTGAACCTGTTGAGAAACGGTCTGCTTGAACATGAAAATATCAATTCAAGCAGACCTGAAATTTAATATTGAGAATCAGCGACCTGGATTTCGTTTGAAGCGTTGTAAATCAGTGTAGCCTTTTCATTGTTGGTCAGCCTGGCAAGCTTCAGAACCTTTTCTGCATAATGCCGCGCCGAAGGAACGATGTGTCCATTATCGACCTGTGTAGGCCCTTCATTATAAGCGATCAACGCCTTCTTGATGGATCCGAAACGTCCAATAAGACGCTTTATATACCGCGATGCCCCTTCGATATTCTCCATAGGCTTCCACGGATTGATACGGAGAACGGCCCAAGCTGTATGCGGCATAATCTGCATCGGTCCAATCGCACCAGCCTTGGAAACCACGTCTCCACGCTTGGCTCTCGTTTCCACATAAAGCACCGAAGCAATCAGCCTTGCAGGAACCTTGTTATGCTTGGCCGCGATCTTCACCATCCCTGTATAGGGGCCAGCCAATTTCTTGATAGGCTGCATGGGTGCTTCAGGTTCTACCGGAGGAGGCAATGGTAGAGCATGATAACTTGTCTTCATAACCTCGCCCATCTCTACTTGAACCGGAACGACCGGCGCAGGCGGCGTTAGAAGGTCAACCCCGACATTATGAACGTAAGAGATCGGATTGCTATCCGAAAATGAAAATTTGCAGCCGTTTTCATGGTTTTCTGAAACAATTTTACCATGAAATGACAAGCCCAAAACGACTATAACGGCTATTCCTACTATGCTGTTCCAAAGGACGGAACCGCTATCGGAATCATCCGTCATATATCGTTTAGCCATGTCATCATTCATGTCGCACCCTATTCAAAGTTGATGATTTTTTGTAGTTGAAAACTTCATGTAATGTCAAGTCTATTTTTTATTTTTTTATACTATATAAATCAATATTCGATGTTTATATTTAATGCCTTTCAGTATTTTTATAAAGTATAATATGGGTTTTATTTCAATGTATTGTTATTGTTTATTCTAAAAAGATATTTCTATATTTCAAATATGAAAAATATATCCAAATTTTTTATTTGAAATAATTAAAAAATGATTGGTTTATGCTTATATTTAAAGCTTTTAGCTTGACAAAATCGTCTTTTTCGGTTTGAATAAAGCTATGATTAAATCTTTTATCCACGGGAAAATCATTTCAGCCAGGTTGTCGGGGAATGGCGCTGAAGGCCAATTGTGTTTGTCCGGCACAGGCGATATTTTAGATTTTCATCTTAAGAATGGATCCATTCCTGGAATCGGATTAGAGATTATTGTCGATGGTGATGTTAATCACAAATCTGATCTAATCAGTATAGAAAACAGTTCAGATATTTTCACTCTTCCTGTTGAAGACTTTTCCTGGCTTGATTCTATTGACGAACATGTCGAAAGTCTTCCAGATGAAACGGTTGAACAGGATGTTCAGGAAAATGTTGAGGACACTCTTTCTCCAAGAGAAAGAGCACTTCAGATGACGAATAAGCTTTTTGAACCTTCAAACAATACAAAGTCTGCAGTTCCGCCTGAAATGGCTGGAATGTTCAGATCTAAATATGCCACTTTTGGTTCAAGAGGTAATTTACTGCTGTATCCAGATGAAATGGATCTTCAAATCATGAGGATTCTCAAAAAAGAACAAGAAATAAGCTCTTCAGATCTAGAAAATGGTTCAAATGGCGATTTTAAGGACTTGTTCGGATCTGAATGGACTGAAAAATTCATAGAACCTAAAGCAGCATGACCTATTTTGGCTATGTGCAAAATATATTTAGTTTTCCAACTACATTTTGCACATAAACCATCATTTATTTCAGATTAGATCTGATCGCGGCGTTACGTAGAACGCCTTGTTTAAGATCAAAAAAATTCTCAATATCTTTGATCAGATTTTCTCGTGGCAGAGCACGATTGGTTTCCCAACGGGTTACGGCAGATCTTGTGACGCCGATTTCAATCGCCAGGTCATCCTGATTAAGGTTGGTCAATTTACGAAGCATAACGAGAGCTTCGCCGAACTCCATCCTGTTTTCTGTAATCTGTTTGGCAGCCTTACGGACAGCGGAACGAATAGCGTTCTGCTTTTTTTGCCCAAGCTCAACACCGTTATTACGGCATGTAGTCACTTTAAATACTCCTTTTTATAAAGATGCGGAATACATCTTTATAAATTTTATATAATATTGTTTTTTGAATAAATCAATATATTTTTTATTATCTTAAAGTCTATATACATTTTATGCTCTAAAATAGATAATTTTTCAAAAGTTGTTATATAGAAGGAATTTCTTCTTTTCCTTCATATACGGAAGGCGGATTATCGCTGCGAATATTGATCAAACTGATATTTTCCTGGAAATAAGACATACAGGCGTCGAATCCGCGTTCGATCAATGATGAATACTTCTCACGATGGTCACCGTTTAAGATATAGAATTTTTCCATTTGGCCGACAACCAAAGCTGTAGTATCGCAGCCATATATTGCAGTGTCATAATCATTGTATGACACATAAAATCCATCCCCAGCGAGAATTAAATTAGGTCCAATTCCTCGATATTTCGTTTTTTTCATGGTATATACCCATGGGGTTCATTGGATTTGAATAAATCGACATAACTCTGTTCAGAAAAAGCCAGTTCAGTAAATTTTTCTGCTGCTTTCCTGAGCAGTGAAGGTCGTGGCTGATCTTCATTCATGAATGGATCGATCATTTTCCGAATACATGTTTCCGGTCCGCCACGAACAGTTCTACTGATTTCAGGATATTTTTTCATAATCTCCTCCATTTTATTTTTGTCTAATGGAGGAATTGAAGCTGTATGCATGATCGATCCATTGCCCGACCAGGCAAAGGTGATGTGCCCGTCATAGTCGTTATCCTGAACGCGCCACACGGCTCTCACATCGCGATTGGGAGCCACTGATACAGCAGAGGGATGATCAGTCGTTCTATGGTCGTGCGAGACCAGGGTGACCCTTCTATGGAGATGCTTAAAGCTCTTCTTGTCAAAATGCCCAAGCAGTTCCAGAGCTTTATCAAGATGGGCTTTATTGCAGACAATAATTCTGCCACGATCCATCATGACATCCCAGAATTTATTTTGGTATTCCCATTTTTTATTTATTTTTGACCAATTCAGGCTCGTAGCGATTAATGCCGCCTTGATCGGAGCCATATCATTCTTTTTGCCAGCCAAAACAGTCAGATGAGCCATATCACGCAAGCTATCCAACAACGTTACATTGGCAATACGCATCATTTGCCAGCCACCACCGACGGCTTTTCTGGCCATATCGTTGAGGAAGTCTTTCATCTTGTCACTGAAGAGACCAAAACTGAGCAGAACTCCAGCTCCAAGCACACCAACAGTTCCTGGATGAATATGATCCAGGTAAGGAGCTACGCTGGCGACCAGGTGCGATTTCATGACGTCTGAACTCATAATCTGATCAGCAAAATTATGAGCGTATTCAAACGTTTCATATAACCCACCGGTTATAGCGACGTTGGCGGCCCCCCTGGCATAATTCTGATACCTGTAGTCAGATGGGAAATCATCAATAATACTAGGGATTTCAGTTTTTTCGCTGTAATTACAGCCGATGAATTTAGCCCCGGCATATAAAGAAGAAACCCAATTGATAAAGCTCATATGAGCTTTATCGTGATTGTCAACAGTAGTTTTTTTGAATTTTTTGCCATTTTTACCAACGTATTCTTTGGGAGCAAACTTCGTTCCATCGAAATCAACATTTATACATGTCGTCTTGACAAACGAAGCAAATTGCATTGAACAGTCAATGATATGGCCGTTTTCTATTTCTGCATTATTTAAAACAGATTTAAAAAACTTTATATATTTAAATGTATTATCGACCATATTAGCTTCTGAAAAATCACAGAAACTCATATTCCCGACAGAAAATTCATTATTTATCATATCGCATTTTTTAAATGTAGATCCTGTCAAAATAAGCGTATCGGAAACTACGTTTTGGAACAGAGAGTTGTCGTATATGCACTTTGGAGAGGTTATTCTTTTAAAAATTGTTTCCCAAAAAATACTTCCAGAAAAATCGGTATTCTCAGGAACGATCAGGCCGGTTAGATTTTTTTTGGTGTGATCAAGACCCCTCAAATTTCCATTGGATTCAAGGTACTCTAAAAGAGCTTCAACATACGTGCCGCGCTTGGATTCAAAAATCTTTTTTCCATGCACATCTTTGATAAAATGAACTTGTTTTTGGGGCATCTCATATCTTCCTTCAGGGATTAAATTAACAAAACTATCCGCAAGCAACAAATTTTTTATTTAGACTTGTTTTTTGTTGATAGTTTTCTATCTAAAAACAAAATTTTGCAAATTAACGGCATAAGGAAATACAAGATGGATAATTATAAAATCGTATTTTTGGATAAAATTTCTAAAAGAATTAGGAAAATCTTGTTTTTTATAGCAACCAATTATTCTATCGTTTTAGCCTATTTTTATATGAGATCATATCATATAAATAGTAATTTTTTGGTGCCAGTAGGATTTGCATTTTATATAATTCCAGCCTTTTTAAATCGTAATTATGTTTCTCAAGATGGTAAAATAAATATGAAGTTTACAGATTTGTCTTTCCATAAAAAAACAGGTTATTTATTTCTTGAAAAAAATGTTTCTATAAAAGATAGAATTTTTCTTTTTGGCATAATGATTGGTTCATTTTGTTTTATATTAAGTATCGTCACTATTGCTTTAAATTTTATAATAAATTAATATTTAGGCCAAAATGTCCATATCCTGGAACAATTTTGGCCTAAATATTTTCAAGGGACATCTTGTAAAAAGAGCCGAACGGAAGCTGGTTCTTGAGCTGAATGGAAATGATGGTCTTTCCCCATATAAGCCAGCACAGGAGTTCCTGTAATCCCGGTGTCGTGAGCAAACTTCCAGTTATAGTTCAGCCAATCAATAGCTTTACGCCAATTGGGTGTATTTTTATTGGGTGTCGGTAATGCCTTTCCATCCATAGCTGAGATGAATTCGCCAGCAGGATTTTTGCTTGACAGGATAGCCAGGTTCATCTTTTCAGATTCCGAGCTGCCATCAACCAGGACGACTTTTACCGCGATCTTGTTTGCCTTGATCATCGGCGACAAAACACGCCATGCCTGATGGGATAGATTGGCTGCTGGATCTGCTACAAACCATACAACTGGAGATTTTGAATTGCCGATACCAAACCAGGCGGCCTGTTTAGAATGCTGGTAGAATACCTTGCGAGAAATATCCTGTTGAACAGGAACAGGCCCATTAATTCCGGATGATTGAACCTTTGAAGTCTTATTCAGCCTTGGCTCTGGAGGAGGCGGATAGGGAAGGCCATTTTTGGCGATTGTATCAGATTCCTTCTTGACAACAGGAGGCTGAGGAGGCGGCATCGGAATTGGCTTTGCTGCTACAACAGCCTTCTTGACAGGCTGGATATTGACAGCAGGCATTACGATCGAATTGTTCGTAGAAACAAGAAAACGGCGACCAGCAATCAGATATTTCCCATCTGGCGTGACGTAAACATCTTCATGAAGGGTTTTCCCATCGTCTTCATGCTCGATCACGAACCCCATTGGAGTTTGTTGATGATGACGAACCATAGGAAAAATTTTGTCATTTTTGACCATATTTTTAAAAACAAAAAGGTCATGGGGATTCATCGTCTGCTTCACAAAGCTGGAAGGATCCACCTTGGCGTTTGAAAGAATTTTGGGTTGAACGTTTTTTTCGACAGAATCAAAACGGTTCTGCATATCCTTGATTTGCGTGGTTGTCACATTATCGCCATCGGCATTAAATTCAGCACCAGTGACGAGATTGCGACCATCAGGCCAGACATACATAGTCTCAACCCGACCATGCTTTGACCTGACGAAATACCCATAAACGCCACCCTGATCGCCGATATATACGATCTGCGCTCCGGCGTCGCTGAGCATCTTCAAAGCAATCGGCATTTCTGGCTTGCTTGCACTACCAGGACTAGTTGCAAACGCAGGCATGGATGCAATCAATCCAAATAGCGAAAAAGACAAACCAGAAACAAAAATCTTTCTCATTTTCAAACCCTAAAGCGTTATTTTAGTAAAGTAGCCTATTTTGTTTATCTTTTTCAAGATTTTTCAAAATCAAAAAATTGTAGATGCACGAAAAATTCGATATCCGTGTCGGCCAATTTCTGCGGCGACGACGGCATCTTTACCACCATCGAGGCCGAGACGGTGGTTTTTCAGGAAATGATCATCTAGTCTACCTTTTCCATGCTTTCCACGTTCTGGTGTATGGCCATGAATTGCAATGAGATTGGATTCCATTGGATCTCTATAATTCAAGAATTCATCCTGGATCAGTAGTGGACCTATGTTACACTCTTCGATCATCTTCTTGACAGACATCTGTTTCATGATGGATTGAAGCTTAAACTTCGGATCTATACCTGCGTGAACCAAAGCAATATTGCCGTTCAAGGCAATAGCCTGACTGTCGATAAAACGGTCAACCATCTCTCGACCAGATCCGCATTCGAGATCAATATCGATTGTTTTCATTCGGGTTGATAAAGCTGAGGCCAAACTATTTTCAAAAGTATCCTTTTCAGGATTTTTGGCTGCAATCACTTCGTTAATCAAGCTTGGAATTTCTGTCGGTCTTAAAGCATATTTTCCGGCCATGACCATCAGGACAGACATCTCATGGTTGCCGATAATCAGTCTTGTTTCCACAAAATTGACAACATTTGAAAGGGCTATTCCAAGACATCCCAAACTGTCCTGCCCACGATTTATCAAATCGCCAAGGAATGTAAGCCCAGCCTCTTTATAAGAGGCATAATCCTGCAGAATAGGTAATAGCGCACACAGAAGATCCATTCTGCCGTGAACGTCACCGACGATAAATTCTCTCCTTGCAGGATGGATATTTAAATCATAATGCCATTCTGAAATTTCAGTTTTAATATTTTCACTCATTAGGCAGCCACTTTCTTCTCCACCTTAGCTGAATTGGGAGCACGATAAATTCTATATTTTCCAGGCAATATTTCAGCACCGACGACGGCACCATCATCATCGTAATGGCCGTCCAAAGATAAGCGACAACCTTTCAAGACGTGATGCGATATGTGAGGCGTTTCATCCCAGCCTTTGGGACCGATACCATGTTCTGGAGTGTGACCATGAACAACAAAGTGACCGGTATGGAAAGGGCCGACATAATCTAAAAATGGATATCTTATCTTGACGGGTAAATCCTCATTGAAAGGCAATTCATGAATAGATCTGTCTCGATCCATCCATTTTGAAAGTTTATATTTTTCCAGATATGGCGGAATTCCAGCGTGAACCATAAGTATATTCCCGCTTTCGATATAGATCGGAGCATTCCATACCTGATTTAAGATTTCCAGGCCGACATCAAGATCGCCTTCATAACCGACTCTCTTTGCAATAGCTAAAGCAATATCGTTCTTAAGCGTTTTGTGCGTCGTCTTTGGGGTAGCAAACTCATCGATCATTTGTTCGCCACCAGCACCAAGACGCCATACCTCAAAGGCTTCAAGGCCATATGGAATAGGTAAAGCCGAACGGATCATCATGATCTCATGATTGCCGAGAAGGATATTCCTTTTCCCGGCAAATTTTCCATCTCCGTCAGAAACAGCAGTGATCATGCAGCCAATACTGTCAGGGCCACGGTTGATCAGATCGCCAAGAAAAGTAAGCCTCGCATGCTCTGTTTCAAATTTGCTCATCTCATGGATGATGGAATTGAGCTGAAGAATACGGCCATGAACATCACCAATGATGAACTCATGACGATCGGGCATAAAATCAGGAGCATCGATCCAATCCGTCTTTTCAATCTCAATAAATTCATTCATGATCGATCACCATTCCATATTTTTACACTCATTCATATAGTATAAAAATATACATATATTGTCAACAAAATAAACATTAATTTTATATATAAATGTATATATTTGTTATATTTTAAATGTATTTGAAACAATTTTATTTTGTGCATCGCATGAAAAAATAGATTTATATTTGTTAATTTAAACGATTATGATTTTGAGATTTCTTAAAATCAAATTAAAATGAATTTTATGAGTGGTAATTTTCCGGAAATCTTATCAGAATTACTATCTGAATATAATAGTATTGGTTTTGCTCAAGAGCAAAGAAAAATACTTTATCATGCAACGTGCGAAAAATTTGAAAATATTTCGGCAAAATGCACATTTGAAAAATTGTTGTGGACGGCAAACAGAGCGGATATAGCTCAAACGTATATTCCAGAAAATGGTTCATATACATACATTTCCTTTAATTCTTTTGATAACATCATACGACCACCATTATATAAACACGAAAATAGCGCTGTTTTTGAAATAGCAAAATCAATTTACGGAAAAGAATTTGATTTTGAAGTAAAATATGGAAGAAGAGATATGCTGGATTCCTGGAGAATTCCAGAAGGGTTTCCAAAACGAGAAGATGTGATTCATTATTTGCATTCTATCGGATATAAATTGAACAAAAATGGTCTATATAAACTAAAATTATTTATTGACAATCAATCTAAATATCATATTTTGCCTGCCAATCATAAAATAAGTGGCAGACTTTTTATTATTTTACCAAATGAAGAACTTAATTTTTGTGATTTGAGAACCAGTGATGAAAATGATCTTTTATCTCCAGATCATTTGAAATTTGAAGAATTTAGAAATGCGATTAATGCCGGATATGACGGCGTTATCATAAATGATTTTTGTCAAACCGAGAATCATGGCAATGTAGGCCATCAAAGTTTTGGTTTAACGGAAACCGGGCTTTCAAAATGTCGCTGGATCGAGATTGAAGCGAAGCATTTTGAACCAGAAGATCAATTTGGATGGTCTAGTGTCACGCCAGAATTGAGTGATTACATCAGAAATCATTCGATATCTGTTGCAATTCAAGAGCCATTTGCGTAGGCTATAGCGGTATGGATAGGTATGCTAAAATGACCGAGACGAAAACAGGATTAAGCAAAGAGCGTAGAGCGGAGATCGATGCCTCGCTCAGGACATTCTTGCCTTTATACAAAGAAGAAGACACGTCTGTTTTTACCACGACTCTTCGTCAGACGATCGACAAGATCACTCGTGGTGGAAGTATCCTTAAAGAAGATATTTGGGCAAGCCTGGCTATGACCAGGATTGTCACGTTAAAGGATGAAGATCCTTTACTGAATTCTGTTCTCCATGATGAACTCGATGAAGTCAGCGGACTACGAGTCATAGCGGAAACCATTATTGAAGGTGTTCCAGACAGCCAAATCGAAGAAGTCTGGTCATGGCCGGAAGCCGATGGATTTAGAAAACTGTTCGGCATTGAAAAGCCAGGACACGGAAATCCGGTTAAAATTGAAATCGATCAAACTGATGGAATAGCCATATCCCTTTCAGTAGAATAGAATAATGAAAGCATTGAGGGCGACCAGAGATATAGATGGAAATATCTATATCGGAGATGCCCGGCAAATGATGTACGGTTGTTTAATGCATGTAATCGAAGAATTTAGTCAAATATCATCTGGCGATAAATTGCGTTATAACAAAAATGGATATATGGGCTAATATTTTAACCATGAGAAGCAAAAAACACAATCTAAAAATAAAATAATGCCGCCTTGGTTCAGGACTATATCCAAGGATATAGAAAACTAATCAAGTCATTGAACGAAGACGAAATTTTTAGAATGATAAATAAGCTGTACCAACTCTATAGCAGCTTGTCGGCAGAACCAGTTATGGGGCAAACTTATTGATTTGATTGAATTTTACTTTTTCCTTGTGAGATATAAAACAGATTATTATTAATTTTATTGACTTTTTTGAAAAAACTAATATTATATCTCCTGTGATAAGTTAATTTTTTATCTTTTCCAAGGAGATATATCATGAAGAAGACCAAACGACGGCTTCCGAAGCCGCGTAATCCGGTCGCGAAAGCTCTGTTTACACCGACTTTCCGGCCTCGTGTTGTCAAATCTGCAATTGTTGAACATACCCGCTGCAAGGGTTATCTGCGCCGCTCTCTGCGTTACGCAGACGACCTTTTCAGCGGGTATGTTCTTATTTTTTCTTAAAGTATGACGCCGAACCAACATCGTTTGACATCTTTCTCCGCTGCTCCAATTGCATTGGCGCTTGTGTCGCCCTATAGCATCACGACCTTTCCGATAAATATGTTCACATACGTCAAAAGCTTCTTGCAAAATCACGGATCTGATTACGCATATTATATTCCTGATATCAAATGGGCTTATTTTATCGTTATATTTTTTGCATTTTTAGGATCATGGTATGGGGTGACCGCACCAGATTGGATGGAAATCGCTCGCGTTGAACAGAAAGACACATATAAAGGAACGATTTGGATCAGGAAATCGGTTATTCCACATAGGACGATCACCCATTGGTGGTTTTTCTGGGTCGCCAGTTTGGCATTCCTGATTTATATTTTAAAATTACAGCGGATTGATGATTTACTGAATTATATTGGTGTATCAAATGGACATTTAACCGCAGAGGCTATCTTGTCGATGATGTATGGTTTTGTCATCGGCGGTTTGCTTCATCTACTTGGTGATGTCGTAAACCCCAGCGGGATACCTTGGTTATCTCCATTGGGACCAAACCTTTCTTTTAAACTCTGGCATAGCAATAATGACGTGGCGGGCACCTTGTTTGCCTGCCTTATCATATTGTCGTCATGGTTTATCATCTGGAAACTAATTGCTTGACCGGAATTGCTATGGTCGTCACCATGCCAAACCCTGGCTATGGTGGAACGTACAAGATATCACAAGCCGCCAATGGATCCTGGATCGTATCAGGCCCGGCACTTCCATCCAACCTGTTCGTCAAAGGGGCAACCGCTGCATTAAAAACAGCTCTACCAGACGACAAGAAGGACGCGCTACAGAGCGTATCACCAAATCCTAATGGCAACGGATATGTCGCCGTCTTTGCGCCTCCAGGAATGCCTGGAGCCGTCGCAACAGGCAATTCAAATGCTAATGTGACATCAAATCTGATTATCGTGATGCCGATCAAAGTAAATGGTGGATCGCGTCATTGGGCAAGAACCGGAAAGTGGGCGAGAGCCTGGTTTATTCCCGCCACGGTTGATAAATACCAGATTATCGAAGTAGCAGCGGATACCCAAGATAAAAACAGATTTTCTGGGTTTATAAATAATCTATCCGGCAACAACGCTTATGTCGCTGCTCAAGAAACCATGTCGAAATACGGCTCCGGCAAACTGGTTATTGCCATGTTCGATCGCTCTTCACAAACAGTGAAGACATGGATGTGGTCAAACAACACGTTGATCTCTCAAGCACAACCATCAAAACCATTAAACCAGGTTGAACCAGCTCCAGCAGGATACGGCTCCGGTAATGGATTTGTCCTGGTTAATTCAAATAATACATTACCAAAAAATTCAAATAATCCACCAGAGCCAACAAATATGTCTGCATCTATAAAAACTGGTTCGGCCAACTCATCGGCAAACGCTTATCAAAGATCTGTCAATATGATTTCCAATTGGTTGAACAAAAACAATTGATTTTATTTAAAAATTAAAATTTTATTGGTTTTGAATATTTTTTTCAAATATCATTCTCTGTGTTTTCAAATCTTGCAGCTATTATCCGCTCAAGGAAACTGCAGGAGTAATGAAAATGATTTCCTTTAGACATTTTTCTATCAAATATCAAAAACTATAAAAGGCTATTTACTTTATGTGGTTGAAGCCAACCACATAAAGTAAATAGCCAAAATATCGAGGAAGATCGCCTGGATGACGCGCTCTTTACAGCTTTCGAAAATATTCTTGGAACCAATTTCGAGGATCAGGCTGTCGAAAGGATGGCCGCCCTTCTTGAATACGGGTATAGTCCAGGTTTATCCCCGCATGTGCGGGGGAACCCACGCGGCTGGCGCGGCGGCCACCACATGGTCGGGTTTATCCCCGCATGTGCGGGGGAACCCAAATCTTTAGCGGCAATACGCATATCGTCGAGGGTTTATCCCCGCATGTGCGGGGGAACCTTCCCCGACTTGCGTCAGCGCGACGACGTGAAGGGTTTATCCCCGCATGTGCGGGGGAACCCGCGTCGGCAATTTTATCCGGCAGCTGGATTTCGGTTTATCCCCGCATGTGCGGGGGAACCCTCAAGTCGTGGCCCCCGCCCAGAAGATGGTTGGGTTTATCCCCGCATGTGCGGGGGAACCGGATCACGGATTGTGACGCTATAGCCGTCAGCGGGTTTATCCCCGCATGTGCGGGGGAACCTTGCGCGCAGGCTTGAGGGCCTTGGAGTCCGGGGGTTTATCCCCGCATGTGCGGGGGAACCAGGATGATCGATGGGCTGATCGAAAAGGGCGACGGTTTATCCCCGCATGTGCGGGGGAACCTCTCGTAAGTAAGGTTTTGATATTGCTACATATACAATTTCAAAGAACGAAAATAGACCTTTATTAGCGTACTTTCATTTCAGGCAAGGATCGACGCACGAGCAGCATGGCGTCGTGAGTGACGATTTCCTTCGGCGGTTCGCCCAAGCTTGCAAGGCCGAGGCCACCATTGGCGGCGCTGTCGGCCCAGGTCATGACAATGCTGCCCCGGTGCAACTGGCCATACCAATCTGCAAGCACCTCCCAAAGCCGGGTGCGCACGCCAGTGCTTACCCGTGGATGGGCATAGACACCTGGTGCCAGTTCCAGCATGGCCGAACCAAGAAAGCCACGGTAGCGCGCCTCTACATCGCGGGTAATGACTACTACCATCGGCATCAGCCTGTTTCCTTAGGCGACGCCCATAAATTAACGCTCCAGTTTTGTGATTTCACTCTGCGGGTCCGTCAGGATGATTTTCATGCAACGTGACTCGATAATTGTTGGGTGTTTCATTAGCTTCCCCGGCATCCTTGTCGGGAACGATCAGCAGCTTGATCTTATCGATCATGGAGGGAATAATACCACGCTGGCGAAATAGTTTTGCAGCACGATGTCGAGTGAGACGCTCGATCGAATCCCCCGACTTCATCGCCTCTTTCGCGGCACCGAAAGCTATGTCCAGCGTCACGTCGTGGCGAAAGAGATCAGCAATATCGAGGATGAAAGACTGTCCTGACTCCTCGTGAACGAAGCCTAGTTGAGGAATCGCGCCCAGAGAAGCGACGGCAACGCAAGCTGCGGCCCTCATTGCACTCGCGGCGTGATTGAGAGCTTGGTTGGGCAGATCACCAGCGTTCGGATTGGTGCGATCATAATAACGACCGCCCCATGAAATGCTATGTCTTTCGGCAGCGAGCTGGTAACTACGCTTGATGCGGGCACCTTCTTGCCCGCGTAAAACTTCAATATCGCGCGTCCGCACGATTTCCCCAAAACGGAGGGCATACATAGCCCGCGCTATCTCCATCCGGCTCTTCGGATCTGCCCAAAGCATTGCTTGTGCCCGCGCAACGCCGGAACTATCGGGCATCAAAGGGGGGGCGGTATAAAATCGTACTCCCCCGTCACCGATGGCAGCGAGGGCACAACCATGGTGAGCAAGGAGTCGCAACGCATCATGAGTGACACTGGATCCCGGTCCCAAAAGGATGATAGAAATTGCCTGATGTGGGATTTGATAATCTCCCGAAGCCAGATCTCCGCCACCAGCAGTAACGAAGCGTAGGCAACCGTCCTCAACCTCCAGCCGTCCTCGATCCAGCCATACCAGCCCATGCCGGTCGGCGTGAGGAATCCGCGCTTTCTCCAGCCCTAGCCGCCCAAGCAGCACGGTTACTTCCCCCTGGGTCGCAAGAGGAGCATGCCGTAGCCATAGGCCGTATGACGCCCGACACCCCTCACGAGACGATCGGCAAAGGCTTTGCTATCACGAATGACAATTTCGCCGTGGAACGTCACATCCGGCCCTTCACATCTTTTGCCGTTGCGAGAAACGGTGCTGCGTTCAAGTCGAACGATTCGCGACTCCATCACCTCGGCAGCATCACCAAATCGCTCGGCAAGCCAGTTCCGATACACGGTCTCACGGTCAATTTTGTCCTCCGATGAAGGACCGTCCGGATGGCGGCGAAGCGCTTCCAACAGAAACGCATCGACCTCAGCCCCTTTTGGAAAGACACCAGCAGGCCGCATGAGGCGTTTGACCGGTCGTACTCGCAAATCGAATGCGAGGCGGCGGTCTTTCGTCCAGCTCGGCGGCATGGCTTTGACAGCAAGCCGGGTTGGATCGCAAACCGCGAGCGCATCCGGCATCCCGGTTTCCTGAGCCGTTTGAACAAGCGATGCTCGATCTGCATTCGTGTAAGCATATAGCGTGGCACTCGCCGCGCCTGGTGCAACCATGAGACGGAATGGCTGCAACGCCGATTTACCGAAACTCTCACACAGCAGATGATGCAGCGCTGCCCCCTCATCGCCGCTGAGATTACGTTGCGCCGACCAGCGGCGGAACGTCTGAATATCCAGCGGCAAACTGATTAGATGAAGTACGGTCACGCGGCCACCTTCGCTTCCGGCACCAGGATACCCTCAACAACCGTTCGCGTTCCGCCGTGCAGTCCGCTACGCCAGTTACGGATATCAGCTAAATTGACAATGCGATGAACCGCAGCACCCTCAGACGGTCCTTCCCCCAACGGCCACAGCGCGCGTCGTCGGTCACTGGCATCCTCTTGCCAGAAAAATTTTTGAAGCGCAGCATACGCAGTTGCCGCTTGGACAAAATTCTTCTGTCGCAACGGAGCGGACGGGAGGCAGGGCTTGCGCCCGATGAATAATGGCCTAACAGGACGATCGAGCGCCGCTGCTAGTGTTTCAAGAGAAGGACCATCCTCAGCGTCCGCAAGTCGCAACGCCAAGATCAGACTGGCATCCGCATGATAGTCGCGAAACCGCCGATGCGGCCCATCGTAGCTATTCCCATCCCGCCCCTCCGGCTCCCCCCATGTAGTCCAGCCTTTGTCGTTCTTGTCCAGCTTCACGTTCTGGGTATCGGTAAGCACACCATATTTATCCTCCCGTTCCCAACTAACACCAAAAATCAGTCGGTCCTGTAGAGCCTGATGCGCTTGCCAGTCGGTGCGCCGCCAGCCCATCGCGTTGGCCAGAAGACCAGTCAGCATCGAGGCCGCAGGAAAATCGCGCGTGATCCCCATATGATCGATCGCTGCCCCGCCAAACGCCAAGAGCGGCGCTTCCAGCCTCACGATTAGCCAGTCATGGTCAGGCATCGGAAGCGTCTTTCACTTGTTCGGCACCCCATCTCGCCAATTTCGCGAGAGAAATCCGCTCGGAGGCCCGCAACGGCGTTTCGGCCAGCGAGAGAAACCGACGCGCTTCGCCGGTTTCATAGGTTTTATCGAGCCGTTCGAGGTGGCTATCGAGCGCCACTACGGCTTGTTCAAGATCATGTCCGACCGGCTTCCGATAGGCGGCGGCAAGGCTGCGGGGCTGACGATCGCCCGCTTCGACGAGCATCAATTCCGCCCGGCCATACGGCGCAGTCGAACCGCGTTTGGCACCCGGCGAAACCTCGGCAATCAGATGAATCAGATTGTGAACCACCTGAGCCGCCAGATCGCGGTTCCGACCGCAATTAGAAATCAGACCGGGCAGATCGATCACCACGTAACCATAGAACAGGCCAGAGGTCAGTTCGGTTTCCTGGATGGTATCAGCACCACTGTCGTCATCATCCTTCTTTAGGTCATCGACAGCGGTAAAATAATCGCCTTCGGTTTCTTCCGTATGCACAGTGAACGAGTGGGCTACATGAACCGGCGCTTCGAGATTGGCCGCAGGATCGGACGTGACCATGCGTCCGAAAAGAGCCCCAGTCAGACCAGCGTAGAAGGCCGTCGTCTCGCGTAAAACTTTCATGTTGGTTTTGAAATTCTTAATCCAGGTCGCGATCGCCGCCTTGAGCGCCGTGGGGTCATCAGCCGCTTCGGCAGCAAGACGATCAGCCTCGCGAGCCAGCCACTCGATTTCCGGAGCACCGAACAGTAGCGTTTGGCGGCTCTTCTTCCCCTTGTCCGCCTTCTCACCATAAACGACTTTCTGGAATTCCGGCTCAAGAGCGTCGATAATCTCTTTGTTATACCGCGCGCGGAGCGGATTGATCACCATGTCCGTGACGAGTTCACGCGACCGGTAGGACAGCTCAGTGCCGTCAATGTTGTGAAGCGAATACGGATCGGTATCCGCCATTCGCCAGTGACGCTTCAAGCACTGCGAGGAAATGCGGGTGCGGAAAGTGCCACCGTAGGGCAGACGCTTGGCCAGACCAGTGTCGTCGCGGTTCAGTAATGCGGCGGTATAGGAGTGTAGCGTGTGAATTTGGAGAAAACGGGGGGTAGTCATCAGGCAGGTTCCTTTTGCTTGGATTCAAGTACCGGGTAATCGAGCCGACGATAGTAGGATCTGGCGATTTCGCGCAGAATTTTCTTGTTGGACGGGCACAGAAGAAGATTCGCAATCGCAGCGCAATCAAAGCCATTCTCGGATTTGCTATTCGCCGCCAGCATCCGCGCAATCCGCTCCAGTGCATCGGCACGCGGAGCCGATAAAAAGCGCATCAGCCGGGTTTCAGAAAGCAACGGACGCGAACCGGCAACCCATTTTGGGTCACCGCCGTCGCAAAGAACTGTACCAAGACGCTGACTCGAATTCTGAACAAAAGGGGCGGAGGCACGGTCACCCCTGGGCGTCAGGATCGCCATAATTTTGACGATCCTCATCCAAACTTGGATCTGGTTCACGTCATCGATGAAACCGCACTCAGTAGCGAGTTGCCAGAACGTCGCACAGCCCGGATCTGAATCCGACATCCGCCGTAATTCGGCCAGTTCGCCAGTCCCAAGCGAACGCATGGCGACAGACAAATTATCTATTTTGGTTTTGTAAC
>Ga0315298_1001310_pt1 | contig 46282 bp, 39 predicted proteins | sample WHS_1_MG_FD_203077 | JGI IMG/M metagenome (GOLD analysis project Ga0315298, IMG submission 203077) | Extremophilic microbial mat communities from Washburn Hot Springs, YNP, Wyoming, USA - WHS_1_MG | ecosystem: Environmental > Aquatic > Thermal springs > Hot (42-90C) | place: USA: Wyoming...
GAGATCGGCGATTTCACCATCGAACCGTTCAGCGTCCCGCACGACGCGCAAGATCCGGTCGGTTTCCTCATCCATCAAAACGGCTTCGCCATCGGCGTTGTCACCGACCTCGGTCACGTCACCCAATTGGTGATGGAACGGGTGCGGGCCGTGGACGTCCTCATCCTCGAATCCAATCACGATCTTCGCCTGCTTCAGGACAATCCCGACCGGCCGTGGTCGCTCAAACAACGTATCATGAGCCGGCACGGCCACCTCAGCAACGACGCCGCCGCCCAACTGGCCGGCACAGTCGTCAGCGACCGGCTCCGCCACATCTGCCTCGCCCATCTCAGCCGCGACTGCAACCGGCCCGAACTCGCCCGGCGCGCCGTGGAGACCTCGCTGCGCCGCGCCGGCGCGAATCACGTCACCGTCGCCGTCGCCGATCAAGACACCCCCACCACTCCCCTCTTCCTATGATTATCGGCGTCCCCCGCGAGATCAAAAACAACGAGTACCGTGTCGGACTGTTGCCGGTCCATTGCGAGGCGCTCCGCCGGGCCGGCCACACCGTTCTGGTCGAACGCGGGGCCGGTCAGGGCAGCGGCGCCGACGACGCGGATTACCGGGCCGCGGGCGCCCGCGTGGTCCGCTCCGTGTACGCGGCCGACCTCATCGTCAAAGTCAAAGAACCGCAACGGGCCGAGTACCGCCGGCTCCGCCCGGGCCAGATCGTGTTCACCTACTTTCATTTTGCCGCCGACCCCGACGGTTTCCGCGCGGCGCTCCGCAGCGGCATTGTCGCCATTGCCTACGAGACCATCCAGTTACCGGACGGCACGCTGCCGTTGCTGACGCCGATGAGCGAGATTGCCGGCCGCATGGCGGTGCACCAGGGCGCAAAATTCCTCGAAGAACCCCTGCAAGGCCGGGGCCTTCTGCTGGCCGGCGTGCCGGGCGTCGCGCCGGCCAAAGTCGTCATCCTCGGCGGCGGCGTGGTCGGCGCCAACGCGGCCAAGATGGCCGCCGGGTTGGGCGCCGACGTCACGATTCTCGACATCAGTCTCCCCCGGTTGCGGTACCTCGACGACGTGATGCCGCCGAACGTCAAAACGCTGATGAGCAACGCCCAGAACATCCGCGAGCAAGTGTTGCAGGCCGATTTGCTGATCGGCGCCGTCCTGCTGCCGGGCGCGCGCGCGCCCCGGTTGGTCAGCCGGCAACTCGTCCGGCAAATGAAACGCGGCGCGGTGATCGTGGACGTGGCGATTGATCAGGGCGGCTGCATCGAGACTTCCCGGCCGACCACGCACGACCAGCCGACCTACCTCGTCAACGGCGTCGTGCAATACTGCGTGACCAACATGCCGGGCGCGGTGGCGCGAACTTCGACCTACGCGTTGACCAACGCGACGTTCCCCTACGTGCTGGCGATTGCCACGCAAGGTTACCGGCGCGCGGCCCGGTCCGACCGGGCAATCGCGGCGGGGATCAACATCGAAGGCGGCAAGGTGTATCAACCCGACCTTGCCGCCCTTTACCACCAGCCCCTCGCCACGCTGCCCCGCGGATCAGACCTTTCGCCAGCTGCGCGCGACCTCACCGGCGGGGCCGGTCCAGGCCGCGGAGCGCCCGGCGCGGGATTTCCTCGAGTTCCTCGATCTTTGCGAGCGCCTGCTGGACGATCCGGTTGAACCGGGCGGGCGTCAACAAATCCGGCCGCCGGCGCGCCAGTTCCACCGCTTTCTCGACTCGCCGGGAATAACTCTCCAATTCGCGGGTGATGCGCTGCGTGGTTTGGTGCAGCGCTTCGAGTTTCTCAAAAGTCGCCAACCGCCGTCCCATCCCATGGGTCACCGCGCCGATTTCCTCGCCGATCTCTTCGAGGAACTTCGGGTCGAACGAAAAGAAGCCAAGCCACCAGCCAACGTCCGCGCGCCGCGGGCCGCGACACGCGCGCGCGAGGAACAGCACCGGCCGCGGCCCATCCACGATGGCTCCCCGAAACCGCGCGAGCACCGTGCCGGTCGTGTTGCGGCATTCCAACCCATGGACCTGCACCGCCAACCAGCCGCAATCGCCGGGACTCAGCACCCGAATGCTCTGAACCCGTTGCGCGACTTTTTGGAGCCGGTGCACCTGCGCGCGCAACTCGCCGTAATCGGGATCAATCAGCGTCAACCGGTCGCCGCCGTGTTGCGCCGCCCAGTCCACGCTCACTTCGCCCATCGTCCGCGCCAGGATGTCGTCCCACACATAGAACCGGTCAGCCTCGGCTGACAACAACTGCACCATCACCGCGTGCCGGTGCTCCGTGGTGAACGCTTCCTGAACCAGCCGCAGACCCGACGGCAACCGCCGTTGCACGTCCACCAGAAACTCACGCGTCGGATTCCGCTCCATGATTCCCTCCGGCCCGCCCGCCATCTTTACAGGACCAACCGCAACCCGGCAATGAACTTCCGGTTCTCGGCCGGCAACCCCACCGTCACCCGAATCCACTCCGGCAACCTGTAGCCGCGCATCGGGCGCACAATCACGCCGCGCCGCTGCAACGCCTGAAACACCCGGTCGCCATCGCCGACCTTGACCAGCACGAAGTTCGCGCAACTCGGCACGTACTCCAGCCCCAGCCGGTCGAATTCCCGGTAGAGGTATTTCAATCCCTGCCGGGTCATCGTTTTCGTCCGGCGAATGTGCGCGGCGTCGCCGAGCGCGGCCCGCGCCCCGGCCAGCGCGAGGGCGTTGACGTTGAACGGTTGCCGGACCTTCCGGAGCAACGCGATGCAGTCCGGTGGGGCAATGCCGTAGCCGATCCGCAGCCCGGCGAGGCCGACAATCTTGGAGAACGTGCGCAGGACCACAACATTGTGCCGCAGCGCATACGGCACCGACGGCGGCGGGTCATCCAAGAACTCAACGTACGCCTCGTCGAGCACGCAGATCACGTGCGCCGGCAGGCTGCGGATGAATTGCTCCAGCGCCGCGTTGGGAACGCGCGTGCCGGTCGGGTTGTTCGGATTGGCCACAAACACGAGTTTTGTTTTCGGCGTGATGGCCGCCCGCATCGCCGGCAGGTCGTGCGTGTGCCCGGCAAACGGCACCGCGACGCATTTCGCCTGAAACATCTTCGCCATGATTGAGTAGATCACAAACGCCCGGTCGCCCGCCACGACTTCATCGCCGGGCGCGACAAACGCGTGGTAAAGAAACTCGATGATCTCGTTCGAGCCGCAACCGATGATCAGGTTATCCATCCCGACGCCGAGCTTCTTGGCCAGCGCCTGCCGGAGATAAAACGCGCCGCCATCCGGGTACAAGTGCGCCGTCGGCAACGCCCGCCGCATCGCCGCCACCGCTTGCGGCGATGGGCCGAGCGCGTTCTCGTTCGACGCCAGCTTGATGATGCCGGCCGGCTTCAAGCCGAGTTCGCGCGCGACTTCCTCGATGGGCCGCCCCGGCTCATACACCGGCACGTCGCACACATACCGGTTGGCAAGCGCGGGGAAGTTCATCCGTTCACGTTCGGGTAGCTGCCGAGGATTTTGACGAACATCGTGTGCTTGGCGAGCTCGGCCAGCGCCTTTTTGACCTTGAGGTCATCACAATGGCCGATGACGTCCACGAAGAAATAGTACTCCCACGCCTTCTTTTTGCTCGGACGCGACTCGATCTTGGTCATGTTGATCTTGAACCGCTTGAACGCCGCAATGCAGTCGTGCAACGCGCCGACCCGGTCCTGCACGGCGAACATGAGCGAGGTTTTGTCGTTCCCGGTGCGCGGCGAGTGCCGCCGGCCGATGACCAGAAACCGGGTCACGTTCTCGCTGGAGTCCTGGATGTTGGCGTCGTGGATGGTCAGGCCGTATTTCTCGGCGGCCAACGCGCTTGCCAGCGCGCCCGCGCCCGGCTCGGTCCGGGCGATTTCCGCCGCCCGGGTGCTGCTGGACACCTCGACCGTCTCGACGTGGGGCAGGTTCATCTGCAACCATTGCCGGCACTGGGCGAACACCTGCGCGATGGAATAGAGCTTTTTGATCTCCGCGCGCGGCCCGGCCGACATCAGGTTGTGCCGAATCGGCAACAGAATCTGGGCGCAAATCTTCAGGTCGCTGTCCACGAACATGTCGTAGGTGTGCGTGACGGCGCCCTCGGTCGAGTTCTCAATCGGCACCACACCGTAGTCCGCCCGGCCCTTGGCGACCTCAATGAACACGTCGGCAATGCCCGGCAGCGGCTCGTAGCGGAGGCTCGCCCCGAATTTCTTGATCGCCGCCATGTGCGAGTAGGTTGCTTCGGGACCGAGGTAGGCGATCACGAGCGGTTTCTCCAACGCCAGCGCCGCCGACATAATTTCCCGGTAAATGGCGCGAAGCGACTCCTCGGTGAGCGGTCCGGTATTCTTTGCCGCGACGCGCTGCAACACGGCCTCTTCCCGGTGGGGCGCGTAAATCTCCTCGCCAGCCTCGTGTTTGAGCCGGCCGATCTCCACCGCGGCCTTCGTCCGGTCGTTCAGCAACCGCACCAGCCGGGCATCAATCGCGTCAATTCGTTTCCGCAGTTGTTGGAGCTTGTCCTTCATGGGTCATCGCTCCCCTCTCCCCGTGGGGGAGAGGGTTAGGGTGAGGGGTGGTCGTGGCCGGCTGTTGTGCCGCTGCCCCCTCACCTTTATCCTCTCCCCCGGGGGGAGAGGAAACCTTTTCCTGTTTCGCTTCCGCCGCCTGCAACGCCGCGGCCTGCAACCGCAACTCCGCCGCGCGCGGCATGTCGTCGAGACTCCGCAGCCCGAAATGCTCCAAAAACTTCTGGGTCGTGCCGTACAACATCGGCCGGCCCGGCTCGTCGCTGCGCCCGGTAATGGTGATCAGGTCGCGTTCGAGCAACGTCTTGACCACGCCGTCCACTTCCACGCCGCGAATCGCCGCCACGTCGGCCCGCGAAATCGGTTGCCGCAACGCGATGATCGCCAGCGTTTCCAACGCCGGAGCCGATAGCCGGTGCGGCCGGGCTTCGTCGAGCAGTTGTTTCAGCCACGGCGCGTACTCCGGTCGGCTGACCAGCCGCCAGCCCCCGGCCACCTCGACGAGTTGAAACGCCCGCTGCTGGGTGTCGTACTCGATCTTCAATTCCTCCAGCGCTGCCGCCAGTTGCGCCTCGCGGACGTTGCGGAACCCTTCCGTCACCGCCGGGCCGCCTTCCTCGTTGGTCGCCTCGGCAAAGATCTGCCGGATGTCCTTCGTCGCCAGCGGCCGCTCCGCCGAGAACAGAATCGCTTCCACAATGTGTTTCAGTTCCAATGTCATGTCTCTCTCGTCTCTGTCATTCTGAGCGCAGCGAAGAATCTCTGTCGTTCCGCGACGAGACCCTTCGCTCCGCTCAGGGTGACAACTACGTTGTAACTTTGATCACTTGAATCTCACCAAACGCCTCCGGCTGCCGGACTTTCAGCCGCTTCAACCGGATCAATTCCAGCAACGCCAGAAATGTTACCACTGCTTCCGCCCGGGTGCTGGCTTTCTCGAACAACTCGCCAAACCGCAGTTCCGTCCGGTCGCGCAGAGTATAGAGGATTTCCTCGATTTTGTCGCTGACGGTGAACCGTTCCTCGATGATCTCGCGGAACTCCTCGCGGTCACTGGCCTTCTTCAGCACCTGTTGGAAGGCGTTGATCAGGTCGAAAATGCTGACTTCCGCCAGCGGCACTTCCTGATCCGCATCAATCCCCAGCCCGTCGCCCACCCGGCGCGGGAACAGCCGGCTCTGTTCCTCTTCGCGCCGGCTGAGTTGGGCGGCGGCGTCCTTGAATTTCTTGTACTCCACCAGTTGCCGGATCAACTCCCAGCGCGGGTCTTCGCCTTCCTCGGCTTCCGGGTCGGCGATTTGCTGGTCGGCCGGCAGGAGCAACCGGCTCTTGATGTACATCAGCGTCGCCGCCATCACCAGAAACTCGCCGGCCACCTCCAGATTGAGCAGCTTCATCAACGACAAGTACTCCATGTACTGGTTCGTAATCCGCTCAATCGGGATATCGTAAATGTCCACCTCTTCCTTCTTGATGAGGTAGAGCAACAAATCCAGCGGCCCCTCAAAGACCTCCAGTTTGACCTTGTAGTCGGCTTCCATGCGTTAGCTTGTCATTCTGAGCGAAGCGAAGAATCTCTGCCTCTACCGCCTTACAACTGAGCCCCTTCGCTCCGCTCAGGGTGACAAATCCGAATCATCTCAAGCCCACGGCTTCCCGGACTTTCTGCATCGTCGCATCGGCCACCGCGTTGGCGCGGGCCGCGCCATCGCGGAGCACCTGCTCGACGTAATCCCGGTTGCGCTCCAACTCCGCCCGTTTCTGCCGGTACGGCGCGAAATACTCCAGCAATGTCGTCAGCAGCACCTTCTTCAACTCGCCGTATCCGTACCCACCGGCCGCGAGCTTGGCTTCCTGCTCCGCCGCCACGGCCGGCGCAATCACTTTCAACAGTTGCAGGGGCAGATTCTTGTCCAAATCCTTCTTCGGCGCCTCGACCGGCTGCGAGTCGGTCTTGATGCCCATGATTTTCTTCCGCGTCGCCTTCTCGTCGCCGAAAATCTCAATCGTGTTGCCGTAGCTCTTCGACATCTTCCGGCCGTCAATGCCCGGCAACACCGCCACGGCCTCCCGGATGTGGGCGTCCGGGATGGTGAACACCGCGCCGAACTGCCGGTTGAACGCCCCGGCAATGTCGCGCGTGACCTCGATGTGCTGTTTCTGATCCTTGCCGACCGGCACGACGTTCGACTGCACAATCAAAATGTCCGCCGCCTGCAACACCGGATACGTGAACAACCCGGCATTGGGCGTCAGCCCTTGCGCGATCTTGTCCTTGTAGCTGACGCAGTTCTCCAACATCGGCAGTGGCGTCAGGCACGACAAAATCCACGCCAGCTCCGTCACCTGCGGCACATCGCTCTGCCGGTAGAACACCGTTTTTTGCGGGTCGAGTCCGCAGGCGAGGAAATCCAGCGCCACGTCGAGCACGTTCTGCCGCAACTCCGCCGGATCGCGCACCGACGTCAACGCGTGATAATCGGCGATGAAATAGAACGCCTCACCCTTCTGCGCCAATTCCAGCGCCGGCCGCATCATTCCGAAATAATTCCCGATGTGCAGCTTCCCGCTCGGTTGAATCCCCGACAAAATCCTCATATTCGGCGGAGAATACGGACGCCCCGCGCCCGTTGCGAGTGAAAAATACTTTTGAGCACCAAACAAAACATCGGTCCGGAGGGTCGCGCTTCGGCGCGACCGGGCACAACAGCGGCCACGCGGAAGCGTGGCCCTCCGGAGCCCCGGTCGCCGATGCGCTGCCTGCGGCAGGTGATCGTGGCCCTGCGAAACGGCGGTTGTGTGGGGATCTTGTCCGGCGGCAGACAGGTTTCGCCGACTCGCAGAGTCGGCCTCCAACAATTCGCGAGATACCCGGTGTGCGGTCGAGCGCGCCCACCGGGCGTGCCGCTCGACCATTGCCACAAACGACTTCGGCGAGCCGCCGGCTCGTTCCTACCGACGAATTTCCGGTAACACGGCTATTCGATGGCGAAGCTGGCGTTGACGACGGCGGTGACTTTTTTGCGCTGGGAGCCGGTATCGTTGACGCCGTAATCGGAGACCTCGGTCGAGTGGACCGACGTGATTTGGAACACGCCCATCTTCGCGTTGCGCATCAGGCCGATCCGGTTGCCGGTCGCCTTGACCATGTTCGCCGCGCGTTGCTTGGCGTTCTCGGCCGCCTGCGCCAGCATCTCCAGTTTCAACGCATCCAGCCCCCGGTAGAAATACTGCGGCGCGCCTGAACTGACCTCGATCCCCTCGTTGATCAATTCCGTCACTTCGCGCGACAGCCGGGTGAGCTTGTTCACGTCGTCCGAACTCACCTCCACCGGCTGCGTCAACCGGTAGGCCAACAACTCCGGTGTGTCGTTGCCGTGCTCGTCTTTCTTGTAGAGCCGCTCGGTGTTAACTTGCGGCACCACCATCTCTTTTCCGGTCACGCCTTTCTCCTGCAAATACTGGCGCAACCGGGCAGTGTGTTTGCTCAACCGTTGGTACGCCTGCCCCAAATCGGGGTCGCGCACCATCAAGCTGACCGACCACGTGCCGCAATCGCTTTCGATCTCGCGCGTTGCCGCGCCGGTGACCGTGATGACCTGCCGGGTCATCTGCATCACTCGCACCGTTGCCTGCGACAGAATCAGGCTGGCGATGATCGTGGCCGCGGCAATGCACACCCCGAGAATAATGACCTGCGAATTCCGCAGGATCCGTCCCCCATCCATAACGACCTCCTTGTTACCGGCCTTGTAGCACCAACCGCCCGCCGTGTCAACGCGCCGCGCGTTTGACATTCCAACCGGCCCGCACCAACCGCTGCCGGGCTTCGGCTTCCGTGCAACCCCGCAACGTCGCCACGATCCGACAGGCGCGGGCGCGGAGCTTTTCGTTCGTCGGCTTCACGTCCACCATCAGGTTGCTGACGACCTTGCCCACACGGATCATGCTGATCGTGCTGAGCATGTTCAGCACGAGTTTGGTGGCGGTGCCGGCCTTGAGGCGCGTCGAGCCGGTGAGGACTTCGGGGCCGGTCACGACGGTGATTGGTGAATGGTGACTGGTGACTGGAGAACAACACAGGAGAAACGTCTTGGCGCCGCAGCGTTTAGCTGCGTCGAGGGCGCCGAGCACGAACGGCGTCCGACCGCTGGCGGCGATGCCCACCACCACGTCGCGTTTGCCGACGCCCCGGTTGCGAATCGCTTCGGCGCCGGCCGCGGCGTCGTCCTCGGCACCTTCCACAGCGGTGTGGAGCGCGGGCGCGCCGCCGGCAATGATGCCTTGCACCATCTCCGGGTCGGTCGAGAACGTCGGCGGACATTCGCTGGCATCGAGCACGCCGAGTCGGCCGCTCGTGCCGGCGCCGACGTAAAACAACCGGCCCCCGTGCCGGAAAGCGCGCACGATGGCGCGGATGGCGCGGATAATCTGCGGTTTGGCGCGGCGGACGGCCGGGACGACACGGGCGTCCTCCGCAAGCATGGTGTCCACGAGTTGCGGGACGGACCGGCGATGCAGATCCAGCGTGCGCGGGTTGCGCTGTTCAGTCCAAGCAAGCTTGTCATTCTGAGCGCAGCGAAGAATCTCATTCTTTTCCGGCGACCAACGGAGACCCTTCGCTCCGCTCAGGGTGACAAATGGGCAGCCGGCCAGCCGCAGCGCGCCGGCGGCGGTGTCGCGGCGCAGCACGGTGACGTGCGCGCCGGGAAGCATGGCGCGGATCCGGTGGCTGACGAGCGCGGCGAATTTCCGGTGATGCTGCAACACCCCGCCGGCCAGCGCGACGCGCGGCTTTTCCCACCCAAGTTTACCGGCAACGGCGTGGACGTCCTGCGCGAGGAAGGAAGCGGCCTGCAGCATCAAGCCCGGCTCCATGAACTCGCCGGCCAGCGCGGCAATCTCGTCTTTGCCGGCCTGGTGAATCCAGTCCACGAGTTGGTCCATCGAATTCAGACATAACCGGCGCAACAGCCGCCGGTGGCTCCGGCCGTGCCGGTCGTACTGGCGGACGGCGGCCCGCAGGCCGGTCAGGGCGATCCAGTAACCGCTGCCGTGGTCGCCGAGGAGGTGTCCCCAGCCACCGGCGCGCGCGACCTGGCCGGCTTCGTTGCGGCCGACGACGACGGAGCCGGTGCCGCTGATGACGAGGATGCCGGGCTTGTTGCCGAACGCGGCGGCGAGGCCGGAGTCGAGGTCGTTGCCGACAAAAACGGGGATGTCGCCCCACGCGCGGCGGGCCAGTTGCCGGAGGCGTTGCCGGTCGGACTCGGTGCGGCAGCCGGCCAGGCAGAGCGCGGCCCGGTCGGGTTGGAATTGCCGGAGAACGGCGCGGATTTGCCGGTCGGTGGCGAGTTTCAGATTGAGCGGACCAAAGACGCGACGGCGCCCGTCGGAAGTCAGCGCGACGGTTTTGGTGCCGCCGCCTTCGATGCCGAGGTTCATGCCCGGCAGGATAACAGGGTCACGTGGCCGCCGGCAAATATAACGTGAACGTCGTGCCCCGGCCGACCGTACTGCGGACGTCCACGGCGCCGTGGTGCCGGCCGACGAGGTCGCACACAATGGGCAAGCCGAGGCCGGTGCCGTCCGTTTTGGTGGTGAAGTACGGCTCGAAGATGCGTTTCAGGTTTTCCGGGGCAATGCCGCTGCCGGTATCGGTCACGGTGATGGCGACATGCGGCACGGTCCGGTCAAACGACGGCGGGCAATAGGCCGGCGCGGCCGGCAGTTCGCCGGCCGCGGCGGCGCCGAAGGTGACGATGCCGGCGCCGTCCATCGCGTGGAGGGCGTTGACGCCGAGGTTGACGAGCGCTTGCAGCAGCTCGGCGGCGTTGGCTTTGATTTGCAGGGGAGTGGCCAGGGTCTGCCGGGTGACGACCGCGCTGCGGTTGGCCATGTGCGCCCGGACGAGCGTGGCGGCGTCTTCCAACAGTCGGGCGACGTCCACGGTTTCGACGGTCTGCTGTTCGCGGCGGGCCAAACTGAGGAATTGCTGGGCGATGTTTTTGCAGCGTTCGATCTCGCGTTGGATGGACTCCAGCCGTTTCTGGGCTTGTTCGCGTTGACTGGGTTCGAGGGTGGTGATGCTGTTCAGGTCGCGTTCGAGCAATTGGGCGTAGCCGGCAATGATCGCGAGCGGGGTGTTGATTTCGTGGACGACGCTGGCGGATTTGACACCGGCGGCATTTACTTCTTTGCTCGCGGCAGCGAGCGCGCTGCTGAGTTCTTCGTTGAGCCGATGGAGCGTGGCCAGGCTTTCCTCGGTGGCGCGGCGGCGTTGCCGGCGGTTCAGGCATTTGCCCATCACTTCCCGGATGACGAACACGTCGAACGGCTTGTTCAGGTAATCGGCGGCGCCGAGGCGGACGGCGGCGCGGGCGGTCTCGACGGTTTCGTAGCCGGTGAGCATGACGCACTCGATGGCGGGATCGGATTCCTTGAGTCGTTGCAGGACCTCGATGCCGGTCAGGTCGGGCATTTTGATGTCGAGGATGGCGAGGTCCACGTGGTGGTTGCGGGCGTAGTCCACGCCTTCCCGGCCGCACGTGGCGGTGACGCAGTTGAACCAGTCTTTGAACACGATCCGCAACGACTCGCGCGGTCCCGCCTCGTCGTCCACAATCAGGAGTGTCGGCCGGTCGGTCGGGGCGGTGGCCGCTGTCGGGGCAGTGGTGGTTGCGTGCAGTCCCATGGCGTCACCTCAGAATTTCAGGCTGCCGGTGAGCATGACGGCGTGGGACTGGCTTTTCCAGGTGCCGTTGACGGTGGTGTTGACCGAGCTGTTCACCGTGCGATCTTCGGTCAGGCTGTATTGATAGACGAGGTCCACGCTGAAATGATCCGTGCTGTAGCCGGCGCCGGCGCTGAGGACGTGCCGGTTACCGTCGGGCAGAGCGGCGGAGTACGCCTCGCTGGGGACGCTGTTCTCGGAGTAGATGTACCCGGCGCGGACGGACCAGTGGTCGGTCAGGCTGTACTGCGCGCCCAACCCGTACCAGAGACTGCTCTTGTACCGGAAGGTGACTGTCTGGCCGTTCAGCGCGTTATCGGCCTGCAGGCTCAAGTCATTCACGGCATCCCAGTCGGTCCATTCCACATCGAGTTCCAACTTCAGGTTCGGGATTGGCCGGACCGCGTAGCCCAGGGTGACCGACTGGGGATATTGAATCGTCGTTTGGGCATTGGCCCGGCTGATGACGTAGCTCAACTCCGCATCCCCCTCGTACTCCATCGTAAATGGGCTCCGATACGTCGCGCCGAAACTATGCTGGTCGTTCAACCGATAGAGCGCGCCAATCGTTGCGCCGACACCGACGCCGGTGCCCGTAAAGCGGAACTTGCGCACACTGGTGAAGTACGGCAAATTTTCGAGGGTTGTACTGCCCTGATAAACATTCAGGCCGGCGCCCAGGGCCAACTGCGGGGTGAGTTGATACGCCACCGTGGGTTGGTAGTTCACCACCAACATCTCGGCTTTGGTCGTGACGTTGACGAACGGCGTCGCGCTGCCCCAGTTCATGTCGGTGCCGAACGGCACGTTGACGCCGAGGCCGATCCGCCACTTGTCGTGCTGGGCAAGGTCACTGCTCACATAGAAGTGGCCCGTGTAGGACGGATCATCGAATTGGGCCGAGCCGGTCGGGCCGCTGAACTTGATGTCGCGGAACGAGACCATCCCGCCGACGCTGATCTGGGTCCCGCTGAGTTGGGCCAACCCGGCCGGGTTGTAATAGATCGCCGACGCGTCATCGGCCTGAGCAACGAATGCCTCGCCCTGGCCGGTCGCCCGCGCGCCCTGATCCGGGTTGCGAAAGCCAAGCGCCAGCACGGCGGGCCCCGTGCCCGCCAGCAGCGTCGCCGCGACCATAAACCGTTTCATCATGTTCTTCATCGGGTTGTCCTCCAATCAATAGGCAGGGGTTTAGCAATGGCCATGCCATGATGAAAACATGCCCCAACATCAGGGGGGAAACCTCAAGGAAGGGACGCGGTCCCGGACAAAAATGTCCGGCCGGCAGCTAACGCTGTGCAGTTTCGGACGGCGCGTCGTCCGGTTGGGGCCGCGTGGCGATGCCGAGCTTGGCGATCTTGTAGCGGAGCATCCGGCGCGTGATGTTCAGCAACCGGGCCGCCTCGGTAATCACACCGTCGGCGCGGCGCAAGGCTTCCTCGATGGCCTTGCGTTCCAGTTCCTCGGTCATTTTCGGCAAATCAACCGGCCCCGGTTCGCCCGGCGGCGGACTCGGCCCGGCGGTCGCGGCCGGCAACGGCGCGGCACCGTCCGTCTCCGCCTGGGAAATCGCGAACGGCAAATGTCCCACGTCAATCGCGGCCGCATCGCAGGTCACCAGCAACCGTTCCACCGCGTGCTGGAGTTCGCGGACGTTCCCGGGCCACGGGTAACGGACCAGCGTGTCCAGCGCGGCCGGGGTGAATTGCGGCACCGCCCGTTTGAATTCCCGGGCAAATTTCTCCGCAAAATGCCGCACCAACACCGGGATGTCTTCCTTCCGCGCCCGCAACGGCGGCAACTCCACCGGCACCACGTTGATCCGGTAAAAGAGGTCTTCCCGGAACCGCCCCTGCCGGACTTCCGCGGCCAGGTTGCGATTGGTGGCGCAGACCAACCGGACGTTGATGGTGATGGTTTCCTGGCTGCCCACCCGGCGGATCTCGCGTTCCTGAATCGCCCGGAGCAGTTTTGCCTGCGTGCCGAGCGCCATCTCGCCGATCTCGTCCAGAAACAGGGTGCCGCCCTGCGCGGCCTCAAACATCCCGATCCGCCGCTGCACCGCGCCGGTAAACGCCCCCTTCTCGTGGCCGAACAGTTCGCTCTCCAGCAACTCGCTCGGAATCGCCGCGCAGTGCACCGGCACAAACGGCCCGCTCTTGCGGTGGCTGTTGAAATGCAGCGCCCGGGCGACCAATTCCTTGCCGGTGCCCGTTTCGCCGGTGATCAGCACGGTCGTGTCGGTGTCCATCACCCGCCGCACCAACGCGAAGACCGCTTCCAGGGCCGGGCTGCGGCCGACGATCTCCTCGAAGGGGCACGGCGCGGCCGGCGGGGGTTCGGCGCGGAGGTTGCGCTCGTTGATCGCGCGTTCCACCACGAACTGGATCTCCTTCACATCGAAGGGCTTGTTCAGATAATCCGCCGCGCCCCACAACCCCGCCTGGTGGGCCGTCCTGGCATCGGTGATGGCGGTGACCATGATGACCGGCAGGTCCGGGGTGTGCGCGTGCAGCTTGCGCAGCGTCTCCAGCCCGTTCATGCCGGGCATCTTCATATCCAACAGCACGACATCGAACGGGCCTTCGTTCCGCACCGCCTCCACCCCGCTCGCCCCGTCGGATCGCGTCGTCACTTCGTAGTGATTCTTCAGGATGTACCGCAACGATTCGCGCGGACTCTCCTCGTCGTCAATCACCAATACCCGTCGTCTGGCCATCGCTGTGTGGTTCCTCAAACCGCGCCCGCCTGAGGTTCGCGCACCGTCGGCACCGCGTTCGCCGCGCTCGCCGCGCTCGGCGGCAACTCCAGGTCGGCCTTCGCCGGCAACAGAATCGTTACCGTCGTGCCGCGGCCTTTCGTGCTGTCAATGACCAGCCGGCCACCGTGCCGCTCGACGATCTGTTTGACAATCGTCAGCCCCAACCCCACCCCGACGTTGCGCGTCGTCATGAACGGTTCCGTCACGTGCGGCAAATCGTCCAACCCAATTCCCTCGCCGGTATCCTGAATCTCGATCCGCACCGCGCCGCCGGCCGGCACCTGACCGTCCGCAAAATCGTCCGGCTGCGCGTCGGCGGTATTCAAAACCAGCCGGCCGCCGGCCGGCATGGATTGCACGGCGTTGCGCACGACGTGCTCCAACGCCTGTTGCATCCGGATCCGGTCGACCTCGATCTGGGGCGTTTGATGGGTGTAGTTCTTCTTCACCGCGACCGCCGCCGCCGCGCCGGCCGCGTGCTCCACGGCATCGTCCAACAACTCCGCCAGCCGCACCGGTTCACGGACCAGCGCGAGCGGCTGGGCAAAAAACATCAAATTGTTCACCAACAGGTCCACCCGGTTCACCTCGTGGGACACGGTTTGGGAAAACTGTTCCCGGAACTCCGGGTCCGCGTAGCGTTCCGGCAAGAGTTGCGCGAAGACCTTGATCGAGACGAGCGCGTTCTTCAGCTCGTGCGACAACCGGGCTGACAACCGGCCGAACAACTCCCGGTCCGCCTCGGCGCGCGCCCGTTGCTGTTCGGCCTTCACCCACGTCAGGTCTTCCAGCAGGCCGACCACCACGGATTGGCCCGCCGCCGCGAACCGGGTGGCGCTGACGCTGAGCGACCGCCGCGTGCCCGGCAACTCCACCTCGCGTTGCCCGACCTCCCTTCCGGTCTGCAGCACCTCGAACAACACATCCCCCACCCGCGTCGGCAGCCGTTCTCCGTCGAGCAACTCGGCGGCGCGCCGGTTGAGGTGGAGCACCTGCTGTTGGTCATTCACCACGACCACGCCGGTCGGCACGTGCGCGAGGACTTCCGCCAACAGCCGTTGTTGGTCGGCGATCTGCGCCGCCAATTGCCGGTTGCGCAACGCCTGCCCCAGTTGCGCCAACAGGTGATAGACCAACTCCAGTTCCCCGGTCGCCCACGGTTCGCCGGTCACCTTCCCGCTGCACGTCAGCACCCCGGCCAGTTGATCGTCGGCGAACAACGGCACCGCCACCTCCGCGCCGAGCAACTCAAACTCCCGGGCCATCTGCGGCGCGTCCGCGGCCGCCGCCAACTCCGGCACCTGCGCCCGCTGCACAATCTTCGCCTCCCGCGCCACGTACCGGCCGATCCCCGCGTCCGTGCTCAACCGCAAATGCTCGGCCACCTCGCGCGCCACGCCGTCACTGGCCGCCACGCGCAACTGCTGGTCGCCTTCCGGCAACAACAGCGCCAGTTTGCCGACGCCGATCAGATCGCGGACCAGTTGGAGAAAATCCTCGAGCATGGCCGGGCCGTCGCGTTGCCGGTTCAACAGCCGGGAAATGTTCTTCAAGGCATCCCGGTACCGATGCAGGTCCGGCGCCGCTGCCGCCGCCGGCGCCGGCCCGGCGGGCGCCACCGGCCGGGTGCACAGGGTTTCGACGTGTTTCAACCGGGCTTGCGCCGCGCGCAACGTGAGGAACGTCGTCAAGGTTTGCCGGAGTTGATCCACCGGCAAGCCGTGGGGCACCGTCAACCAATCCGCGGGCGCCATCGCCAGCGCCGGCGCCACCGTCGGCGGCATCAACACCACAACCGCCTGAGGGTCCACGTGATGGTCGGCCGCGAGTGATTCCATGGCCCACCGAATCGCCGCATCCAACGACTCGCCATCGAGCACCACGACGTCCACCAACCGGAGCCATTTGGCAAACAACGCGTCAAACCCCGCCCGCCCCACCTCGGCTGGTGGCGTGACCGGGAGGAAATTCACCGATTCCCCGATGAGTTCGGTCAGCACACGCTGGGTGTGCGCTGAACTCGTGACCAGCAACGCGGTCTTCATGTCCGCAGCATCCCCGTTCTCAACTGTTACGAACCCCCTTCTTCCCGGTTCTTCGGACCGGGAAGCACCACTCCAAAGAGGTTCCCCACACGGGGGAAATTACACGCCCACCCCCTTGCCTGTAAAGAACTTATTACAACCGGGCGCTACGTGAGTTCAGCCCGCACCAGGTCGCGGTAGGCTTCTTGGAGCCGGGGGGTGAGGTCGTTCCGCCGGCTCCAGGTGGTGACCGGAGCGATTTCCATCAGGCTGCTGGTGGCAAAAACTTCGTCGGCAGTTTCGAGAAATTCCGGGGAAAAACTCTGTTCGCAGACCGGCAGCCGCAGTTCGCCCGCCAACGCAATCACGGCGCGCCGGGTCACGCCCGGCAACGGCGCGTCGCTCAACGGCGGCGTGAACAGCGCGCCGTCCTTGACCGCGAACACGTTGCTGGTGGTCAGTTCGACAACGTTGCCCATCGTGTTCAACAACACGGCGTCATCCACCCCGGCCGCCTCGGCTTCGCGGTGCGCGAGGATGTAGGGCAACCGGTTGGCGGTCTTGTTGCGGGCCAACTGCTCGTTGACGCGGACGGTCGAAACGATGGCGGTCAACCGGCGCGGCGCAAACGCGCGCGGCTGCCCGGTCACCACGGTCGAGTCGCGGGTCACATAGACGCGTGCCACGCCGTCGCCGAGGTTGTTGCGTTGCACGAGGCTCCGGCAAATGGCGCGGAGTTCCTCGGGCGAAAAGACCGGCTCGATGCCGATGGCATGCAAACCTTCGAACAGCCGGTCAAAGTGTTCCAACGGCCGGAAGATCCGCCCGGCATAGACGCGCATCGTCTCGAAACAGCCCTCGCCGTAAAGAAACCCGCGGTCGAAGATGGACACGGCGGCCCGCTCTTCCGGGAGGAAGCGACCGTTAACGAAAGCGTAGTTGCTCGATGGCATTGAGAATCCCCCGCGCTTTGGCGAGTGTTTCCTCGTACTCGGCCTCGGGTTCGCTGTCGGCCACGATGCCCCCGCCGGCGTGGAAGGTCAAGCGCGAACCTTGTTGGACGACGGTGCGGATGGCGATGTTGAACTCCGCCGTGCCCTTCGGCCCGAAATACCCAATCGCGCCGCAATACACGCCCCGGGCATGCGGCTCCAACTCATCAATGATCTCCATCGCCCGGATTTTCGGCGCACCGGTAATCGAGCCGCCCGGGAAACACGCCCGGACCGCCTCCACGAGCGCCACGTCCGGCCGCAACGTCCCGGCCACCGTCGCCACGAGATGATGCACCGTGGCAAAACTCTCCACGCGCACCAACTCCGGCACATGCACGCTGCCAAACTCGCACACGCGGCCGAGGTCGTTGCGTTCAAGGTCCACGATCATCACCAACTCGGCGTTGTCTTTCGGCGACCGGAGCAGCGCGGCCGGGTCGGCGGCGCGCGGCGCGGTGCCTTTGATGGGCCGGGTCACCACCTGCCGGCCCTGCAACTTCAGGAAGCATTCCGGTGACGACGACAAAATCTGCGCCTCGCCGATGTCAAGGTAGGCCGCGTACGGCGCCGGATTCGCCGCGCGCAGCGCCCGGTACACTTCCACCGGTGGCGCCGTGACCTCGCACTGGAACCGTTGCGAAAGGTTCACCTGGTAGATGTCGCCGGCGGCGATGTATTCCTTGGCGCGGCGGACGGCGGCGCAATAGGCGTCACGGGTAAAATTGGAGCGGATCGTCGGGCGGGCATCCTGCCCGCCCCCTACCGGGGGCGGGTCGGGCAAGCGGCCGGTGCCACAAACAACGGTGTCGTAAAATCCGAACCAGCAATCCGGCAGGCCGAGATCGTCCACGGCGCGCGTCGGCAATTTTTCGACACAGTTTTTGAGGTCGTAGCCGAAATAGCCGATGGCGTACCCGGGGAAATCCTGAAGTTCGGCGCGCAACCGCTCGAAGGTGGCGGGGTCGTTTTTGGCGCGGAAGACTTTGACCGGCTCGGCGGCGAGAATGGACAGCCCCCCACCGGTGGCGGTGTCCAGCCACACGCAGCCGGGCCGGCGCGCCCACGCGGCAAACATCTCCGCCGGGTCAACTCCCGGTCGCGTTGTGACGTTCACTGCGCGGCGCCGCCCAACCGTTTCACCAAGCCGTCCAGGATTTCCCGGCGGATGCGCAGCCGCTCGCGGAACTGGTGATCCATCGCGTGGTGAATCTCCGCCTGCGTCTCCGCCATGGCGGCGTGGAGGAGATCCAGCAACTCCTGTCGTTCCTGCTCGCTCAATTCCAGTTGCATCGGCCACCTCGCTTTCTTTCGGGATAATATACACCCGCTTACGCAAACGCCAGCAGCCCCGCGATCCGGTCCGACCGGGGTTGCGGCGTGATCACGGCGGCATTGATCCGGTGGTCGCGGAAAATGTCGGCGGCGACGGCCTGCAGATCGTCGCCGGTCACCGCTTCGATCTGGCGTTCGATTTCCGCCGGCGTGGGGATTGCGCCGTAGCCGAGCAGATGTTCGCCGAGCCACATCATCCGGTGGCTGGTGTTTTCCAAACTGAGCCGCATCTGGCCGAGGGCGTAATCCTTGGCCTGCCGGAGTTCGCGGGCGGTCGGCGGACGCGCGGCGAGCCGGCGCAGTTCGCGCAGGATCAAGGCCGCCGTTTTCTCCAGTCGTTTCGTTTCCAGCCCGGCGGCGATGAGCAACGCGCCGGTATCGGCAAAAAACGACGTCGCGCTGTGGATCGAGTAGGCCAGTCCGTGTTGTTCGCGAATGGTTTGGAAGAGCCGGCTGCTCATGTTTTCGCCGAGCACCACGCTGAGCAACCGGAGCGGATAGCGGCGGGGGTCATGCCGGGAAAATGTCCGAATGCCGAGCGCCAGATGCGTTTGCTCCACCTTCTTCTCCAACCACCGGACGCGGGGCCGGCGTTGCGCCGCGCGGGCCGGCGCGAAGGCCGGCCGCCGTCCCGGTTCGCTCCGCGAAAAGAGCTGGGCAACGCGCCGGACCAGATCGTCGTGCCGGCAACGGCCGGCGACGGCCACCACCGTGTTCGCCGCGCCGTACCAGCGGCGCCAGAAATCCACCAGCACGGTCCGGCGGATCGAGTCGAGCGTCGCCGGCGTGCCGGTCAACGACCGGCCGAGCGGGTGATCCGGCCAGAGTGTTTCGGTGAGCAATTCCTGCACGTAATGGTCCGGCTGATCCCGGTACATCAGCAACTCTTCCTTGATGACCTGCCGTTCCTTGGCGATGTCGGCGGCGGCGAGTTTCGGCTGCTGCTCCATGTCGGCCAGCACGTCGAGCAACGTGTCGAGATGCCGGTGACTGGCCCGGGCATAGTAACAGGTGGCTTCCTCGCCGGTGAAGGCGTTGAGGTAGCCGCCGACGCCTTCGATGGCCTGACTGATTTGCCGGGCGCTGCGGCGGCGCGTGCCCTTGAACAGGAGGTGCTCCAAAAAATGCGACACGCCGCTGATCCGCGCCGGCTCGTGCCGGCCGCCGACGCCGATCCAGATGCCGACCGCCACGCTTTCCATCTGCGGCATCTCGTCGGTGGCGACGCGCAGGCCGTTGGCCAGTGTGGTGACGGCGTGCATCAACCCGTGACCGGTTTGATCGGGCTGTGTTCGACAAGGAATTGCGCCGCGTCCCGCGGATCGTCGGTGACGTGGAACAAGTCGAGGTCGGCGGCGCCGATCAACCCGCCGGCCCGAAGTTTCGCCGCCATCCAATCAATCAACCCCTGCCAGTGATCCCGGCCCATCAACACCACCGGAAACCGGGCGATGCGCTCCGTCTGAATCAGCGTCACCGCCTCGAAGAATTCGTCGAGCGTGCCAAACCCGCCGGGGAACATCACGAAGCCGGCGGCGTATTTCACGAAGCAAACCTTGCGGATGAAGAAGTACCGGAAATCAAGCTGGCAGGTGGCATACGGATTCGGTTTCTGTTCGTGCGGCAATTCGATGTTCAAGCCGACCGACACGCCGCCGGCCGCGGCGGCGCCTTTGTTGGCGGCCTCCATGATGCCGGGGCCGCCGCCGGTGATCACGCCGTAGCCCTGCCGGACGAGCTGCCCGGCGAGTTGTTCAGCTTTTTGATACCACGGGTCGGTGGCCGGCGTGCGGGCGCTGCCGAAGATGCTGATGGCCGGCCCGATCTTGCTCAACGCCTCGAAGCTGTCCACAAACTCCGCGAGGATGCGGAACATCCGCCACGGTTCCTGCGCGGTGAAATCGAGCACCGCCTTGTCTTCTGTCTTCATCGGGTTCTGGGGCATGGGCTGAGTATTACCGGTTTGCCGCGCGCGGGTCAAACCCGGTCACCGGTCGTAGGCGGCGGCGATGTCGCGGGCCATCACGTCGAGGATGGCGTTGGTCTTGGCGCGCGTGCCGTACCGGAACGCCGGCAGGTTGTTGGTCAAATTCTTCTCGCCGGCGGCCCACTGCCGCCGCCAATCCGGGTCGCGGGACGCCCGCCGCGCCCACTCGGCCCCGGCCATCCCGGCCGCCAGATCATCGAAATCGGCCCCCCCATCGGTCATTTCCTTGAAAACCGAAATCGTATCGCCGCGTTTGAACTCGGCCTCCAACACGCCGGCCACGAGAAAATGTTGCGCCAAATCCTGCCGGCCGCCCAGCGTGGCGCGCCCCCCGGTCTGCATCCACGCGATGACGGCGTTGAACATCTCCGCCGGCCGGGCAAACATCCGGGCGGCCCGCTGAAACACATCCGGGAACGCCTGCGACCCGCTGGTCCGCAACGGCGCGGCAACGGCGGCGAAGAAGTTGTGCCGAGCCGATTGCCGGAGCGGATTGGGCGGCTGTTGTTCCGTCGGCAACTCCGGCCCCGCCGCCCAGAGGGCGCCGCTCACCGCCATCATCGCGCTGAATGAAAAGAGCGCGCTGCGCCTCCGGCGCACGGCCGGTGACGATCGCAGCGAACGCCGCATTGCCCGCTCCCGCCGCGCGGCGCTCATGCCGCCGGCGCCGCCATCGCCCGCCCGAGCCGTTCTCTGAGGCTCTGCAACTGGCCGACATCGGTGACTTTACCCCCCGCCGTGTCGGTGAGGTAAAACACACCCGCCGCGACCCCGTGTTCGGTCACGGCCAGGGCCTGGACGACCAGCAACCCCGCGCCATGCAACGCGCGAAACACGCCATACAACAACCCCGGCCGGTCCCCCGTCTCGATCATCAGCACCGTGTACGCCGGGGACGAAATCACGTCGAATTCGACCCAGGCATCCCCGGCCGCCGTCACGTCCAACTCCGGCAACGCAACCGCCGGCGCCGCCGTCGCGAGAAACCGCAACGTCTTGACGGTTTCTTCGAGCAGCCGCTCGCGGGGAACGAAATCAAATTGCCGGTCGGCCACCTGGAACAGGTTGAGCATGACGTTGTCCGCCCGGCAAAAAATCTGCGCCTGCAGAATGTTGATCCCGGCCAGCGCGAACGCCTGCGCAACCCGCGCCAACAATCCCGGCCGATCCCACGTGCAGACGGCCACCTCGGTCAGTTTGCGGTCCGGGAAGTGCCGCCAGCGGACGACCGGCACGAGCACCCGCGCGCCATCGGTCGCCAGATGCTGGTAGAAAGCGCGAAACAACTCCAGATGCCAGCGCACGGCGGCGGCATCCACGCGCGCCCAATACCGGTCGGGGAGGCCGCGGAAATGCGCGTCGAATTCCTCGCGGCGGTCGGGCGCGGCCCAATCGCGGGCGAGCAGCCGGTAAAGCTGGTCGCGGTGGCGGCGGAGCGCGTCGGCCGGCAGCGCCGCCGGGGTTGCCCGGCGGCGTGGAGGCGCTTGGAGCAGCGGGGCCATGCCGAACCAATCGCCGCAAACCGCCGGGAAATCAAGGCGCGGCGCTGGCGGCGGACAGGGCGGCGCGTTTGCGGGCGGTGGCGTTGAGAATCTTTTTGCGGAGGCGAAGGTGATGCGGCGTCGCCTCGACGTATTCGTCGGCGGCAATGTATTCGAGGCTGCGTTCGAGCGACATCTTCAGGGGCGGTTCGAGTTGAATCCCTTTGCCCTCGCCCTGGCTGCGGATGTTGGTGAGATGCTTCGTCTTGGTGGGGTTGACCGGCATGTCTTCGGCGCGGGGGTTTTCGCCGATGATCATCCCCTCATAGACTTCCTCCTGCGGGCCGATGAAGAGCCGGCCGCGTTCTTGAATGTTGTTCAGCGCCCAGGCGGTGGCGATGCCGGTCTCCATCGAAACGAGCGTGCCGGTGGTGCGGGTCATGATTTCGCCCTTCCACGGGCCATACTCCTTGAACAGGTGCGACATCGCCGCCCGGCCGCTGGTGAGGTTGACCAAATCCGTCTCAAACCCGATCAGGCCGCGCGTCGGAATCGTCGCTTCGACGGTGACGCCGTGCGGGTGGTGGTTCATGTTGGTGATCTCGGCTTTGCGGTTGGCCAACACCTGCAGCACGTCGCCAAGTTTCTCCTGCGGCGTCTCGACCCACAGCGTCTCGTACGGTTCCAACACCGTGCCGTCGGGAGCGCGCCGGGTGATGACTTCGGGCCGGGAGACGAGCACTTCGTAGCCCTCCCGGCGCATCTGCTCGACGAGGATGGCAATCTGCATTTCGCCGCGGGCGCTGACGAGGAAGATGTTGGCGGCGTTGGTGTCCTGAACGCCGAGCGAGATGTTGGTGCGCGTTTCCTTGTACAACCGTTCGCGGATGTGCCGGGCGGTGACGAGTTTGCCATCCTTGCCGGCCAGCGGACCGTCGTTGACGGCGAACTGCATCTGGATCGTCGGCGGATCAATCTCCTGAAACGGAATCGGCGCCCGGTCTTCCCGGTCGCAAATGGTCTCGCCGATGGCGACTTCCTCGAACCCGGACAGGCCGACGATGTTGCCGGCTTCGCCGGTGGCGCTCTCGGCGGATTTCAGGCCGCTGAAGGCGAACACTTTCGTGACGGTCGCCCGTTCCCGCCGGCCGTCCTTGTGGATGCAAACGAGCGAATCGCCGACTTTCACGCTGCCGCCGGTGATTTTGCCGATGGCGATCCGGCCCACGTAGTCCGACCAATCGAGATTGCTGACAAGCATTTCAAACGGCGCGGCCGGATCGGCCTGGGGCGGCGGGATGTGCTGCACGATGGTCTCGAACAGCGGCGTCATGCCGGTATGCGGATCGTGGAGTTCCCGGACCGCGTAGCCGTCGCGGGCGCTGGCGTAGATGAACGGCGCGTTGAACTGGTCTTCGGTGGCGTGGAGTTCGAGGAGAAGTTCGAGCACCTTGTCGTGCACCGCGAGCGGGTCGGCGTGTTCCCGGTCCACCTTGTTGATGACGACGATGACCTTCAGGCCGTGTTTCAACGCCTTCTGCAAAACGAACCGGGTCTGCGCCTGCGGGCCGTCGAAGGCGTCCACGAGCAACAGCACGCCGTCCACCATGCCGAGGATGCGTTCCACTTCGCCGCCGAAATCGGCGTGGCCGGGCGTGTCCACGATGTTGATCAGGTAATCCCGCCAGTGGACGGAGGCGTTTTTGGCTTTGATGGTGATCCCCTTTTCTTTTTCGAGGTCCATCGAGTCCATGACGCGTTCCTCGGTCTGCTGGTTGTCGCGCCAGAGGCCGGCTTCGCGGAGGAGCTTGTCCACGAGCGTGGTTTTGCCGTGGTCCACGTGGGCAATGATGCCGATATTGCGGATGTGTTGGGTCATAAAAAGCCTGCGGAAGAAAACAACCGACAGACCAAACGGTCAGCGTCGCCGGTGTTTCCGCCGGCGCATCTCACCGAATGCTGCCCTAGTTTGAGTCATCAGAAATTGGTGGAGACGATGGGAGTTGAACCCACGACCTCCTGAATGCCATTCAGGCGCTCTAGCCAACTGAGCTACGTCCCCGGCTCGGAAAATCCAACGCGCCGCATGCTACCCGCCGTGGCCGGCTTTGTCAAACTCCGCGTCGGGCTTACCGGGCCGCGCGGGCCTGCCGTTCGCGGCGGTCGGCGCGGGCGAGCAAGTCCCGCGCCCGGCCGGCTTGGCCGTCGCGTTCGAGGTAGCCGGCCATTTGGCGTTCGGCGCGGGCGTAGGCCAACTGGGAAAACGGGTCGCCGGTCACCGGCAGCCGGCTGAAGTTGTCCAGAATCACGCGCACCGCGTCCGCGCGCCGGTTGTGTTTTTCGGCGAATTGAAAATACCGGTCGGCCAGCGCGCAAAAACCGGGCAGGTTCCGGTTTTGCTGGCGCAACGCTTCCCGGTAGAGGTTGTCGGCCGCCGCGAGGTCGCCGCTGTCGGCGAGCAGTTGGGCGCGTTCGAGGACGGTCTCCACCAACAGGTCGGTGCGTTCGCCGGTTTTGCCGCGGCTGCTCAGCCGCCGTTGTTGGTCGCGCAACGACTCGGCGGCGGCCGTGTCGTTGCCGGCGCGGCGGTGCATGGCCACCTCCCACTCGGCCACGAGGTCCAACACATCGGGGTATTCCCGGAACGCGCTGCGGACGGCCTCCAACTGCGCGGCGAGTTTGGCGGCGGGCGCACCGCCGTCCCGGTACTGGGCAAAAAGCGCGGTCCACGCGGGCAAATGCCGGGGGCAAAGCTGCGTGGCCGTCTCCAGCGCGGCCAACGCGCGATCCCGTTGACCGCCGGCGGCGCACACATCGGCAAGCCAGACCAACCGGGTGGCCAGCAGATACTCAGGTTGCCGGCGTTGGTAGTCGGCCATGAGCAACAACGCTTGTTCTTTCACGCGTTGACCGGTTTGCGGGTCGGTGGTGTAGCCGGTGGCGAAATGGTCACCGGAGTAGCGGCCGGCGTTCATGTCCCATTTTTCGCGCGCGGCTTTGAACCCGAACCAGGCGTGGCCGCCCCGTTGGCCCTGGCCAACGAGGATCATGGCCGGGATGCCGTTGGCCTTGGCGGAGATGGCGGCGTAGTAGGCCTGGTCGGTGCAAATGCCGCCTTTGCGCTTGATCTCCGCCAGAGTGTATTCCTTGTACGGGTTGGCTTCGCGCAACGCCTTGTCGAGCCGGTACGCCACGTCCGCGTAGGCCTGCCCCCATTTGCTGCGCGGGTAGCTGACGTTGTGCCGCGCCCAATCCAACTCGCGGGTCGGCACCGGGGCGTCCACGACCCAGACGAGTTCAAACGGCGCCAATTCCTCCAGCGGCACCCGCAGCCCGCCGGTCTCGGCGCAACGCCGGTAATAGGCGTAACGTTCAGCCATGTCCACGGTGCCGGTGGCCAGTTGCGGGTTGATTTTGACCGGCCGGTCGAACACCAGCGCGCAGGCCAACGCCAGCCGGTAATACTTGTCCCGGCCGGTCGGGTCGCCGTTCCACAATTGCGCCCACAATCGGAGCACGGTGCCGGCCTCCTCGCCGGGCTGGATGGTGGCGCAGAAATCCTCCAACGGCGCGCGCCGGGCGGTCAGCCATTGCAGGAACGCCGCCGTGGCCGGCTCCTGTTCCAGCGCGGACAAGACCGACGGCGCCACCCGCCGCACAAACGCCGACTGCGCCAGCGTCAGCGCGGCCGGCTCCGCGTTCACGGCCACCGGAGTCACCGGCAATTTTAGCAACTCGGTCTCACGGGCGTCGCGCCACGCCGTCCAGTCCGTTGCCGCAAATCCGGTCGCCGTCAGCCCGACGGCCACCATCCAGACCACAGATGCTCGAATATTCACAGCCGGTATACTATGCGATGGCGCGTCGTTTGGCATCCAGAAAAACCACCGCATTCCGAGATTGACAACAACGCAAGAATTTGATTTTTTTGCGCATGAGGTTGGAAATAGTGAGAAGCGAGATTAGATTACTTTCTGGCGCCCCGGCGCCCCGGCGCCCCGGCGCCCCGGCGCCCCGGCGCCCCGGCGCAACGGCCAACCGGCCAACCAGCCAACCGGTTAGTCGTCTAAGGCGCACAAGTTAGATGAACGCAAAACAACAGATTGTTGAATGTAGGGATGTGACCCTGTGAAGCTCACAAATCAGAATGGAACTTGTCCATGAGTTATGTTAACTGCCGAATCCTTTGCTTGAAACTCAAATTTGGATTGTTGGTTTTCTTTGCCTGTTTCTTTCTGTCCATAGGGTATGTAAATCTACGAATCAATCGGACGGCTGAAGGTATTATTTGTGTCGCTGGTGCGATTATCTTTGTGATCTTCGCAGTCGCCCTCTTGATTCCGAGCGCGCCGCGGCCAACGGCAACTGCGGCTGCGCCCACGCTGAAAACAAACCCACCCGCGGCTTCGCCGGGGTCACATCCCTACATTCAACGCGGCTTCGCCGGGGTCACATCCCTACATTCAACAATTGAGCGATGAGAAGATGGACAAAAGCCGGTAGTTGCCCTTGTTTTTCTTTCGCCTTCTTGCGGCCATTCCTCCAACAGGGCTTCGCAGGGTCACATCCCTACATTCAACAATTGGCGGTTACAAGACGGACAAAAGCCAGTAGTTGCCCTTGTTTTACTTGCGGCTTCTTGCGACAATGAACGCACCGTGTCAAATGAATGTAGGTAGTCACAGGGGTAGTCATGAGCTTTCGCCGGGGTCACGTCCCTACATTCAACAATTGAATGGTGAGAAGACGGAGAAAAGCCAGTAGTTGCCCTTGCTTTTCTTACGGCAAAAGTCGGTCGTCAGTATCAATACCCAGGATTGCCCCTTTCCACGGCATTGGGGGCAATGGGGAGTTGACGGATCAAGTGGCGGTTTTATAAAGGTGAGTTGTCCGCAAGAAATCAGGGGGCGAAGGGGACCAGAATTTGTATGTTGAAAGGTAAATAAAATGAACGCAAAACAATGGATTGTTGAATGTAGGGATGTGACCCTGCGAAGCCTGACCCTGCGAAGCCCAGAGAGATCGTCATGCAAAGTTTAGACGGAATAAACGAGAAGGATGCTAAGTTTATCCGGAAATACGGTGGCAAGTCCACACTGGCTTTCTTTCGTGTCATGTTGGGCTTGTGTATTACAGCGGAGCTTGCATACGGTTGTGCCATACTTCTCTGCAAGAATTGGCAAATCGAGGAAACTGATAGATGGGTAATGATATTCTTTCTCGTCGCGATTGGGCATTTTGGATTCTCCATCCGCGTTGCCAAGTTGTGTCGAGAATTGGGGAAGTTCCCGGGGTCGCCCATAAAAGGTTCCGATCAAGACAAATAGTTCCCTGACATGAGCCTTCGCCGGGCTTCCGCCTTCGCAGGTCGAGCTGCGGCGGACAAGTCGGCCTCACACGCTGGCCCTCACAGCCTTGTCTTTGCGACTCGGATTTACCACTCACCACACTTCACGCGATGAGGCGGTGCCGCTTCGCGATCAGCTCTGCACTCCCCTCGCTCTGAGGCATCATGGGAAAAGGCATCTCGAAAAACCGCTTTACAGGTCGGGCCGATGTCGGTATTGTCCCGCTGCGAACCGAAAAGGAAGTTAGATAACGACATGATTGCTGCAGCCAAAAAGAAGGAAGTCACGAAACAATTTCAGATCCACTCCAAGGACACGGGGTCGGCGGACGTGCAGATCGCGTTGCTCACCGCTCGCATCAACGAGCTGACCGAGCATTTGCAGAAACACGTCAAAGATCACGCCTCCCGGCGTGGGTTGCTGAAAATGGTAGGGCAGCGCCGGCAGTTGCTCGATTACCTGAGCCGCACCGACGCGCCGCGCTACCAGGAACTCATCAAGAAACTCAACCTCAGGAAGTAAGAAAGGAAAGGCAGGAACTGGTGGATCGTTGGATTGATGTCGCCTGACTCGCGTGGTCGGCCGACATCAATTCAATTCGATCCTACCTCCGCCAGTTCCTGAAGTCGTCACATGACACACAACGTATCCGCCTCCATTGGGGGGCAAAACCTCATCATTGAAACCGGCAAACTCGCCAAACAGGCCGACGGGGCCGTCACCGTCCGTTTCGGCGAAACCGTCGTGCTCGTCACGGCGGTCGCCGCGCCCGGGCCGAAGCCCGGCCTGGATTTTTTCCCGCTGACGGTGGATTACCGGGAAAAAGCCGCCGCTGCCGGGAAGTTCCCCGGTGGCTACTTCAAACGTGAAGGCCGGCCCACGGAAAAAGAAATCCTCACCGCCCGGATGACCGACCGGCCCTGCCGGCCGCTGTTTCCGGACGGTTTCTACAATGACACGCAAATCATCGCCATCATGCTCAGCGCCGACGGCGAGAATGACCCGGACATCTTGACGATCAACGGCGCCAGCGCCGCGCTCGCCATCTCCGACATTCCGTGGCTCGGCCCGATCGGCGCCGTCCGCGTCGGCCGGGTCGCCGGGCAGTTCATTGCGAACCCGACGCATACTCAGCGCAAAGACAGCGATTTGGACCTCGTCTATGCCGGCAGCGCGACCGAGCTGGTGATGATCGAAGGCAGCGCGCAGGAAATCAGCGAAGCCGACATGATGGCGGCCATCGAGTTTGCGCACGGAGAAGTGCAAAAAATCATCGCGGCCATCAACGAGCTCGTCGCCAAAGCCGGCAAGCCGAAGCGGCAGCCGCCGTTGTTCGTGGTGCGCCCGGCAGTGCTCGCGCTGGCGCAACAGGTGGCCGGCAACGAAATCCTTGCCGCCATTCTCACCCCCGGCAAGCTCGACCGGCAGGCCAAAATCGCCGCCCTCAAGGCCAAGGTGACCGAGGCGATCAAACAACAGTTCCCGGATGTGAGCGACCTCGAACTCAGCGACGCGTTTTACAAAATCGAGTCGAACGCGCTGCGGGAGTCCATCCTCAAAAACAACAAGCGGCCCGATGGCCGCGGCGCAAACGATCTGCGCCCGATCACCTGCGAAGTCGGCCTCCTGCCGCGGCCGCACGGCAGCGGGTTGTTCCAACGCGGCGAGACGCAGGCGTTTGTGATCACGACGCTCGGCTCGAAAGCCGACGCGCAGGAAATGGACGCCTGGACCGGCGGCATCACCGAGAAACGGTTCATCCTGCACTACAACTTCCCGCCGTTCAGCACCGGCGAGACCGGCCGCACGGGCGCGCCCGGCCGACGCGAGATCGGCCACGGCGCATTGGCCGAGCGGTCGCTGTTGCCGGTCATCCCGCCGGAGGCGGATTTCCCGTACACGATCCGGTTGACCTCGGAGATTCTGGAGTCGAACGGCTCCTCCTCGATGGCCACGATTTGCGGCGGGACGCTGGCGTTGATGGACGCCGGCGTGCCAATCAAAGCGCCCGTGGCCGGGATCTCCATTGGATTGATTACCGACGAAAAGACCGGTCAGGCCGTGACGATCACCGACATCATCGGCGCCGAAGATCACTATGGCGACATGGACTTCAAGGTCGCCGGCACCGCCAAAGGCATCACCGGCTTCCAGACCGACCTGAAACTGCGCGGGCTGAAGTTCGCGATCGCCAAGCGGGCGTTTGAACAGGCCCGCGCCGCCCGGCTCGTCATCCTCGACAAGATGAAAGCCGCCATCAGCGCGCCGCGGCAGGAACTCTCGAAGTACGCGCCGCGCATCTTCACGATGAAGATCAACCCCGACAAGATCGGCGCGGTCATCGGCACCCAGGGCAAAGTCATCAAGGGCATCGTCGAATCCACCGGTTGCCAGATTGACATCGAAGATGACGGCAGCATTCACATCTTCGCCACCGACGGCGCCAGCGCGCAAGCGGCGATGGACCAGATCAAAGCCATCACCGCCGAGGCCGAAGTGGGCCAGATCTACCGGGGCAAAGTGGTGGGGATCAAGGAATTCGGCGCGTTCGTCGAAATCCTGCCGGAAAAAGACGGCCTCCTGCACATCAGCGAAATTGCCGACCGCCGCATCAACAAGGTCGAAGACGTCCTGAAGATGGGCGACGAAGTCTGGGTCAAAGTCATCGGCATTGACGACCGCGGCAAGATCAAGCTCAGCCGCAAAGCCGCGATGGCCGAACGCGACGCCGCCGCCAAAAAGTAAGCGGCCGGCCACATTCGTGACCGCGCGCGCCCGCCGGGCCAACCCCGGCGGGCGTGGCGTTGTGCCGGGCAACCCCGGTCTTGCCACAGAGCCGGCGGGCTGATAAGTTTCCGCCATGACGCGCCGAGCCAGTTCCGGGTTGCACCCCGCGTGGTTTGCGGGCGTGGGCGTGCTGGCCGCGGCTGCCATTGCCGCCGGCTATTTCCTCATCGCCAAAGCCCACGACCCCTACCGGACCTTGCAGCCGTTGAACGTGCCGGCCTATCTCGACAACGCCAACAGTCTCCGGGGCAATGTCTACCGGATCAACGGGACGTTGTGGGATTCGCTCGGATGGTCGCCGGGCGTGGGCCGGTTGTATTCCATCGAGACCGGCGAGGGCGCGGCGGCGGAACTGTTGCCGGTGTTGGTGCCGGCCGCGTTGAACCACGTCAACCTCCAAAAGGGACAACGGTTCATCTTCGAGGTCGAGGTCGCGGAGGGCGGCATCCTGACGGTGCGCAGCCTCCGCAAGGCGTGAACCCATGAAATGGATCTGCTCCATCGTCGCGGTCATCGCCGGCCCGCTGTTCGCGCAGGTGCCGGACAGTCCCTCCGCCGCCCCGGTCACACCGGCGGCGCCGGCCAAAACACCCGCCGCGCCGCCGAAGAACATCGCGTCGCCGCTCGGCCAGGAGGTGCCGGTCTTCGATCCGGGCACGGAAGTGGTGTCGTGGGGCGGCAAGTTCTGGAACATCACGGACAACCGGATTTTCAAGGCCCGGTTTGAAAAATACCTCAGCGCCCCGGAACAAACGGACGAAGAACGGACGCAGTACCAGAGCCTCATCAAGGGCGTGCTCGACGCGCTGGCGCCAGACAACCCGAAGCCGAACAAGCTCAATCAGGCCTTCGTGTTGTTGAGCCGGGCGGCGGCCTACGATGCCGACGCCAATCTGTGCAATTCCTTGTGCGGCGCGGTCGTAACAGCGTTGCAGGCCCAGCGCAACCAGGACCAGATCGCGGCGACGGTGGAAGAGTTCCAGAAAGAAATTCAGCGCCAACAGTCGCTCATGTTGATGTTCAATGCGGCCGATGACGCCGGCCTGCAAAAAACCACTTCCGCGACAGACGGCAGGAAACGAAGCGCGACCACCACCGTCGTCAGCCCGCACGAATCGCGCTCGACCCTGGCGGCCAAGGAAGCGGCGATGTTACAGGCGCGGATCGCCGCGCTGACCGGCAAGCGCGAAGTGTCGGCGCTGCAGGCGCGGATTCAGTATCAGGCGTTGATGATCCAACTGTTCTTCCAGCGCCGGTTCCAGCACGTCGTCATCGCCTGCCAGCTTTACCGGGAACTGTTCCCGGAAGGCGACGCGGCGTTGAAACTCGAAGGCCAGAGCAAACAATTCTTCACCAAAGACGTCGGCGTCCCGCCCACCGTGAGCACGTTGCAATCGCTGGCCACGGAATTTATGCGCGACGTCCGCGAAGGCGTGGAAGCCTATCTCTACCTCGCCGGCAACAACGAGATGGACAGCGCAACGAAGCGGCTGAGTGAAGCGTTCATGCTCGGCGAATACATGCCGGAGATCCGGTCGTTGCCCCGGGAGAAAAAACGTTGGGCGTTGACCTACATGCAGAAGACCAACCGGCTCATCAGCGCGTTGGAGGTCAAGGACTACACACAGGCCGAGGCGTTGGTCAAAGAGCTGGAAACGCTCGCTCGGGATTTTGATTCCACCAAACCCCGGGCGGCCATCGAGACCGCCAAAGCCGCCAGCAGCCTGCACCTCGCCAAAGCCCGCAACGCCGCCATTGCCGGCGACAAAACCGCCTTCGAAAACGAATTGCAGCAGGCCGCCGAGATCTGGCCGCAAAACCCGGCCCTGGCAGAGATGGCCGGCAAAGTGTTCGCCACCGGCGACGCGCAGGCCAAAGCGTTGACCGATTTCGACCAGTTGCTCGGCCAGGGCAACCTCCGGCAGATCTTCAACGACAAACTCCGCTTCATCGCCGCCGTCGCCAACGTCCCCGAGTATCAGGACAAACTCCGCAAAGTCCTCGACGACATGCAGATCATCGAAACCGCCATCGCCAAAGCGCAGGAATTCGCCAAACGCGGCGACGCCGCCGGCGCCTGGGAAACCGTCGAGCGCGTCGCCCAGAAGTTCCCCGACGACGTGAAGCTGAACCAACTCCGCGGCACCTACAGCGGCGACGCGGCCGGCTTCGTGCAGGCGCTGAAGACGGCGCAACAGTTGGAGTCCAAAGGCCAGACCGGCGCCAGCCTGGCGTGGTATCTCAAAGCTCAGCGTCAGTACCCCCTCAGCGAATTCGCCCGCGAAGGCATCGACCGCCTCACCGCCAAGCTCCTGCCGAATTCCTGAGAGTCAGTGCCGTTGCCGACACCACGCGGTTGTAAGTCATTATCCTTGCCAGCGCTTGGTCGAGCGATTCTCACCGGCAACATGGTTCAATCCAGCGAACGGTTCCCGTTCCGCCCAACTGGTAGTCAACGGGGCGTGACCGGAGGCCCCGGTTGTTCAACACTTTCTCTTATGATGATTCTCCTGCCGTCTTTCGTAAATGGAACAAGTTTGTCGTGCTCGAAGCGGAAGGTGATACCGAGTTGCTCAGCAATCCTACTGACTGCGTCAAGCATCGAGATGTTCCGGTAGTTGAGTGTCAAGGTCGGAAGTTCTAAGGGCGTTCCGTCTTCCAGTTGCAGGACATAACTCTTTGGCGCATCTGTTTCAATGCGGCCAACACAACAAGGAACATGGTTCGTCGGAGGACGCGTTCTAACTCCAACCAAGTAATTGAGAACGTCAGGTGCGGATGCCTGACGAAAGTTGATTTCCGGGACGATGATCACTTTCATCCGTTGCTGTATAGGTAACGTCCAGAATTCGTCCGGCGCTTGTCGCGTTTGCCGCTCGCCAGTTAAGTCAATACAGCTTTCAAGCATGAGCGACGCGCCCACTACGGCAAGCAACCAAAACAATCCTTTCTTCATACGCATCTTAGGTGTGGATACCCCTTCTTCCTTTTCCGCCTTATCAATCCCACCGGCTTTGCCGGCAACCGAGATAGGCCAGCCACAGGCCAAACACGACGTGCGAGCCGAGCGCCCAGAAACAAAGCTGCACCGGCGAGAGGCTCGTTTGCGTGACCATTTGCACCGCGTCGTAAAACCGGGTGTCCCGCATCGTTTCGATGACCCCGGACCAACTCCAGTACGCCGCGATGAACGGCCGGGTCAGCAGGCCCAGCGCGCTCGGCAACGCCAGAAACGCGCCCGACAACGGGAGCTGGAAGCCGACGAGATAAATCGAAACGAGCGACGCCTGTTCCGGTGACTTCAGCAGGCTGGAGATGGCCAGCGATGCGGCGGTGATGGCGGCGTTGCCGAGCAAGAGCAGCCCGCATTGCACCAGCAGGTCACCGGGGAACCGGCAGATGAAATTGACGAACACCGCCATCCACACCGATTGCGCCGCGACCAGCGCCGCCAAAAACAGCGCCTTGCTCGCCAGATAACTCGACGGGCGCAGACCGCCGAGTTTCTCCTTCTCGAAGATCAACCGTTCCGCCGCCACTTCCCGGGCGGCATTGTTCGAGCCCATCAACGCCAGCAAAATCACCTGAAACATCACCAGCCCGGACACCAGGCCGCCGATCCGCGACGACTCGATGATGTAGCCGGTCGTCTCGCGCAACTGCTGCCACAAGGTCGCCTCCGCGCCCGTGCCGAGCCGTCGCATCTGCGGCAGACCGTTCAACGCGAAAATCACCACCAGACACGGAAACCCGAACAACAACGCCGCGTGCAACAACAACTGCCCCCGATCCCGCGCAAAAATCCGGGCCCGCCGCTGGAGGAGCACCCCAAACTGCGTCAGCGCCCCCGGCGTGGATTCCTCGACCGCCGGCACCGGCGGCGGCGCCGTCCCGGCCCGCAGGGCAAAGTCCCGCTGTCGTTGTTGCCAGGCGGCGTGCCACTCGGCGGCGGAACGTTTGGCCAGCTCGGTGAAAACCTCCGCCACATCCGGCACGCCAAAATACGCGGCCACCCGGTCGCTCGGACCGTGATACACCAGGTAGCCTTCGTACATCACCGCCACCGAGTCGTAGCGGTGGAGCAACCGGAGGTTGTGCGTCACCGACACCACCAACCGGTTCTGTTCCCGCGACAACTGGCGCATCAACTCCACGACTTCCGTTTCGGCTTTCGGGTCAAGCCCGCTGGTCACCTCGTCGCAGAGCAACAACGCCGGCCGCGTCACGCTTTCCAGCGCCAGGGCCAACCGGCGCCGTTCCCCACCGGACAACACCCGCACGGGCCGGTGGGCAATCAACAGCAGCCCCACCTGCTGCAGAATCGCCGCCGCCCGTTCCTTGCGTTGCAGAGCCGACAACCCGGCCACGCGCAACCGCAGCGCCACGTCCATGCTTTCCCAAATCGTCAGATGATCGTACACGATGCTGAACTGCGGCACGTACCCGATCTCCGTCGGCGCCAAATCTTGGACTGCCAAATCGCGGCCCTGCCAAATCACCGCGCCGGCCGTCGGCTCCAGAATGCCGGCAATGACTTTCAACAGCGTCGTCTTGCCACAACCGGACGCGCCGACAATGGCCACCAGATGGCCGCCGGGCAAATCCAGCGACACGTCGTTCAACAGCCGTTGCTCCGTCGTTCCTTGGGTGATTTGCAGCGTGACGTTGTGCAACCGCAGCAGCGCCGGCGGCGGCGCCGGCCCCGCCGCCACGCTGACGGGCACATGAATCTCCGCAACGCAGGCCGGGCAGTGGAAGACCTTGCCCAACGCTGAGCCGGCAATGTACAGCCGGACCTGGCACCGTGGGCACGCCACCTTGCCCACCGCCTCCGGCACCCGGTGCGTCTGGCCGCAGCGCGGGCACGGCACCACCTGCCCGATGTGGTCCGCCTCCACGCACAGGTGTTGCTGGCAATGCGGGCATTGAAGAAGAATGTCAACCATGACGGAATTGCGTGGTCACGGGAGAAATAGTACCATTGCCGTCAACTCACATGAACGACGCCACCTCCACTCCCCGGCGCTGGGGCCGCCGGCTCGCCCTGCTTCTCGGCGCGGCCGCCGTGCTGGGCGTCGCGGCCCTGCTCGCCAGCCGGTGGTGGCTCGACCGCTATCTCGCCAGCGAACAGTTCCGCCAGTGGATCAGCCAAAAAACCAGCGCCGCATTGCGGGTAAAAGGCGAATTCCTCCCGCTCCATTGGAGCGGCCTGACCGCCTATTCCGACGGCTTCTACGCCCGCGGGTTGCCGGAATCGGTCCTGCAGGAAATCCGGCTCGACCAGATTCGGGCCGAACTGGACTGGCGAAGCCGGCCGCGGCGGATTCGCGATCTGGAAATCCAACGCCTCAATGCCACGCTGAAAACACCGGCGCCGCCACCGGCCGCGACCGGCAAACCGGCTGCGGCCCAGGTGACACTCGACCCGATCCGGATCGCCGACGCCAATGTCCTTTGGCCGCAAGGCGCGGTGCGCCGGGTGCGGGCCGTGGTCACACTGGCGGCAAACGGCTGGGAAGCGACCGGTTCCGGCGGCTCGTTCGTGTGGTCGAACTGGCCGGCCATGAAGATCGGCCAGTTTCAGATCCGGTCGCACAACGGCGCCGTGTTCGTCACGCATTGCCGGCTCGATCTCGACGGCGGCGGCACGCTCGCGTTCAGCGGCCAACCGCCAGCGGAGTGGCGCGCGGAGTTCGCCGACGTGCCGGTGCGTCATTGGTTGCCGGCCGACTGGCGGGGCCGTTTGACCGGACTGGCCAGCGGCTGGTGCCACAGAACCGGACAGGCAGCCACCGGCACCGTCACGGTCACCGAGGGGTTGCTCACCGCGTTGCCGGTATTGGATCGAATCGCGTTGTTTACCGGCACCGAGCAGTTCCGGCAGGTGCCGCTGCAGAAGGCCACGACGGAGTTCGCGTGGCAGGAAAACCGGTTGACCCTCCGGCACCTGTTGTTGGAATCCACCGGGCTGCTGCGGGTGGAGGGCGGATGCGTCATCGAGCAGGACATCATGGCCGGCGAATTCGACCTCGGCGTGGCGGAGGCAACGTTGCGCTGGCTTCCCGGCGCGCGCGGCCGGGTGTTCACGGTCGAGCGGGACGGGTACCGGTGGACGAAAGTGAAGGTGACCGGCCCGTTGCGGAATCTCCGGGAAGATTTAAGCGGCCGGTTGATCGAGGCGGCCGGCGCGGAGGTGTTTCAAGGCGTCACCGGCACCCTCGAGAAAGGCGTGCAGGGCTTGTTCGATCTATTGCTGCCGTGACGGTTATTCGGACGATGGCTTGTACGTCACGTCCCGGTTCTGCTTCCACGCCGTCATCACGCTGTCGTAGAGCTTCTGCACGTCCGCCTTGGTGTCCAGCCGGTACTCGACGGTATGGGCGTGGGTCGTGGTCGGGTAGTTCTTGACGACTTTTTTCCAGACCGGTTCTTGGCCGGCGCGTTCCGCCAAGCCGGTGATGCGTTCTTCGACCTTTTCGAAAAGCTGTTGCCCGCGCTCGCCGCCGATCGTTTTCGCGAGCGGTTCAAGGTAATAGAACCGGGCCGTGACCGCCGACGTCGTGGCCACGGTCAATTCGGTCACCCGCGCCGCGCCGTCCACGATGTATTCGTGGGTGCTGACGGACACAATGCGGGTGGTGTCCACGACGTAGGTGCCGCCTGGCAGTTCGCACTGCCAGCGGGCAGCCCACGCCGAGTTTGCCATCACCAGGAAGATTGTCAGGTACCGTTTCATGGTCAGAATGTGAACACCGCGCTGAGCGACACGGTGTGGCTGGTCCAATGGTTGGCGAGGTCCGCCGCGTAGCCGAGCCGCAGCTTGAGGATATCAATCAGTTCGCAGCCGCCATCCAGCCCCCACCCCAACGCCACGCCGGTCACACTACGCCAGCACAGCCGCATCACTCGGTCTCTCGTTCTTGGTGGTTTTGGGTTTGCTGTCTCTCGCGTCATCGCGCAATGGCATACTCGATTCGGGCCGGGCAGTCAAACCGCGAATGCAGGCTTGCCAAGCCGGGCCGCCGTTCGCTACAACCGGCAGCACATGAGCACCGAAATCCCAAAAGCCTACGAACCCAAGCAGGTCGAAGACAAATGGTACGCCGCGTGGCTGCGCGCCGGCTATTTCACCGCCAACCCCGCCTCGCCCAAACCCGCATACTCCATCGTCATCCCCCCGCCCAACGTCACCGGCGTGCTGACGATGGGCCACGTGCTCAACAACACGATCCAGGACATCCTCGCCCGCCGCAAACGAATGCAGGGCTACGAAGTGCTCTGGCTGCCCGGCACCGACCACGCCGGCATCGCCACGCAGACCGTCGTCGAAAAGACCCTGCGCAAACAGGGCGTCATCAAACACCGCGACGACCTCGGCCGCGAGAAGTTCCTCGAAAAAGTCTGGGAATGGAAAGAGAAACACGGTGGCATCATCATCCAGCAACTGAAAAAACTCGGCTGCTCCTGCGACTGGAGCCGGGAACGGTTCACGATGGACGAGAAGTATTCCGAAGCCGTGTTGCGCGTGTTCGTGGATCTGTACCAGAAAGGCCTGATCTATCGCGGCAAACGCATGGTCAACTGGGACCCCGCCGGCCGCACCGCGCTCTCCGACGAAGAAGTCATCATGACCGAGACGAAGGGGCATCTCTGGTACATCCGGTATGCCCCCGACGTGATCGTGGCCACCACCCGACCGGAAACCATGCTCGGCGACGAAGCGGTGGCCGTGCACCCCGACGATCCGCGGTACCGGCATCTGGTCGGCAAAACCGTCACGTTGCCGCTGCGCAACAAACCAATCCCGGTCATTGCCGACGCGGCGGTGGACCCGAAATTCGGCACCGGCTGCGTCAAAGTCACGCCGGCCCATGACGTGGCCGACTACGAAATGGCGTTGCGCCACAACCTGCCGTTCACCGTGGTCATCGGTCCGGATGGAATGATGACCGACGAAGCCGGTGAGGAATTTGCCGGCCTCGACCGGTTTGAGTGCCGGGAAGCAGTCGTTGAGCAACTCCAGGAAGCCGGCCTGCTCGTCAAAGTCGAGGACTACACGCACAACGTCGGCTACAGCGAGCGCACCAACGTCCCCATCGAGCCGTACCTGAGCGAGCAATGGTTTCTGAAATACCCGCAAGTCCCCCGCTCCATCGCCGCTGTCGAGTCCGGCGAGATCAAGTTTTATCCCGACCGCTGGACCAAGACCTACACGCATTGGATGAACAACATCCGCGACTGGTGCATCAGCCGGCAGCTCTGGTGGGGCCACCGGATCCCCGTGTGGTACCGCAACCACCCCCTCACCCCAACCCTCTCCCCCGGTGGGCAGAGGGAGAACAATCCGCTCCCCTCTCCCCTTGGGGGAGAGGGACAGGGTGAGGGGCCGTCCGGCAACCTCCATGTCGGCCTGACGCCGCCACCGGACCCGGAGAACTGGACGCAAGACCCCGATGTGCTCGACACGTGGTTCAGCTCGTGGCTCTGGCCGTTCGCCACCATGGATGAGGCGACGCGGAAGAAGTTTTATCCGACCACCGACCTCGTGACCGGCCCCGACATCATTTTCTTCTGGGTCGCCCGGATGATCATGGCCGGGTACGAGTTCATGGGTGAGAAACCGTTCGCCAACGTCTACTTCACCGGCATCATCCGCGACGCGCAGGGCCGCAAAATGTCCAAGTCACTCGGCAACTCGCCCGACCCGCTCGACCTCATCGCCAAGTATGGCGCCGACGGACTGCGGTTCGGCCTGATGCTGATCGCGCCACAGGGACAGGACATTTTGTTCGACGAGAAACGCTGCGAGGTCGGCCGCAACTTCATGAACAAACTCTGGAACGCCGCCCGATTCATCCAGATGCAGCGCGCCGCCAATCCGCCGTCGCGTCCGCTCAACGCGCATGACCACCGGATCCTGCACGAGTTGAACGAGGCCATCATCAAGGTCAGCGCGGCGCTCGACGGTTACCGGTTCAACGAGGCGGCCCGGGAACTCTACGATTTCGTTTGGGGCGATTTCTGCGACTGGTACATCGAAGCCAACAAAGTGTCGCCGAACATCCCGGTGCTGGAAGAAGTGCTCAACACGATCCTCCGGCTGCTCCACCCGTTCGCGCCGTTCATCACCGAGGAACTCTGGCGCGGCGAGACCACCATCCAGTTCGCCCCGTGGCCCGTCCCCCGGGAAGACACCGGGCAATTCGTGGCCGAGACCGATGCGCTTTACGCGGTGGTCACCGCCGGCCGGCAGTTGCGCAGCGACAATGCGGTGGACCCGAAGAAGAAAGTCCAGTTTGTCATCAAACCCGGCAAGTATGCCGACTTCTTCCGTTCGGAGAGGGCGTTCCTGACCGGCATCCTCAACGCGGAGTCGGTCACGATTGACGAGCATTACACGCCGACCGGGTTGACGCCGAGTTTGGTCACGACCCACGCCACGATCTTTCTGGTGGGCGCCGTGGACCCGGTCGCGGAAAAACAGAAACTGACGAAGCAACTCGCCGACGTGGAAAAACAGATTGCCGGCACGGAAGCGAAACTGGCCAACGAGAACTTCATCCGCCGCGCCGCGCCCGTGGCCGTCCAGCGCGAGCGCGACAAGCTGGCCGCATTGCAGGAACAACGCGCCAAGCTCCAGGCGTTACTGGTCAAACTGGTCTAAGTACGCGCCGATCGCCTGAACTTGTTGGCGGGCAAACTCCCGGTACAAATCGGCCTGTTCCCGCAATTTCGGGTCAGCGAATTCCACCGCCTGCCGGTACACCCGGATCGCATCCACGTACAGCGGATGCGCCTGCAGAGCCAACAACTCCAGCCGGAGCTTCTGCGCCGACGCGACCGGCAGCCGCAAAATTTCGTCCAACGCCTTCTCCGTCTCGACCGCCGTGAGGTTGCGCGCGACCTGCGAGGTTCGCCACTCCGCCAACGTCAGCGCCCACCATTTCTCCAACCGGCGCTCATCGGCAAAGTCTTGCCGGTATACCGCGGCGAATGCGTTGGTGACGTTCTTCTGCGCGCCCAACTCCGTCAGCAACTGCCGCAACTTGGCCGGCCCCGCCGGTAACGACAGCAGGCCCGTCGTGAACAACCACGCTTGCGCCTGCAACTGCCGATCCGCCGCCGGCTCTGCGGCGCGCCGCAGCAACGCCCCGGCGCTTGGCGGCGGCGCAACCGGCAGCTCGCGGCGCACGTCGCCCAAACGGTCTTCCGCATCCTGACCAAACTCCGCGGCCAGACCGTGCGTGAGCCACCACGGAATCGGAGCCAACGCGCCCGGCACCGGCAGGTCGCGATTGGCAAACTCGGCACACAGAATTTCGACAAACGCAGCCCGCCAGGCCGGTTCCGGCAGTTGCCCGAGACCGCCGTCGAGTTGGTAGCGCAGATGAAAGCCGGGCCCGAGCGCCTGAACACTCAGCCGCGGCGGCGCGGCGTTGGATTGGACGACCACAACGACCGGATCGCGCCAGGTATCGGTCAGCTCCAACGCGCGCAACCACTGGCGCTTGAGATGTTCGGCGTAGGCGCTGATCGCAGACGCCGCGTGGAGGTCGTCGGCATAGACCACGAATTGCCCGGAAGCACTGATGACCCGTGCCGGTGGCGGGGCGGCAACACCAACCCCCGCCATCCACACCGCGATGATCAGCCCGCGCCCCAGGCTACTGGCGGGCCGGCGCCGGTGCGTAGTGCAGCGTGACTTGGCCGGGTTCGACAACAATGGTTTGCAGTTTCTCCAACAACTGTTTTTCGTCCGTCAAGGTGCGCAGGGCCCCGCCGAGGAAGTGATGGGCAAAGTTGGCCGGGACGACGATCTGGGGATGCAGCGGCAACCGGCCCACCCAGCCTCCGTACAAATCGAACTGAAACCTGCCATCCCGCAGCGTCGGTTTCCCGACAAATGTGAACTGCAATTTCTTGTTGAAGGTTGTCCCCAGACGCAGGTTGTCCACCAGCACAATGGTCATCACGCCCTTGCCCAACGTCGCGTGAATGGCCACCGGCGCGAGTTCCAACCCCTGACCAGTGCCTTTCTCAAACCGCAATCCCGCAAAAAAAGCGTTCACCTCGGCTTCGGTCAGAACCACCGTCTTGGGAGTTTGGCTGGCGATGGCCATTTCCAAGTCCATTCGCTTCGCATCCACCTGGCCCGCCACGGTCGCCACATTCGACGCGGCCGCCGGCACTTCTCTGACCTGCCAGGCCAGGTAAAATCCCCACACCACCAACACCGTCACCACCACGTCAATACCCCGCCGGACCCACCGCCACGGGCTGGCTCCGGGGGTTTTCTTGACTTTCGGCGGCTTCATCGCATCCAAATCCAATTTGGCGCCGCAGTTGTGGCAGAAGATCCGCCCCAGTTCATTATCGTAACCGCATTTCTGACAGGGCAACATGATTCACTCCTTACTCGGGCTCTTACTCTCGCTCTTCGCCGTGGCGCTGGCAGAGGTGGTTTCCTTCTTCGCCGCCGCGCTGTAGCTGGACTTCCGGTAATCCGTGATATAGAAGCCGGACCCCTTGAACAGCAATCCCGCCCCCGTGCCGAGCAATCGTTTCACCCGGCCCTTGCATTTCGGACAGGATTTCTTCGGTGCGTCCTTGATGGACTGGAACACCTCGAAGGTGTGCCCGCATTTTTGGCATTCGTATTCGTAGGTCGGCATAATTGAGAGCCGCATCATAGTCAACAACCCGCTCCACCGCAAAGCAAAAACTACGCACCGGCCGGACGGGGGTGCATCTCGACACTGCCGCCATTCAAACAGTCGTTGTCATTCTGAGCGAAGCGAAAGCCGAGCCAAGCGAGACGCCGCTGTCGTGTGCGGCAAATCTCTGTCTCTCTTCGAAAAGACGTGACGAAAACGACCGAGACCCTTCCCCTTCGCGGCTCAGGGCTTCGGCAAAACGCTCAGGGTGACAGGCCGGGTGATGGTGGTCGTGTCCAGATGCGCCCGTGCTGTCAGGCCGCACCGGTCGTTGTGGCAAGTACCTGGCTTTCAATTTGACGCGCGGATGAGTACCGTCTAGGCTTTCGACTGTACAAGCTCCCGGTGGAGTCAAACGAACGACACGCGAGTTTGTGCGAATACTAATGATAGACGTGAAGAAGCTGAAACAACTATTTCAGAGATTCAAGCGGGAGCTTCAGCTTTACCGGAACATCTTGGCCGACCCCCGAACGCCAAAGCTGACAAAGTGGCTGCTCGGTTCTGCGGTGGCCTACGCCATCACACCGGTAGACATCATTCCCGATTTTATTCCGGTAGTCGGGCATCTGGATGATGCCATCATCATCCCGGCACTGGTTTACTTAGCGCTGAAGACGATTCCCAAGCCGCTGTTGGAGGAGCATCGGAAGGCACTTCCACCATGACAATATCTCCACCTCGTCTGTCCATTCCGTGCAGCGAACGCCGCGCAAGCGCGGCGTTGCTGACTTCTATCGTTGAGCGCAACCCAACCGGTGGGGCAGGGCGCTCGCAAAAGTACGAATCATCCGCAGTCGTAGTCGCTCCCGGTTGATCGTCAGGCCAGCATGCCGTCGGCACTGGCGGGGGTGCGAGTTTCTGGTAGCGGACGGGCTGGCCGCCCCGGAAAAACCGGCTTGCAAACGGCACCGACCCACCTAGCATGGCCGCCGTCATGACCAAACCATTCGACCTCGACCGGTACCTCGCCGCCACCGGCAAACGGATCAACGCCGCCCTCGACCGGCTCATCCCGGCCGCGACCACCGCACCACCGACCATCCACAAGGCGATGCGCTACTCGCTCTTTGCCGGCGGCAAACGGATTCGCCCCGTGCTTTGTCTTGCCGCCTGCGAAGCCGTCGGCGGCAAACCGGCCGCGGCAATGCCGTTGGCCTGCGCGGTCGAATGCATCCACACCTACTCGCTCATCCACGACGACCTGCCGTGCATGGACGACGACGATCTCCGCCGGGGCCGCCCGACCAACCACAAAGTCTTCGGCGAAGGCATCGCCGTGCTGGCCGGGGACGCGTTGTTGACGGAGGCGTTCGCGCTGTGCGCCGGCGACGGCCGGTACGTGGCAGAACTCGCCCGCGCCGCCGGCAGCCGCGGACTGATTGCCGGGCAGGTGCAGGATTTGGAAAACGAAGACCGACCGGCCACGCTCGACGAAGTGATCGCCACCCACCGGAACAAAACCGGCGCGCTCATCACCGCGTCCATCCGGTTGGGCGCGCTGGCCGGCAAGGCCACGCCTGCCCAACTCCGCCGGCTCACCCGGTACGGCGACGACCTCGGCCTGGCGTTCCAGATCATTGACGACATCCTCGATGTCACCAGCACCAAGGAGGTCATGGGCAAAAGCGTCGGCGCCGACGCCAAAAACCGGAAAAGCACATTCCCGAAGTTGCTCGGCGTGGACAAGTCCCGGCAGATGGCCGCCGACCTCATCGCCGACGCCCACCGGCAACTCCAGCCGTTCGGCAAGAAAGCCGCGCCCCTGGCCGCCCTCGCCGATTTCTTCCTCACCCGGCAACATTAGACTCTTCCCGCGTAGGACATGACAGAAAAACGTAGATCCGGCAGGCCGCCCTCCAGAGTAGGACGACCATCTTGGTTGTCCAGCGCGGCCATGGGCAAGCTGGAAGCTTGCCCTACCTTGATTGCGGCCTCGCCGCATTAGCTCAACATGCGCCGCATTCCCGAACCCGAACTGATGCTCGATGACGAGCAGGCCCGGGCGTATGCTGCCACGGATTTCGAGTCGGCCCACAGCCTCTACCCGGCGCTCTTCGACAAGCTTTTCCCCCACCGGCCCAGGCAGGCGCTCGTGCTCGACCTCGGGTGCGGCCCGTGCGACGTGACGTTGCGCTTTGCCCGGGCCAACCCCGGTTACCGGTTTCACGCCGTGGACGGCTCACCGGCGATGTTGCGGCACGCCCCGCGGCATCCGCGCATCCAATTGCTCTGCGGCTGCCTGCCCGACCTCAGGCTGCCGGCCCGCCGGTACGACGTGATACTCGCCAGCAGCCTGTTGCATCACCTGACCGACCCGTCCGGTCTGTGGCAAACGGTCGCCCGGTACGCCGGCCCCGGTGCCATTGTATTCGTGGTGGACTTGCGCCGGCCGGCCACCCGGGCCGCCGCGAAAGCGCTGGTGCAACAATACTCCGCCGGCGAGCCGGCGGTGTTGCGGCGGGATTTTTACAACTCGTTGCTGGCGGCGTTCACCCCGGCCGAAGTCCGCCGGCAACTGCGCGCCGCCCGGCTGGACTGGCTCCGCGTCCACGCCATCACCAACCGGCACCTGCTGGTCGCCGGCCGTTGTCCCCCGGAGCCGCGCGCCGCTCAGTAGACCGTCACGCCCAGCACAATCATCACGGCGCCGAGCACGACGCCCACGCCGCACCACGCCCGGCAGCGATTGTCCGTCGCCGTGGCCCACTGGATGACATCGCGGATGTGATGCGGGGCCGACGCCATCCAAATCGCCGCCACCACCCACACGTACACCAGCGTCGTCACCACCAACCGCCACGGATTGTCGCTGCGGTCCGCCACGTCGAGAATCACCTTGCACAGCAGCAACAACACCGCCGCCGCGCCGCGGACGGCCAGATAGGACGCCCCAAACTGGATCACCAGCCAGTACGCCACCGGCACGCCGATCACCACGGCCGGCGGCGCCAGCGCCCACAGACTGCCCGGCCCGGAGGTCTGCACCGCTTCCGCCGCGGTCGCGCGCGCGGCCCCGTACATCACGATGCCGGCCCACACCGCCGCAATCCCGATGAGAATCCGTCCCCACCAGACCGACCGGGGAAACGCCCGCACAAACGCCCGGTAGCGCGCCGGCGCCAGCACCCCCGGCAACCGCGCCGCCACCATCGCGGTCCCCATCAGAATCGAAGTGAGTGCCAACCGGGTCATGCCAGTTCTCCGTACAGTGTGGTGAGGTTCGCGCGCACAATCCGCACCGGCACCAGTTGGCCGCGCCGATCGCGGTCGCTGGCCACGACGACGCCGTGATTCGTTCGCGTCCGGCCAAACCACCGGGCCGGGTCCTTCGGGCTGGGACCTTCGACCAGAATTTCCAGCGTCGCGCCGACCAGTTGCCGGTGTTTGCGGGCGACCTGATCGTTGAGTTGCGCCAACAACTCGGCGTGCCGGCGCTCTTTCACTTCCCGGCTCACCTGCTCCGGCATTGTCGCCGCCGGTGTGCCGCGCCGCTTCGAGTACTTGAACAGGTACGCCTGATCAAAGTCCGCCTCCCGCAGCAACGACTGTGTTTCCCGAAAATCCGCTTCCGTCTCGCCGGGGAAACCGACGATGAGGTCGGTGCCCAACGCCAGGCCCGGCCGGGCCGCCCGGAGTTTTTCGACGATCCGGAGATACTGCGCCCGGCTGTAGCCGCGTTTCATCAGTTTCAGAATCCGGTCCGAACCGCTTTGCGCCGGCAGGTGCGCGTGCTCGCAGAGTTTCGGCAAATCCCGGTAGGCCTGCACCAGGTCGTCGCCAAACCCTTTCGGATGCGGCGAAGTGAAGCGGAGGCGCTCCAGGCCGGGCACGTCGTGGACGGCGGCCAGCAGTTTGACAAACTCCGATTTCTTCCGGCCATAGCTCGTCACAATCTGGCCGAGCAACGTCACCTCTTTCACGCCGGCGGCCACGAGTTGCCGGACTTCCTCGACGATTTCCGGAATGGGCCGGCTGCGTTCCGCGCCGCGCGTGGCCGGCACGATGCAGAATGTGCAATGCATGTCGCACCCCTGCATGATGGAGACCAGCGCCGTCACCGGCCTTTCGCCCACATGATCTTTCACCGCCGATTCGCTCCCGGCTTCCGCCGCCACGTCCACGATCGGTTGCCGGTCGGCCAGCAACCGGTCGAGATACTCCGGCAGGTGATGAAACCGTTGGGTGCCGACCACCAAGTCCACCGCCGGCGACTCTTTCAGCAACTCCCCGCCCCGGACCTGCGCCATGCAGCCGAGAAAACCGAGCACAATTTCCGGTCGCTGCCGTTTGAGAGGAGCGAGCGACACCATCTTGCCGAGCGCTTTCTGGTCGGCGGCATCGCGGACGCTGCAGGTGTTGAGCAAAATCACGTCGGCCTCGGCTTCCGACTCGGCGAGCTGGTAGCCGTGGGCCGTCAACAGCGCGGCAACGGCCTCGCTGTCGCGGACATTCATCTGGCACCCGTAAGTCTTGAGGAACACCTTTTTCATCAGACCGAGGACGGGTGCCGGCCGTGGATCAACGCCATCACCTCGGCCCGGGTGGACGCGCTC
>Ga0315298_1001311_pt1 | contig 46255 bp, 46 predicted proteins | sample WHS_1_MG_FD_203077 | JGI IMG/M metagenome (GOLD analysis project Ga0315298, IMG submission 203077) | Extremophilic microbial mat communities from Washburn Hot Springs, YNP, Wyoming, USA - WHS_1_MG | ecosystem: Environmental > Aquatic > Thermal springs > Hot (42-90C) | place: USA: Wyoming...
TGCGCCAGCTCGACATCAAGATGATCGCGCCGCAGCACGGCGCGCCGCTGGCCGGGGCGGCCATCGGCCAGCTGCTCGACTGGCTGGACAACCTGCCCTGCGGCATCGACCTCATGGGGCCGGGGCAGTATCAGCTTCCTGCGGAGACGGCGTATGTCGGCGGCTGAAGCGCAAACCGCCCGGCGTGGCAGCGTTCTGGTCGTCGGCGCGGTGCACGCCGACCTCGTCGCCGTGCTGCAGCGGCTGGCGCACCGTGTCGACGGCCTGCAAGACCCGCAACAGCCGCCACCACTGCGCGGGCGCCGCGCGCCCGATGTGCTCGTGGTCGATTTATTCATCCCCGGCACCGACGGACTGACGTTGCTGCGGCGCTGGGCGACCGGCGCGCACGGCCCCCTGCCGCCGAGCATCGTGCTGGCGCCGCCCGGGCCGGTCGACGGGCAGGCGCTGCGGCGGCTGCGCATCGACTCCTGGCTGGTCAAGCCGGTGCAGCCGCAGGAGCTGGCCGCGCGCGTTCGGCGCCTGCTCGCCGCGGCCGCCGACGCCGACGCCGCGCCCGCCGTTCAGCCGGCGGATGCGGCGTGCCTTGCCCGTGCCGCCGCCTACCGCACACCGGCGGAGGCGCTGGCGGCGATCGATCTGCAGCAGCCGCTGCGTCGGGCGCGCGAGGAGTTCATGCGCGCGTACCTGCGACGGCAGATCGACCGCGCGCAAGGCTGTGTGCGTGAAGCCGCCAGAGCCGCGCAGATGGACTACTCGGCGTTTTATCGCCAGATCCGCAAGCTGGGCCTGCAGGCCAGTCTCACCAGGAGCGACAGGCGCCTGGCCGAGCGCAGCGCGGGGCGGTCGGGGCGGCGTGCTCAGCCCGTCTGAGCCTCGCGCAGCAGCACGGCCTGCAGTCGCGGCCAGACCCACGGCAGGGCCAGTAGCGCGATCAGCGCGGCGCAGAGGTTGAACACGGTGTGCACCATCGCGACCTGCTGCGCCGCAGTCAACGGCGTGGCGAGCACCGCGGCGATCACCGGCTGCAGCAGCGTGGCGAACAACAACACGCCAAAACCGTTGAACGCAGCGTTGAACAACGCCAGCCGCCGTGCCAGCGAGCCCAGGCTGGCGCTGGCCAGCAGCGCGGTGGACGTAGTGCCCAGATTGGCGCCGGCCACCATCCACACCGCCACCGCAGGGTCGAGCACGCGCTGCGACGCCGCAACCACCGCCAGACCGCTGACCACCGACGACGACTGCACGAACGCGGTCAGCAGGGTGCCGAACAACAGCGCCAGCACCGGCGACTGCAGCAGCGGCTGCCATGCGCCGATCTGCGGGCTGCGCGCCAGCGGCGCGAGCGACTGCGCCACCAGGTCCAGCGCAAGAAAGATCAGGCCAAAGTAGAAAATGCCTTTGCCGTAGGCCCGCCAGGGCCGCGGCGCCAGCAGCGACCAGGCGCCGCCAAGGGTGACGAAAATCGGCCCCAAGCCTTCGAGCTTGTACGCCACCAGCCAGGCGGTGAGCGTGGTGCCGACGTTGGCACCGACGATCAGGCCGACTGCGGCGCGCGCACTCAATGCGCGCTTGTGCGCCAGCCCGACGACCATCGACGTCACCGCAGACGACGACTGCACCACTGCGGTGACCAGCCCGCCGACCAGCGCCGCACGCCAGTCGCTGCGGGTGATCCGCGCCAGGGCGTGGCGCAGCCGTTCGCCGCCCAGCCGGGTGACTTCGTCGGAGAACGCCTCCAGGCCGTGCAAAAACAAAAAAATGGCCGCGAGCACCGAAAACCCCCACAGCAGCAAAGTGTTCATGCGTGTCACGGCTCCTTCGTTTTGGTTGTAGCACAGCGCCGCACGTCTGCACGCAACTCGTCACATCTGCTCACCGCAGGCGGGCCATGCCGGCGGCACAATCCGCACAGATCGTGTCCATCCCGAAGGAGACCCGCATGATCCGCACCAGGCTTTTTCTCAAACGGCAAACCGCCGTGCTGGGCTTGGCCGCGCTGGCCTGTTCGGCTACGGCCGCAGTCGCCGCCACCGCACCCGCCGGCCATTTCACCGCCACCGCCAAGGTGTCGTCGGTGGACGAGGCGGCGGCGCAGGGCGCGCAGATTTTCGCCAACGACACCTTCGGCACCAAGCAGACCTGGGTGCCGCCCAACGCCTTCAGCAGCCATCTGATGACCTGCGCTGCCTGCCACACCGACGGCGGCAAGACCGAGGGCACCACTCCCGCAGGGGCGCACCTGCCCAGCCTGATCGGCGCCGCGGCCAAATACCCCAAGTACAAGGCGAAGAAACACGCCGTCTACACCCTGGAGCGGCAGATCGTGCATTGCGTGCGCGCCGGCATCATGGGCAAGCCGCCGGCCTACGACAGCCCGGAGATGATCGACCTCGTGGCTTACCTCACCCAGCTCTCCAAGGGGGCGACGATGGGGCAGCAGTTCAAGTGAACGCGAGGCTGGCGACGCGGCTGGGCGCCGTGGTGTTGTTTGTCGCGCTGCGACCGGCGTTGGCGGCGTCGGCTGCCGATATGGCCAAACTGGCGCAGTCCGAGGGCTGTTTTGCCTGCCATGCCATCGACCAGAAAAAAGTCGGCCCGGCGTACACCGCGGTGGCGCGGCGTTACGCGCACAACCCCAATGCCGCGGTCATTTTGCAAGACGCCATTCTCAACGGCCACCAGGGCACGTGGGGGGTGATCCCGATGCCGGCGTATGCCCCTGACGGCGATCTCGACGCGCGCCAGGCGCTGGACCTGGCGCGCTGGATACTCAGCTTAAATCCCGCACGCTGAGCGACAGCGCGGAAAGGGCAAAAAAAACCGCAGCCAGAGCTGCGGTTTTTTCACTGACAGGGGTTCAGATCGCGGTGACGTTCGCGGCTTGCAGCCCTTTGGGGCCTTGCTTGACTTCGAATTGGACGCGCTGGTTTTCCGCCAGGGTCTTGAAGCCGCCACCTTGAATTTCGCTGAAGTGCACGAACAGATCGGCAGCGCCGCCGTCCTGGGCGATGAAGCCGAAGCCTTTGCTGTCGTTAAACCATTTGACTGAGCCGGTTTGCAGGGCCATATTGAGTTCCTCGATTGAAGGGAAACCGCGCAGCAACGCGCCGCGCGGTGCAGAAACACGCCAGCAATCACTTGGGGAATTCAATCAGGCCGCTCGCCGCCTGAGGCGGAAAGGGATTCGACGTTCTTCTACAGGGACAACTTTTTGCGTTACTACGGCGTGCAGTGTACGCCTTTTCGCCGCGGCGTCAGCGGCGGCAGACAATAAGCCGAGGTCAATGGCATGGTTTATGCTGTCTTGCTTGGCTTGCGCTCGTTCCGTCCTCTGTCGTCGCCTTCATGACCGGCCTCGAACTCACCCTGCTCTACCTCGTCGCCGCGGTGATCGGCGTGGCGCTGTTTCGCGCCTTGTCGATGCCGCCGATGCTCGGCTACCTGGCAGTGGGTGTGGTCATCGGCCCGAACACCTTGGCGCTGGCCGGCGACACTGCCGGCTTGCAGCATCTGGCCGAGTTCGGCGTGGTGTTTCTGATGTTTTCCATCGGCCTGGAGTTCAGCCTCGGACAGCTCAAGGCGATGCGCTCGCTGGTCTTCGGTCTGGGGGCGGCGCAGGTGGCGTCGGCGATGGCGTTGACGGTCGTCGCCAGCATCGCGCTGGCGCTATTGCTGCCGCAGTTCTGGCGTCAGCCGCTGGGCGCCGGGGTCGCCATCGGCGGCGCGTTCGCCATGTCCTCGACCGCCATCGTGGTCAAGCTGCTGGCCGAGCGCATCGAGCTCGATTCCGAACATGGCCGCCACATCATCGGCGTCCTGCTGTTCCAGGATCTGGCGGTGGTGCCACTGCTCATTCTCATCCCGGCGCTGGCATCGCACAGCAGCGAACTGCCGCGGCTCTTGCTGTTCGCCGCGATCAAGGCCGTGCTGGTGCTGGCCGTCATCCTGCTCGCCGGGGGCAGGGTGTTGCAGCCCTGGCTGCGCATCGTCGTCAAGCGCAAGTCCGACGAGCTGTTCATGCTCAATCTGCTGCTGCTCACCCTGGGACTGGCTTGGGTGACCGAGCTGGCCGGGCTGTCGTTGGCGCTGGGTGCGTTTCTCGCCGGTATGCTCATTGCCGAAACGCCGTACAAGGCGCAGGTGGAGGCCGACATTCGGCCATTCCGCGACGTGCTGCTCGGGCTGTTTTTCATCACCATCGGCATGCTGCTCGACTGGCGGCTGGTGCTGGCGCAGTGGTGGCTGGTGCTGCTGCTGGCGCTGTTGCCGCCTCTGGCCAAGGCGGCGCTGGTGTTTGGCATCGAGCGGCTGCGCAAAACACCGCCTGGGCTGAGCCTGCGCGTCGGGCTCTGGTTGGCGCCGGCGGGCGAATTTGGCATCGTGCTGCTCAACATTGCCGCGAACAACAAGCTGCTGCCGCCCGAAGTGCTCAACCCGGTATTGGCGGCGATGGTGATCTCCATGCTCTACACGCCGTTGCTGGGGCAGTACATCGAGCGCATCGTGCTGAAAATTTCGTCGGCGGACTGGATGCTCGCCTCGCTGCAGCTGACCAACATCGCGCGCAGCACCATTGCCGCGCAGAACCACGTCATCATCTGCGGCTTCGGCCGCTGCGGGCAAAACCTGGCGCGGCTGCTCGACACCGAGCACATCCCGCATATCGCGCTGGACCTCGACCCCGACCGCGTGGCGCAGACGCAGGCCGCCGGGCAGAACGTGGTCTACGGCGATTCCACACGCCTGGCCACGTTGCAGGCCGCCGGCTTGCAACGCGCCAGTGCCGTGGTCATCACGTATGTGGAAACGCAGTCGGCGCTGCGCATCCTACATCTCATGCGCGAACATGCGCCGCACGTGCCGGTGGTGGTGCGCACGCTCGACGACGCGCCGCTGGAGGAGCTGCGCGAGGCTGGCGCCGCAGAGGTCGTTCCGGAAATTCTCGAAGGCTCGTTGATGCTGGCGTCGCACACCCTGGCGCTGGTCGGCGTGCCGCTGCCGCGGGTGCTCAAGCGCGTGCGCCACGCGCGTGCAGCGCGCTACGGCTTGTTGCGCGACTGGTTCCACGGTAGCGACGACGCCTCGCTCGACGACGCCGAACAGCCGCGGCTGCTGTCGGTCACGCTCACCCCCGAGGCTGCGGCGGTAGGACGGACGTTACGTGCCGTCAGCCGCGACGGGGTGCGCATCACTCAGGTGCGGCGCAGCGACGGCCGGGTGGTCAAACCGGCGCCGACGCTGCAACTGCGCGCCGGCGACACGGTCGTGCTCTCCGGGTTGCCCGATGCCCTGGCGCTGGCCGAACAAGCCCTGCTGCGCGGCTGATGATCTATGCTGTGCAAATTCCCAGTCGTCATTTGCCCCAGCCGTGTCCATCCAGCCTGATGCTTTCGTCCCCGCTACCCGCGTGATCGACCCCGCCGCCAGCAGCGCGCAGGAGGCGGTGATCGAGCGCGCGCTGCGCCCGCACAAGCTCGACGACTACGTCGGCCAGGCGCGAGTGCGCGAGCAGCTCGACATTTTCATCGGCGCCGCGCGCGGCCGCGGCGAGGCGCTCGACCACGTGCTGCTGTTCGGCCCGCCGGGGCTGGGCAAGACCACGCTGGCGCACATCGTCGCCCGCGAAATGGGGGTCAACCTGCGCGCCACCTCCGGCCCGGTGCTGGAGCGCGCGGGCGACCTGGCCGCGCTGCTGACCAATCTGGAACGCGGCGACGTGCTGTTCATCGACGAAATCCATCGCCTGTCGCCCGTGGTCGAGGAAATCCTCTACCCGGCGCTGGAGGACTATCAGATCGACATTCTGATCGGCGAAGGGCCGGGGGCGCGCAGCGTGAAAATCGACCTGCAGCCGTTCACCCTGGTCGGCGCCACCACCCGCGCGGGCATGCTCACCAACCCGCTGCGCGACCGCTTCGGCATCGTCGCCCGGCTGGAGTTCTACACCGCCGAGGAACTCGCACGCATCGTGACCCGCTCGGCGGCGCTGCTCGGCGCGGCGATCGACGCCGACGGCGCGCTGGAAATCGCCCGCCGCGCACGCGGCACCCCGCGCATCGCCAACCGCCTGCTGCGCCGCGTGCGCGACTACGCCGAAGTCAAGGCCGGCGGGAGCATCACCGCGGCGGTGGCCGACGCCGCGCTGCGCATGCTCGACGTCGACCCGCTGGGGCTGGACCTGATGGACCGCAAACTGCTCGAAGCCGTGGTGCACCGTTTCGACGGCGGCCCGGTCGGGCTGGACAACCTGGCCGCGGCGATCGGCGAGGAGGCCGGAACGATCGAGGACGTGATCGAGCCCTACCTCATCCAGCAAGGCTACCTGCAGCGCACCCCGCGCGGGCGGGTGGCGACTGCGGCGAGCTACGCCCACCTTGGCCTGAAGCCGCCGCAGCGGCCGGTCGGCGATCTGTTCGACGCCGGCTGACCGGCGACGGGGCGCCGCGCCGGTCAATACGCGACAAAGCCGTTGGGCGCGCCGGGGTTGCTGCCCTGGAGCCCGGTGGCGATGGAACGGCCGTAGAAAAACGGTAGACCCAGATCGACGAAACCGGAAATCGCCGCCGTGCCGCCGAGCGCGGGCAGCGCGGCGTTTTGCGTGGCGAACATGGCCTGCGCGTTGCCGATGACCACGGTTTGCGCTGGACCGAAGCCGAGGTTGGCCAGTTGCAGGCTGGCGGCGAGGCTCAGTGGTGAAGACGGGCAGTAAAAACCCGACAGGCAGGTGGGGACGCCGCTGAGGTTGAGGTAGTAGCCGTTGGAGCCGCTGTCGACGAAGCCGCTTTGCGTCACGCCGTTGAGCGTCAGCGTCAGGTTGCCCGAGGAATCGAGCGGATACACCTGCGCCGCGCCGAGGCTGTTGTTGCTCTGCGTGTTCAGGCCGAAGGTCAGCGTCCCCGTGGCCGAGGGCGCACCGTTGGGCACGGGCACGGCCGGCAGCGTGAGGATGCTGCCGTTGTTGTCGGTGGGGAATGCCGCCACCGGGTTGATCCCCTGCTGGCCCAGCGCTGCCGTGGTCGCGCTGCAGGTGCCATTGCTGCAGGTGTAATAAAAGCCGGTGCTGGCGCGGGTAGTGCAGGCGCTGCCGCAGTCGTACTTGAAGTTGCTCACGCCCAGGATGCCGTTGGCAATGCCGGCAAAACTGCTGGCGAAGTTGCTGCCTCCCTGCGCCGCGCATGCCGCAGGGGGGGCTGGCAAGGCGGCGTCGTTCATCACCTGGATGGGCACCGCGCTGGTGGTCTCGCCGCCGAGCTGGATGGTCGCCAGGCGCATGCTGCCCCAGGCGTAGCCCGAGGCGAACTGCGCGCACGCGGCAAGCTGTCCGCTGCCCGAGGCGATGGCAGGCAACGTGCCCGACAGGGTGGCATTCAACGCCGAGGCGAACAGCCGCAACCCGGCCGAGCCGGTGTCGACCAGCACGTCGGGAATGGTCTGGCAGGCGCCGCCGGGCGCGCATACGGTGACGCTGACGTAAGGCGTGTTGGCCGTCAGCGTGCTGCTGTTGGCCGGCAACTGGCGGATGCTGACCGGCACCACATTGCCCGGCGTCGCAGGGGGGACGGGTGCCGGGCTGGGTGTCGTTGCCGGAGTCGATGACGGACTGGTGGGGGTGCTGGAGGGCGTGCTGGCTGCCGGGGCTGATGTGCTGCCAGCCGCCGGGCTGCTGCCGCCGCCACCGCCGCAGGCAGCCAGCAGCAGTGCGGTGGACAACACGGCACCCCGTCCAGCGTGACGCAGCAGGGCGGGCAGGTCGTAGAGTAAAAACGGTTTCATCGTCGGAAGGCGGCAAAAATGCGTGGCAGACGGGGATTTCAGGGTTGCAGCGTGGACGGGTCGAACCCCGGCGGGACGAGCGACGGCACCCAGGCCACGCCAAAAAAGCCGCGCATGCGGCCGGCGCTGTGCACGACGATGTCGCTGCCTTTGACCAGAGACAGGTTGAGCTGCTGCGGCTGCGCGCTGGCCGCCTGCACGTAGGGAGCGAAATAGCTGCCGAGCAGTTGTTGCAGATCGGGTTTGAACGGCCCTTTCCAGGTGATGGCGAACACGGTGCCGGCGGCGTTGGCGTATTCGGTCACCGTCGTGCCCTGCGGCGTTTGCACGGTCTGCGTCTGCACGGCAGCGGCAGCCGCCGGACTGCTGCCCGCAGCGGCCTGCGCCGCCAGCCGCGGGGCCTGCGTCAACACGGTGCCATCCCGCGCAGCGTCGGCCAACGGGCGGCCCAGACCGGCGTGGGCGTTGGCGCCCAGCGCGGCGACGAGGAGGCATGCGGCTGCAGCACGCGCGGGCAGGCGGAGAAAGGGCGTCATGGCAGGGCGGTTCAGCGTGAAAAACCAGGATGCGATAGAGTCTAATCGGCCTCGTCCCGCCGTCGTATGACCGGCTGGCGGCACGGGCCCGGGGCGTGGTAAAAACCGCAACAGCACGGCCCGTGTCCGCGCCCGGCGGGGCCGTCTGGGCCGGGCAACTGCCGGGAAGCGGCGCAGGGCGCAGAGGAGGACGGCGATGGGCGACGACAACGAGGTGGAGGCCGGCCCCGATCTGGCGCAGGGCGTGCCTGCTGCCGCAGTGCGCGAGGGCCAGCCGCTGCTCGGGCAGGTCGAGGGGCAGCCGGTGCTGCTGGTGCGCGCCGCCGGCGCGGTGCATGCGGTCGCGGCGCACTGCACCCACTGGAGCGGGCCGCTGGCCGAAGGGCTGGTGGTGGGCGACACCATCCGCTGCCCGTGGCACCACGCCTGCTTTTCGCTGCGCGACGGCGCGGTGCTCGGCCCGCCGGGGTTGCGCCCGCTGGCCTGCTGGCAGGTGCACGAGCAAGGCGGCCAGGTGTGGGTCAGCGGGGCGAAGCCGCCCGCCCCGCCGGCCGCGCCGCCGCGGCAGCCGGAGGCGGTGGTCATCGTCGGCGCCGGCGCGGCGGGTGATGCCTGTGCGTTCGCGCTGCGCGAGTTCGGCCACGACGGCAGCATCACCCTGATCGGTGCCGAAGCGACCGCGACGCTCGACCGCCCCAACCTGTCCAAGGACTTCCTCGCCGGCAACGCCCCGGCCGAATGGCTGCCGCTGCGCGCCGACGGCGACTACACCGAGCGGCGCATCACGCTGCGCACCGGGGTGCGGGTGCAGGCGATCGACCGCGCCGCACGCCACGTGCACCTGAGCGACGGCGGCGCGCTGCGGTATGACGCGTTGCTGCTGGCCACCGGCGCGCAGCCGGTTGCACCAAGCTTGCCCGGCGCCGATGCGCCGCATGTGCACACCCTGCGCACCCTGGCCGACGTGCAGGCCATCCTCGCGCGCGTGGCGGGCGGGGCCAAGCGCGCGGTGGTGGTCGGCGCGAGTTTCATCGGGCTGGAGGTCGCCGCGTCGCTGCGCGCCCGTGGGCTGGCGGTGGCTGTGGTCGCGCCGGAGGCGGCGCCGCTGGCGCGGGTGTTCGGGCCGCGGCTGGCCGCGCGCATCCGCCGCGAGCACGAACAGCGCATCGGCACGGTGTTCCACCTCGGGCGCAAACCGGTGGCGATCGACGCGCAGGCGGTCACGCTCGACGATGGCACGCGGCTGCCGGCCGACCTGGTCGTGTTCGGCATCGGCGTGCGCCCGGACGTGGCGCTGGCGCAGGCCGCGGGGCTGGCGGTGGACGACGGCATCGTCGTCGACGCGCAGCTGCGCAGCAGCGACCCGGCGATCTGGGCCGCCGGTGACGTCGCCCGCTACCCCGACCCGCTCGGCGGCGGGCCTGTGCGCATCGAGCACTGGGCGGTGGCGCAGGCGCAGGGGCGGCTGGCGGCGCGCAATATGCTGGGGTTTGGCGAGGCGTTTGCCACCGTGCCGTTTTTCTGGAGCCAGCATGGTGGGCTGGCCATCAGCTACGTCGGCCACGCGACGCAGTGGGACGCAGTGCAGGAAGACGGCGACCCCGACCGCGACGACTACCTTTGCCGCTATCTGCGCGGCGGGCGGGTGCTGGCGGTGGCGAGCATCGGCCGCGACCGCGACAGCCTGGCCGAGCAGGCGCGCATGGAGGCATCGTTCGCCGCGGTGTGAACCCGCCTCACGGCGGGCGTGCGGGACGGAGTCAGCCGATGGGCTCGTTCTCCGCCACGTCCAGATGCGCGGTATCGCCCCAGCCGACCAGGGTGAGTTGCCCCTGCGCGTAGAGCAGGCGGTTGATCGCCGCGTTGCGCAGCTCGAAGCTGCGCGGCGCCTGCAGCTCCTGTCCGGTGGCGGCGCGGTAAAACGCGTCGAGCACGCCGCCGTGCACGGCGACGACGATGAGCTGCCCGGCATGGCGCGCGGCGATGCGCAGCAGCGCGCCCTGCGCACGCGCGGCGAACTCGCGCAGCGTTTCCCCGCCCGGCGCGGCGAATTCCGGGTCGCGCTGGCGCCAGCGTTCGCACAGCGCCGGGTACAGCGGCTGCAGCGCGGCGAAGCTGTGGCCTTCGAACTCGCCAAAGCAGCGCTCGCGCAGCGCCGCGTCGCGGATGACCTCCAGCCCGTGCGGTGCGGCGATGGCCTGCGCCGTCTGCCAGGCGCGCTGCAGATCGCTGGCGTAGACCGCGGCCACCGGTTCGTCGGCCAGCGCCAGCGCGGTCAGCCGCGCCTGCTCCAGGCCGCGGGCGTTGAGTGCGATGTCGGTATGGCCCTGGATGCGCGAGGCGGCGTTCCAGTCGGTTTCGCCGTGGCGCAGGGCGATGATGCGGGTCGGTTCGGGTTGGCTGTCTGGCATGGGCGGCATTGTGCCGCAGCCGCGACGGCCGCCGGGTGCGTTCACCCCTTTTCAGTCGAAGTGGTAGCCGACGCGCAGCTGCAGATAGTCCTGTCCGGGGTTGGGCCGCTTGATGTCGGCGTTGGAGTAGTGCGTCAGCCGCAACCCCAGCGTCCACGGCGAGCCGTCGAAGCGGTGCAGCACGCCGATGGAATCGCCGAACTGGTAGGCCGTGGAAATGTGCTTGCCGCCGAGCTCGGTGCCGGAAAACACATTGGCGCCGATGCCGAATTCCACCGCGGTTTGCGGTGCGAACCACCAACGCGCAAACGGCGTGAGGCCCACATGGGTCAGACTGTGGTTGGCCGCGCCCGACGGCGCGGTGACTTCGCCGAGCGAGGCTTCGAGCACCACGTCGAGCGCGCTGTGGGCGTAGGCGTGGTGCCACAGCGGCGCGGTCTGGTAGGCCAGCGTGGTGTTGCCGTAGCCGCCGCGGCCGTGGCCCCACAGCGCCGACAGTTGCGCAGCCTGCGCGGGCGGCAGCAGCAAGGCCGACAGGCACAGTGCGCCCAGAGCGCCGCGCAGCGCGGCGGGCAGCCGCTCGGATGCGCCCGGCGGTGTGCAATGCGAGGTCATGTCGTTCTCCTTTGTCGTTGTCTGATCCGGTACCGGCGTGCGCCTGGGGCCGGTCAAGGTCAATGGGCTCAATGGGCTCAATGGGCGCCGGCCGCGGCATCGCCGCCGGCGTTGCTGCGCACCGGTTTGACCACCCACACCAGCGCCACCATGGCGAGGAACAGCCAGGCGCTGAGCCGGAACATGTCGTCCACCGCCAGGGTATACGCCTGCTGATCGACCAGGCGGTTGATCAGCCCCAAAGCCTGTTCATGGCTGAATCCCTGCGCCTGCATGCCCTGCAGGATCGGATCGACTACCGGGTTGCCGGTGTAGATGTGGCCGACCAGTTGCTCGTGGTGCAGGTCGGCGCGGTTGTTCCACCACGTGGTGTAGATCGAGGTGCCGAACGACCCGGCGGTGATGCGGGCGAAATTCGACAGCCCGGATGCGGCGGCGATGCGGTGCGGCGGCAGCCCGCCGAGAATGATGCCCAGCAGCGGGATGAAAAACGTCGCCGTGGCGATGCCCTGAATGACGGTCGGAAAGGCGTATTCCCAGTAGCTGTCGCCAGTGGTGAACCGCGAGCGCAGGTAAAACACCAGCGCGAACACCAGAAAGGAAAACGTCGTCACCCAGCGGGTGTCGACCAGGTGCAGGTAGCGGCCGAGCACCGGCGAGAGCATGAGCGCAAACAGTCCGACCCAGGCCAGCACTTCGCCGGCGTCGGTCGCGGTGTAGCCAACGATTTCCTGCAGCCACAGCGGCAGCAGCACCAGGCTGCCGAAAAACATGCCGTAAGCCAGAGCCAGCAGCAGCGTGCCGATGCTGAAAGTAGGGATTTTGAACAGCGTCAGATCGACCACCGGGTGGTCGTCGTACAGCTCCCAGATGAGGAACAGCACAAAGCCGATCACCGCGGCGACCGCCAGGCCGATGATGATTTTGGAGCCGAACCAGTCGAGCTCCTGCCCCTTGTCGAGCATGATCTGCAGCGCGCCGACCCAGACGACCAGCAGCGCCAGCCCGACCCAGTCGATCGGCAGCCTGCGGATCGGTGTTTCGCGCCGGATGTAGATCGACGCCGTCACCGCCGCGGCCAGCAGGCCGACGGGCACGTTGATGTAAAAAATCCACGGCCAGGAAATGTTGTCGGTGATCCAGCCACCGAGCAGCGGCCCCATGATGGGAGCGACCAGCGTGGTCATCGACCACATGGCAATGGCCATGCCCGCGCGCTGCGGCTTGTAGCTCGATAGCAGCAGGGTCTGCGACAGCGGAATCATCGGTCCGGCGCTGGCGCCCTGCAGCACGCGGAACAGGATGAGGATTTCGATACTCGGTGCCTGACCGCACAAAAACGAGAACAGGGTGAACAGCAGGATGCTGGCGAGGAACAGCTTGACCGCGCCGAAGCGCTGGGTGAGAAACCCGGTCAGCGGCACCGCGATCGCGTTGGCCACACCGAACGAGGTGATGACCCAGGTGCCTTGCGACGAACTCACGCCGAGGTCGCCGGCAATCGCCGGGATGGACACATTGGCGATCGAGGTGTCGAGCACGTTCATGAACGTCGCCAGGCTCAGCGCCAGCGTGCCCAGCACCAGCGCGCTGCCCGTCAGCGGCTGTAAGTGTGTGGGCGGCGCGGGCGGCGCCGGCTGCGCGTCTGCGGCGTCTTTCGCGGGAAGTGACGTGCTGGCCATGCGCGTACTCCTTCAGCGCTTGCCGGCGTTGGCGGCGATGATGGCTTGGACCAGCGCGTCGGCCTTTTGCCAGTCGGCGGCGTAGACGTCGGTGCGCGCCGCCGGCTGGGTGGGCGGCAGGTCGGTGACCAGCGGCGCCTCGTGGTTGCTGATGTCGATGGTCACTTCGGTGGACATGCCCACGCGCAGCGGGTGGCTGGCGAGTTGCTTGGGGTCCAGCGCGATGCGCACCGGCAGCCGTTGCACCACTTTGATCCAGTTGCCCGTGGCGTTTTGCGCCGGCAGCAGCGAAAACGCCGCGCCCGTGCCCGCCGACAGCCCGACCACCCGTCCGCTATAGGTGAAGCGGCTGCCGTAGGTGTCGGCCACCACCTTTGCGTTTTGGCCGATGCGCACGTTGCGCAGCTGAGTTTCCTTCAGGTTGGCATCGACCCAAACGTCGTGCAGCGGGACGACCCACATCAGCGGCGTTCCCGGGGCTACGCGCTGGCCGAGCTGCACCGTGCGCCGCGCCACCACGCCGTCGACCGGCGCCGGGATGGTCGTGCGCTCGTACGCCAGATACGCCTCACGCACCTTGGCCGCGGCCAGTTGGACCGCCGGGTTGTTGGCAATCACCGTGCCGGCGGTCAGCGCCTGGCTGGCGGCGAGCTGTTGCTGCGCCGCCTTGACCGCGGCGCGCGCCGTCTGCAGTTGCGCCCGTGCGGTGGCGGCCTGCGCCTGCGCCGCCTGTAGCGCGATTTGCGCCTGCCGTAGCTCCTCGGCGCCGACGGCGCCGGTGCCGGCGAGTTCCTGGCGGCGGCGCAGCGCGTCCTCGGCCTTGGCGACGTTGGCCTGCGCCGTCTGCAGATTGCCCTGCGCCGTGGCCACGTCGGTTTCGCGCACCGCGATCTGCGCGGCCAGCGTGCCATTGTTGGCAAAGTTCACCCGCACCTGGCGCACGGCCTGCGCCAGCGCCGCTTCGGCTTGCTGCAGCGCCACATGGGTGTCGGCGCCGTCGAGCTGCACCAGCGGCTGCCCGGCCTTGACCCGTTGCGTGTCGTCGGCGTCGATGGCCACGACCGTGCCGCCGACCTGCGGCGTGACCTGCACCAGATTGCCCTGCACATACGCATCGTCGGTGTAGGCGTAGTGCAGCGACTCCCAATAGTGGTAGCCGCCGTAGGCGATGCCGGCGACGACGAAAAAGCCGATGGCCCACAGCATCAGCCGACGGCGTTTGGCCGCCTTGCCGTTGCCGTTTGCCGTGGGGCTTGGCGCGTTGCTGTTGTCCGGGGTGGTCATCGAAGAGCTCCGTGGTATGCGTGTCGTTGTCGGTTCGTCGGTCTGCAGGCGGGCGCCGCTCATTGCGCGTCGGCGCCGGCCGCGGGCGCCGTGTAGCCGCCGCCCAGCGCACGGATCAGCGCCACATCGTCGGCCAGCGCCTGCGCTTTGAGGTTCACCGCGGCCTGCTGCAGCGCCAGCACGCTGCTCTGCGCGGTCAGCACGGTGAGATAGTTGCCCAGCCCGGCCCGGTAGCGGGCATCGACCAGCCGCATGGCGTCTTCGGCGGCGGCCAGCGCCTGCCGTTGCTGCGCGATCTGCCGGGTGATGGACTGGCGCGCGGCGATGGCGTCGGCCACTTCGTGCACCGCGTCGACCAGCGTGGCGTTGTACTGCGCGATGGCGGCGTCGGCCTGCGCCGCCTTGCCGCGTAACTGCGCGCGCAGCGCCCCGCCCTCGAAAATCGGCAAGGTCAGCGCCGGGCCCACGCCCAGCGTTTGGCTGTTACCCGTCAGCCATTGGCTGAACCCGAGCGCGCTGAAACCGGCAAATGCAGTGAGGTTGATATTGGGATAGAACGCCGCGCGCGCGGCCTGCACGCCGTGCAGCGCCGCCTGCACCTGCCAGCGCGCGGCAACGACGTCGGCGCGGCGGCCGACCAGCGCGGCGGGAAGGGTGTCGGGTAGCGGCTGCAGCGGCAGGCGGTCGAGCTGCGGCGTCAGGCCGGCAGTGGCTTGCGGTCCTTGCCCAGTGAGCGCGGCCAGCAGATTGCGCGCCTGCGTGATCTGCATCGCGGTCTGGTCGAGTTGCAGCCGGATCTGCGGCACTTCGGCCAGCGCCAGCTTTTCCTGCACCGTGGTGTCCAGCCCGGCGCGCACGCGATCGCGTACCAGTCTGAGCATGTCTTCGCGCTGCCGCAGGGTGCGCTGCAGCACCTCGTGGAGGGCGATCAGCCGGGCGAGGTTGACGTAACCGCTGGCGACGTTGGCCGCCAGTAGCACGCGCGCGGCCTGTTGCTGCGCGGCGGCGGCATGCTCCTGGCCGATGGCCGCCTGCAGCGTCTGCCGGTTTTTGCCGAAAAAGTCCAGCTCCCAGCGGCCTTGCAGCAGCGCGGAGTTGTCGTCGTACCAATTGCCGCCGTAGGGGCCGTAGATATAGCTGTTGCTGAACTGCTCGCGCGTGCTGCTCACCGCGGCGCCGAGTTGCGGCTGCAGCGCGCTGCCCGCCCCCAGCACTTGCGCGCGCGCCTGCTGCAGTCGCGCCGCGGCCTGCTGCAGCGAGGGGTTGCCGGCCAGCGCGGCGGCGATCAGACGGTCGAGCACGGGATCGCCCAACGCTGTCCACCAGTCGGCGCGGGGAAAGGCGGTTTGTACCGGCTGCAGGCCGAGCTGCTGCGGCGTGGTCAGCTGCGCGGTCGGCGCGATGCCGTCGGTGCTGGCGCAGCCGGCGAGCAGCAGCGCGGCGAGCATCGGCGCGGCCAGCGCCCGGCGGGGGGAGAAACGGTGCGGCATGGTGGGCAAACTTTCACTCGGCGGTTGGGTCGTCCGCAGGCGCACTGATTTCCTGCACGACCAGGACGGGGCCGGGAGCGGCCTGATTGGCTTCGGCCAGCGCTTCGCCGTTGTCGATGAAGCGATGCAGCAGCCGCAGCAACTGGGCGAATTCCTCGGGGCTGAAACCGCGCAGGTGCTCGTTGAGCACGGCGGCGAGCACGTGCGGGATTTGGGCCGCGACCTCGGCGCCGCGCGGCGTCAGCGCCAGGTTGACCACGCGGCGGTCGCTGCTGCTGCGCTCGCGCACCAACAGGCCCTTGGCTTCGAGGCGGTCGAGCATGCGGGTCATCGCGCCGGCGTCGGTCTGCATTTCGCGCGCGCAGCCGGCCACGGTGTCGCACCCTTGATGGATGTGCAGCAGCGGGTGCCATTGCGTGCCGGTGAGGTCCAGCGCCTGCATCTGGTGTTCCAGGTTGCGCACCAGCACGGCCAGGCTGCGCTTCATCAAAAACCCGACCGACTGGTCTTTGCAGTACTGCGTGCCGTCGTAAAACGGCGGCGCCGGGTCGGGCGAGCGGGGTGAGGCGGGAGAATCCATGCCGCGTAGTTTATTGCATAGGCAAATACTGTCGTCGTCATAATTGCTTACCCGCATGGATTGCACGGATTTGACCGCCGCCGCAGCACGCGGCGGATGCGCGCGGCGCGCGCCGGCCTTACCATCGGCGGCATCGCTTCTCTGCTTTGCCGGCTCGTATGGACCGCGCTCCGGATTTCGCCGCTTCGCTGCAGCAGACGTACAGCACGCTGCGCGCGGCGTTCGACGCCACGCCCTACCCCGCGTGGGGCGTGCGGCGCGACCGTTTGCTGCGTCTGCGGCAGATGCTGCGGCGACACGCGGCGGAGTTTGCCGAGGCGATCGACGCCGATTTCGGCGGCCGGCCGCCGCCGGAAACCGGGCTGCTCGAACTCGTGCCCAGCCTACAAGGCATCGCCGACGCCCTACGCCACGGCCCACGCTGGATGCGGCCGCGGCATGCGGCGGTGTCGCGCTGGTTCTTACCGGCGCGCGCGCACGTGTTGCCGCAGCCGCTGGGGGTGGTGGGCATCATCGCGCCGTGGAATTATCCGCTGGTGCTGGCGGTGGCGCCGCTGACGGCGGCGCTGGCCGCGGGCAATCTGGCGATGGTCAAGCTGTCGGAATTCACCCCGACGTTCAGCGCGGTGTTCGCGCAGCGCGCGGCGCAGGCGTTTGCCGCCAGCGAGCTTGCCGTGGTGCAGGGCGGCGCCGAGATCGGCGCGGCGTTCAGCGCGCTGCCGTTCGACCATTTGCTGTTCACCGGCTCCGGCGGCGTTGGCCGGCAGGTGATGGCCGCGGCGGCGGCCAACCTGACTCCGGTGACGCTCGAACTCGGCGGCAAATCCCCGGCGGTGATCGCCCCGGGGTACGACCTGCGGCACGCGGCGCAGCGCATCGTCTACGGCAAGCTGCTCAACGCCGGGCAGACCTGTATCGCCCCCGACTACGTCCTGTTGCCGCGCGGGCAGGAGGCGGCGTTCGTCGCCGCCTGCCGCGAGCACGCGGCACGCCTGTACCCGCAGGGACTGCTCAGCCCGGACTACACCAGCATCATCGACCACCGGCAGTACAGCCGCCTGGTCGGCCTGCTCGGTGAGGCGCGCGCTGGCGGCGCGCGGGTGCATGCGCTGTTCGACGGCGTGCAGGCGGACGATCTGCGCCACCGCCTGGCACCGGCGGTGGTGTGCGATGCGCCGCCGACGGTGCGGCTGATGACCGAGGAAATTTTCGGGCCTTTGCTGCCCGTGGTGGCGTATGACGGGGTCGAACAGGCGCTAGCGTTCGTGCGCAGTCAGCCGCGGCCGCTGGCGCTGTACTGGTTCGACTGCGACCGCCGCCGCATCCGCGACGCGCTGCTGCGCACTCACGCCGGCGGGGTGACCGTGGGCGACACGCTGCTGCATTTCGCGCAGGACGGTCTGCCGTTTGGCGGGGTCGGCGCCTCGGGCATGGGGCACTACCACGGGCGCTGGGGGTTCGACACCTTCAGCAAGCTCAAGCCGGTGCTGCTGCAGTCGCGGTGGTCCGGGGTCGCGCTGGCGGCGCCGCCATATGGCCGGCGCACGCGCTGGCTGATGAAACTCATGGGGCGGCTGTAGGACGGCGCGGCGAGGTCACGCCGTTTCCACGCCCTGCGCGCAGCGGCCGAACAACCAGAAACAGCGCCACTGGCGCATCAGCGCCTTGAACCAGTAGTCGATCTGCCCGGTCTGGTTTTCCAGCAGGGCATCGAAATGGCTTTGGTAATCGTCGTCGGGCAAAGCGAGGTAGGCCTCGGTTTCGCCGCCCTCGTTGTGCACCGTCATACCCGCGCGGCGGGCGATTTTGAGCATGGCGGCGTTGCTGCTCAGGCATTGCATATACAGCTGGCGGAAGCCGCGGTTGCGTGCCTCGATGGCCGCGCGCTGGAACAACCGCGTGCCGATGCCCAGCCCGCGCCCGCGCGGCAGCACCGACACGCCGAACTCGGCACGTGCCGTCTGCCCCGGTTCGATGGCGATATGCGCCACCGCCAGCAGGTCGAGCTTGCGGTTGAACACGCCAAAAATCACGTCCTGACCGAAGCGGATCGAATCGACGTAGGCGCGGATGCGCTCGTCGCTGGCGGCGTAGCCGAAACGCAGGTAGCGGTCTTCGGCGCTGAGCGCGAGAAAATGGCGCAGCAGCTGCTCCCGGTGTTCCGGCCCGATCGGGCGGATGGGAATGATCGGCGCGGGGCGCTGGTTGAAATAGGGCAGAACGGGCGACGGTGTCTGCGCGCCAGGCGCGCGCGTGTGCGGCTCGGGAAACGGAGTCATGCGATCAGGCCCTCCACGATTGTGCAGTGCAGCAATTCGGCTCTGGCAAGTGTAGGCGTTATGGCGGCGAATGCAAGTGCCGCGCGTGGATTGCGCCTTGCCTTTTTGCGCTGCGGCCGACTTGATGCAGGCAGGGCGCACCGGTTGTGGTTAGCAGGCCGTTGAAAAACTGCTGCGGTGGGCCATCTGCGGCGTTGCGCGGTGCTCGCTCCCTCGCCGATCGGCTTGATCTGTCTCGGTCGCTGCGCTCCGTGCGCCTTGCATCTGGCCATCCTCACGACGTTTTTCAACGGCCTGTTAGAATGTGGCGTTTGGCTTTGTGCGAGGGCCAAAATACCCATGCCGGTGGGCGCGGAACAGCCGCACATCACTGGTGGGACCGTCGATCTCGCCCCCATCATCCAACAGGAACAACCATGAAAACCTTCAGCGCCAAACCGGCCGAGGTCGTGCATGAGTGGTTCGTGATTGACGCGCAGAACAAGGTTCTCGGCCGGGTCGCCAGCGAAGTGGCCCGCCGTCTGCGCGGCAAACACAAGGCCATTTACACCCCGCACGTCGATACCGGTGACTTCATCATCGTCGTCAATGCGTCCAAGCTGCGTGTGACCGGCAACAAGGCCAACGACAAAATCTACTACCGTCACACCGGCTACCCCGGCGGCATCTACGCCACCAGATTCAAGGACATGCAGGCGCGTCACCCCGGCCGTGCGCTGGAGCTGGCGGTCAAGGGCATGCTGCCCAAGGGCCCGCTGGGTTACGCCATGATCAAAAAGCTCAAGGTCTACGCCGGGGCGGAGCATCCGCACAGCGCGCAGCAGCCCAAGACCCTCGACATCTAAGGACAGGCCATGATCGGAAACTGGAATTACGGGACTGGCCGCCGCAAGAGCTCGGTGGCCCGGGTATTCATCAAAAAAGGTAGCGGCAAGATCACGGTCAACGGCAAAGAGGTCGAGCAGTATTTCGGCCGCCAGACCTCGATCATGATCGTCAAGCAGCCGCTCGTGCTCACCGAAAACGAGAGCAATTTCGACATCATGATCAACGTCCACGGCGGTGGTGAAACCGGCCAGGCCGGCGCCGTGCGCCACGGCATCACCCGTGCGCTGATCGATTACGACGCCAACCTCAAGCCCGCGCTGTCCAAGGCCGGCTTCGTCACCCGCGACGCCCGCGAAGTCGAGCGCAAGAAAGTCGGTCTGCGCAAAGCCCGCCGCGCCAAGCAGTTCTCCAAGCGCTGACGGTTGCCAGCCCGCCAAAAAAGAAACCCGCCGCGTGCGGGTTTCTTTTTTTGCCGCCCCGGTGGCGGCGCAGCCTGCCGCGGCGGCGCCTGTCTTTCAGTTCGGGGAGAACAGGAAGTGCAGCACGTCGCCGTCCTTGACGACGTAGTCCTTGCCTTCGGCGCGCATTTTGCCGGCCTCTTTCGCCCCCTGCTCACCTCCGTAGCGCACGAAATCGTCGAAGGCGATGGTCTGCGCCCGGATGAAGCCGCGCTCGAAATCGGAGTGGATCACCCCGGCGGCCTGCGGCGCGGTGGCGCCCACGCGCACCGTCCACGCGCGCACCTCCTTGACGCCGGCGGTGAAATAGGTCTGCAGCCCGAGCAGGCTGTAGGCGGCGCGGATCAGACGGTTCAGTCCGGGTTCCTCCAGGCCGAGATCGGCGAGAAAGGCCTGTTTTTCCTCCGCGTCCATGCCGGCAAGCTCGCTTTCCAGCTTGGCGCAGATCGCCACTACCGGCGCGCCTTCCCGGGCTGCGTAGTCGCGCAGCCGGTCCAGGTGCGGGTTGTGGTCGAAGCCGTCTTCCATCACGTTGCCGACGTACATCGCCGGCTTGGCGGTGATGAAACACAGCGGTGCGATCAGCGCGCGTTCTTCCTCGCTCAGGCCGAGGGCGCGGATTGGTTGGGCGTCGTTGAGCGCGGCGACGACGCGTTCGAGCACGTCGGCGGTGCGCTTGGCGTCCTTGTCGCCGGCGCGCGCCTGTTTTTGCAGCCGCTGCAGGCTTTTTTCCGCGGTGGCCAGATCGGCAAGGCACAGCTCGGTCTGGATCACGGCGATGTCGGCCAGCGGATCGACCCGCCCGGCGACGTGGATGACGTTGGGGTCGTCGAAACAGCGCACGACGTTGACGATGGCGTCGGTTTCGCGGATGTGGGCGAGAAACTGGTTGCCCAGGCCCTCACCCTGGCTGGCGCCGGCGACCAGCCCGGCGATGTCGACGAACTCCACGACCGCGGGTAGCACGCGCTGCGGCTTGACGATGGCGGCGAGCTGCGCCAGCCGCGGGTCAGGCACCTCGACGATGCCGGTGTTCGGTTCGATGGTGCAGAAGGGATAGTTTTCCGCGGGAATGGCGCTTTGCGTCAGCGCGTTGAACAGCGTGGACTTGCCGACATTGGGCAGCCCCACGATACCGCATTTCAGGCTCATGGTCGGGCAGGGGAAAAGACGGCGCCGGACGCGGCGCGCAACCGGCCATTGTAGGCGGCGGCCCGTGCGCTCAGGAGACAGGGTTGGCGCGGTCGGCGACGATGCGGCCGTCGAGCAGTTCGATCACCCGGTCGCAGCGCGCGGCGATCCGCGGGTCGTGGGTGACGAGCAGCACGGCGCAGCCGAAGGTCTGGTTGAAGTGGCGGAACAGCGTAAACACGTCGTCGGCCGAATGGGTGTCGAGGTTGCCGGTGGGCTCGTCGGCCAGCAGGATCGGAGGGTGGATCATCAGCGCGCGGGCGATGGCCACGCGCTGCTGCTGGCCGCCGGACAGTTCGGTGGGGCGCTTGTGCGCGTGCCGCGCCAGGCCGACGGCGTCGAGCAGTTCGAGCGCGCGGTCGCGGGTGGCGGTGTCGCGCGGCGCGCCGCCCAGCAGCGCGGGCATCATCACGTTGTCGAGCACCGAAAACGCATTGATCAGATGGTGGAACTGGAAGACGAAGCCCAGCGTGCGCCCGCGCAGCGCGGTGCGCTGTGCGTCGTTCAGCCCTACGGTCGGCGTGCCCTGCACATCGACCTCGCCGGCGGTGGGGGTGTCGAGCAGGCCGATGAGGTTGAGCAGCGTGCTCTTGCCCGAGCCCGACGGGCCGATCAACGCGGCGAACTCGCCGGGAGCCAGCGTCAGGTCGATGCCGTGCAGCACCTCCACTTCCAGTGGCGTGCCCACGCCGTAGGCCTTGCGCAAACCGGACAGGCGCAGCACCGGCGCCGTGGCAGCGGCGGCGGGGGCGGCAGGAAGCGGGGTGTCGGCCATGGTCACACCGTGCGGATGGCTTCCACCGGGTCCAGGCGCGAGGCGCGGCGCGCCGGGGTGTAGGCGGCGATCACCCCGGCCAGGGTGGCGATGAGCATGGCCTGCGGCACCAGCCAGGGGCTGACGGTGACGGGAAACAGTCGTGGGCCCGAGGTGTTGAACACGTACACCGCCATCACGCCGAGCAGCGCGCCGGCGGTCGAACCCGCCAGCCCGAGCAGCCCGCCCTGGATGAGAAACACGCTCATCATGCGCAGCCGCGTCGCTCCCATGGCGCGCAGAATGCCGATTTCGCGCGTGCGTTGCACCACGCTGACGGCCAGCACGCTGGCGATGCCCAGCGCCACCGACAGCGCCACCGACAGGCGGATGATGTTGGTCGACAGCGATTGCGACTGCAGCGCGTTGAGCAACTGGCTGTTGGTCGTCATCCAGCTCTCGGCCTTGACGCCGAAGGTGCGGGCGATGCGGCTGGCGATGTCTTTGGCGGCGAACAGGTCGCGCACCGTCATGTCGATTTCGGTCACCGATCCGGGCAGGCCCAGCAGGGTTTGTGCCTGCTGCAGGCCGAGATAGACCTGGCGTTCGTCGACGTCGCGCACTCCCATGGTGAAAATCCCGGCGATGCGAAACGCCTGCGCCTGCCCCGACGGGCCGGTCAGCCGCAGCGTGTCGCCGATCGACAGCCCGAGATCGGAGGCCAGGCGCGAGCCGATCAAGATCTTTTGCGCGCCGACGGCGAACTGCCCGGCGACCAGATCGGTATCCACCGGGATGATGCGCACATAGCTGGCGGGCTCGATGCCGATGACGGCCACCGCGCGCACCGCGTTGCCGCGCTGCGCGAACGCCGGGCCCGACACCACCGGCGTGGCGGCCTGCACATCGGGCATGGCGCGGATGGCGCGCAGCACCGCGGCGGCGTTGTCGATGCCGCGCAGCCGTTGCGGCCGCGGGTCGACCTGCGACAGGTAGACCGTGTCCGCGCGCGGCGGCGGCGTCAGCGGCACCAGGTCAGGGGCTTTGACGACGATTTGCGGCTGGCTGCCCAGGGTGCGCTTGACGATATTGCCCTGCAGTCCGGTGACCAGCGCGGTGATGAACACGATCACCGCCGAGCCCAGCGCGATGCCGATGAGGATGAGCGTGGTCTGCGCGCGGCCGTCGCGCAAAAACTGCAGGGCGATGTTCCAGGACAGACGCATGGGAGCGGGCGCCGCGCAGCCGGTTCAGCGGCCGGCTGGCAGCGGCATCTCGTTGCTCACGGGCGCCGCGCTGGCCGCCCCGGCGGGTAGCGGCAACAGCCGCAGCCGCACTTTCTGCCCGGGCGAGACGCTGCCGGCGGCCACCACCTCGTCGCCGGCGCGCAGCCCGGAAAGCACCTGCGTGAGCGTCAGCCCGCGCAGCCCGAGGGTGACGCGGCGCGGCTGCGCACGGCCCTGGTCGAGCACGAGCACCGTGGCCGTGCCGCCGTCGGCATGACGGATGGCGTCGTTGGGGACGACCAGCGCGTTGCTGCGCCGCGCGGTGACGATGTCGGCCGACACCGTCATGTCCTGCCGCAGCCAGGCGGGCGGGTGCGGCACGCGCAGCCGGACTTCGAGCGTGCCGGTGGTGCGGTCCACCTGCGGGGCGAGAAAGCTCAGCTGCGCGGCAAAGCTGCGGTCGGGGTAGGCGTCGGCGACGCAACTGGCCTGCTGCCCGATCTGCAGGTTGCCGATGCTCTGCTCGTTGACCGGCAGCAGGATTTCGGTCGGCCCGGCCATCGCCAGGGTGAACAGCGACTGGCCGGGAGTGACGGTGTCGCCGACTTCGACATTGCGCGCGAGCACCACGCCGTCCACCCCGGCACGCACCAGGTTGCGGGCGTTGACCGCGCTGGCCGCGGCCACTGCCGCCTGCAACGCGCGTTGCTGCGCGCCGCCCGGGGCCACGGCGTCGTACGCCGCCTGCGCGCTGTCGCGCTGCTGGCGCGCGGTGCGCAGCGCGGTCTGCGCCTGTTCGAGCTGCTGCTGCGAACCGCCGCCGCTGGCGTACACGCCCTGCGCGCGTTGGAGGTCGCGCTCGGCCTGTTCGAGCTGCACCGTCGCCTGCCGCAGCGCCGCCGCCGCCTGCGGCCGGGTTTGCTCGACCAGCTGGCGCAGCGCGGCGCGCGCCTGGTCGAGCTGCGCCGTGGTCTGGTCGGCGCGCAGTTCGAGCAGCACCTGCCCGGCCTTGACGCGTTCGCCGCGATCGACCAGGCGCTTGACCACGGTGCCGGTGATTTCGCTGGCCACCTGCACCCGCGACGGAGTGATGACGTAGCCCGTGGCCACGACGTCCTGCACCAGGTCGTGCGGTTCGATCCGGTACCCGGCGACCACCGGCGGCAGACTCCGCCACCACACCACGGCGGCGGCAAGAACGACGATCAGCGCGGCCCAGGCAAGGCGCCTGAGCCAGGGGCGGCGGGAGGGGATGGCGGCGGCGGGCATCGGGCTGGCGGTGCGGACAGCCCCGCATCATAAGCACTGCAGCGGCGCTTCGCTGCCGCCGCGCCAGACTGCCCGCTACGCTGTTGCGCGGCGACAAACTGCATGGCGATTGCCGCCTGCGCTTGCCACGACGCGGCCGATCTGGTTCAATGCAGCGCAGACGACTGTTCACAGCCATGACCGCAAACCGCTTTTATTTTTTTGGTTTCTGGTTTTTCTCGCACCGCACCGGCGGAAGGAGAGGCTGACGCGCAGATCGACACCCCAGATCGACACCCCTCAAAAAACCGCCGGCACCGCCCGGCGGTTTTTTTTGGGCGGTGCCGGTCCACCCGGCGCAAACCATCATGTTCGAACCCACCGTTTTCGACGTCCATCCCGGCCCGGCTCCGGCCACGCCCGGCCCCACCCCGTCCCTTGCAGGAGAGCATCCGATGCAGTCCAAGACCGTTGCCGAGTCCTTGCACAAGCCGCAGGAGGACAAGACCTCCCGCACCGACAATGCGCGCATCAAGCACATCGTGCCGTTGCCGCCGCCGGAGCATCTCATCCGCTTCTTTCCCATCGCCGACACCCCGGTGGAAGCGCTGGTGGCCAGCACGCGGCAGGCCTTGCACCGCATCATCCACGGCGAGGACGACCGTCTGCTGCTGGTCATCGGGCCCTGCTCGATCCACGACCCCAAGGCCGCGCTGGACTACGCGCAGCGGCTGGCGGTCTTGCGCCGGCAGCACGCCGGCGAACTGGAAATCGTCATGCGGGTGTACTTCGAAAAGCCGCGCACCACGGTGGGGTGGAAGGGGCTGATCAACGATCCGTATCTCGACGAGAGCTTCCGCATCGACGAAGGGCTGCGCATCGCCCGGGAACTGCTCATCGACATCAACCGCCTGGGCGTGCCCGCGGCCAGCGAGTTTCTCGACGTCATCTCGCCGCAATACATTGCCGACCTCATTTCGTGGGGCGCGATCGGCGCGCGCACCACCGAAAGCCAGGTGCACCGCGAGCTGGCCTCGGGGCTGTCGGCGCCGATCGGCTTCAAGAACGGCACCGACGGCAGCCTGCGCATCGCCATCGACGCCATCCATGCCGCGCGCCGTCCGCATTCCTTCCTGTCGGTGCACAAAAACGGCCAGGTGGCCATCGTGCAGACCCGTGGCAACAAAGATACCCACGTGATTTTGCGCGGTGGCAAGACACCGAATTACGATGCCGCCAGCGTGCGCGCCGCCTGCGCCGCGCTGGAGGAGGCCAAGCTCGACTGCCGGCTGATGATCGACTGCTCGCACGCCAACAGTTCCAAGCAGCACATGCGCCAGCTCGACGTGGCGCGCGACATTGCCGCGCAACTCGCCGCCGGCGAGAACTGCATTTTTGGCGTGATGGCCGAAAGCCATCTGCACGGCGGGGCGCAGAAGTTCACCCCGGGCAAGGACGACCCGGCCAAGCTGGTCTACGGTCAGAGCATCACCGACGCCTGCCTGCCGTGGGACGACTCGGTCGCGCTGGTGGAGGTGCTCGCCGAGGGGGTGAAGGCGCGGCGCAGGCACAAGGGCCGCTGAAGCCCGATCCGTCCGACTGTTTTCACTTTTGCATGCACAGGAGGTTTCATGCCAGCAATCCGCATCGACATGTTCGAGGGCCGCAGCCCCGAAGTCAAAAAACAACTCGTGGAGAACATCACCCGTGCCGTGGTGCAGACGCTGCAGTGCGCCCCGGAGGCGGTGGACATCATCCTCAACGAAGTGCCCAAGTCGCACTGGGCCACCGGCGGCAAACTGTGGAGCGAGCCGCGCGAGTGACATCGGGCGGCTGCCGCCGTGGACGCATCTGAATGGGGACGCGCATGCAGGGACAACGTCTGTTCGAGCACATCATGGAGCAGGCCAACAGGCTGCTGCACGTGTTCATGGCGGTGGTGCTGCTGGTCGCCAGTCTGCTGCTGATCTGGCAGTTCGCCCTCGATGTGCTGCACACCGTGCGCTCGGGCAACGTCGCGCAGGGCTTTTTGCACGCGCTGGGCAATCTGTTCATCCTGTGGGTGCTGTCGTCGCTGATCTCGGCGGAGATTCGCTACATGCGCACCGGCAGTTTTTCGGTGATGGTGTTCATCGAAGCCGCGCTGATCACCCTGCTGCGCCAGCTCATCATCATCCCGGTGGAAAGCGCCGGGCAGTTGCAGAACTGGGCGTGGACGTATGGGCTGATCACCGCGGCGGTGGTCGCAGTGGGCGTGACCTACTTTCTGGTGCGCCGCGTGCCCCACACGGACGCTGCCGCAGACCCGGATAATCCATAAAAAAGTATCGAATCATTCGCCTTTGTGTGCTATTCACTCGATCGTCGTCGATCAATAGACTGCATACCGCGTTGTTGCAGTGGGCGCGTTGCAGCGTAGAACGAACGAGGAGTGTGAGTCATGGCGAGAATGCGCGCGGTCGATGCCGCGGTCGCGGTGTTGGAAAAGGAGGGTGTGCACCAAGCCTTCGGCGTGCCCGGCGCGGCGATCAACCCGCTGTATTCGGCGTTGCGCCGGCATGGCGGCATCGCGCACGTGCTCGCCCGCCATGTCGAAGCCGCGTCGCACATGGCCGAGGGCTACACCCGCGCCGCAGCCGGCAATATCGGGGTGTGCATCGGCACCTCCGGGCCGGCTGGCACCGACATGATCACCGGGCTGTATTCGGCCAGCGCCGACAGCATTCCCATTCTGTGCATCACCGGCCAGGCGCCGCGCGCACGGCTGTACAAGGAAGACTTTCAGGCGGTGGACATCGAATCCATCGCCAAGCCGGTCGCCAAATGGGCGGTGACGGTGCGCGAGCCGGCGCTGGTGCCGCGGGTGTTCCAGCAGGCGTTTCACCTGATGCGCTCGGGCCGCCCGGGGCCGGTGCTGGTCGACCTGCCGCTGGACGTGCAGCTCGCCGAAATCGAGTTCGACCCCGACACCTACGCGCCACTGCCGGTGTACAAGCCGGCGGCGACGCGGGCGCAGATCGACAAGGCGCTGGACCTGCTCGATTGCGCCGAGCGGCCGCTGATCGTCGCCGGCGGCGGGGTGATCAACGCCGACGCCGCCGACCTGCTGGTGCAGTTTGCCGAACTGACCGGCGTGCCGGTGGTGCCGACGCTGATGGGCTGGGGCGCGATCGGCGACAGCCACCCGCTGATGGCCGGCATGGTCGGGCTGCAGACCTCGCACCGCGGCGGCAACGCCAACCTGCTCGCTTCCGATCTGGTGCTGGGCATCGGCAACCGCTGGGCCAACCGCCACACCGGGTCGCCCGAGGTCTACACCAGGGGCCGCAAAATCATCCACGTGGACATCGAGCCGACGCAAATCGGCCGGGTGTTCATGCCCGATTACGGCATCGTCTCCGACGCCCGCGCGGCGCTGGAGCTGTTCATCGAAGCCGCGCGCGAGCGCAAGGCCGCGGGCCGGCTGCAAGACCGCAGCGCTTGGGCCCGGGCCTGCCGCGAGCGCGTACAGACCCTGCTGCGCAAATGGGACTACGACCAGATCCCGATCAAGCCCCACCGCGTGTACAAGGAAATGGTCGAGTTTTTCGACGCCAACACCCGGTATGTGACCACCATCGGCCTGTCGCAAATCGCCGCGGCGCAACTGCTCAAGGTGGAAAAGCCGCGGCACTGGATCAACGCCGGTCAGGCCGGGCCGCTGGGCTGGACGCTGCCGGCAGCCCTTGGCGTGCGCGTGGCCGACCCGACCGGGGACGTGGTCGCGCTGTCGGGCGATTACGACTTCCAGTTTCTCATCGAGGAACTCGCGGTGGGCGCACAGTTCAAGCTGCCCTACATCCACATCGTGGTCAACAACTCCTACCTCGGGCTGATCCGGCAGGGGCAGCGGCAGTTCGACATGGACTACTGCGTGCAGCTGTCGTTCGAGAACATCAACTCGCCGGAGGTGAACGGCTACGGCGTCGATCACGTCAAGGTCGCCGAAGGTCTGGGCTGCAAGGCCCTCCGCGTGTTCGACCCCAACCAAATCAAGCCCGCGCTGGCGCAGGCGCGGCAGCTGATGAAAGAGTACGCGGTACCGGTGGTGGTCGAGATCATCCTGGAGCGCGTGACCAATATCGCGATGGGTGGTGAAATCGACGCCATCACCGAATTCGAGCCCACCGTCGACCTGTCCCCCGCCGAGGTCTGAAACCATGCCCCAATTCGCCGCGAATCTCACCATGCTGTTTACCGAACAGCCGTTTCTCGACCGCTTCGCCGCCGCCGCGCAGGCCGGGTTCAAGGCGGTGGAATTCCTGTTTCCCTACGCCCACGGCGCGCAGCAGGTGCGCAACGCTGCGGTGCGCGCCGGGGTGCAGATCGTGCTGCACAACCTGCCCGCGGGCGACTGGGACGCCGGCGAGCGCGGCATCGCCTGCCTGCCCGACCGCGTCGAAGAATTCCGCGCCGGGGTCGATCAGGCGATCGACTACGCCAAGGCGCTGGGCGTGACCCAGCTCAACTGCCTGGCCGGCAAGGCGCCGACCGGGGCCGATGCGCAGCAACTTCGCGCGACCTTGGTCGCCAATCTGCGCTTTGCCGCAGACAAGCTCAAGCCCCACGGCATCCGCCTGCTGATCGAGCCGATCAACACCTTCGACATTCCGGGCTTCTATCTCACCCACACCCAGCAGGCGCTGGACCTCATCGACGAAGTCGGCAGCGACAACCTGTTCCTGCAGTACGACGTCTACCACATGCAGCGCATGGAAGGCGAACTCGCCGCGACGCTGCAAAAGCACCTGCCGCGCATTGCGCATGTGCAAATCGCCGACAACCCGGGCCGCAACGAGCCAGGCACTGGCGAAATCAACTACCGCTTTTTGTTCCAGCACCTGGACCGCATCGGCTACGGCGGCTGGATCGGCTGCGAGTACAAGCCCAAGACCACGACCACCGCGGGTCTGGGCTGGCTCGCCGCGCTCTGAACCATTCCAACGACAACGACGCAACCCCAAACGGAGATTCGCATGGCCAAACTCGGATTCATCGGACTGGGCATCATGGGCACGCCGATGGCGGGGCACCTGCTCGCCGCCGGCCACACCCTGTACGTCCACACCCGCAGCCAGGTGCCGCAAACGCTGCTTGCCGCTGGCGCCCAGCCCTGCGCCAACGGCGTCGACGTCGCGCAGCAGGCCGACATCGTGTTCACGATGGTGCCCGACACCCCGGACGTGGAAAAAGTGCTGTTCGCCCCCGGCGGCGTCGCTGAAGGACTGAGCGCAGGCAAGACCGTGGTGGACATGAGCTCGATCGACCCGATCGCGACCAAAGACTTCGCCCGCCGCATCGAGGCGCTGGGCTGCGACTATCTCGACGCCCCGGTGTCCGGCGGCGAAGTCGGCGCCAAGGCCGCGAGCCTGACCATCATGGTCGGCGGCAAGCAGGAGGTGTTCGACAAGGTGCTGCCGCTGTTCCAGCTGATGGGCAAGAACATCACTTTGGTCGGCGGCAACGGCGACGGCCAGACCTGCAAGGTCGCCAACCAGATCATCGTCGCGCTCAACATCCAAGCCGTCGCCGAGGCGCTGCTGTTTGCCAGTAAGGCCGGGGCCGACCCGGCCAAGGTGCGGCAGGCGCTGATGGGCGGGTTTGCCTCGTCGCGCATCCTCGAAGTGCACGGCGAGCGCATGGTCAAGCGCACCTTCCAGCCGGGGTTTCGCATCGAGCTGCACCAGAAAGACATCAACCTCGCGCTGTCCGGTGCGCGTCAACTCGGGCTGTCGCTGCCCAACACCGCGATGGTGCAGCAGCTGTTTTCCGCCTGCGCCGCCAACGGCATGGCCGCGCTCGACCACTCGGCGCTGTGCCGCGCGGTCGAGCTGATGGGGCACCACACCATCGCCCCGGACGCCTGAGTCGCTCGGTCGCCTGGTCGTCTGCCCCATGCGCTTGCCCGACCCCGCCACCCAACCCGTCGCCTTTCTGCGCGCGTTGTTCGACGTCGCGGTGGCCCGCGCGCAGCCGGCGCAAGTGCTGCCCGCGCACCTGCCGCCGCCGCCCAGAGGGCGCACCGTGGTCGTCGGCGCCGGCAAGGCCAGCGCGGCGATGGCGCTGGCGCTGGAAGCCGCGTGGCCGGCCGACGCGCCGCTGTCCGGGCTGGTGGTCACGCGCTACGGCTATGTGCCGCCGGCCTGGCGCGAGCAGCCGCGGCGCATCGAACTCGTCGAAGCCGCCCACCCGGTGCCCGACGCCGCTGGCGAAGCCGCTGCGCGGCGCATGCTTCAGACCGTGCAGGGCCTGAGCGAGCACGACTTGGTGATCGCGCTGATTTCCGGCGGCGGCTCGGCACTGCTGCCGTTGCCCGCTGCCGGCCTGACCCTGGCCGACAAGCAGCGCATCAACCGCGAGCTGCTGATGAGCGGCGCGACCATTGCCGAGATGAACTGCGTGCGCAAGCACCTCTCGGCGATCAAGGGCGGGCGGCTGGCCGCAGCGTGCGCCCCGGCGCCGGTGCTGACGCTACTGATTTCCGACGTGCCCGGCGACGACCCGGACGTGATCGCCAGCGGCCCGACCGTGCCCGACCCGACCACCTGCGCCGACGCGCTGGCCATCATCGCGCGTTACGGCATTGGCATTCCCGACGCCATCCGCACCGGGCTGCAAAGCGGCGCACTCGAAACCCCCAAACCCGGCGATCCGGTGTTCGCCGGCAACCGGGTCGAGATGATCGCCACCCCGCGGCAGATGCTGCAGGCTGTGGCTGAAGCCAGCGCGCAAGCCGGCGTGCCCGCGCACATCCTGGCCGACGACATGGAAGGCGAATCGCGCGACATCGCGCTGGCGCACGCCGCGCTGGCGCGCAGCGTCGCGCGCCACGGCACGCCGTTTGCCCGGCCCTGCCTGCTGCTGTCCGGCGGCGAAACCACGGTCAGCGTGCGCCCCGGGCAGACGCACGGCAAGGGCGGACGCGGCACCGAATTCCTGCTCGCGCTGGCCTTGGCGCTGGACGGCGAACCGGGCATCCACGCCCTGGCCGGCGACACCGACGGCATCGACGGCAGCGAAGACAACGCCGGCGCCTGGATCACCCCGGACAACCTGACCCGCGCCCGCGCCGCCGGGCTCAATCCGCGGGCGATGCTCGACGGGCATGATGCCTACACGCTATTTGCCGCGATTGGCGACTTGCTCGTCACCGGGCCGACCTACACCAACGTCAACGACTTTCGCGCGGTGTTGGTGCTGTAAATCGGACGCGCCCCTGCGCCGAGTTGCATGCTGAAACCCCTCGCGCTTGCTGCACTGGCATACTGCGACACTCGCTTCAACCTGAGGTTGCCATGCCCACCGCATCTGCGCCCGACGATCCCTTGCGGCCACCGCCGCCTCGCCGCGTCGGTTGGCTGGTGGTGCTGGTGTTGATCGGGGTGTTGGCGGTGTTGGGCTATGTCAACCGCCAGCGTCTGCAGCAGCTGGCGCAGGCTTGGTTCGGCCATCCTGTCGGCGGGCAGGTGGCGGCGAGCGCGCCCGCCGCTCCGGCGCCGCGGCCGGTTGCGGCGGGTAGTGTGCCGCGTCCTGCCGCCCCGGTGGCGTCGGCACCGTTGCAAATCCCGGCCTCGACCGCGTCGCTGCCTGCGCTGCGTGACAGCGACGCGCTGGTGCTACGCGAGCTTGCCGCGCTGTTGACCAAGACCGGGATGGACTGGCTGGTGCCGCACCGGCTCATCCTGCACTTCGTCGCCACGGTGGACAACCTCGGGCGGCAGACGGTTCCGCTGCAGGTCTGGCCGGTGCGTCCGCTGCCGGGCACGCTGCGCACCACGGGGCAGGGCGACGCGCTGGCGATCGCGCCGGCCAACGCGCAGCGCTACGTGCCTTATGTGAAGTTGCTCACTGCGATCGACCCGCAGCGGGCGGTGCAGGTGTATGTGCGGCTGTACCCGCTGTGTGAGCAGGCGTGGCGCGAGCTGGGGCACCCGAAGAGCGCGTTCAACGACCGGCTGCTGGCCGTGCTCGGCAGTCTGCTGCAGGCACCACAGCCGCAGGGGCCGGTGCTGCTGCGCCAGCCCAAGGTGGCGTACACCTTTGCCGACCCGGCGCTGGAGGCGGCGCCGGCGGGGCAGAAAATCCTCATGCGCATGGGGCTGGACAACGAGCGCGCGGTCAAGGACTGGCTGCGGCGTTTCCGTCAGGCGTTGCTGGCGCAGCTGCGTCCGGCAGCGAGCGCGCCAGCGCAATGAAGTTGCGCAGCGGAGGCTGCGGGTCGTCGCGTCGCCACGCCAGCAGCACGTCGGTGTAGGCGTGCACGCCCCGCAGCGGGCGGTAGGCGACGAAGGGCAGCTGCGCGCGCTGCATCGACGCGGCGACGATGCCCACTCCCAACCCGGCGGAAATCAGGCCGATGAGGGTGGGCATTTCGTGCACTTCCTGCACGATGCGCGGGCTGAACCCGGCCTGCGCGCACAGCGCCAGCGTCTGCTCGCGCAGCCCCGAGCCGAGGCTGGCGCTGTAGAGCACGAAGGGCTGGTCGCGCAGGTCGGCGAGTTGCACCGCGTCGCGCGCGGCCAGCGGATGGTCGGCATGGACGGCGGCCAGCAGCGGCTCGCGCTGCACCACCAGCGAGGCCAGCGCGGCGTGGCGCAGCGACGGGGTGTCGCGCAAAAACCCGAGGTCCAGGCGGTGCGACAGCAGATCGTCCACCTGCGCCTGCGACGGCTGCTCGCGCAGGTCGAGCGTGACCTGCGGCCAGGCGGCGCGGTAGTCGCGCAGCAGCCGGGGCATGACGTCGGTGAACGGCATCGACCCGGCAAAGCCGATGGCCAGCCGCCCGGCCTCGCCGCGGCCGACGTGCCGGGTTTGCGCCACGGCGTGATCGACCGCGTCGAGGATGCTGCGCGCCAACGGCAGCAGGGTGTCGCCCGCCGCAGTGCGCTGCACCCCGCCGCGGCCGCGGGTGAACAGCGCCACCCCGAGCTCGGCCTCCAGCGCCTGGATCTGCTGGCTCAGCGGCGGCTGCGACACATGCAACCGCTGCGCCGCGCGGGAAAAATGCCGCTCCTCGGCAACGGCGACGAAGTAGCGCAGGTGGCGCAGTTCCATATCGAATCCGAATCAAACGTTCGGGAAATGATATTTCACATATCAAATCAGCCCATCTAAGCTGTCGAATATGTCGCGTTCCGCGACGGCAGCATCGCTTGGCATGTCCTCCACCACCCTCCCGCCTGCCACGGCTCCCGCGCATCCGCCGGAGTGGCTACGCCGCGCCGCCGTCACGGCGGCGGGCATGTGCGCGTTTTTCACCATGTACGTCACGCAGGGCCTGCTGCCCAGCCTGCAGTCGGTGTTTCACGCCAGCGTGGCCGAACTCAGCCTGACCATCACCGTCACCACCCTGGCGGTGGCGCTGGCGGCGCCGTTTTCCGGCATTGCCGCAGACCGCTTCGGCCGCAAGCAGGTGCTGCTGGCGTCGCTCGCCGGGCTGGCGCTGTCCACCGCGCTGGCGGCCACCGCCGACACCCTGCACGGCCTGCTGCTGTGGCGCGCCATCGAGGGGCTGTGCATCCCCGGCGTATTCACCGCCACGGTGGCCTATATCAGCGAGGAATGGCAGGCGTCCGACGCGCCGGCGGTGACGGCGCTGTACATCGCCGGCTCGGTGGCCGGGGGCTTTTGCGGCCGCTTCATCGCCGGCATGGTGACGGCACATGCCGGCTGGCAGGCGGCGTTCGTCGCGCTGGGCGCGGTGAACTTCGGGCTGCTGCTGCTCATCGCCCGCGGGCTGCCGCCGTCGCGCCGGTTCCACGCCAGCCGCGGCGGGCTGGGCGCGGCGCTGGCCGGGTTCGCGCCGCATCTGCGCAACCCCAGACTGCTGGGCACCTACGCCATCGGCTTTGGCATTCTGTTTTCGCAGGTCTGCACCTTCACCTATGTGAGCTTTCACCTCGCCGCAGCGCCCTACCACTTCGACCTCAAAGACCTGAGCCTGCTGTTCACCGTCTATCTGGTGGGCATGGTGGCCACGCCGCTGGCCGGCAAGCTGGCCGCGACCTTCGGCAAACGCCCGGTATTCGTCTGCGCCGTGATCCTGGGCAGCGGCGGCATGCTGCTGACCCTGCTCGCCCCGGTATGGGCCATCGTGCTCGGGCTGACGCTGAGTTCGGGCGGGGTGTTCATCGCCCAGTCGATGGCCACGTCGCAGGTGCCCACCTTCGCCCGGCAGGCGCGCTCGTCGGCCGTCGGGCTGTATGTGCTGTGCTACTACCTGGGCGGCAGCGTCGGCGCCTTCGGCCCGGCGTGGGTTTGGGCGCATGCAGGCTGGGCGGGGTGCGTGGCGCTGGTGCTGGCGGCACAACTGGCCATCGGCACGGCGGCGTGGGTGCTATGGGGTCAGGTCTAGCCTGATAGCATGCTCTGGGGGCGGATGCTGCTTGTCTGCACCTGATCCACGAGCAAATCCTTCTCGCAACCTGTTCGCGCAATCCATCAAGTCCAGCAGTTTTTGTGGGTCGATCTGCTGACGGATGCGATCAGCAAGTATGCCGATGCTGGTCAGCACCAACACGTCCTTTTCCATGTCGACGCCAACCCCGTCGGGCATCTGTCGCAAGATGGTGGCAAGCCGGGGAAGCCACGCAGGCGCGGCCCCTTGTCCGAAATGGAAAACCCGATAGCGGCGGTCGAAGTCCTGATCGCCCAGAACCCAGCGCTTGGCTCCGGGAATATCCATCGCGTCAGCACAGGCGTCCTGGAGGTGTTTCATCCAGCCGGGTGTGTGCGGAACGCCTTCGACCTGGACCCTGGGTAAATCCAGCGTCTCTGAAACCAGACAAACCAGCAGCCAGGCCGCGCTACTGGCCTTGCCGCTGGCGCTGGAAAACCGGTAGTCACAGACATAGACCCGATCCTTTCCAGTCGTCTGACGGCGATAGAGATGGAGCAGCAATCGCTTGCCGTGATGCCGCGGATGGGTGATTCGCAAGCGCTTTTCCAGCGCGTCCTTTTCGGCCTCATCCGCCGGTTCAAACCCGATGGGCAGCAGGACGGCATCCAGCTTTTTCCGCCACCGGCCGGCATCGCGGACAGTGAGGTACAAAAACAGGCCGGCCAGGGCAGCCAGTCCCGCAAGGACCACCAGGGTGACTGTGATGTTGCTCATCGGCTACATCGGCTACCAGGGTGACTGTGATGTTGCTCATCGGCTACATCGGCTACCAGGGTGACTGTGATGTTGCTCATCGGCTACATCGGCTATGGGGGTCAGGTCTAGCTCGATAGCATGTTCCGGGCGTGCATGCTACGTTTCTAGACCTGACCCCCAATTAAATCAGCCGCGCGATGACGTAGGCCAGCAGCGACAGCAGCACGCTGGAGCCGAAGGGGAACAGCCACACCCGGCCGAACAGGCGGACGCGCAGGTCTAGCGGCATTTTGCCGATGCCGAAGCGTTCCAGGTGCGGTAGCAGCGCGGAAAACACGATCGAGGCGAGGATGAAGACGATGAGCCAGCGCATCGACCCGGCCTACAGGGTGTGGGTGCGGTCGCCGCGGGCGAAGCCGTGCAGGGCGTGGGCATCGACGCCGCGGCCCAGGGCGATGACCTTGAACAGCTCGCCCATTTCGCTTTCGCCCAGCAGTTTGTTCACCGCCGCGGTCTGCCGCAGGTAATGCGAGCCGCCGGGCGCGGCCGTGGCCTGGCACAGCGCCGCGGCGCTGCTCGGGGCCACGGGCGGTGGCCCGGCGGCGAATTCTTCGGCGACCAGATCGAGCAGGCCGCAGTTCATCAGGAAGTTGGCCTGGCTGGTGTAGCCCAGCACGTCCAGCCCGGCGTCCTGAGCGGCAAGCGCTATAGCGGTGAAGTCGACGTGCGCGGTGATGTCGGCCAGGCCGGGCCAGAGCAGCACGTCGTCGAGCGCGCGGTGGCGGTAATGCGCGCGCAGCGTGCCCATGTGGCGTTGCGGGTGGTAGTACTCGTGCTGCGGAAAGCCGTAATCGATGAACAGCGCCACGCCGCGCCTCAGCCGCTCGGCCAGGGTGCGGATGAAGGCCAGCGCATGCGGGTGGATTTCGGTCACGCTGCCTGGCGGCAGCGCCTGCGCCTGCGGGTCGGGCGGCTGCAGGGTGGTGGGGCGGTCGGCGAACACCAGGTCATCGCCCTCCTGCGTCACGCCGCGTTCCATCCAGCCGCCGGGATGTTTGCTCAGCAGCTTGACCGGCATGGCGTCGAGCACTTCGTTGCCCAGCACCACGGCGTCGAAGCGTTCGGGCAGTCGGCTCCACCACTGCACGCGGTCGGCCAGATGCGGCACGGCGCGCTGCAGCGTGTCTCTTTGCCGGTGTTTGAGCGCACCGGAGACTTCGACGATAGCGTACTGCCGCGGCGCGCAGCCCAGCCGGTCGAGCTCGCCCAGCACCTGCACGGCGAGCTGGCCCGAGCCGGCGCCGAATTCGACCACGCTGTCCAGCGCCGCCTGCTGCAGCACCCGCGCCACCTGCGCGGCGACGGTGCGGCCGAACAGCGGCGACAGCTCGGGGGCGGTGACGAAGTCGCTGTCGCTGCCGAAATCGCCGAACTGCCCGGTCTGCCCGGTGTAGTACCCCAGCCCCGGGGCGTACAGCGCCTGCTGCATGTAGGCGTCGAACGGCAGCCAGCCGCCGCCGGCGTGCAACGCGGCCCGCAGTTGCGCCAGCAGCTGCGCGCTGCGCTCCAGCGCGAGTGGGGCAGGGGCCGGTAGACTTGTCGGCTGTTCGTTCATCAGGCCATTTTAGAAAGCATGTCCGGCGCTGCCCCATCTTTTGCCCGTTCCCGTCCGGTTGCGCTGGTCACGGGGGCGGCGCACCGCGTCGGCCGCGAAATCGCCCTGCATCTGGCCGAGCACGGCTGGGACGTGGCCGTGCACTATCACCGCTCGGCGCAAGCCGCCGACGCCGTGTGCGCGCAAGCGCGGCACGGCGGCGCGCAGGCGCAGGCGGTGTGCGCCGACCTGCACGACGCCACGGCGGTGCAACAGCTGCTGCCGCAGGTGGTGGCTGCGCTCGGCCGGGTCGATGCGGTGGTGAACAACGCCTCGCTGTTCGAGTATGACGACGCGCAGCAGTTGCGCGCCGAGACCGCGCTGCGTCACTACCAGGTCAACGCCATCGCCCCTGTGCTGCTGGCGCAGGCGCTGCATGCGCACCTCGCCCGCCGCGGGGCGCAGGGCTGTGTGGTCAATCTGCTCGATCAAAAGCTGTTCAACCCCGATCCGGACTATCTGTCGTACACCCTGGCGAAAGCCGCGCTGCAGGCGGCCACCGTGGCGCTGGCGCAGGCGCTGGCGCCGGTGCTGCGGGTGGTGGGAGTGGCCCCGGGGTTGATGCTGCCCTCCGGGCCGATGACCGCCGACGAATTCGCCCGCGTGCATGCCTGCACCCCGCTGCGCCGCGGCAGCACCCCGCTGGACGTGGCGCAGGCGGTGCTGTTTGCGCTGCAGGCGCCGGCGGTCACCGGCACCACGCTGCTGATCGATGGCGGCCAGCACCTCGCCGGCTGCGGGCGCGACGTGTTGTTCGTCGCCCGCGGCCAGGCGTCCTGAAACTTTGTCGAAAGTCTCTCCATGTACAGTGCCCTGTCGCACCCTGCCTTGCGCGCCTGCCGCCGGCTGTTCCTGAAAAACTACGAGGTGCAGATCAACATCGGCGTGCACGAGTTCGAAAAACGCGGCGAGCAGCGCGTGCTCATCAATGTCGATCTGTTCGTGCCGCTGGCCATGTCCACCCCGCAGCAGGACAAACTCGACGAGGTGGTCGATTACGACTTCATGCGCCGCGTCATCGCCGCGCGCGTGGCGCAGGGACACATCCATCTGCAGGAAACCCTGTGCGACGACGTGGCGCGCATCATGCTCGAACACCCGCGGGTGCGCGCGGTGCGCGTGTCGACCGAAAAACCCGACGTCTACCCGGATTGCGACGGTGTGGGCGTCGAAGTGTTCCATGTGAAGGATTTGCAGCCATGAACCCCGCCTCCGATCCCGCCGCCGCCACCGCCGCCGATGCGCGCGCGGCGCAGAAAGCCGCGTTCGAGAACAACAAACTGGCCAAGCGGCTGCACCGCCTGGTCGGCCAGGCCATCGTCGATTTCAACATGATCGAACAGGGCGACCGCGTGATGGTTTGTCTGTCGGGCGGCAAGGACAGCTACGGCCTGCTCGACATCCTGCTCAACCTGCGCCAGCGCGCGCCGGTGGATTTCGACGTCATCGCCGTCAACCTCGACCAGAAGCAACCCGGCTTTCCCGCGCACGTCCTGCCCGAGTACCTGCAGCGCCGCGGCGTGCCGTTTCACATCGAGGAGCAGGACACATACTCCATCGTCAAGCGGGTGATCGAACCGGGCAAGACCACCTGCGGGCTGTGCTCGCGGCTGCGTCGCGGCATTCTCTACCGTGTCGCCGGGGAACTGGGCGCGACCAAAATCGCCCTCGGCCACCACCGCGACGACATTGTCGAAACCTTTTTCCTCAACCTGTTTTTCAGCGGCAGGATCAAGGCCATGCCGCCCAAGCTGGTGAGCGACGACGGCAAACACGTGGTCATCCGCCCGCTGGCCTACGTGGCCGAGGCCGATCTGGCGCGCTGGGCGCAGGTGCGCGGTTTTCCGCTCATTCCCTGCAGTCTGTGCGGCAGCCAGGACAACGCGCAGCGCAAACAGGTCAAGGCCATGCTGCAGCAGTGGGAGCGCGAGCATCCGGGCCGGGTGCAAAACCTGTTCAACGCGCTGTCGCAGGTCGTGCCCTCGCACCTGCTCGACCGCGGGCTATTCGATTTCGCCACGCTCAAGGCCAGCGGCGTGCCCGATCCGCAGGGCGACGTGGCGTTCGACCCGCCCGACAGCGCCGCCACGTCATGCGCTGGCGCCGGCGAACTCGCGCGCGCACAATCCATCCAATGGATGTAGTCTGCGTCAACGCGACCGATTCCCTCTGCGCCGGAGCCCGTCACCATGCCCCTGTCCGTTTTGCCGTCGCAGCGCTGGCCAGCGGCGCGTGTGCTCGCGCTGCTGGCTGTCGCGCTGCTGCTGGGCGGCTGCGCCAGCCTGACCGGTCTGCGCACCACGGTCATCACCCCGCACCCGGCGCCGCAGGCGCTGGTCGGCGCCAGGGTGCAGGTGCAGGCGGCACCGTCGAACGCCGACAGCGCCGACGCCGCCACCCTGCAGACCGCCGTGGTCGATGCCCTGGCGCAGGCCGGCATGGAGCCGCTGCTGGGCCAGCCTGCGCCGTACACCGCGCGTTACGACTACAAAGTCCGGCTCGATTTGCTGGCCACCTACGGCCCGTCGGTCTGGCCGCCGCCGGTGCTGCTGCCCAACGGGACGGTGTACTTCCCCGGCGGGTATTGGGGCTGGGGCGGAGGCTGGTTCGGCTGGATGCCGCCGCCGAATGACTACGAACGCAGCCTGACGCTGGAAATCCGCGACACCGCCACCGGCGCGCTGGTGTGGCAGTCGCACGCCCGCACGGGTGGCTACCAGCGCGATCTGGCGTCGGTCGCCGTGCCGCTGGCGCAGGCGGTGCTGCACGGCTTCCCGGCGGAGTCGGGCGAGCACAAAATCGTCTTCCCGCGCTGAGCGCGGCGCCGCCTGCGGTTGGCCGCGCGCGGAGCGGTCAGTTCAGAAACAGCCGGGTGGCGGGATTGTCGGTTTCCTCGGCCCACTGGTAGCCGAGCTGCTGCAGGAACTGGCTGAACGCCTTTTTGTCCGCAGGCGGCACCTGGATGCCGACGAGCACATGGCCGCTGTCGCCGCCCTGGTTGCGGTAGTGGAACAGGCTGATGTTCCACGCCGGACTGAGGGCGTCGAGAAAGCGCAGCAGCGCGCCGGGGCGCTCGGGGAAGTCGAAGCGCAGCAGCCGCTCGTTCACCGCCATGCTCTGCCCCTGCGCGTCGCGCGGGGCCGGGCCGCCGACCAGGTGGCGCACGTGCACCTTGGCGAGTTCGTTGTCGGTCAGGTCGAGCACGCCGTAGCCCGCGCGCTCGAAGGTCTGCGCCATTTTTTGCGCGTCGTCGCGGCCGTTGATGCTCAGGCCGACGAACACATGCGCCGCCTCCGGCCCTTTGATGCGGTAGGTGAATTCGGTGACGCTGCGCGCGCCAATCAAGCCGCACAGCCGGCGAAAGCTCCCCGGACGTTCGGGAATGGTCACGGCAAACAGCGCCTCGCGCGCCTCGCCGACTTCGGCACGCTCGGCGACGAAGCGCAGGCGGTCGAAGTTCATGTTCGCCCCGCAGGTCACGGCCACCAGCGTCTCGCCCTTGAGCCTGTGCGTGGCGGCGTACTGCTTGAGCGCGGCCACCGCCATCGCCCCCGACGGTTCGAGCACGCTGCGCGTGTCTTCGAACACGTCCTTGATCGCGGCGCTGACCGCGTCGGTGTCGACGACGACGAAATCGTCGACCAGCTCGCGCACCAGGCGGAAGGTCTCACGGCCCACCTGCTTGACCGCCGTGCCGTCACAGAACAGACCGACTTCGGCCAGGGTGACGCGCCGCCCGGACTGCACGCTGCGCAGCATGGCGTCGGAATCCACCGTCTGCACGCCGATGACCCTGATCTCCGGGCGCACCGCCTTGATGTACGCCGCCACCCCGGAAATCAGCCCGCCGCCGCCGATGGCGCAGAACACCGCGTGGATCGGCGCCTGGTGCTGGCGCAGGATTTCCATGGCGATGGTGCCCTGCCCGGCGATCACGTCCGGGTCGTCGAACGGGTGGACGAAGGTCAGCCCCTGCTGCTCCTGCAGCGTCAGCGCGTGGGCGTAGGCGTCGCTGTAGCTGTCGCCGTGCAGCACGATGTCCACGCTGGCGCCGCCGAAGGCGCGCACGGCATCGATCTTCACCTTGGGCGTGGTCGCCGGCATGACGATCACCGCGCGGCAGCCCAGCCGGTGCGCCGCCAGCGCCACCCCCTGTGCGTGGTTGCCTGCCGAGGCGCAGATCACCCCGCGCTGGCGCTCGGCCTCGCTCAGCCGTGCCATTTTGTTGTACGCCCCGCGCAGCTTGAAGCTGAACACCGGCTGCGTGTCCTCGCGTTTGAGCAGCACCTTGTTGTGCAGCCGGCGTGACAGATTGCGCGCCGGCTCCAGCGCCGACTCGATGGCCACGTCGTACACCCGTGCGGTCAAAATGCGCTGCAAATAGTCGGTATGCTTTGCGGCCATCGCCTCGTCCTCGGAAAAAAGCCGATTTTATGAGCCGCCACCCCGCGTCCCCGTGGAGCACCGCATGCCGCTGACGGCAGGCGGCTGGCTGTCGAGCGCGCATCTGGCGTGGCAGGCGCTGCTGCACGCCGCCAGCGGCCCCGGCGGGCTGGTGGTGCTGGCCGTGCTGAGTTTTGCCGCCGCCACGCTGATCCCCTTCAGCTCGGAGGCCGTGCTGCTCGTCGTCGTTGCCGCGCAGCCGCAGCACACCGCGATCGCTCTGATCGTGGCCACGCTGGCCAACACCGCCGGCGGCATGACCACTTACGCTCTGGGCCGCTGGGCGCGGCGCTGGCAGACACCCGATGCCTGGCGCTGGGCGCCTCGGGTGCAGCGCTGGGGCGCGCCGCTGACCGTGCTGGCCTGGGCGCCGGCAATCGGCGACGCGCTGGTGGCCGCGGCAGGCTGGCTGCGCATCGACGCCCGGGCCTGCGCGGCGTGGATGCTGCTCGGCCGCGGCCTGCGCTACGCCGCGGTCGTCGGCCTGGCTTGGCTGGTTTGACGGCGAGGACGCAAAAAAGCAAAAAAATACCCGGGCGGAAATCGATCGGCCCGGGTAAGAATCCACCAAAGGAGGAGGTGGAGGAGACAAACGGTGCGCCGCAACCGACGCATGCGTACATATTAGAAGATGCTTATAAACTTTTCCAGCCGCGCCGGTAATAGGGGGATTGCTCTGCGCAGGGATAAAAGCCTTTTTGAATCAATGAGTTGACTACTGTTTTTGCCTGCCCGTCGCCGACCGCGGCGTGGCGTCGGGGGCAAAAAACGCAATGAAATTGATGGAAATCAAGTAGCGTCCGATTTGCCCTGCGCTCAGGTCTTGCGCCGACCCCCTGTCGAGGCGCTGACCCCGGCGGCGCTGCCGCGTGTTTCCGTGCGGTGGGCGCCATCCCGCCACCCGGTTTGACGCACAATGCGGCGCGTACGCAACGACCTGTCAACGAAAGGAAACCGCGATGCAATGCACCGTGCAATGGGAGGGTGAGGGCGGCATGGCCTTCACCGCACAGACCGAAACCGGCCACACCGTGCGCATGGACGGCGCCCCGGCCAGCAGCCCCGGCGAGCCCGGCGGCCACAACCTCGCCCCCAGACCGATGGAGCTCGTGCTCGCCGGCACCGGCGGATGCACCGTGTACGACGTGGTCTACATCCTGAAAAAAGCCCGGCAGGACGTGCGCGGCTGCAGCGTCCGCCTGGACGCCGAGCGCGCCGCCACCGACCCCAAGGTGTTCACCCGCATCCACATGCACTTCACCGTCACCGGCCGCCAACTCAACCCCGACACGGTGCAGCGCGCGGTCGAGCTCTCGCACAGCAAATACTGCTCGGCGAGCGCGATGCTGGAGAAGACGGCGAAGATCAGCGTTTCGGTGGAGACCATCGACAGCGAAAGCGGTCAACCGAATGATGGAATGAACTGTTGCTGATGCGCGACAAAAGGGTATTGTCCATATACATCTTGGAGTATCTCGTCATAGAAATGCGCAAATTGGACGGTTAGATTTGCGCAAGGCACGCAAGATGCCCTTCATCAAACACCTCATCCACTTGCGAACTGGAGATGCAATGAAAAAAACCCTTCTGGCTATCGCCCTTCTCGGCGCCTTCAGCGGCGCCGCGATGGCTGCTGACAACGTGCAGCTTTACGGCATCATCGACCTGGGCGTCGAACACCTCAGCTATGACAACACCAGTGTGAACCGTCTGGGCTCCGGAGCGCAGTCCACCTCGCGGATCGGCGTCAAGGGCACCGAAGACCTCGGCGGCGGACTCAGCGCGTTCTTCACTGCCGAAACCGGTTTCTGCGCGAACGGGAATGATTCCGCGAGCAACAATGTCTATAAAGGTACCAGTCAAGGCGCCCAGTACTCGGCTGGCACCAGTTATTGCTCCGGCGGCAACTTCATGGGCCGCCTCAGCGTGGTTGGCCTCAAAGGCGACTTCGGTACGCTCCAGATGGGCCGCTTCTATTCGTTCAATTACACCGCAGCGACGCAAATCGATCCCTTCGGCACGGGCATGACCGGAACGGTGAAGAACATCGACCCGGCGTCGAACAACTACACCCGAGTGTCGCAAGGGCTGGCCTACGTCACGCCGAATTTCGCCGGCTTCACCGGGGGCTTGGCCTACGCTTTCGGTGGCCAGCCGGGCAGCACGTCGAACGGTCAGGCGTATGAGCTCAACCTGAGCTACAAAAATGGCCCGCTGATGTTGGGTGCCGACTACCTGCACCACAACTTCACGGCGTCTGGCACCTTCAACCCATATACCAAGCTGGCCAGTGAGATTAACAATAACGGGAACGCCACGGTGCCGAGCAGCGGGTATTTCACCAACAAGGTCTCGGAAATTTACGGCAGCTACGACTTCGGCATTGCCAAGATCAGCGCGATGTACTCGTGGCAGAAGTACGGCGATGGCCTGGTTTACACCGGGGCCAACCAGGCGCCGGATCTGCGGGTGTGGATGCTGGGTGCGACGGTGCCGGTCGGGCCGGGTAGCGTGCTTGCCTCCTACGGTCAGCGTAAAGACAACAACCTGAGCGGCACCAAGGTGAAGCAGTACGCCATCGGCTACACCTACCCGATGTCCAAACGCACCAATCTCTATACCTCGTACGCCCATATCAGCAACGATGCCAACGTCGATCAGTACGTCGGCGACAATGGCATCAATGCTGCCGGATCGATGGGCGGCCAGAGCTCCAGCGGCTTCGTCGTCGGCATCCGTCATCAGTTCTGATCGGCGTCGCCGTCACCAGAGGCCGCCACGGGCGGCCTCTTTTTTGTCCTCCAGACCCTCGGGTTGACCCTGAGATGCTGTTTTTGTTGCGTTGCCCCAACAAATCGGCTCGAATCCGAAGGTTCTTGCCGCCGGCCTTTGCGTGCGGCGGCGATCTTTGTTGAAATAGCCATAGCTCCTCAACAGGAGTCGGCTTAAACACAACAGTTTTTGTGTCAGGCAGGCCCGGCTCCCGGGCAGGTTGTTTCAACAAATCTCTGGAGATGTACTCATGAAAAAAACTCTCTTGTCGCTGGCTCTGTTCGGCGCATTCAGCGGCGCCGCGATGGCCGCTGACAACGTCCAGCTCTACGGTATCGTCGACCTCGGCGTCGAGCACCTGACGTTCAACAACCAGAGCGTCAACCGCCTCGGCTCCGGCATCCAGTCCGGCTCGCGCATCGGTTTGAAGGGCACGGAAGATCTGGGAGGCGGCCTGAAGGCTGTGTTCCAGTTGGAAACTGGTTTCTGCGCCAACGGTAACACCGCTAATCCTTATACTGGGACGAGCACCAGTCAAGGCGCCCAATTCAATGCTGGTACCAGCTATTGCACGGGTGGCCAATTCATGGGCCGCACCAGCATGGTCGGTCTGGCTGGTGACTTTGGTACTGTGGTTGGTGGCCGTATTTACTCGCCATATTTCAACACTCTTGCGGCTGCCGATCCGTTTGGTGCTGGTTTGACTGGTTCGTTGACCAACCTGGATCAAGCTGCGCTGACTTATGTTCGCGTGTCGCAGGCGGCGGCTTACATCACGCCGAATTTTTCTGGCTTCCAGGGGACTCTGGCTTACCTGTTTGGCGGCCAACCTGGCGATAGCTCGAATGGTCGTGCCTACTCTGCGGCTCTGACCTACAACAATGGGCCTATTTCTGCCGGTGGTAGCTATACGAATCACAACCTGACCACGGGTCCGGGCAGCTCGTATGTGACCAACAAACTTTGGAATATTTACGGCAGCTATGATTTTGGCATCGCGAAAGTGGCGGCGTATTACTCCGACGCTAAGTGGGGATTGCCTGGGATTCAGGAAGTTGCGGCCGGTACTCAAAATTCTGAGTGGAAGACTTGGATGCTGGGCGCGACCGTGCCGGTTGGTCCGGGCGCAGTCCTCGCTTCCTACGCTCGCACCAAAGATGCCAACCTGAGCAACACCACCGCGAAACAGTACGCGATTGGCTACACCTACGCGCTGTCCAAGCGAACCAACCTGTACACCTCGTACTCGCACATCACCAACGATTCGAACGTAGATTATTTCGTGGGTGACGCTACGGTTGCTGGGAACGGTTCGTTGGGTGGTCAATCTTCCAGCGGCTTCGCCCTGGGCATCCGCCACCAGTTCTAATCAGCGCAAGCTGTCTGGAATCTGTTTGCAAGCCGCCTTCGGGCGGCTTTTTGCGTCTGGCTTGCGTCTGGCGGCTGCGGCTTGACGATGCGGGGGGCAGGGCTGGCATACTCGCAGGCGAAAGGAGAATGTTCCATGCACATCGTGCTTGCAGTCGATGGGTCGGAGTACAGCGTGCGTGCGGCGCAGGTGTTGGCGCGGCATGCCGGGCTTTACCGGGAGCCGCCGCGGGTCACGCTGTTGACGGTGGCGCTGCCGATCGGCACGCCGCTGGCCCGGGCGCAACTCAGCCGGGAGACGCTGGAGGCGTATTACCGCGACATGGGGCGGCAGGCGCTGACGCCGGCGCGCGGCGTGCTGGAAGAAGCCGGGCTGGCGTTCGACGAGCAGGTGGTCGTCGGCGACCCGGCCGAGCAGATCGCCGCCGCGGTGCGGCGCCTGCAGCCTGATCTGCTGGTCATGGGCACGCATGGCCATTCTGCGCTCAAGGGCTTTGTCATGGGGTCGGTGGCCGCCAAGGTCATG